>Ga0180104_1000144_pt1 | contig 15478 bp, 19 predicted proteins | sample EasRiv730_16_1Da_FD_121791 | JGI IMG/M metagenome (GOLD analysis project Ga0180104, IMG submission 121791) | Soil microbial communities from meander-bound floodplain in the East River, Colorado, USA - East River metaG ERMLT730_16_1Da | ecosystem: Environmental > Terrestrial > Soil > Floodplain ... | reverse complement strand
CATCGTGAGCGCGTTCACGAAATGAAACAGCAGCCACAGCCCCGTACCGCCGAGCGCGCCGGCGAACACCAGCGTCTGCGCCGCCGAGAGCTCGCCCTGCGGCAGCGGCCGCCAGCGCGTGCGGCTCATCACCGCGTCGATCTTCTGCTCGACCAGGCAGTTCACTGCTGCGGCGGCGCCGGCGACGAGCCATATTCCAAGGGTCGCCGCAAGCAGCTTGCCCGGGGGAACCATTCCCGGCGTGGCCAGGAACATGCCGATCACCGCGGTGAACACGATGAGCGACACCACGCGTGGCTTGGTGAGCGAGTGGAACGCCCGCAGGCGTTGCGCGAAGCCAGGAGAAAGGACTTGGGTGTTCACCGGAAGGCGAAGTTTACCTTGTGCGCGGCGAGTATTTCAGGAGCCGCTGCAGGTCCTTGATCATCTTCGAAGGGTCGGGCTCGCGCGGGAAGCGCAGCATCAGGTTGCCGATCGGGTCGACGAGATAGATGTGGTCGCGCGCATTTCCCGGAAAACCCCCGGCAGGAATGCCCGCAAAGCGCGTCCCCTCGATTCCCGGCATGATCTCCGGCCGCGGCTTGCCGCCGTCGGTGATGACCCACAGACGCTCGACCCGGTCCATGTCCTTGCCCTGCGCGCGGCGCACCTGGCGCATGAAATAGAGCTTCTTTTCGCAATAGGCATCGCAGGCCGCGGTGTCGAAGATGACGAGCACCCATTTGCCGCGCAGCGGCTCGAAGCCCTGAACAGGCTTCGGCGCCAGCAGCTCGCCGTAGTTCGACGTCGCGCCGGGCGCCCACCCGAACAGATAGGCAGCCGTGCCGAGCACGAACGGCGCGGCGCAGACCAAGGCGATAAGAACGATCTTCTTCAATCTTTTCTGAACGACAAGACGAGGGCGAGGACGACGGCAAGCGCGGCGAGCGAGTACCACTGCAGTGCGTAGCCCTCGTTCTTCTCCGCGCCGGACTCGTGCGGCGGCCAGTCGCGCGCGAGGCCGTCGGGCGCGGCTGAGTGCTGCTCGATCACGCGCGGCTGGAGGACGAGCCCGGTCTCGGCGGCGTACGCGGCGACGTCCAGGTTTTGCCTGACTTTCCCTTTGGAATCTTCAAGACCCAGCATCTTTGGAAAACCCGGGAGCGCGACGCCCTCAATGCGCGTTTCGCCGGGCGGCGTCGGCACGTCGGGCAACGCGTCGCGAGTCTTGCCCGCCTCGATCCAGCCGCGGTTGACGAGCACGTGCGTGGACGAGCCGCTGATCCTGAGCGGCGTGACGATCTCGTAGCCCGCCCGGCCGCGGCGCGTCTTGTTGTCGAGGTACACCGTAGAGCGCGGCACGAATTCGCCCTCGACGGCCACGCGGGGAAGAAACTGGCGCTTCTCGTCGGCGCGGCGCAATTGCCAATTCCCCAGCGCGATGCCGGCGGCGCACGCCGCGGCGGCAAGGGCGAGCGCCCAGAGCCGCGGACGGAAAGAGTATCCTGCGGGCATGCGCTACGTGGTCATCGCCATGCTGGTCGCGATCGTCGCCAGCCTCGGCTCGGCGCTCTGGGCCATGCTGCACCCCGGCAAGGACCCGAAGCGCATGGTCAAGGCGCTCTCGCTGCGCGTCGGCCTTTCGGTCGCGCTATTCGTGATCCTGATGGCCGGATACTACTTCGGCCTGATTCAAGGGCGCCTCTAGAGCCAGTAGACGAAGATAAAGAGGCCGAGCCAGACGACGTCCACGAAGTGCCAGTACCAGGCCACGCCCTCGAACGCGAAGTGGTGGTCGGGCTTGAAGTGCCCCTTCAGGCAGCGGAACCAGATCACCGTGAGCATGATCGCGCCGATGGTGACGTGGAAGCCGTGGAAGCCGGTGAGCATGAAGAAGGTCGAGCCGTAGACCCCGGTGTGCAGCGTGAGGTTGAGCTCCTGGAACGCGTGCACGTACTCGATCGCCTGGCAGACCAGGAACCCCACGCCCAGGGCGACCGTCGCGCCGAGCCACGCGAGCAGCTTGCCGCGGTTGTTGGCGATCAGGTTCCAGTGCGCGAAGGTCACCGTCACGCCCGAGCTGAGGAGCAGGATCGTGTTGACCGCCGGCAGTCCCCAGGCGCCCATCGGCGTGAACTTCTCCATGAAGTTCGGGCCCGCCGACGGCCAGTGCCCGCTGAATCCGGGCCAGAGCAGCGCGTTGTGCTCGATGCTCGCGAGGTCGGGCACCGAGATCACGCGCGCCCAGAACAGCGCGCCGAAGAACACGGCGAAGAACATCACCTCCGAGAAGATGAAGAAGCTCATCCCCCAGCGGAACGACACGTCCTCCCAGCGCCCGTACTTGCCGCCCTCCGATTCGCTGATCACGTCGCCGAACCAGCGCACCATCATGTAGAGCAGCAGCATGAAGCCGGCCGCGATGCCGATCCAGCCGCCTTTCGTGCCGTTGAACAAGAACACGGCGCCGAGCGCCATCATGAAAAGCGACGCCGCTCCCATGACCGGCCAGGCCATCGGCTGCGGCACCGCGTAGTGAGCCTGCTTGCCATGGGTGGATGCGCTGTGCGCCATTTTGGTTTTCTCCCTCAGCTGGTGACGATGCGGACGATCGTGACCAGGGTCAATATGAAAAGGACGACGAAAGCGATCGCGGCAATCGCGAGATGCACGGGGTTGAGCGGCGTTTCCTCATGGTCGGCCTTGCGGCGGATGCCGAGCATGCCCCAGAGCACGGTCTTCACCGTGTGGAAGAAGGAGCCTTGCTTCATGACGGCCTCCATCAGATCTTCCCGCCCCGGCCCGCGACCTCGAAGAACGTGTACGAAACGGCGATGGTGGTCACGTCCTTCGGCAGCTTCGGGTCGACGACGAAAACCACCGGCATGCGCCGCGTTTCGCCCGGGGCGAGCGTCTGCTGCGTGAAGCAGAAGCACTCGATCTTCTGAAAGTACTGGCCGGCATGCTGCGGCCCGTAGCTCGGCACCGCCTGGCCGGTGACCGGCGCTTCGCGCACGTTGATGATCTCGTACTCCACCATCGTGAGCTCGCCGGGATGCACCTTGATCTCGCGGACCAGCGGCTTGAAGCGCCACGGCAGGTTATGCGCGTTCGAATCGAGCTCGATCGTGATGGTGCGCGAGGTATCGATCTGGGTGTTGACCGCCTCCGCCGGCTGGTCGAGGTTATTGACGCCCAAAGCTGCACAAATCTGGTTGTAGAACGGCACCAGCGCGAAGGCGAAGCCGAACATGCCGATCGCCACGATCGTGAGCCGGCGCGACAGCCTGCGGTTCTCGCTCTTTACGCTCACCGCAATAACCAGTACTTGGCGATGATGCCGAGGAAGAAGGCCAGAGCGATGGAGGCGAGGATCAAGGCGGTTTTCGCGTTCCGGCTCACTTGATCACGGGCTGGGTCTCGAACGTGTGGTACGGCGGCGGCGTCGGCAGGTGCGTCCACTCGAGCGAGTCGGCGCCTTCCCACGGCCGCTGCGGCGCGGGCTCGCCGCTGCGGATCGTCTTCACCACGATGTAGAGGAACAAGAGCTGCGCCAGCCCCATGCCGTAGGCGCCGAGCGACGAGATCTTGTTCCAGGTCTCGAACATCGGATGGTAGTCGGGGATGCGCCGGGGCATGCCCGCCATGCCCAGGAAGTGCTGCACGAAGAAGATCATGTTGAAGAAGATGAGGGTCAGCCAGAAGTGCCACTTGCCGAGCGTCTCGTTGTACATGCGACCGGTCCACTTCGGCAGCCAGAAATAGACCCCGGCGAACGCGGCAAACAGCGCCCCGGCCACCATGACGTAGTGGAAGTGCGCCACGACGTAGTAGGTGTCGTGCATCTGGATGTCGATCGGCACGATCGCGAGCACCAGGCCGGTGAACCCGCCGAGGGTGAACATGAAGAGGAAGCCGCAGGCAAACAGCATCGGCGTCTCGAAGGTGAGCGAGCCCTTCCACATCGTCGCCACCCAGTTGAACACCTTCACCCCGGTGGGCACCGCGATGATCATCGTCGCGTACATGAAGAACAGCTGCCCGGTCACCGGCATGCCGACGGTGTACATGTGGTGCGCCCAGACGATGAACGAGATGATCGCGATCGCCGAGGTGGCGTAGACCATCGAGGCGTAGCCGAACAGCGGCTTCCTCGAGAACGCCGGGATGACTTGCGAGATCACGCCGAAGCCGGGCAGCGCGATGATGTACACCTCGGGGTGGCCGAAGAACCAGAAGATGTGCTGGTAGAGCACCGGGTCGCCGCCGCCGGCGGCGTTGAAGAAGGTGGTGCCGAAGTGCCGGTCGGTGAGCGTCATGGTGACCGCGCCGGCGAGCACCGGCATCGCGGCGACCAGCAGGTAGGCGGTGATCAGCCAGGTCCAGACGAACAGCGGCATCTTCATCAGCGTCATCCCCGGCGCGCGCATGTTGAGGATGGTGGTGATGATGTTGATCGAGCCCAGGATCGAGCTCATGCCGAGGATGTGCACGGCGAAGATCGTGAGGTCCATGCCGATGCCCATCTGCACCGTGAGCGGCGCGTAGAGCGTCCAGCCCACGCCCGGCGCGCCGCCCGGCATGAAGAACGACAAGACTAGAAGCGTGGCGGCGAACGGCAGCAGCCAGAACGACCAGTTGTTGAGCCGCGCGAACGCCATGTCGGGGGCCCCGATCATCATCGGGATCTGCCAGTTCGCGAACCCCACGAACACCGGCATGATCGCGCCGAACACCATGATCAGGCCGTGCATGGTGGTGAGCTGGTTGAAGAAGTCCGGATCCATGACCTGCAGCCCCGGCGCGAACAGCTCCATGCGGATGCCCACCGCCATCAGCCCGCCGATCGAGAACATGATGAAGCTGAACCACAGGTAGAGCGTGCCGATGTCCTTGTGATTCGTCGTTGTTATCCAGCGCAGGATCCCGCCGTAGGGACCGTGGTGGTGGTCGCCGTGGGCGTGATCGTGGCCGTGCGGGTGATCGTGGTCGTGAACGACTGCGCTCATGAATTTATTTCCTTCTTGCCTTGACTTCCGCGGGCTGGACCTCGCTCGCTTTGTTACCCCAGGAATTGCGCGTGAACGTGATCACCGCGGCGAGGTCGGTGTTGGACAGCTGCTTGAAGGACTGCATCGCGGTATTCGGCTTGCCGTTGAGGACCATGTCGATCTGCCCCTCTTCCGGCCCGTTGACGACCTTGGAGCCCGCCAGCGGCGGGAACGCGGGCGGCGCGCCGCGGCCGGTGGGCTGGTGGCAGGCCACGCAGTTCGCGGCGTACACCTTCTCGCCCCGGCCGACGAGGTCCGCCAGCGCGAACGTCTTGCCGTCGTCGTCGGCGGACTTCGCGGCGAGCGCCTTCTGCGCTCCCACCCACTTGGCGTATTCCGGCTGCGACACCACGCGCACCACGATCGGCATGAAGCCGTGCTCCTTGCCGCAGAGCTCGACGCATTGGCCGTGGTAGGTGCCCTCCTTGTCGGCGCGGAACCAGGTGTCGCGCACGAACCCCGGAATGGCATCCTGCTTGGCGCCGAAGGCCGGAATCCACCACGAATGCACCACGTCGGCGGCGGTGGTGATGATGCGGATTTTCTTGCCCACCGGCACCACGACCTCGTTGTCGACTTCGAGCAGGTAGTTTTCGCCCTTGGGCGCGCTTCCCTCGATCTGATCGCGCGGGGTCGCCAGGGTGGAGACGAAGCTGATGCCCTCGCCTTCGCCGCGCAGGTAGTCGTAGCCCCATTTCCACTGATAGCCGGTCACCTTGATGGTGACATCGGGCGCCGAGGTGTCCTTCTGCGCGATCACCACCTTGGTCACCGGAATCGCGATCACGATCAGAATCAGCGCCGGAATGACGGTCCACAAGATCTCGACGGTGGTGTTCTCGTGGAACTGCTCGGCCTTGTGGCCGATCGACTTGCGGTGCGCGTAGCAGGCGTAGAACATGAACCCGAACACGCCGACGAAGATCACCATGATGATCCACATGATCACCTGGTGCAGCCAGTCGATGTCCTGCGCCATCTTCGACGCCGGAGTCTGGAAATACCACGCGATCGCGTGCGCCGCGCCCGACGCGGCGGCTGCCGCGAGTCCGGCGAACAGCGCTGCTACGAGTGAGACGAGCTTGCTTCCCTTCATGTATTTCTTCCCCGAATGAGCGTCGTTTCCAGCTCGGCGGCGAGCTCGGCGCGTGCCTCGGCGCCGAGAGTCCGGCCGATCTCCAGTTCTTCTTTCGCGCCGCGCAGCACCAGGCGCCCTTCTCTCATGGACACCCTGGCGCCGTCCATCTCGTAGCGCGCAGTGCGCCGGCCGTCGGCCACTTCCACCGTGACGCGCCCCGACTCGAGCTCGATCTTCTCGTAGTCCGCGGCGTGCCGCGCGTGGAGCATGAACGCCGCGCCGAGCAGCAGCACTTCCAGTCCCGCGAACGGGAGGACCAGCCACGCGCCCGCGGCGGCGAAACCTGCGCCGATCGCGAGCACGAGAAACGAGAGCGCCGCAAACACCTTCGCCAGTCCCGCCGGCGACATCGAGCAATTGCGCTTCAGGGTCCGGCTGAAGTGGGGCGCGCTCACGAAAAGAGCGAAAGTATCACAACCGGAACGCGCGCCTCAAGGCATGCGCTTGAAAACACGCACGGTTTTCGGCTCCTGATGCATTTTCTTTCCTTTCCAGGCGTGCCCGTACACAACCTCGAACGTGGCGCGCGGCGCCAGCCCGGCGCGCAGCCGCTCGGCCAGGCGCCGCCCGCCGAGGCCGCGCGGCCGGTCCGCGCGCGCGCTGGTCTGCCCGCTGGCATGGAGATCATCCAGGAGCGTCGCGGGACGGTCGTAGACCAACTCGATGACCTCCATGTCCATCACCGGCGCCGAGAACCCGGCGGCGAGCAGCATGTCGCCGAGGTCGTGCATGTCGATGAACGCGTGGACGCGCGCGGGGCCGGCCGCCGCGCGCAGCTCCTTGAGCGTGTCCGGGCCGAGCGTGCTGAACATGAGCAGCCCCTCGGGCGCGAGCACGCGGGCAAACTCGCGGAACGCCGGCAGCGGGTCCGAGAGCCAGTGCAGCGCCATGTTGCACCAGACGAAATCGACCCCTTCGGACGCGATCGGCAGGCGTTCGAGATCGGCGCATAAGAGAATTGAATGCCTCCGGAAGAGACGCCGCCGCGCGGCGCGCAGCATCCCCAACGAGAAATCGAGCGCGATCACGTCGGCCTTCGGGTAGCGCTTGCCGACCTCGCGCCGCGGCGGGCCGCTCGCCGCGTCGAGAATGCGCCGCGGCGCGATCTTCAGGTAGTCGAGCCGCTCGAGCATGCGCGCGGCCACTTCGCTTTCCAGCCTGGAAGCTTTTTCGTACGTCGCGGCGGCCCGCTCGAAACGGCGGCGGGCTGCGCGGCGGTCGATCTCCGCGCCTCTATTGCCTAATCGCGCGCTCAACCGCTGCCGCCACCGCGAGGATGCGCCGGTCGCTCAGCGCCGGCCCGCAGACCAGGAATCCCACTGGAGCCGCCCCCGGTTCATGGCAGGGCAAGGTGACGCCACAACCGTCGAGGAAGTTGACCAGGCCGCTGTTGCGATTGATGCGGTCGTTCCAGCGGAAATAGTCTTCATCGGTGCGACCGGCATCCGCGAGGGTCGGTGCAATGCACGGCACGGCCGGCATGACGATGGCATCGAACGGCGCGCTGAGCGCCTCGACCTCACGAATGTACGCCGCGCGCAGTTGCCCGAGCTCGAGATAGTCGGCTGCCGGGAAATCCTTGCCCAGAAGCACGCGCTTCGCGACCCGAGGATCGTATTCCCCGATCCGGCCGAGCCAGGGACGATGAATGGAGTAAGACTCGGCGCCGGCATAGCCGCCGCTCTTGAAGTACTCGCTCTGCCGGTCAAACGCCGCAACCGCAACTTCGCTGACGACCGCACCAGCCCTGGAGAGCTTTTCCAGAGCTGCGTGAAAGGCCTTTTCGACTTCGGCGTCCAGATCCCGTAGCACCGACGAGCGCGGCAACATCAGCCGCAGTCCCTTCGTCGGCAGGTCCGCAGGTGACCCCGGTTCTCCGCTCAGCACGGCATCGTAGGCTGCGCAGCACGCCACCGAGTTGGCGAGCGGACCTACGGAATCGAGCGTGGTCGAAAGCGGAAAGACGCCTTCGCGCGGCACGCGCCGCGCCGTCGGTTTGAACCCCACGACTCCGCATAGCGCCGCAGGCCCTCGAACCGAGCCTCGCGTATCCGACCCAAGCGCCATCACGCACATCCCGTCCGCCTGCGCGACCGCAGCGCCGCAGGACGAGCCGCCGGGAACCCGGCCCGTCTTGCGATCGTAAGGGTTCTTCGGCGTGCCGTAATGCGGATTGAGGCCGACACCGCCGAAGGCGAACTCGACCATGTTGGTGCGGCCGACGAACACCGCGCCCGCCGCGCGCAGGCGAGCGACCACGGGCGCGTCGGCCTTTGCAGGGGGATTCTTTTCAAAGATCCGGGAGCCGGCGCGAGTGACGTCGCCGGCCACGTCAAACAGATCCTTGAGCGAGACGGGCAGGCCGTCGATCGGCGAGCGGCGCACGCCGGCCTTGCGCAAGCGGTCGGAGAAATCGGCTTCGGCGAGCGCGCTCTCGGCGTACACCTTGATAAAGGCGCGGGCGCCCTCGCCCGCCGGATCGGCGATGCGCCCGAGCGCCTGCTCGGCGAGGCGGCGGCTCGACGTGCGACCCGCGGCGAGGTCGGCGGCGAGCTGCGCTACAGTCCACATGACCCAAATAGTATGCGCAATTTGCTCGGCAAATTGTTCGGCGGCACCTGCTACCTGTGCCGCGGCGCGGCGTCGGCGTTGCTTTGCAGCGCTTGTGACGCCGACCTGCCGCGGCTCGCGGCCATGCGCTGCCCGCGCTGCGCGCTCGACTCGCCGCGCGGCGAAGTCTGCGGCCGCTGCCTGAGCGAGGAGCCGCATTACGATGCCACAATCGCCGCGCTCGCCTACGAGTTTCCCGCCGACGCGCTCGTGCATTCGCTCAAGTTCCGTGGCGAGCTGGCGCTGGCCGGTTTGCTCGGAGGATTGCTCGCTCAAAAAGTCTCAAGCCATGAAGTCGACTGCGTCGTTCCGGTTCCGCTCTCCGCGGCGCGCCTGCGCAGCCGCGGCTACAACCACGCCGCCGAGATCGCACGTCAAGTCATGCAGTCGAAGCTCGACCTGGCGCTCTGCGTGCGCAGCCGCGACACCCCGCCGCAGATGGAGCTGCCGTACGCCGAGCGCCGGCGCAACGTGCGCGGCGCTTTCCGCTGCACGCGCGCGCTCGCGGGGCAGAGCGTCGCCGTGGTCGATGACGTGATGACCACCGGCGCGACTCTGAATGAAGTGGCTTCGGTCCTGAAAGCGGCGGGCGCGGCGCGCGTCGTCAACTGGGTCGTGGCGCGCACCTTCCCCCAAGCCTGATGTTCCACATCGTCCTCGTCCAGCCCGAAATTCCGCCGAACACCGGCAACGTGATCCGCCTCGCCGCGAACACCGGCTCGCGCCTGCATCTGGTCGAGCCGCTCGGCTTCACCATGGACGACCGGCAGCTCAGGCGCGCCGGGCTCGACTACCACGAGCTGAGTCACATCGAAGTGCACAAGGACTGGCACGCCTGCCGCAACGCCCTCGGCGAGCGCCGGCTCTTCGCCCTGACCACGCGCGGCACGCGCAACTACGCCGGGATCGAGTTCCGCGTCGGCGACGCCTTCGTCTTCGGCCCGGAGACCAAGGGCCTCGCGCCGGACCTGCTCGAGGAATTTCCGGCAGACACGAGGCTCAAGCTGCCGATGCTCGCCGGCAACCGCAGCCTTAACTTGTCAAACGCAGTGGCCGTGGTCGTGTTCGAGGCTTGGCGGCAGATCGGTTTTCTGGGTGCCAGCTCCTAATCGCGATGGTGACCACGGTCCTCATGGCCATGACCATGGTCGTGATCGTCATCGTCGTCGCCATGCGATCTTGGCGCCGGGGGAAGCCGCCTGCCGCCCGGGCCGTCGGCGAAGGTGAGCGGCGAAGCCGCGCGCTGCTGGCCGACTCCCGGCCGCTCCCAGTCGCACACGCCGTCCGGGAAAGCGGCCTGCAACCGCGCCCATTGCCCGGACGAGAACACCAGCGGCGCATAGTCGGCGGAGCTGAGCGGCTTGAGCTGGCACTTCAGGATGTTCTCCGCCAGCGGCCCGCCGGCGACTTGTCGCGGCGAAGACCGTTTCGCCAGCCGGCCAAGGCCGTCGGCCTGGGGAGCATCGGCATCGCATACTGCCATGTCGAAAACCTTGGTCGAGAAGGTGGGATCGGCCAGCAGGAAGCAGAAGTCGACCGCATTCGCCGGCTTCGCCGCAATGACCTCCTCCTGTGTGCGCACCGAGTTCAACGTCGCCTTGGGCGCGCTTGCGTTCAAATTGTTCAGCCACTCGTCCATGGTCAGGAGCGATGGCAGCGTCACCGCGGCGACCTGTGCCGCCGTCCCTGGCAGCAGCCCCGTGCCGTAGCGCCACATCACCTGGTTGCCGTGATTGCCGCCGTTGGCCTCGTCGATACGGGCACGCTCCGCGAAGCTGCGCCAGATGTAGTGGATGCCCTGCTCGTCCCAGCCGCGCGAATCGATGATCGGCAGCTTGCCGAGGTTCCTGCCGCTCGCCACGATGCCGGCCCGGTAGGCGATGTCGAGGGCCGGCAGGTCGGCGGTGCTGCGCGCCGCCCTGCGGTTCGCATCGGCATCGACGCCGCCGATCTTCTCGTTCAGCGTGACGAACTCCTCGGGGCTGATCGCGCCTGCGAGCAGCGCGCTCAGGCCGTACTGGATGCCGACGTTGTCGCCGGTCTGCCGTGCGCGCAGGCTGCCGGCAGGGATGCCGGCGGTCGTGCCCCAGACGGCGGCGGAGAGATCGTTGTCGCCGCAACGCGTGCCGTTCGGATTGCTCACCGGGTGGTAGACGAGCGCGGCCGGCAGCAGGCAGTTGTTGCGCGACTCGGCCAGCGTGACCAATGCGCCCGTGGTCTGGTCCGCCACCAAGGTGCGTGCGTAATTGCCAGGCTTGTTATTGAAGCCGAAGGCGTTGTTCCACGACTGGCAACCGATGTGGTTGAGGTGGCCGTTGATCGCCGTTTTCTTCGCGTTGATCTGCGCCTGGGTCAGACCGGTCATCAAGGAAGTCCAATCCGGACCGGCATAGAAGTTCACCAGCAGCACGCAATCGACGACCTCGAGGCCGGTGGTGATCGAGTCCGGGTAGTCGCAGCTCGGCTGGATGGCGTCGAGCAGGCCGGGGAAGATCGAGGCGGCGGTGTTCTGCTGGATCGATCCGCCCGAGCAGCCGTTGCCGAGCGTGTACTTGATCTCGCCGTAGGCGTCGACGATGTGCTCCTTCATCATCATCAGCGTCTCGGCGTTCAGCACCCGGTTCGAGTTGTAGAGCGAGTCCGTGAGGCTGTTGTCCACCACCATGAAGCCGCGCGAAAGCGCCGCGTCGTCGGCCCAGTTCTGCTCGCTGCGGAATTGCAGCCTCGGCTGGCCGGTCGAGGCGCCGAAGGTGTAGACCACCTTGCCGTTCCATTGCGGCTGCGGCGCGAGCGCCGTCCACGGCGTCGCGCTGGTCGGGTCGAACAGCACCGCGATGTCGTAGATGCCGCGGTTGATCGTGCCGCGCTCGACGCGCACGATGTACGGCACCGTCATGCCGTGCGTCGTCGTGGTCTGCGCGACGAGATCGTTCGGCGTGGTGCCGACGATGTACGGCTGGAAGCATGCGTTCGCCGGGGGGGTGGCCGGCGGGCTCGGATCCGGCAGCGCGCTCGAGCAGGGCGAGGTCTTGGTGCGGTAAAAGAGCTTGTACTCGGTCGCGATGTTGCATTGCGCGTCGACGGCGAACGTCGTCAGGCCGCTCGCGTTCGACGCGGGCGTGTCGCCCGAGGCGGGGACGGCCGTGGGCGTCGCGCAGATCCAGGGCGTGGTCTGCGAGCCGAGCAGCACCGGCCCGCCGATCGGATGGTTGGTGATCTTGAGCGTCGCGCGCGGCCGGCCATGGCCTTTGCCGTTCGAGTCGGCGAGAAGCTCGTTGTCGCCTTGCACGAGTCCCGTAACCACGCCGCGCAGGGTGCGGGCGGCGGCGTCGGTCCTGAATGCGCCCGTGATCTCCCGGCCGTTGAGCTTCACCCTCACCTGGCGCAGCGGCACGGTCTTCGGCACGCGCACCTCGACCAGCGCATCTCCGCCGCTGATGAGATCGGCGCGGTTCGACAGCGTGACGATCTCGAAATCTGGCTTGTCTGACTTGTCCGGCTTGGCATGAGCCGCAAAGCACACCGGGAACAGGCAGGCGGAAAGAAAAACAACCGGAATCCGCAACGGAAGGGACAGCCTCATCGCGCACCTCCTCTGTTTTGCACGCGTTCGCTGCTGCCGCCAGTAAAACCGATCCCGGGGCTGCGGGCAAGCCTTCGCTCGCAAGATCCTTACATCAGGCTGACGTTAGCGCTCGCGCTTGGGAGCTAGCGTGCGATCCGCAGCGATTTCACGAAGCGCCTCGCGTTGCTCGAGCTCGCGCTTCCGGGCGGTCCGGCGTAGGTGAGCGCCACGATGCGCGCGCCGTCCATGAGCGACACGGTGCGGATCGCGTGCCCGTTGCGCGCGCCCACGACGTCCACCGCGAGCAATCCCTGGACGGTCGTCCAATTCACGCTCTGCCACGCCTTGCCGTCCATGCCCTTCATCGCGTTGTCCAGGCCCGCCTGGAGATTGCCCCGGGGATTGGAGGTATCGACGCTCGGGGGGAAAACCGCGGTTTGCACGACAAAAGCCTCCTCGCCGGCTTCGACCAAGTAGGTGTCGGTCGCGTACTCGTCGCCGGAGCCGGTCTTTGCTTTGTGCGCCGAATGCTTGGGGGCGCCGGGCATGTCGGCGAAAAGACTGCGCGCGGCGTTCGACACGGTCTGCCATTGCGCCTGGGCAAAGGTTGGCCCGGCGAGGCCGAGGGCCACCAGGCTTGCCAGTCCCAGCAATAACGATCGAAGGACGCTCATTCGCGCTTCAAGTCTCGCGCAAGAAGCCGCTCGACGGCGGTCGCTGGCAAAAGTTTACCTTCAAGCACCGCGTTCACCGCATCGGTGACCGGCATCTCGACGCCGCGCTCTCTGGCGAGCTTCGCCACTTCGCGCGCCGTGTAGACGCCTTCGGCGACGTGCCCGAGCTGATCGAGGATTTTCTGCAACGCAAGACCTTGCGCGAGCTGCAATCCCACACGGCGATTGCGCGAAAGATCGCCCGTCGCGGTGAGAATCAGGTCGCCCGCTCCCGTGAGGCCGAAGATGGTTTCTGCCTGCCCGCCCATCGCGGCGCCGAGGCGCGCGATCTCGGCGAGGCCGCGCGTGATGAGCGCGGCGCGCGCGTTGTGGCCCAGGCCGAGCCCGTCGGAGATGCCGGCGGCGATGGCCATGACGTTCTTCACTGCGCCACCGATCTCGACTCCGACCAAGTCAGTGCTGTAGTACACGCGCATCCTGCCGCCGTGCACCATCGCCGCCGCCTCGCGCGCGAACGCGGCGTCGCGCGCGGCGAGCGTGAGCGCGCACGGCAGCCCGCGCGCGACTTCCTCGGCGAACGACGGCCCGGACAGGGCGCCGCAACGCGCGCCCGCGCCGAGCGTCTGCTCGACGATCTGGTGCGGCAGCAGGCCCGTGCCCTGCTCGAAGCCCTTGCAGAGCCAGACGAGCGAAGATTCTTTCTTCAGCTTCCTGAGAAGGTCGCGCAACCCGCCGACCGGGGTCGCGGCGAGCATCAAGTCCGCCGCCTCCGCATCCGCCAGGTTGGACGTCACTTTGATTGCAGCGGGAATTTCGACGCCGGGCAGATAGCGCTCGTTCCGGCGGCTGCGGGCGAGCGCTTCGGCCTGGGCGGGATCGCGCGCCCAGAGCGTGACGTCGAGGCGGGCGGCGAGCACCGACGCGATCGAGGTGCCCCAGGCGCCCGCGCCGAGCACCGCGACGCGGGTCACCGGGCGATTTCGATCTTCGGTGCTTCAGCGCCTCCGGGCTGCTGCTCCTGCTGCAGGCGCTGCACGTAGAGCGCCTCGAACGAGACCGGCGCGAGCAGCACCGGCGGGAAGCCGCCGCGGATCACGAGGTCGGAGATCGTCTCGCGCAGGTACGGGAAGAGGATCGTCGGGCAGGCGATGCCGAGGAGCGGCTTGAGGTCGTCCGCCGGCACGTTGCGCATCTGGAAAATGCCCGCCTGCACCGCTTCGGCGAGGAACAACGTCTTGTCGCCGACCTTCGCGGTCACCGTGGCGCTCACCGTAGCCTCGAAGTAGCCCTCGGTGAACGGCACCGCGCCGGTGTCGATGCGCACTTCGAGCTGCGGCTGCGCCTGCTGCATGAAGATCTGCGGCGCGTTCGGAATCTCGAGCGACACATCCTTCACGTAGACCTTCTCGATCTGGAACGTCGCCTGGGCTTGCGGTTCGCTCATGGATTCGCTTTCAGTAAAGGGTCAAGCTGGCCGTTGCGGTCCAGCGCGTAGAGGTCGTCGCAGCCGCCGATGTGCCGGCTTCCGATCCAGATCTGCGGCACGGTGTGCCGGCCGCTCTTCTGCGTCATCTCGGCGCGCCGCTCGGGATCGAGGTCGACGCGGATCTTCTCGATCTGCGCGCCCTTCGCGAGGAGCAGCCGCTCCGCCGACTGGCAGAACGGGCACGCCGCCGTCGCGTACATGAGGACGCGTGCCAATCACTTCTCCACCGGCAGTCCAGCCTGCTGCCACGCGCGCAGCCCGCCGGTCAGGTTGACCACGCGCGTGAACCCCTGCTTTTTCAGCGCGGAGGTTGCCTTCGACGAGCGCTCGCCGCCGTCGCAGTAGACGATCACCGGCCGCTCCTTGCGCTTCGTCAGGTCGCCGTCGCCCAGGCGCGACAGCGGCACGTTCTTCGCGCCCAGGATGTGGCCGGCGCCGTACTCGCCGGGGTCGCGCACGTCCACGACGAGTGCGTCCTCGCGATTGATGAGATGCGTCGCCTCCGCGGTGCTCACCCACGGGCCGCCGGCCGTCCTGCGGAAGAGCGGCCACAGCAGCATCGCGCCGGAAACGAAGGCGACGACGAACAGGAGGAGGTTATTGCGAACAAAGTCCACGCAGCCGGCCATTATAATGAAGCGCGATGCGCAAGCTCGTGCTCCTGCGCCACGGCGAGTCGGACTGGAACCGCGAGAACCGCTTCACCGGCTGGACCGACGTCGACCTTTCCCAGCAGGGCATCGCCGAGGCGCGCGCCGCCGGGAAGCTCCTCAAGTCCGAGGGCTACGCCTTCGATATCGCCTACACCTCGGTCCTCAGGCGCGCCATCCGCACGCTGTGGATCGCCCTCGACGAGCTCGGCCAGATGTGGCTGCCGGAGGAAAAGAGCTGGCGCCTGAACGAGCGCCATTACGGCGACCTGCAGGGCCTGAACAAGGCCGAGACGGCGGCGAAATTCGGCGAGGAGCAGGTGCT
>Ga0180104_1000143_pt1 | contig 15506 bp, 18 predicted proteins | sample EasRiv730_16_1Da_FD_121791 | JGI IMG/M metagenome (GOLD analysis project Ga0180104, IMG submission 121791) | Soil microbial communities from meander-bound floodplain in the East River, Colorado, USA - East River metaG ERMLT730_16_1Da | ecosystem: Environmental > Terrestrial > Soil > Floodplain ... | reverse complement strand
CGGGAGCGCCGCTTTCGCAGTACCTGGTGTACGCCCAGTACGCGAGCCGCGTGTTCCGTCCCGACGCGATGGCGTTCTGCATCATCGGCAACGACTTCGATGAGAGCCTGCTCAAGTACAAGTCCGAGCCGAGGTTCCATTACTTCGACGAGCGCACCGATCCGCCCGTGCTGCGGCGCGTGGATTACGAGCTCTCCAGCGCGAAGAAGCTGCTGCGGCACTCGGCCCTGTTGCGCTACGCCATGTACAACGTCGCAGCCGAGCACCGGCTGGCCGCGCTCCTCAAGCCCGGCACGGCCGGGGCCTGGGCCAAGCGCGACGCCGAGGCCCCGGAGGCGCTCGAGCAGCGCGTGCGCGACTCGGAGCGCGCGGTCGACTGGTTCCTCGAGCGGCTGCCCGCGATGTCCGGCCTGCCGGCGGGCGCCATCGTCTTCGTGCTGGACGCGGTGCGGCCGGCCATCTATTCCGACGCCGAGCTCCAGCAGTCCGAAAACACCTACCACGCGCGCATGCGGCGCCATTTCGCGGCCCAGGCCCGGGCGCACGGCTACGCCGTGGTCGACATGCAGCCGGCGTTCATCGCCCGCAACCGTGCCGACGGCGCGCGCTTCGAGTTCCCGACCGACAGCCACTGGAACGAGCTCGGCCACCGCCTGGTCGCCGAGGAGCTGCGCGGGTCCGTGGTTTTCGGGCAGCTTTTGCGCCGCGGTGCTCCGGAAGGACTAGGCGCGCCGGCTGAAACCCGGAGCGGAAAGCTTTAAAACGTAAGGCTCCAATCGAGGACCGCCCACGATGACCTTCCTGACCGAAGTCGCCAGCTTCCTGCTGGCGCGAAAGAAGTTCTGGCTGCTCCCCATCCTGGCCGCCATGGTGATGCTGGGCGGCCTGGTCGTGCTCACCCAGGGCAGCGCCGTCGCGCCGTTCATCTACACCTTGTTCTAGCGCGATGTCGACCCATGAAGATGTGAGCCGGGTCCATGCCGTGAACGCGGGCTCCGACCGGAGCTTCGGCATCGTGTTCACGGTTTTCTGCGCCATCGTCGCCGGCGTGCAGTTCTGGTACGGCTCGAACGCGGCCTGGGGCTGGCTCGCCGCCGCGGTGCTGTTCGCCAGCTTCGCGCTGGTGTATTCGCGCGCGCTGCGGCCGCTCAACATCCTGTGGTTCAGGTTCGGCATGCTGCTGCACCGCATCGTGTCGCCGCTCATCCTCGGCGTCATGTTCTTCGCGGTGTTCACGCCGATCGGCCTGTGGATGCGGCTCATCGGCAAGCGCCCGCTCAACCTCGCGTACGACGAAAGCGCGCAGAGCTACTGGATCGAGCGCCGGCCTCCCGGTCCGCCCGCCGGGTCGTTCAACAGGCAATTCTGAAAACCATGCGAGTTCTGGGAATCTCCGCGTACTACCACGACAGCGCCGCGGCGCTGCTCGAGAACGGCCGCATCGTCGCCGCCGCCCAGGAAGAGCGCTTCACGCGCAAGAAGCACGACGCGCGCTTCCCGAAGAACGCCATCGGCTACTGCCTCGGCGAGCGCGGCATCCGCCTCGCCGAGGTCGACCACGTCGCGTTCTACGACAAGCCGTTCCTGAAATTCGAGCGCCTGCTCGAGACCTACGTGGCGTTCGCGCCGCGCGGCTTCCAGTCGTTCCGCATGGCGGTGCCGCTGTGGCTGCGCGAGAAGCTGTTCCAGAAAGACCTGCTCGGACGCGAGCTGCGCGAGTACGACCCGCGCTTCGATGCGCAAACGCGCCTCAAGTTTTCCGAGCACCACTTCAGCCACGCCGCGAGCGCGTTCTACGCCTCGCCGTTCGACGAGGCGGTGGTGCTGTGCATGGACGGCGTGGGCGAGTGGGCGACCACGTCGGTGTCGATCGGCCGCGGCGAGGACCTCGAGGTGGTGAAGGAGCTGCACTTCCCGCACTCGCTCGGGCTGCTCTACTCCGCGTTCACCTACTACACCGGGTTCAGGGTGAACTCGGGCGAGTACAAGCTCATGGGCCTCGCGCCCTACGGCGAGCCCAGGTACGTCGACCTGATCCTCGCCAGCCTGCTGGATCTGAAGAAGGACGGCACCTTCCGCCTGAACCAGGACTACTTCGACTACTGCACCGGCCTCACCATGACGAACGGGCGCTTCGCCGCGCTCTTCGGCCGGCCGGCGCGGAACAGCGAGGAGAAGCTCACCCAGTTCCACATGGACATCGCCGCCTCGATCCAGAAGGTCACCGAGGAGGTGGTGCTGCGCATGACGCGCGCGCTCGCGGCCGAGGCCGGCATCCGCAACCTGTGCCTCGCCGGCGGCGTGGCGCTCAACTGCGTCGCCAACGGCAAGGTGCTGCGCGCGCGCCCGTTCGAGCGCATCTGGATCCAGCCCGCGGCGGGCGACGCCGGCGGCGCGGTCGGCGCCGCGCTCGGCGTCTACCACAAGGACCTGCGCCAGCCGCGCCCGCCGGTCAACGGCGGCGGCGACGGCATGGCGGGCAGCTTCCTCGGCCCGCATTTCCCGCAAGCCGAGGTCGAGCGGCGCCTGCGGAACGCCGGCGCGAAGTTCACGGTCATGTCCGAAAATCAGGTCTTGGATGCCACCGTGGACGCGCTTATCGCCGAGAAGGCGGTCGGCTGGTTCCAGGGCCGCATGGAGTTCGGCCCGCGCGCGCTCGGCGGCCGCTCGATCCTCGGCGATCCGCGCTCGCCTTCCATGCAGAAGACGCTCAACCTGCGCGTCAAGTACCGCGAGAGCTTCCGCCCGTTCGCGCCCTCGGTGCTGCGCGAGGACGTCGGCGAATGGTTCGAGCTCGACTCCGACAGCCCTTACATGCTGCTCGTCGCCGACGTGCGCAAGGACCGGCGCCGCGAGATGACCGAAGCCGAGCGCGCGCTGTTCGGCATCGAAAAGCTGAACGTCCCGCGCTCGGAGATCCCGGCCGTCACGCACGTGGACTACTCGGCTCGTGTCCAAACCGTTCATCGCGATACGAATCCGAAGTACCACGAGCTACTCACACGGTTTAAGGCGAAAACCGGTTGCCCGGTCCTCGTCAACACGAGCTTCAACGTGCGCGGCGAGCCGATCGTCGGCTCGCCCGAGGACGCGTTCCGCTGCTTCATGGGCTCCGAGATCGAAGTGCTGGTGGTCGAGAACTGCTTCCTGCGCAAGGAAGACCAGGACCCGGCGCTCAAGCTCGACTACAAGAACGCCTTCGAGCTGGATTGAGCCTTTTTCTAAAGCTGTAGAGACGGTCGATCAGCGGATTGATGCGGTAGCCGAAGACGGCCGCCTTGGCTTCGGTCGCGGCGCCGTCGTAGGGGACGCGGAGGAACTCGACCGACCAGGCGCGGCTGTCGAAGAGCGCGCACTCGGCGAGCTTGCGGCTGCGCTTGCGCGAGGCGTCGACCGATCCGGGATTGACGAAATACGCGTTCTCCTTCCGCAGATGAACTTTGCCGTCGGGAGGGACCTCGCTCACGCTGTGGGCGATCTCGTAGACCTTCTGCTCGTGGCTGTGGCCGAAGAAGCACAGGCGCGCGCCCGGGAAGTCTGCCTGCAGGAAAGCGGCGTTCTCGGCGATGTGGGCGGGGGTGACCATGTACTGCTGCACGTCGCGCACGCCCCCGTGCACCAGCACGACCTTGTTTTCGAGGATCGTGTTCGCAGGCAACGTCGCGAGGTACGAGGCGCTTGCGCTGCTCAACATGCGGCGCGTGCGGCGCAGGGAGTACTCGGCCTTGTTCGAGCAGCGGCGGAAGTCGAGCCGCCCGAGCGCGATCAGATCGTGGTTGCCGGCGATCGCCGCCGAGCAGCGGTTGCGCACCAGGGCGACGCACTCGTCCGGGTCGGCGTTGTAGCCGACCACGTCGCCGAGGCAGACGATGCGCTCGGCGCCGCGGCGCTCGAGCGCCCCGAGCGCCGCGGCCAGCGCTTCGCGGTTGCCGTGGATGTCGGCTATGACGCCGTAGAGAGCCATCGTTTGGCGAGCCTCGGGATGCGGGACCGCGACTGGTTGAGGCATTGCCGCAGAAAGGGAGCGGGGTCGGTCCACGAGAAGACGTCGTGCGCGTTCGGCGCCTCGAGGAGCGAGCGCAGCCAGGCCCAGGCGCCGAGCTCGCCGCGCGCGGCGAGCGCGCGATAGGCGCGCCAGTCGGCGCCGAGCGAAAGCCAGCGATGCGCGGTGCGGTAGCCAGGCGGCGCCGCGGGGCGCGTGCCGTAGACGAGGTAGTCGTATGCGACGCGCGGCAGGTTGATGCCGTTGCGCGCGCCCAGGTAATGCCACAGGTTGAAGCGCGCGTTGATCTCGAGCACGCGCCAGTCGCCCGAGACCGCGTCCTGCTTGAAGTCGATCTTGAACACGCCGCGCAGCGGCACGCGCGCCGCGACGCGGCGGCCGACGAAGGCAAAGGCGTCGTCGCGGACGAGCTCGAGAAAAGTCGACTCCCCGGTGAGCGGCGGATGGGTGCGGATCTTCCTGCCGACAAAGGACGCGAGCAGCGCGCCGCTCTCGTCGGCATAGCCGTGGAACGACCAGAGCTGGCGGTCGCCGCCGCGCACGTATTCCTGCAGCAGCAGGCCGTCGCGCAGCTGGCGCGCGAGCGGCAGCGCGGCGAGCTCGGGCCCGCTCGCGAACACGCGCGCCTTGCCCGCGCCGCCGAACAGGCGCCGGTAGATCGCGGAATCGTCGTAGCCGACCTTCACCTTGGGCTTCACCAGCACCGGGGCGTACCAGTCGTCGAGCTGCTCCCAGCGCAGCGTGCGCGGCACCGGCAGCCCGCGGGCGAGCGCGAACGCCTCGAAGCGCTCCTTGTCGAGCAGCGCGCGCGCCACCTCGGGCTCGTTCTGGATCAGCGCGTAGCAGCGCGCGAGGCCGCCGCGGTGCTCTTCGATCAGGCTGAGATAGTCGTCGTTGCCGTAGAACAGCGGCACCCGGCGCCCAAGCGCGTCGTGCAGGCGCTCGCCGGCGCCGAGCAGCACCGCGAGCGCCTCGTCGCGCCGCTCGAGCGGCGGCAGCGCGAGGCTGTCGTGCGCGAAGCGCGACGCGAACGCCGGCCAGTCGCGCTCGGGCGAGGCCACGATCACCGGCACGCCGCCCAGGCCGAGGGCGCGCACCAGGTTCACCCCGCCGAGGAGCAGCGCCGGCGGACGCTCGGGGTGAAAGCGGCGCAGGTCGAATGCCACGTCTTCGAGGGTACTTCCCGGCTGCTAACGCCGGGGCGCGCCCCCGTGAGCCGTCCTGGCGAGTCGGGCGTCAGCGACGCGCCGAGCGGCTTAGAGCAGGGCGGTCGAAGGCATGCGGCTCCTCCCGGTACGCTCGTTTTCCTCCGATGATCGTCGCGATCCATCAGCCGCACTTCCTGCCGTGGCTCGGGTACCTGCACCGCATGGCGCAGGCGGACCTGTTCGTGCTGCTCGACCACGTGCAGTTCGAGCGGCGCAACTACCAGAACCGGACCATGATCCGCATGAACGGCGAGGCGCGCTGGCTCAGCGTTCCCGTGGTGCAGCGCTCGCAGAAGGAGCGCATCCTCGAAAAGGAAGTCGACAACCGCCTCGACGGCGCGAAGTGGTGGGCCGCGAACGCCTTCCAGACCCTGCGCCACGCGTACGGCCGCGCGCGATTCTTCGGCCGGCACGCGGGCGCGCTGCACCGCCTGCTGGATACGCGCCGGGAGCGCCTCGTCGACCTGAACAATGCGTCGCTCGAGCTGCTGCGCGACGCGTTCGCGATCCGCACGCCGCTCGTGCGCAGCTCGGAGCTCGCGGTCGAGGGCGCCAGGGCCGATCTGATTCTCAATGTCTGCAAGGCCACGGGCGCCGACACGCTGCTCGCGGGGTTCGGCGGCTCGCGCGGCTACCTCGACGCCGAGGCGTTCGCGCGCGCGGGCGTGCGCATCGCCTGGCACGAATTCAAGCATCCGGCCTATCCGCAATGCGGCCCGCAGCCCTTCACCCCGGGGCTGTCGGCGATCGACCTGCTGCTCAACTGCGGCCCGGCGGGCCGCGACATCCTGTTCGGGAATGCGGCAATGCGCGCTGCGGCCTGACGATGGATCTCTCGACTCCTCCCAGCGCAGTGACGCCGCTCGCGGCGCGCTACGCCGGCGCCACGGTGCTGGCGATCGGCGCGCACCCCGACGATCTCGAGCTCGCCGTCGGCGGCACGCTGGCGCGCCTCGCGCGCCATGCGGCGCACGTGGTGATGGCCGTGGTCTCGATCCCGAGCAACTATGAAACGCGGCTGGAAGAGGCGCGGCGCGCCGCGGCGATCCTCGGCTGCGAGCTGCGCGTGCTGGCGCACGGAGGCTGCTCGCGCATCGACGACGTCAAGAGCTACCAGCTCGTCGGCATGCTCGACGCCCTGGTGCGCGAGCTCAAGCCGGCCGCGGTGATGACGCACAGCGCCAACGAGTTCCATCGCGACCACGTCGCCGTGCATAGCGCGTGCTACTCCACGCAGCGCCTGCGGCCGTTCGATTTCTTCCATTTCAACCCGACCATGTGCCGGCCGGTGCCGGTGTCGTTCCATCCGCGCGCCTACATCGACGTCACCGAGACCATCGAGCTCAAGATGCAGGCGATCGCCGCGCACGCCAGCCAGTTCGGCTCGCGCGGCCTGGACAGCGAGATGTACCTCGACCTGGCGCGGCTCAACGGGCGCATGGTCGGCGTGAAATACGCCGAAGGCCTCGACGTCGGCCGCATGCTGCTCGGATGAGGTTTTTTTTCCTCCTGATTCTGATCGTGCTGCCGGCGTGCACCTCCGCACCTGCAGCGCCCGGCAGCGGCGTCGCCATCGTGTGGAACCGCGTCGACGAGCCGCACCGCGTGTGCGAGTCGCTCGCCGGGCGCAAGCACTTCTTCCACATCCTCGGCTGCTCGCACTGGCAGGCGCCCGCGGCCGAAGGCGGGCCGCGCGTGTGCTCGATCTATGCGCCGGCGCCGCGCAACGAGCGCGACATGCAGCGCTTCGCCACGCTCGGCCACGAGCTCATGCACTGCTTCGACGGCAACTGGCACGACAAGTGGGGCCGGATGAACGCGCCGAATGTGGCGGGCGGTGCGTCGGCAGCGTCGGGCTCGAGCGCTTCCACGCAAAGATAAAAAGGGGCGCGGCCGCTAGCCGCGCCCCCCGTACTCTTACTGCCTCAAGCGGCGATCGCAGATGACTACACGATGTTTGGCCCCCGCGGGTGCGCAGGCTGTTAACAGGGTGTCGGCCAGAGCCCGATCGTGTGTAGAACTCAATCTACACGGCGCTCATCGTCTTACTTGGACGCTGACTTTTCAACGGCCGGGGGTAGTCCGGGCGGACTATGGACGAATTGCCAGTCGCAGTAGCGCTGGGCGTCCGCAAACGACTGATTAGGTATTGAAAAATTACCCGTTTTGACAGGGGCAGCCTCCGAGCGGCTGCGCACCCCCATGATGCCGCCGTCCGGGGCCCCGACTACGACCCAGTCGGCTTCCCCGGTCATCGGATCGGCGTACAGCTTGCGCAGGTGCCGCACCGGCATGCCCTTGTTCTCCAGCAACTGCTCGAGCGACTGCGGGTAGCGCCCCTCCAGCTTGTAATAAGAGGCGATTCCCTCGCGATACTGGTTTCCGCGGAACAGCAGCTCGGCTTCCCTTTCCCTCTGCGCCGCATGCGAGGCGATCTCGGCGAATGCCGCCAGCCCGGCTCCCATGACCGCGACGGAGATGAGGATTCCGAGGTAGGTAAAGCCGCGCTGTCTCTTACCAGCGCTCATAGCCCTTGGCGGCGCTGTGGATGTCGAACACGCCCCCGCTCTTGGGGTCGGCGGGCGGCACCGCGATCCAGGTCCCCGCGCTCTGGGTGAACGGGTCCCTGGGAATCGTGCGCAGATAGCGCTTCGCCACCAGCTCTTCGAGTTGCGTCGGATACTTGCCGGCGTCGGCGTAATGCTTGTCGAGCGCATCGCGCATCACCGCGAGGTTTTCCTGCAGCACCGCCTCTTCGGCGCGCTTCATGCGCCCGACGTAGTCGGGCACCACCACCGAGAGCAGGAGCGCGATGACGGCGAGCACCACCATCAGCTCCACCAGAGTAAACCCGAGCTTGTTTTTCATCTCACCAGTCCTTGTACGGCACCTTGTTCAGGCCGACTTCTTCGCTGCGCGAGTAGACGTCGTAGACATCTTTGCCGGACTGCGGGTTGTCGGCCGGGCTGGCGTAGCTGCGCAGGCCCCATTCCTCGCCGCCGAGCGGATCCTTGGGAATGCGCCGCAGGAAATGGATCCTGGTTTCCTGCGGCGTGTCTTTCCGCGAGACGCCTTCGACCAGCGCCGCCAGGGTGGGCGGATAGCCCGAGGCGTCGGCCTTGCGCTCGATCTTGCCGTCGTCAGAGGCGCGCTTGTAGGCGTCGATCGCCTCGCGGATCTCGCGCAGCGCGTGCCGCAGCTCCTGCTCCTTGCCGCGCTGGTAGGAGAGCTCGCCGAGCGGCGCCGCGATCGAGGCGAGCAGCGCCACGATCGCGACCACGATCAGCAGCTCGATGAGCGTGAAGCCTTTTGCTTTCATGGCTTGGGTTGCGGCTGCGGACCCGCGGCGGGCGGCCGGACGGCTTCCGCGGCGGGCGTCGGGGTCGAAGGCTGAGAAATCGCAGGCAAAGGCACCGGCGCGCCCCCACGGCCGACCTCGAGCTCGGTGCCGGAGTTGAACTCCTCCAGCCTCGCGCCCGGGCGCTCGATGTTGCGGATCACGCGCGGGGTGATCAGCAGCACGACCTCGGTCTTGTTCACCGTGTCGTTGTTATTGGAGAACAGCCGCCCCAGGACCGGCAGGCGGGCGAGTCCCGGCACCTTGTTGGCGCTGCGGCGGTCCTCGTCGCTGATCAAGCCGGCGAGCACCTGGGTCTCGCCGTCGCGCAGGCGCAGCGTGGTGTTGGCGTTGCGCGTCCCGACCTGGTAGGCGACGGTGCCGCCGGTGGTCTTCACCTCGTTCGAGATGTTGCTCACCTCGAGGCCGATCTTGATGCCGACGTCGTCCTCGAGGCTCACCACCGGCTCGACCTCGAGCTTCAAGCCGACGTCGAGGTAGTTCACCGACTCGGAGACGAAGCCGGTGGCGCCGGCGGTGGTGGTGATCACCGGGACCTTGTCGCCGATGTGGATGCGCGCCTTCTCCTTGCTCTTCACCCGGATGCGCGGGTTGGCGAGCACGTTGGTGCGGCCGGCCTGCTGGCGCAGGTTGAGCGCGACCAGCGGATCGGTGATGTTCAGGCGGAACAGCCCGCTCGACAGGTTCTTCGCCTCCGTGCCGGTGAGCTGCCCCGGCACGCCGGCGGCGCCCGTCACGCCGAGGCTGACGCGGCCGGGCCACTCGACGCCGATCTGCGAAAGCTGGCTGTGCCCGATCTCGAGCACCTCGACCTCCAGCATCACCTCGGCCTCGCCCAGGTCCTGGTTGGCGACCAGCTTCTCCACCACGCGGATGGTCTCGGGCGTGTCGCGCACCACGAGCAGGTTCAGCTTCTTGTCGACGAAGAGATCCCTGGTCTTGACGAGCTGGCGCACCATGTTGGCGGTCTGCTCGGCGTCGGCGTTGGCGAGGTAGAAGCTCTTCACCGTGAGCTCCTTGTAGGCCTGCATCTTCGCCGGCGTGTTCGGGTAGATGAGCACCGTGTTCGGGTTCAGCACCCGGCGCTCGAGCTGGCCGGTCACCAGCACGAAGCGGATCACTTCCTCGATCGTGGTGTCGCGCACGAAGACCGTGACGCGCAGGTCCGGCGGCACGTCGCGGTCGTAGACGAAATTGAGGCCGCTGCGCTTCGCGATCAGCTCGAACACGGTGCGCACCGGCGCGTCGCGCAGCTCGAGGGTGATCGTGCTCTTGAGCGCCGCGGCGAGCTGCGGGCTAGTGGCTTCGGCCTTGACCCTCTGCTCCTCGACCTTGCGCACGATCGCCTTTGCGTCGCGCTGCGACGGGTTCGCCGCCAGGACCTGCTTCGCTTTCTCGTAGGCTTGATCCGCCTGGCCGCGCTTGAATGCTTCTTCAGCTTCCTTCACCACGGAAAGCGAAGCGCGGTCCCGCGCCACGGCGTCGAGCCCGGCCTGCGCGTTGGCGCTGTCCGGGTCGAAGCGCTGCGCGCGCTGGTAGGCGGCTTCCGCCGCGTCGATCGCGCCGGCGGCGCGCGCGTTGTCGCCGCTCTGCAGGTAGCGCTGCACCGCGACCGCGCGATGGCGCAGGAAGTAGTTGCGCAGCTCCGTGTCGTTCGGGTTGGCCCTCAGGGCCTCCTCGAGGCGCGCGAGGCCCTGCTCCTCGTTGCCGGCCTCGATCATTTCCTGGCCCTGCTTGAGGTTCTCGTGGGCGCAGCCCAGGAGGGCCAGCGCGATCAGCATCAGGATGATTTTCTTCATTGCGGAACGTCCAACGTCTGCTTCGTCTTCAGGGGAAGGTAGGTAAAGGCGATGCTCGAATCGCCGATCTTGTCGACGCGGTACTCGCCGAGCTTCTGGCCGGCCTCGATGCTGAGGAGCTCATCGCCGCGCATCACGAGAACGTCGGTCTTGCCGGCCTGGGTCCACTTGCCGATGTATTGAAACGGCAGCGGCGGGGCAGCGGGCTTTGCCGCCGCCGGAGGCGTGTGCCTTTCCCCGGCGAAATCCTTCCGGGCAAAGGGATCGTTCTGCGGCAGGCTGGCCTCGCCGCGGTGCAGCTTGTCGAGGTCGATGCCCTCGTCCGCGGCCGCCGCCGCCCTGGGCGCGCGCTCCTGCACGAGCTCGATCGCCGGACGCTCGCGCCCGGCCACCACGCCAGCAGCAAGAATCAGAATTGCAACGGCAATCGCGAGACGCTTGTTCAAGAGGCGATGCTTCATGACTTCACCATGTGCAAGGTGAGGCGCATCTCGGCCTGGATCGCGCCTTCGCTTCTCTTCAGGGAAAGGGCATCGACCGACAGCACGGGAATCTCCGCGAGCGAGCGCTTCAGGAAATCGCGGATCTGGCCGTAGCTGCCGGCGACCGGGAGCACGATCTCGGTGCGCACGATGCGGCCCTCGGTCGGCTGCTGGCGATAGCTCGCCGACTTGATCTGCACGCCGGTGGCGGCGCCGATGCCGTGCAGCTTGGCGAGCCAGTCGGTGGTCTGTTCCTCCCTTTGCAGGAACCCGTACACCGCCGCCACCTTGTCGGCGCCGGGCTGGGGTTTCGCGGGGGAATTGCGGGATACGCGTTCCTGCAGGCGCGCGTTCTTCTCCTGCAGCGGCGCAACCACGAAGTTCGAAAACAGCACCGCCGCGGCGAGCAGCACGAGCGCGGCAAGCCCGACGGGGCCGATCTGGCGCAGCAGCCGCTTCATGAGTGCCTCATTTCGTACTCCACGCCGCGGACACGGCGAAGCTCACCGCGCCGTTCGGCGGGTTTGCCTTCTGCTCGTGGCGCACGAGCTGCACGCGCTCCAGGCCGTCGGTGCGGCCGAGGTTCGCCACGTAGCTCAGCGCGGCGAGGTAGTCCTTGCCGTCTCCCGAGATCGTCACCGTGCCCTTGCTGGTATCGGGCTCGATGCTGGCGAGCGCCACCTTGTCGCACGCCGCGGATTCGAGCGCCAGGAAGAGATGGTCCCAGGGCATCGCCAGGCGCTGCACGGTCTCGCGTGCCGCGGCGAGCTCCTGCGGCGAAACCCTGGCCGCCGCGCCTGCGGGAGCGCGCTTGGCGATGCGGGCTTCGTTGATGCTGAAGGTCTTCTTCAGGTTCTTGTAGGCCAGTCCCGCGTCGACGCAAACCGCGACCGCGACCGCGAGCAGGACGCGCCCCAGCCACGGCGAGCCGCGCCGCCCGCCGCGAAAATCGAGATCGAGGCGTTTCATCATTCCCATGCCAGGGCCAATTCGCGGTAGCTCTGCGCGTGCGCCCGCCAGGGGTCGTGCATCTGCGGGTCGAACTCGCCCTGCGCGCACACGATGACGCGCGTGCACGGCTGGTCGAGCCCGAGGAACGCGCCCTCGCGCTCGAGGATCTCGGGCAGCACGATGCGCCAGCGCTCGTCGCTGCGCCGGCTTCTGATCGCGACCCACGCGCCGCGCTGGATGAGCGCGAGCGTGAGCCGGCCGGGCTCCTCCACCACGATCCAGCACGAGCCGTTGCCGATCTGCCGGCGGATCCGGTTGAAGGCCGTGATGAGGAATGGTTGTACCGAGACGAGGTTCACCCCCGCATTGACGAACGCCGCAGCGAGTCCCTCTATCAAGACCCTGTCTACCGCGCAGGCGAGGCGCGCGCCGAGGGGCGCGGTCTCGGTGACCTTCACGTCCCAGCCCGCGGCGATCGCGCCGTGCAGCGCGGAGAAGCGATGGCGCGCAAGGGCGAGCCATTGCACCGGGGTCTTTACCGCCCCGTTCCAGGGCAGCAGCGCGTAGCGCACGAACTGGTCGGCGAGCACCAGGCTCGCGTCGCGGGTCTGGTGCGACTTCAGGATTTCGGGCAGCGCGTCCACTGCCGCGCGCCAGTCGACGGCGCACGGCAATTCCACCGCCTTGCCGCCGGAGACCATGACGCGCCCGGCGCCGAGGCCGATGCGCAGGTGCTTTCTCTTAAGCCACGAACGTGACACGATTGATCTCCTCGAGAGTGGTTTCGCCGGCCTGCACCAGCGCCATCGCCGCATCGCGCAGCGGGACCGTGCCCGCGGCGCGCGCCGCGTCCTTGAGCTTCCTCGCAGGGGCGCGCGTCACGATGAGCTCGCGCAACTCGTCGTTCAGCACCACGAGCTCGCCGATCGCCCTGCGGCCCTTGAAGCCGGTGTTTCTGCATTCGGAACACCCGCGTGAACGGCAGGTCTTGCATAAAACCCTCACCAGCCGCTGTGCCAGGACCCCGTTCAGCGCCGAGACCAGGTTGTAGCTGTCCACGCCCATGTGCTGGAAGCGGCCAAGCACGTCGATCGCGTTGTTGGCGTGCACCGTGGTGTAGACCAGGTGGCCGGTGAGCGCCGACTGCACCGCGATCTCGGCGGTCTCCGGATCGCGGATCTCGCCGACCATGATGCGGTCCGGGTCGTGGCGCAGGACCGAGCGCAGGCCGCGCGCGAACGTGAGGCCCTTCTGCTCGTTCACCGGGATCTGCAGCACCCCCGGCAGGTGGTACTCGACCGGGTCCTCGATGGTGATGATCTTGTCGAGGCCCTGGTTCGCTTCGGTGATCACCGCGTAGAGCGTGGTGGTCTTGCCGCTGCCGGTCGGGCCGGTGACGAGCATCATGCCGTAGGGTTCGGTGGAAAGTCGCCGCAGTCCCGTCTTGAGGTTCTCTTGAAACCCCAATGCATCCAGCGACAGCCCCTGCATCTGGTCGGTGAGCGCGCGCCGGTCGAGGATCCGCAGCACGGCGTCCTCGCCGAACACGCTCGGCATCACGGAGACGCGGAAGTCGATGTCGCGGCCTGCCTCTGTTCCATTTTTATGGCGCGCCTTGAAGCGGCCGTCCTGCGGCACGCGCCGCTCGGCGATGTCGAGCTCCGACATCACCTTGATGCGCGAGATCACCTGCTCGGCGAGCTCGGTCCCGGGCATGGCCTCGGCGGGGGTGAGCACGCCGTCGATGCGGTACTTGATCGTCAGGCCGCTCGCGGTGGACTCGAGGTGCACGTCGCTCGCGCCGGCCTTCAGCGCGTCGTACAGCGTCGAGCTGACCAGGCGCACCACCGTGCTGTCGGCATCCGCCGCCGCTTCGAACGAAATTTCGTGCGCGCCGTCGTTCCGGGTGGTTCCTTGAAGATCCTTCGAAACCCCGTCCATCGCCCGCAGCCCCGCTTCCTGCAGGGCGAGATACGCCGCGACGTCTTCACCGCTTGCCAGGCGGTAGCGGAAAGGCGAGGCGAGGCGCTCCTCGATCCAGTCCTGGGTGTCGAGGTCGAACGGATCGCCGAGCACGACCGAGACCGCGCCGCCGGCATCGCGCAGCGCGACGCAGCCGCGGCGCGCCGCCTCGGCGTAGGGGACGAGGTCGAACGCGGCCTGGTTTTCACGCATTTCTTCCATCGAAACGGAAGGCATGCGCAGCCGCGCCGACAGCTCGGCAATATTTTCCATCTTCATCGAATGCTCCCTGCGAGCTCGAAGATCGGCATGTACATGAGCACCACCACGCCGCCGATCGCGAGGCCGAGCACCGCCATGAGGACGGGCTCGAACGCCTTGGTGAACCACTCGACGGTGCGCGCCACTTCTTCATCGTGGAAGCGCGCGATCTGGGCGAGCATCCGGCCCATGTCGCCGCTGCGCTCGCCGACGAGCATCATGCGCGCCGCCACCGGGGTGGCGAGGCCGACGGCGCCGAGGGCGGCCGACATGGGCTTGCCCTGCTCGATGCTTTTCCTGGCGGCAATCAATTGAGGGCGCAGGTGCGCCGCCAGCAGGTCGCGCACCATGTCGAGCGCGCGCACCGCCGGGATTCCGGCGCGCAGCAGCATGGCTGCGGTGCGATACAGGCGCGCGAGCTGGTAGACCTTCATGCGGCTGCCGAGCGCCGGGATGCGCCAGAGCTGCGTGTTGAGCCAGGCGCGCGCTTTGGGCCGCGACCAGGCCCACGCCGAGAATGCGCTGAAAGCGATGGCTGCGATGGAAATGCCGATCGCGTGATTTCCGACAAAGCCGCCGAAAGCGAGCAGCAGCTTCGAGAACAGGGGCAGCGTGCCGGCCATGTCCTCGTAGACCCGGGCAAAGCGGGGCACTACGTAGAGCATGAGGAAGGCGAGCACCAGGCCGCCGACGCCCATGAGGACCACCGGGTAGATGCTCGCCGCGACGATCTTCTTGCGCACGCGCTCGAGCTCTTCCTGGTAGGCGACGTAGCGCCCGAGCGCCTCGGGCACGTTGCCGGTGCGCTCGGCCGCCTTGATGGTGGCGACGTAGAGCGGCGGGAAATGCCGCGGCAGCGAGGCCACGGCCTGCGAAAAAGGCTCGCCGCGGTGGATCGCGGCGAGGATTGCGGACAGCACTTCCCGGCGCTCGCCGCCGGTTTCCTTTTCGGACAGCGTTTGCAGCGCCTCGACGAGGTTCAGGCCGGCCTCGAGGAGCGACAGCAGCTCCATCGAGAACAGCGTCGCCGGGAAACGGGCTTTGCGCCTGGGGAGGCGAAAGCCGTTCGCTTCAAGGCTTACGGGTGTCAACCCGCGAGAGCGCACCTGATCCGCGGCGAGCGCTTCGCTCGCCGCCTCCAGGCTGAGCGCGACGACCTGCTGCCGCGCGTCGACGGCCAGGACAGTGAATTGCATTTACTTGCTGAGAGAGACTTCTTGCGTCAGACCGATATCGGCGTCCTCGCCCGTGCCGCCGGACTTGCCGTCGCGGCCGTAGGAGAGGACGTCGAAGTCGCCGCGCTGGCCGGGCACGCGGTACACGTACGGCCGGCCCCACGGATCGCTCGGCAGCGTCTTCTTCAGGTAAGGCTGCACCGCCGCCAACCCTTCCTCCGCGCTCGGGTAGCGGCGGTTGTCCAGGCGGTACTGGTCGAGGGCTTTCTCGAGGGCGTCGATCTGCGCCCGCGCGACCTGGGTCTCG
>Ga0180104_1000142_pt1 | contig 15565 bp, 16 predicted proteins | sample EasRiv730_16_1Da_FD_121791 | JGI IMG/M metagenome (GOLD analysis project Ga0180104, IMG submission 121791) | Soil microbial communities from meander-bound floodplain in the East River, Colorado, USA - East River metaG ERMLT730_16_1Da | ecosystem: Environmental > Terrestrial > Soil > Floodplain ... | reverse complement strand
GGTGGTGCTGCTGTCGCACAACGGCATGGATGTCTATATCAAGCTCGCCGGCCGCGTGCGCGGCATCGACGCGATCCTCGGCGGGCACACCCACGACGGCGTGCCGGCGCCGGTCGTCGTAGGCAAGACGCTCGTCACCAACGCCGGCTCGAACGGCAAGTTCCTCGCGGTCCTCGACCTGAAAGTCTCCGGCCAGGGCGTCGACGATTACCGCTACCGCCTGCTGCCGGTGTTCTCGAACCTGTTGCCTGAAGACACCGGCATGGCCCCGTACATCGCCTCGGTTCGCAAGCCTTTCAGTGAAAAGCTGAACGAAAAGCTCGCCGTGACCGACGGCCTGCTGTATCGCCGCGGCAACTTCGGCGGCACGTGGGACCAGCTCATCCTCGAGGCAATGCTCGAGCAGAAGGGCGCGGAGATCGCGTTCTCGCCCGGCTTCCGCTGGGGCACGACGCTTCTCCCCGGCGATGCCATCACGCTCGAGCACGTGATGGACCAGACCGCGATCACCTATCCGTACTCGACGCTGAACGAGCTCACCGGCGCACAGATCAAGGCGATCCTCGAGGACGTGGCCGACAACCTGCTCAACCCCGACCCCTATCTGCAGCAGGGCGGCGACATGGTGCGCGTCGCCGGGATGACCTACGCGTGCGAGCCCGGCGCGAAAATGGGCGGGCGGATCTCCGACCTGAGAATCGCGGGACGGCCGATCGAGTCACAAAAAACTTACAAGGTCGCCGGCTGGGCGCCGGTGGCCGAGGGCGCGGGCGGCGAGCCGATCTGGGACGTGGTGTCGCGCCACCTGCGCGCGAAGAAGCGCATCGCGGCGCTCCGGCCGCAGCTTCCGCGCCTCATCGGCGTGCAGGGGAATCCCGGCATCGCCTAGGGAAGCTCTGAAAAAGCGCCGAGCCGTCGTCCCCGCGAAGGAACGTCACCCCCGAATGCTTCAGTCGGGGGCGGGGACCCACTCGTGTTGTAGTCAACGCAAGCTCGTACAAGCGCGTTGCTCACCGGGTGAAGCAGCCCGTGGTCTACATCCTCGCCAGCAAACCCTACGGAACGCTATACGTAGGCGTAACAAGCAAACTCGCCGAGCGCATCGAAGCGCATCGCAACGACTTCGTAGACGGATTCACCAAGCAATACGGCGTACATATGCTCGTGTACTTCGAGGTGCACGCTGACATGTACGAGGCGATTCAAAGGGAGAAGAGACTCAAGAAGTGGAACCGCGCATGGAAGATCAGGCTGATCGAGGAGATGAACCCCGAGTGGAAAGACCTTTCTGAGCAGGCTTTCTAATTTTCTAAGCTGGATCCCCGCCTTCGCGGGGATGACGGCTTAACTGGATCCCCGCCTTCGCGGGGATGACGGCTTAACTGGGTCCCCGCCTTCGCGGGGACGACTTCTTCAGACCTTCCTTAGCCGCCTCGCGACAGGCGCCAGTACTGGTATTTCATCGTCGCCGCCGAGCCCGCGACGATGGCCGCGAAAGTCATGATCGAGCCGAGCGCGAGGGTGGAGATCCCGGTGATCGCCTGGCCGATGGTGCAGCCGAGCGCCGTGATCCCGCCGAAGCCCATCAGCAGGCCGCCGACCACGTGGTTCGCCGTGTCCTCGGCGTCGCGGAAGCCTTCCCAACGGAAAGTGCGCGTGGCGAGCGCATAGGCCGCCGAGCCGGCGATCACGCCGAGCGCCGAGGCGATGCCGTAGGTGACGATGCGCGACTTGTCGGTCCAGAACATCAGGTACTCGAGGGTGAAGGCCATCGGCGAGACGAACGAGAACGACTCCATGCGCCCGGTGTTGGTGGCGACGAAAGCCTCCTGCAGAGTCTGCGGATCCTCCGCCACGTGGCCGATGACGCCGCTCACGTACCACCCGCCCACGACGACGAGGCCGGTGACCACGCCGCCCAGCGTGTAGTCGAAGCTCGAGCGGAACGCCTTGCTCGCGTAGACGAAGACCAGCATCGCGCCGCCGATGAGCGCGGCGAGAATGCCCCGGTTCAACCCCGACAACGACGGCAGATCCTGCCCCTGTGGCAGGATGATCGTGGCCTTCTCCAGCACGCCGACGCGGAACGCGCCGAACAGGCCGCGCAGCGTCATGTACGCCGCGATGCCGAGGAACACATAGACGATGAGCGATTTGAGGTTGCCGGCGCCGACGCGGATCAGGGTCTTCGAGCCGCAACCCGAGCCGAGGGTCATGCCGACGCCGAACAGGAAGCCGCCGACGATGTAGGAAAGCCAGGTGAAGTTCGGCCCGGGATAGATCGATTTCGACAGGTCGACCAGCCCCGCGAGGTGGAGCGCGCTGGAGCCCAGCAGGGCGACCGCGATGGCGAGCAGCCACATGCGCATGCGGCTGGTGTCGCCCATGTTGACCCAGTCGGAGACCGCGCCCATGGTGCAGAAATTGGTCTTGTTGCCCACGGCGCCGAAGGTGAAGGCGAGCACGAAGGCGCCGCCCGAGACGTAGGGAATGAGCTGTGCGGGGTCCATTTGGCTCATTGCAGGCGCTCCAGTGATTTTCCTCCATCGAGCACGCGGCGCACCGCGTCCGCGGCCTGCGCGAGCGAGCCGTGGCGGCCGAGATGCCACAGGCAGAGCGCTGCGCCGTACACGAGGCAGTCGCGCGTGGGGCCCGCTTCCCCTTGCAGCGCCGCCTTGCCCGCCTCGGCCGCGGCCTTCGCGACCGCTGCCGTGTCGAGCGGAGCCTCGCTTTCCTCCCCGTCGCCCGCGCCGGGAATGCGCGGCGCGCGCACGGCTGCCTCGATGCCGAGCTCGGCGGGCTTGAGCTCCACCGGGACCTCCTCGGCGTCGCCGAGCACGCGGAACGCCTTGCCGGTCTGCGTGAGGCCGGGGATCACGCCGCCTTCCACCCCGCGCACGATGAGCGCGGAGTCGAAGCCCGCGTGGCGCGCGAGCAGCGCGTAGATGCGCGGATAGGGCTTGTGCACGTAGCCGGTGACGAGATGGGTCTTGCGCCGCCCGCGCACCGGCCCGGCGAGCACCTCGGCCGTGGTGATGGCGGGCCGCTTGACGATGAGCGTGCGCAGGTGCGCGAGCGCGTAGAGCTTCGGGCAGAACGCCTTCTGGTCCACGTAGGCCCAGCCGGTGCGCGGATCGGCGAGGCGCGCGGCGGCCTGCTCGGGCGTCAGGTCCACCGGCGCGCCCGCGGCGGCGAGCACCTGGCGGTGCGTGACGCCGTATTTGGGCCCCATGCTCTGCACGCCGTGCGAGACGCTCGCCGCGCCGCAGGCGGCGAGCACCGCCGGCAGGAAGGGCGCCGCCGGCAGCGTGCGGTTGTAGCCGTCGTAGGGATCGCCGAGGTCGAGCACCTCGTCCACCGGGGCGGTGGCGCGGTGCGTCGCGTCGCGGATCGCTTCGAGCAGCCCTCGGTTCTCGTCGTCGGTCTCGCGCTTCATGCGCAGCGCGATGAGGAACACGCCCGCCTGCACCGGGTCCACCGCGCCGTCGAGCACGAGGCGCATGCCCTCGCGCGCCTCCTCGCGCGAGATGTCCTTGCTGAGCTCCGGCCCCGTGGCGATGCGCTTGAGGATGGAGTTCATCAGCGCGGCGCTCATGGCGACTCCCTCCAGGGCACGCCGACGAGGACGCGCCCGCCTTCCTCGCGCACGGGATAGGTGCGCAAAGGTTCTTCGGCGGGCTCCTCCAGCGCCTCGCCCGTGCGCACGTTGAAGCGGCTGTTGTGCAGCGGGCACTTGACGAGCTCGCCCTTCAGCACGCCCGCGGAGAGGGAAGCCTCTTCGTGCGTGCAGGTGTCGTCCACGGCGTAGAGCCGCCCCGCCACGTTGGCGAGCAGGATGCGCCGGCCCCGGATGTCGATGCGCTTCATCGTTCCGGGGCGAAGCTCGCTCGCTTTTGCCGCCTCGATGAATTCCTGTTTCATGCCGCGGGCTCGAACCATTTCAGGCGCTCGCGCAGCCGCACCACCTCGCCGATGATGATCAGGGTGGGCGCCTTGACCTCGCTCGAGCGCACGATGCCGGGCAGCGTCTCCAGCGTCCCGGTCAGCACGCGCTGCTGCGGCGTGGTGCCCGCCTGCACGAGGGCGGCCGGCGTGCCGGCCGGCAGGCCGTGCTCGACGAGCCGGCCGCAGAGCTGGTCCAGGGCGAGCAGCCCCATGTAGAACACGATGGTCTGGCGCGGCTGCGCGAGCGCGCGCCAGTTGAGCTCGAGGCTGCCGTCCTGCAGGTGGCCGGTAACGAACACCACCGACTGCGCGTAGTCGCGGTGCGTGAGCGGGATGCCGGCGTAGGACGCGCAGCCCGCCGCCGCGGTGATCCCGGGCACCACCTGGAAGGGGATGCCCTCGGCGGCGAGCGTGTCGATCTCCTCGCCGCCGCGCCCGAAGATGAACGGGTCGCCGCCTTTCAGGCGCACGACGCGCTTGCCTTCCTTCGCCAGCCGCGCCAGCAGCGCGTTGATGTCCTCCTGCGGCAGCGTGTGCTTCGCGCGCTCCTTGCCGGCGTAGATGCGCTCGGCTTCCAGGCGCACGAGGTCGAGGATCGGCTGCGACACCAGCCGGTCGTAGACCACGACGTCGGCCTGCTGCATGAGGCGCAGCGCGCGGAAGGTGAGCAGGTCCGGATCGCCCGGCCCCGCGCCGACGAGCGCGACCTCGCCGCCGCCGAAGGCGAGCCGCGTGTCGTCGATCGCCGCCGCGAGCGCCTTGCGTGCCTCGGCGTCGCGTCCGGCGAGCACCAGCTCGGCGATCGGCCCCTGCAGCGCGCGCTCCCAGAAGCGGCGCCGCTCCGGGCCCTCGAAGCGCGCCTTGACGCGGTCGCGGAACTCCGCGGCGAGCGCCGCGAGGCGCCCGTAGGCCGCCGGGATCATGCTTTCCAGGCGCGCGCGCAGCAGCCGCGCGAGCACGGGCGAGGCGCCGCCGCTCGAGACCGCGACGACGAGCGGCGCGCGCTCGACGATCGAAGGCAGGATGAAGGAGCACAGCGCGGGCTGGTCGACGACGTTCACCGGGACGTGCCGCGCCTTCGCCGCCGCGGCCACGGCCCGGTTGACCTCCTGATCGCTGGTGGCGGCGATCGCCAGCGCATAACGGTCCAGCTCTTCCTCGCGAAATTCCGTCGTCATCGTGACGTGCGCCCCCGCGCGCCGCAGCAGCGCGGCCTTGCGCGACGCCACCCGGCCGGTGCCGACCACCAGGCAGGGCGCGCCGCGAACGTTCAGGAAGACGGGGAGGAACTCCACCGGCCTATGATAGATTCAACCGGGAAGGTGCATGCCCCGGTATCTCACACTGTCGCGCGCGGCGCGCCTGGTCGGCGTGCGCCGCGGCGCGCTGCAGGCGAAGATCCGCAGCGGGGAGCTCGCCGCGTTCGAGGGCATGGTCTCGGAAGAGGACCTCTTGCGCGCCTACCCGGAGGCGCACCTCGAGGACAACGCCTTCCTGGAGCGGCTCGAGGCGATCAAGGAGGCGGCCTTTGCGCGCCGCGTGCGCGAGCGCGTGCTGCCGAGCGCCGAGGTGCTGATGGCGCGCCTCGCCGAGCTCGAGCACTACTGCACCATTCTGGAGGAGCGGCTCGCGGCCGCGGCCCCGGGCGCACGGCGGCTCCTCGCCCGCGACAGCCTGCTTAGGATCATGTCCGCGCACGTCCAGGTGAAGCCGAGCGGCCACGAGTTCTTCGTCGACGGCAACGACAGCCTGCTCGAGGCGGCGCTGCGCGCGGGGCTGTCGCTCGACTACGGCTGCAGCATCGGCGGCTGCGGCAAGTGCAAGGCGCGCATCGTCTCGGGCCAGGTGCACCGCCTGCGTCACTCGGACTACGCCTTCACCGCGGCCGAAAAGGCCGCAGGCGTGGTGCTCATGTGCTGCCATACCGCGGCGACCGACCTGGTGATCGAGGCGCGCGAGGCGCACGGCGCCGCCGACATGCCGCTGCAGACGATCGACGCGCGCGTCAAGGCGGTGAGCCCGATGGGCGAGGACATGCGCCTGCTGCACCTGCAGACGCCGCGCAGCAACCGGCTGCGCTTCCTCGCCGGGCAGTCGGTGCGGCTCTCGCTCGGCAAGGGGGCGGCGGCGTCCTTCCCGGTCGCGAGCTGCCCCTGCGACGAGCGCAACCTCCACTTCCACGTGCGCCGGCGCGCCGGGGACGCCTTCGCCGAGCGCGTGTTCGCCGGCCTGAAGGACGCGGACACGGTGCGCGTCGAGGGGCCGCGCGGCGAGTTCGTGCTGGACGAAGCGTCCGCCCGGCCGCTCGTCTTCGTCGCCTTCGACACGGGGTTCGCGCCCGTGAAGAGCCTGATCGAGCACGCCATGGCGCTCGATGCGTCGGAGTCGCTGCACCTTTACTGGATCGCCGGCGGCGAAGGCGGGCACTACCTCGACAATCTCTGCCGCTCCTGGAACGACGCGCTGGACAACTTCCACTATGTGCCGCTGAAGGCGGCCGGCGGCGCAGCGCCCGAGCTGCGCGACGAATCCGTCCTGCGACCGCTGCTGCGCGGCCATGCGCGGCTGCACGACAGCGACGTCTACGTCGCGGGGCCGGCGCAGGCCGTGCACGCGGCCGAGTTCGCGCTGCTCGAGCACGGCCTGCCGCGCGCGCAGCTCAGGCTCGGCACGCCCGAGGCCTGATCACAGCGCGGCGCCCTTGCGCGCGAGCGCCGCGCCCGTCACGCCGCGCGAGGCGAACACGAGGAAGGCGTGCGCGAGCTTGCCGAAGGGCAGCCACACGAAGAGCAGCTCCACGCTGAGCAGGTGCAGGGCGAGCGGCCAGGGATCCAGCGGCGCGGCGGGCGGCACGCCCGGCGCGTAGGACTGGTGGATCGCGATCATGCCGGTGGCGAGCGGCGCGAAAACCACGGCCCAGCTGAAGTAGTCGTCGAAACCCGAGAGCAGGCGCCGCACCGGATCGGCGAGGCGCTCCATCAGCGCGATGAACAGGGAGACGAACGTCAGGGCCACGAAGAAGAACACCACCGGCTCGGGCAGCGCCGGCCAGCGCACGCCGAGCAGGCGCTCGATGAAGAAGACGTGCGGCAGGTAGCCGAAGACGATCACCGCCAGGCCTACGTGGTACAGGTAGCCGTTCCAGAAACCGAGCTTGCGGCGCAGCCGGAACTCCGCCCTCGGCACCATGCGCGCGAAGATGCCGCGCATGGCTCCGGCAAGCAGCCGTGAGCTGCGCGGCTCGGAAAGATCCGGCTTGCTCCCGAGCCGGAGGATGCCGACGATCCGCCAGAGGCTGCCGGCGACCAGCACGGCAAGCGAGGCCCAGAGCGCCGGTCCGCGTGCGAACTGCAAAAGTTCAACGGCCGTCATTGTCGAGGTACTGCGCCACGAGCTCGGTGAGGCCGAGCACCGGCAGCGTCATCCCCTCGTGCTCGATCGCCTCCTCGAGCACGTTGCGGCAGTTGGCGCAGGCGGTGACCAGCGCCTCGGCGCCGGTGGCCTCGATCTGCGCCTTCTTGCACGCGAACGCGGCGAAGCGCAGCCCTTCGGCGCGGTGGATGGCGCTCACGCCGCCGCCCCCGCCGCAGCAGAAGCTCGCCGCGCCGCCGCCCGGCATGTCCACGAGGTTCGCGCTCACCGCCGCCGCGAGCCGGTGGGGCGCCTCGCCCAGGCCGCCGCGCCGTACCAGCTGGCAGGGATCGTGGAAGGTGAGGCGCCGCGCGTCCTTGCCGCGCAGGCGCAACCGCCCTTCGCGCACGAAGCGCTCGAGCAGCTCGTCCACCTGCACCACCTCGAAACCGTAGCGCCGGCCGAGCAGGTTGGGGCCCTCCCAGCGCAGCGCCGAGTAAGCGTGGCCGCACTCCGGGCTGACGACGCACTTCACCTTCAGCCGCTCGGCCGCCGCGACGATGCGCGAGACGAGCTCGGCCGCGATCTCGCGCGAGCCGATCTGCACGCCGACGTTGGTCGCCTCGAAGCCGGCGCTCGGCAGCGTCCACGTGGCGCCCGCGTGGCGGAAGATGCGCGCGAGCGCCCCGATCACCTCGGGGTAGCCCATGATCTCGATCGAGGAGAGCACCACCATGTACTCGGCGCCTTCCGCGTCCACGGGCACCGGCAGCCCGGTCTCCTCTTGCTGCAGCTCGATCTGGCGCCTGAGCGCCGGCCAGCGCACGCCGATGGGGCTGCCCGTGTCGAGCGCGCGCTCGGCCGCCTTGTACAGGTCCGGCGGCGCGAAGCCGCCCGCCGCCATGGCCTCGCGCGCGCGGCGCACGAGGCTCGCGATGTCGATGCCCATCGGGCAGGCGAGCGTGCAGCGCCCGCACATGTTGCACGAGTCGTAGAGCAGCTCCGACCACGCGTGCAGCTCCGCCGCCGTGAGCTCGGCCGGCGCGAAGCCGAGGAGCTTTCGCAGCCCCGAGAACGGCGCGGCGTCGCGCTGGTAGGCTTTCAGCATCGGCCGCAGCTTGTACACCGGCGTGTGGCGCGGATCGCCGCTCGTCAGGTGGAAATGGCAGGCGTCCGCGCACTGGCCGCAATGCACGCAGGCCTCGAGCTGGAACGCGGCGTCGCGCCCGGCCTGGGCGACGAACTCGCGCACGGCGACGCGTGCGTCGGGCGAGCGGGATGCTTCGAGCGGCGTCATGCCGGGCATTCTTGCCGCCCGGCGCTCCGCCGGATTGATCCAGGTCAACCCGCGGCGCGGCGCTTGCGGCCCAGCCCGTGCTCGACCGCGGCCACCGCGGCCTCGACCCGCGAGCGCATGCCGAGCTTGCGCAGGATCGCCTTGACGTGCAGCTTCACCGTGCCGTCGGTGATGTCCAGGGCGCGCGCGATCATCTTGTTGCTCATGCCGTCGGCGATGCACTCGAGGATCTCGCGCTCGCGCGGGGTGAGCTCGGCGAACGGCGCCGCCGGGCGCGGCGCGGCCGGCGCCGGGCCGCTCTTGCCGCCCACCAGCCGCGCGAGCGAGCCGACCAGCTCGCGCGCCACGACGTTGTTGCCCTCGAGCGCCGCCTCCAGCGCGGGCACGAGCTCCTCGGGCTCGATGTCCTTCAGCAGGTAGCCCTGCGCGCCGGCGCGCAGCGCCGCGCCGAGGTCGGCGTCCTCGCGGCTCATGGTGAGCATGACCACCGGCGCGCGCACGCCCGCGGCGCGCAGCGCGCGCAGGGTGTCGATGCCGCTCATGCCCGGCATCTTGACGTCTAGCAGGATCAGGTCGTCGGGCAGCTCGCGCGCGCGGCGCACGCCTTCCTCGCCCGAGCCGACCGAGGCGACCACCTGCACGCCGCGGCTCTGCAGCAGCCCCTCGATGCCCTTGCGCACGAGGGCGTGGTCGTCGATCAGCAGCACGCGCATGTCAGCGCGGCGGCGCGTTGAACATCAGCACGATGCGCGTGCCTTCGCCCGGCTCGCTCTCGATCACGATCTGGCCCTGCAGCCGCTCGGTGCGCTCGCGCATGATGGCGAGCCCCGCGTGCTCGGTCGTGGCCGCCTCGGCGTCTTCGGCCATGCCCAGGCCGTCGTCCTCGATCAGCACCGTGTACAGCTCGTCCTGGTTGTTGAGCAGGATGCGCACGTTGCGCGCGCCGCTGTGCCTGCGGATGTTGGTGAGCGCCTCCTGGATGATGAAGAACACCTGGATCTCCTGCGCCGGCGTGAGCGCGAGCGAGCGGCATTCGTTCTGGAAGAACACCGCGATGCCGGTTTCCCGGCCGAAGCGCTCGACCAGGCCGGCGATCGTCGGCACCAGCCCGGCGTCGTCGATCTTCAGGCGGTAGTTGGTGAGCAGCTCGCGCAGGTCGGCGTTCGCCTGCGTCATCGCGCGGCGCAGGCGGCTCGCCTCGTACTGGGCGGCGCCGAAGTCCTTGCGCGCCAGCGACTCGCCGAGCAGCTTGAGCTGCAGGCGCATGCCGATCAGCGACTGCGCCAGGGAATCGTGCAGCTCGTTGCCGATGATGTTGCGCTCCTCCATGATGGCGAGGCGGCGCGCCTCGCTCTCCAGGTGCGCCTTCTCGATGGCGAGGCCGAGATGCCGTCCGACGCTGATCAGCAGGTCGGGCATGTCCTCTCCCATGGCCGCGAGCGGCCGGTCGAGGAACAGGTTGTACACCCCGAGGATGCGGTCCTGGTACTGCACCGGAACCGCCACGAGCTCGGCGCAGTCGGGCTCGAGCATCGGCCGCCCGAGGAGCGCCGCGCAGAGCGCGGTGCCGCGCTGGATGCGCAGCCCTCCTTCGCTCGCCGCCCAGCCGCAGGGGCAGCGCTGCGCCGGCATCAGCCGGTCGCGCTCGGCCACCTCCGGGGCGAGCCCGCGGCTGGCGATGAGCCGGGTCTGGCCGTCGCCGGCAACGAGCCGCACGCTCGCCGCGCGCGCGTCCACCAGCTCGATGAAGGCCTCGAGAAAGCCGTCGAGCAGCTGCTCGAGGCTGCCGGGCTGGCTGAGCGTGGTGGCAACCTCGTAAAGGATGTCGAGCGATTGCGTCTTGCGCGCAAGGCGCACCGCCGGGGTCGGTGCCCGCGACTCCGCGTGCGCCGCAGCCGAGGCGTCAGCCGCTTTCGCGTCCGGGCCGGGGACGATGGGTTCGGGCATTCAACCATCCTGCGCTGTTATGCGACGTTCTGCATTTTGTTTGCGTAGTCGCGGCCCGAGGTTGGCGGAGGTAGAGGTTTACCGTCTTGGTGGTAAAGCGCAATCGCTTCCTCAACGACTTGGCATAGCTCCTCGAAGACGGCCTTTTCATCTGGACCGTGGCACCCGCCGTAGATCAGCCCCGGTGAACTCCCGACAAAGCACTGGTCCTCTTCGGACCACTCGACAATCTTTGCGTACCTTGCACTTTCCTTCATGACTTTGACTCCTCGATAGCGCGTTTCACTGCGCGGACCTGGTAGTGCTTTGCATCGTCGCCGAGCGCACCCGATATTGTGATCGGTTTCGAAACTCGCGGGTGCACGAAGTTCCGGATAAGGATCCGAGGCCCTGTTCCCAATACCGTACGAACCTTTAGACGGCCACCTTCGGCGCCTTGTGCGACGGATCGTTCGGGTTGATGAAGATGAAGCGCCACTCGCCGGGATTGATCTCGACGAAGTCCAGGGTGGCGCCGGTCAGCAGCTCGATGCTGCCGGGCGAAATCAGAAGCGTGACACCGTTCGCAGCCACCTGCGTGTCCCCGTCGGCCGTGTCGTCGAAACCCATGCCGTACTCGATCACGCCCTTGTCGTCCAGGCGCGCGGCAAGGCGCAGGCAGGGGTTCCCCGCGCCGGCTTGCGGCGCCGACTTCAGGATCTGCGCTGCCGCCTGCGGCGTGACGGTGATCATGGCGTCAGCCGGTGCTCCAGGCCCGCGGCCGGCGCATGCCGGCGATCTTGCAGGCCTGCTTGACGTAGCCGTAGGGAAAGAGCACGAACAGGTCGTTCAAGCCGCATGCTTGCAGCTCCTCACGAAATCGACGAAGCGCCGCGCCCACGGGTTGCCCGCGACGTCGCGCAGGTGCGCGTACGACGCCAGCAGGTTCTTGTGCACGATGCCGTCGTGCCGGCCGTCGATGCCGTGGCCGCGCTCCACCTCGTAGGCGAACTCCACGTCCGGCGCGAGGTTCTCGACGCTCGAGTAGTGGAATTCGTGCGCGTGGATGAGCGGCGCCGGCGACCGAGGCCACGGGCCGCGGCCGGTCTCGCGCAGATGCACGTAGCCGCGCCCGACCTGCCGGGGGTGCATGACGATATCCGCGGGCAGCACGCCGACCATCGGCGCGGCGCGCCCGTTCCACTCGATGCCGCGCGCGAGATACATCAGCCCGCCGCATTCGGCGTAGGCCGGCAAGCCCGCTTCGATCGCGTCGTGCAGCTCGCGGCGCAGGCTTTCGTTCGCGGCGAGCGCCGCCATGTGCGTTTCCGGAAACCCGCCGCCGATGAACACGCCGTCGACCTTCGGCAGATGGCTGTCCTGCAGGGCGCTGAAGTCCACCAGCTCCGCCCCGGCGGCGCGCAAGGCGTCGAGGTCGCCCGGATAGTAGAAGCCGAACGCGGCATCGCGCGCGATGCCGATGCGCACCGGCGCCCCGGTCGTCCCCGCGAAGGCGGGGACCCCGTTTCGAAAATTGGAAACCTGCGCAGTAGACGGCTTAACTGGGTCCCCGCCTTCGCGGGGACGACCAAGCGCCGCGAGCGCGCCCGCCGAGCGCGCGACTTCGAGCAGCGCCTCGAGGTCCACCTGGGATGCGACGCGCGCGGCGATCTCCTCGACGCGCGCGCGCGCAGCCTGCGCCTCGTTGCTCGGCACCAGGCCCAGGTGGCGCTCGGCGATCGCCATGCGCTCGTCGTGCTGCACGGCGCCGAGCACCGGCACGCCGGTGTAGTGCTGGATCACCGCGCGCAGCTTGGCCTCGTGGCGCGAGCCCCCGAGCTGGTTCAGGATCACGCCGGCGATGCGGATGCTCGGGTCGAACGCCTGGTAGCCGAGGATGAGCGGCGCGATGCCGCGCGTCATGCCGCGCGCGTCGATCACCAGCACCACGGGCGTGCCGAGCAGCGCGGCCATCGCGGCGTTGCTGTTCGCGCCCTCGAGGTCGAGCCCGTCGTACAGGCCCTTGTTGCCTTCGATGAGGCCGAGCGTGGCCCCGTGCATGCGGCGCGCGACCTGGGCGCGAATCTCCTCCGCGCCCATCAGGTAGGCGTCGAGGTTGTAGCAGGGCCGCCCGGCCGCCAGCCCCAGCCACAGCGGGTCGATGTAGTCCGGGCCCTTCTTGAAGGGTTGCACTCCCTCGCCGCGCGCCGCGAGCGCCGCGCACAGGCCGATGCACACCGTGGTCTTGCCCGAGGACTTGTGGGCGGCGGAGATGAAGAGGCGGTTCACGCCTTCGCCGCCGCCGCGTCTGCGAGGCTGTGCGGCAGGAAGGGTAGGAGCTTCAGTCCGAGCATCGTGAGCACCAGCGCGAGCGCCACCCCGCCTACGCCGAGCGCCACTTCCGGCAGGCTCGGCGCGTAGGCCGCGACCACGCCGTCGAAGAAGCTGCTCGCGACTTCCTTTTCCGGGAACATCAGCTGCGGGTAGGCCTGGCCGCCGATGATGAGGACATAGAGCTGCGCGAGGCCGCCGAGGATCACGCACACCCCCGCTGCCGCGAGCGCGCGGCGCGACGAGGTCCCGAACAACAGCGCGAGGGGCACGACGCCGCCGACCAGGACTTGTCCGAGCCAGAAGAGCGCCGTGTAGACGCCGCCCTCCCACAGGAAAAAGCGCTCGACGTCGTGCTGGCGCGCGATGTAGAGGTTGGTGAGGTGGTGGATCGCAACGAAATACAGCACCGCGGCGACGAAAACGCCGAGCAGGGTGCGCAGCCGCTTCAGCACCACGTCGCCGAGCGCCCGGCCGGTCCAGCGGCAGGCGGCCATCAGCACCAGCACGAAGATCGCCAGGCCGAAGGAGAACGACATGATGATGAACAGCGGCGCGAGCAGCGCGCTCGCGTAGGGCTCGCGCGCCACCAGGAAGCCGAAGATCGAGCCGGTGCCGGTGGTGAGCACCAGGCGCCAGACGAAGGCGACGAGGCCCGCGGGCTTCGTGTGGCGGTTCATGCGCCGCTCGAACATGGTCCACAGGTACAGCGCGACGACGGCGAAAAAGCCCGTATAGAGGAAGATGTTCCAGGCGAAGATCGACTTGAAGTTGTAGTGCGTCATCGCCACGATCAGCCGCTCGGGCCGTCCCAGGTCGAGCACCAGCACCGCGAGCCCGCCGGCGAGCAGCGTGACGGCGAGCAGCCCGGAGAGGCGGGCGAGCGGCTTGTAGAGCTCGCGGCCGAACACCGAGGCGATCGAGGCGACGTTGAGCGCGCCCGAGGCGGCGACGATGAGGAACACGGCGAACACGTGCGGCGTTCCCCAGACGATGCGGTTGCTCATGCCGGTGATGTGGTGGCCCTGGTGCTCCATGGTCCAGGCGGCGCCGAGCCCCGCCGCAATGAAGATTCCCAAGGTAGCCACTAGTACATAGAAGCCGCCGCTGCGGCCGTCGATCTCCCGGTACTGGACGCTTGCCACGCCTAGAGGCCCTGGTAGCGCACGCCGGTGTTCAGCGCGAGGTCGGCGCGGATCTGGCTCGAGGGCTCGGTCCGCAGGCGCTTGTGGATGGCGCTGTCGCGATCGTTCAGGTCGCCGAACGCCATCGCCTTGCCGCCGTCCTTGTTGCATGCCTCCACGCAGGCCGGCGTTTCGCCGCGGTCCACGCGGTGCACGCACAGGGTGCAGGACTCCACCGTGCCCTTGCCGCGCGGCACGTCCGCCTTCTGGCCGCTCACCGCCTCGTGGATGAAGGAGCGCGCGCCGTACGGGCAGGCCATGACGCAGTAGCGGCAGCCGATGCAGGTGTGCTTGTCGACCAGCACGATGCCGTCGTCGCGCTTGAAGGAGGCGCCGGTCGGGCACACGTCCACGCACGGCGGGTGCTCGCAGTGCTGGCACATGAGCGGCAGCGTCTGCGCGTAGCCGGTGCGCTTGTCGCGCAGGCTCACCTTGCGGATCCACTGGGCGTCCGTCGCCGGGCGCCCGTTCGAGACGACGCCGTTCTCCTCGTGGCAGGCGGTGACGCAGGCGTCGCACTCGCCGCACTTCGTGATGTCGATCAGCAAGCCCCAGCGCTGCAGCGCGGAAGCCGCCTCCTCGGGCGAGCGCGCCTGCGCGAGCTCGATCAGCCGCAGGCCCGGGGCGAGCGCCGCGCCCATCGCCGCCGCGGCGCCCCAACCGAGAAGGTGGCGGCGCTCCGGATTCATGGCCTGGCCGCCGCGGCGCGCGCCGCGCGCTGCGGCGTATGGCACTCGAAGCAGTCGATGCTCACCGCGGCATATTCATGGCAGCTCGAGCAGAAGCCGTCCTTGCCGAGCACGCTGCCGGTCTTCTGGCTGGCGTGGCAGTCGACACAGCCCTTCAGGCTGAAGCGCGGCTCGCGCAGGCCCTCGCGCATGGTGCGGTCGCGCTGGTGCAGCAGCATGTCCATGTGGTCGCGGCGCATCTCCTGCGTGGGCGCCACGCAAGCTTCGCCACGCTCGATCCTGATGACCGGCGCGTCGGCGAGCGCCGCGGCCGAGGCCGCGGCAGCGAGCAGGAGAGCGGCGATGCGCACGGTCCTCACGCTAGGGAAGCTCCGAAGCAGTCGCCCCCGCGAAAGCGGGGGCCCCAGTTTTCTTTTTCAAAAACATGGGTTCCCGCCTTCGCGGGAACGACGATTCGACGCATTCTCAAAGTTCCCCTAATGGTCTCCGAGCCCCATCTTGATGTAGCCGGTGGGGCAGACGTCGGCGCAGATGTGGCAGCCGATGCACAGGTCGTAGTCGGTATAGACGTAGCGGCCCATCGTCGCCTCCGACTTGGGGGTGCGCTTGACCGCGGTCTGCGGGCAGTAGATGACGCAGTTGTCGCACTCGAAGCACATGCCGCAGCTCATGCAGCGCTTCGCCTCGTCCACCGCCTGCTTGTCGTTCAGTCCTACCATGCGCTCCGCGAAGTGGCCCAGCACCTCTTCGGCCGAGGGCCCGATCTCGGTGCGCTTGATGCGCTCCTGGTACGGGAAATGGCCGAGGAACAGCTCATCGGCCTGGCAGACTTCCGCGGCGCT
>Ga0180104_1000141_pt1 | contig 15640 bp, 12 predicted proteins | sample EasRiv730_16_1Da_FD_121791 | JGI IMG/M metagenome (GOLD analysis project Ga0180104, IMG submission 121791) | Soil microbial communities from meander-bound floodplain in the East River, Colorado, USA - East River metaG ERMLT730_16_1Da | ecosystem: Environmental > Terrestrial > Soil > Floodplain ... | reverse complement strand
TGGTGGAGCTGATCAGCCCGATTGCGATGGAAGAGGGCCTGCGATTTGCCATCCGCGAAGGCGGCAAAACCGTCGGTGCCGGCGTCGTAGCAAAGATACTGAAGTAAGGAAGTTGACGGTTGACCGTTGAGAGTTGGCAGCCCGAGCGTCGATTTCTCGACCGTCAACGGTCAACTGACAACCGTTACCTGACAACTGAATACAGGCCAGTAGCTCAATTGGCAGAGCGGCGGTCTCCAAAACCGCAGGTTGGGGGTTCGATTCCCTCCTGGCCTGCCATTTTTTTGTGTAACGCATGAACGAACAGGTCGAAGGCAGCGCCACGGCGCTTGACGCCGCCAAGCTCGCGCTGGGTGTGCTGGTGTTCGTCGCGGGCATCGCCGGGTTCTACTACCTCGGCGAGCAACCGCCGGTCGTCCGCTGGCTGATCGTGCTGGCGGCATTCGGCGCGGCGGTGGGGATTGCCCTGCAGTCGCAGTACGGCCGCGATTTCTCGCAGTTCGTCCAGACCTCGCGGATCGAGCTGCGCAAAGTGGTGTGGCCGAACCGGCAGGATACGTTGCAGACCACAATCGTGGTGCTGGTGTTCGTGTTGGTGTCGGGCCTGTTTTTCTGGCTGTTGGACATGGTGCTGGCGTGGGTGACGAAGCAACTCACGGGCCAGGGGGGTTGATGATGCCGTTGCGCTGGTACGTGGTGCACGCGTACTCGAATTTCGAGCACAAGGTGGCCGAGTCGCTCAAGGAGCGTGTCAAACGACACGGGCTCGAGAGCAAGTTCGGCGAAATTCTGGTGCCGACCGAAGAAGTGGTCGAAATGCGCGACGGGCAGAAGCGCAAGAGCGATCGCAAGTTTTTCCCCGGTTACGTGCTGGTGCAGATGGACATGGACGAGGAGACCTGGCACCTGGTGAAAGAGGTGCCGAAGGTGCTCGGGTTCATCGGCGGAACGAGCGATAAGCCCGCGGCGATCACCGACAAGGAGGCGATGGCGATCCTGCGACGCGTCGAAGAAGGCGTCGACAAGCCGCGGCCGAAGGTCTTGTTCGAGCCGGGCGAAGTGGTCCGGGTCACCAATGGCCCATTCAACGATTTCAACGGGGTGGTCGAGTCGGTCAACTACGAGAAGAACCGCTTGCAGGTGGCGGTGCAGATTCTCGGCCGCTCGACACCGGTGGAGCTGGATTTCAGTCAGGTAGAGAAGGCGTAATCGTTCTCGCAACGGGGAGCCTCACGGCGTTTGCACCCACACAGGTGAGATATGGCGAAAAAGGTACAGGGTTACATCAAGCTGCAGATCCCGGCAGGACAGGCCAATCCCAGCCCGCCGGTTGGGCCCGCGCTCGGTCAACAGGGCGTCAACATCATGGAGTTCTGCAAAGCGTTCAACGCGCAGACGCAGAGCGTCGAGAAGGGGCTGCCCATTCCCGTGATCATCACGGTCTATGGCGATCGTAGCTTTACCTTCATCCTCAAGACCCCGCCGGCTTCGGTGCTGTTGCGCAAGGCGCTCGGCATTGAAAAGGGTAGCGGCACCCCAAACACCGCCAAGGTCGGCAAGGTCACCCGCAAGCAGCTCGAGGACATCGCCAAGACCAAGCTGCCCGATCTGACTGCTGCGGATCTCGATGCCGCCGTCCGCACCATCGCTGGCAGCGCGCGCAGCATGGGCGTCGACGTGGAGGGGGTGTGACATGCCTGCCATAGCCAAACGCATCGGGGCCTGGAAGTCCAAGATCGTTCCGGGCAAGCAGTATCCGGTTGACGAAGCGCTCTCACTCGTCAAGGAATTTGCCAAGGCCAGGTTTCCCGAGTCGGTGGATGTCGCGGTCAATCTCGGCATCGATGCCAGCAAGTCGGACCAGCAGGTGCGCGGTTCAACCGTGATGCCGCACGGCATCGGCAAAACAGTGCGCGTCGCGGTGTTCACCAGCGGCAAGAATGCCGACGCCGCGCGTGAAGCTGGCGCCGACATCGTCGGACTCGAGGATCTCGCCGCAAAGGTCAAGGCGGGAGAACTCAATTTCGACGTCGTGATCGCCAGTCCCGATGCGATGCGCATTGTCGGTCAGTTGGGACAGATTCTCGGTCCGCGCGGACTGATGCCGAATCCAAAGGTGGGCACCGTGACGCCGGACGTGGCGGGCGCGATCAGGAACGCGAAGGCGGGCCAGGTGCGTTACCGCGTCGACAAGGCCGGAATCGTCCATTGCGCGATCGGTAAGGCGAATTTCGAGCCGCAGAAGTTGAAGGAGAACCTCGTGGCGCTCCTGCACGACCTGCAGAAGCACAAGCCATCGGCCTCGAAGGGCGTGTATCTCAAGAAGCTCACCGTGTCCTCGACCATGGGGCCCGGTGTGGCGATCGATCAGGCGAGTTTGAGTTTGTAGTTGAACTGTCGAAGACCGCCGGCGGGTGTCGAGCCCTTAATGACGATGACCGGCGCAGATGGTGTTACCCGAGTCAGTGTTCGCTGGTGAAGGTCACCGTCGATGGCGCCTGAGGACAGGCGCAGGTTGACAGTGGACGGTTGACAGTTGGCGGCCGACTTTCGGGGCAGTCAACTGATAACGGTCAACTGCCAACTGGCTGTTCCGCGCCAAGGGTGGGGTACTCACGGACGAGCGCCCTTGTTTGTGATCTTCAAGCAGGAGGAACACATGCCGTTGAATCTTGAAGACAAGAAAGCTCTCGTTGCCGAAGTGAACGCGGTGGCGGCGAAGGCGCATTCGGTCGTGGGCGCGGAGAACCGCGGTCTCACAGTGGCGCAGATGACCGAGTTGCGTGCCAAGGCGCGCGCTCAGGGCGTCTACATGCGTGTGGTCAAGAACACGCTGGCTCGCAAGGCCATCGTCGGGACCCCGTACGAGTGCATCAGCAAGTCGCTCAAGGGCCCACTGGTGCTCGCGTTTTCGAAGGACGATCCGGGCGCTGCGGCGCGCGTGGTCAAAGCGTTTGCCAGGGATCACGAGAAGCTGGTGGCGATGTTGGTCGCGCTGGGCGGGCAGCTGCTGGGGCCGAAGGACATCGACAAGGTAGCGAGCCTTCCGACCCGCGAGCAGGCGCTTTCCCAGTTGCTCGGCGTGTTCAAGGCGCCCATCGCCAAGTTTGTGCGCACGCTCGCGGAGCCGCAGGCAAAGCTGGTCCGCACGATCGCCGCCATCCGTGATCTGAAGGCGGGTGATCAGAAGCAGGCCGCCGCCGGCTGAAGCAGATTCGAAATCGGGTAATTCACTTAGGTCAAGTTTTTTCCGGAGACCCTCATGGCTGTCAGCAAAGAAGACATTCTCGACGCAATCTCGAAGATGAGCGTCATCGAAGTGGTCGAACTCATCTCCGACATGGAGAAGAAGTTCGGCGTCACCGCCGCAGCACCTGTCGCGGCTGCGGCTGCACCGGGTGCAGGCGCCGCCGCTGCTCCTGCTGCCGAGGAGCAGACCGAGTTCACCGTTACGATGTCCGAGTTCGGCGCCAACAAGGTGGGCGTCATCAAGGTCATCCGCGAGATCACGGGCCTCGGATTGAAGGAAGCCAAGGACCTGGTCGAGGGTGTGCCTGCCACCGTCAAGGAAGGCGTGTCCAAGGCGGATGCCGAGGCAATCAAGAAGAAGCTCGACGACGCCGGCGCCAAGGCTGCCATCAAGTAGGGATGGCGGCAAAACGTGGCGCGCGCGCATCGCGACTCGCCGGGCGGCGGAACCCCGCGGCCCGGCGAGTCTGCATTGCTGCGCATGGCCGCCGCGAGGTCGAGTGCGAGTCCGTGCGGTGTGCACGGCGTGCAACGTTTGTTGGGCGTGAGGCCATAGGCCTTCACTGAGGTTCGCGCAATGGCATATTCATTCACCGAGAAGAAGCGCATCCGCAAGGATTTCGGCAAGCGTCCGAGCATCCTCGACGTGCCGTTCCTGCTGGCGATCCAGCTGGACTCCTACCGCGGATTCCTGCAGGCGGACACCGCCGAGGAGAAGCGCGAGGAAGTCGGTCTGCACGCGGCTTTCCACAGCGTTTTCCCGATCACGAGCTACTCCGGCAACGCGACGCTCGAGTATGTGAGCTACCGGCTCGGCGACCCCGTGTTCGACGTCAAGGAATGCCAGCTGCGCGGGCTGACGTATGCGGCCCCGCTGCGCGTCAAGGTGCGACTGGTGGTGTTCGACAAGGACGCGCCCGGCGCCAAGAAGCCGGTAAAGGACGTGCGCGAGCAGGAGGTGTATCTCGGCGAGCTGCCGCTCATGACGGAGAACGGCACCTTCGTCATCAACGGCACCGAACGCGTGATCGTGTCACAACTGCACCGCAGCCCCGGCGTGTTCTTCGACCACGACAAGGGCAAGACGCACTCCTCGGGCAAGCTGCTGTTCTCGGCGCGGATCATTCCGTATCGCGGCTCGTGGCTCGATTTCGAGTTCGATCCGAAGGACTGCGTGTTTGCGCGCATCGACCGCCGGCGCAAGCTCCCTGTCTCGATCATCCTGCGCGCGCTTGGCTTCACCGAGGAGCAGATGCTCGACACCTTCTTCGAGAAGAACACTTTCCATCTTTCGAAGACCGAGATCGCGCTCGGCCTCATTCCGCAGCGCCTGCGCGGCGAGACCGCGACGTTCGAGATCCGCGCCGGCAGGCAGGTCATCGTCGAGGAAGGCCGTCGCATCACCGCGCGTCACGTGCGTCAGCTCGAGGACGCCGGCGTCAAGCAGTTGCCGGTTCCGCTCGAATATCTGCACGAGAAGATTCTCGCGCACGACGTGGTCAACAAGGAGACGGGCGAGATCCTGGTCAAGGCTAACGAGAAGCTCGTCGCCGCCACGGTGGCGAAGCTCATCGAGGCGGGCATCGAGTCGATCCAGACGCTCTTCGTCAACGACCTCGATCGCGGTCCCTACATTTCCGACACGCTGCGCATCGATCCGACGCGCACGCGTCTCGAGGCGCTGGTCGAGATCTACCGCATGATGCGTCCGGGCGAGCCGCCGACCAAGGATGCGGCTGAGAACCTGTTCCAGAACCTGTTCTTCAACCCGGATCGCTATGACCTGTCACCCGTTGGGCGCATGAAGTTCAACCGTCGGGTCGGTCGCGGCGAGATCACGGGCTCCGGCGTGCTCAACAAGGAGGACATCATCGCGGTCCTCAAGACCCTGATCGACATCCGCAACGGCAATGGCACGGTGGACGACATCGACCACCTCGGCAATCGTCGCGTGCGCAGCGTCGGCGAGATGGCGGAGAACGCCTTTCGCATCGGTCTGGTGCGGGTTGAACGCGCGGTCAAAGAGCGTCTCACGCTTGCCGAGACCGAAGGCTTGATGCCGCAAGAGATGATCAACGCCAAGCCGGTGGCGGCAGCCGTGAAGGAGTTCTTCGGCTCATCGCAGCTGTCGCAGTTCATGGACCAGAACAATCCGCTTTCCGAGGTGACCCACAAGCGCCGCGTGTCCGCGCTCGGCCCGGGTGGCCTGACACGCGAGCGGGCGGGATTCGAAGTGCGCGACGTGCACCCGACCCACTACGGGCGCGTGTGCCCGATCGAAACGCCCGAAGGCCCGAACATCGGCCTGATCAATTCGCTTTCGGTGTACGCGCGCACCAACCAGTACGGCTTCCTGGAGACGCCGTATCGCAAGGTCGTCGACGGCCGGGTCACCGACCGTATCGACTACCTCTCGGCGATCGAGGAGGGCCAGTACGTGATCGCGCAGGCGAATGCGACCCTCGACGAGAAGGGCGCCTTCGTCGACGAGCTCGTGTCCTGCCGCAACGATAACGAGTTCATGCTGTCCTCGCCGGATCGCGTGCAGTACATGGACGTGAGCCCGAAGCAGATCGTGTCGGTGGCCGCGTCGCTGATCCCGTTTCTCGAGCACGACGACGCCAACCGCGCCCTGATGGGCTCGAACATGCAGCGCCAGGCTGTGCCGACTTTGCGGGCCGAGACGCCCGTGGTGGGCACGGGCATGGAGCGCGCGGTTGCGATCGACTCGGGCGTAACCGTGGTTGCCCGCCGCGGCGGCATGGTGGATTCCGTGGACGCGTCGCGCATCGTGGTGCGCGTCAGCGATGCCGAGACGATGGCTGCGGAGCCGGGCGTCAACATCTACAACCTCACCAAGTACACGCGCTCGAACCAGAACACGTGCATTAACCAGCGACCGCTGGTCAAGGCGGGCGATCAGATCAGCCGCAGTGACGTGCTCGCGGACGGCCCGTCAACTCATCTGGGCGAACTCGCGCTCGGCCAGAATCTCCTGGTCGCGTTCATGCCCTGGAACGGTTACAACTTCGAGGATTCGATCCTGATTTCCGAGCGTGTGGTGCAGGAGGATCGCTTCACCACGATCCACATCGAAGAGCTCACCTGCGTAGCGCGCGATACCAAGCTGGGTCCCGAGGAGATCACGGCGGATATCCCCAATGTGGGTGACGCCGCGCTCGTGAAGCTCGACGAGGCGGGCATCGCCTTCATTGGCGCAGAAGTGCGCGCGGGTGACATTCTGGTCGGCAAGGTCACGCCCAAGGGCGAGACGCAGCTGACGCCGGAAGAGAAACTGTTGCGTGCAATCTTTGGCGAGAAGGCGTCCGACGTGAAGGACACGTCGCTCCGCGTGCCGCCCGGGATGGATGGCACCGTGATCGACGTGCGCGTCTTTACGCGCGATGGCGTCGAGAAGGACGCGCGTGCGCTCGCGATCGAGAAGTCCGAACTCGAGCGTGTGCGCAAGGACCTGGGTGACCAGCAGCGCATTCTCGAGGACGACCTGTATCTGCGTGTGGCCGCCATGCTTACGGCCAAGACGGCCGAGGGTGGTCCGCGCAAACTCAAGGCAGGTGCGCTTATCGATCAGGCCTATCTCGACGAGGTGCCGCGCGAGAACTGGTTCGAGATCCGCTTGCGCGAAGAGGACGCCAACGCGCAGCTGGAGGCGACCTCCGAGCGCCTGAAGCTGCAGCACAAGGCGTTCGAGAAGCGTTACGACGAGAAGAAGGCCAAGATCACCGCGGGCGACGATCTCGCCCCGGGCGTGCTCAAGATGGTCAAGGTGTATCTGGCCGTGAAGCGCCGCGTGCAACCGGGCGACAAGATGGCCGGACGCCACGGCAACAAGGGAGTGATCTCGACCATCGTGCCGATCGAGGACATGCCGTACCTCGAGGACGGCACGCCGGTTGACGTCGTGCTCAATCCGCTGGGCGTGCCGTCACGCATGAACGTCGGACAGGTCCTGGAGACGCATCTTGGCTGGGCGGCGAAGGGCCTCGGGCTCAAGATCGGCCGCATGCTCGATGCGCAGAACACCGCGCTGCAGGTCCGCGGCTTCCTCGACACGATCTACAACGAGTCAGGTGGCCAGAAAGAGGACCTCAAGTCGTTGCAGGACGGCGAGATTCTGGAGCTGGCGCGCAACCTGCGCGAAGGCGTGCCGATGGCTACGCCGGTGTTCGATGGCGCGAGCGAGGACGAGATCAAGCGCATGCTGAAACTCGCCGATCTGCCGCTCAGCGGCCAGACGACGCTTTACGACGGACGCACCGGCGAGAAGTTCGACCGTCAGATCACGGTGGGCTACATGTACATGCTGAAGCTCAACCACCTGGTCGACGACAAGATGCACGCGCGCTCGACCGGGCCGTACAGCCTGGTGACGCAACAGCCGCTCGGCGGCAAGGCGCAGTTCGGCGGCCAGCGATTCGGCGAGATGGAAGTGTGGGCGCTCGAGGCCTATGGCGCTTCCTACACACTGCAGGAAATGCTCACGGTCAAGTCCGACGACGTCAATGGCCGCACCAAGATGTACAAGAACATCGTGGACGGCAATCACCAGATGGATGCGGGAATGCCGGAGTCGTTCAACGTGCTGGTGAAGGAGATCCGCTCGCTGGGCATCAACATGGAGCTGGATCAGGAATAGCCCTCACCCCGTCCCTCTCCCGTCGAACGGGAGAGGGGGCAAGTGAGGCCGTGCCCTCTCCCCTCAAGGGGAGAGGGTTAGGGTGAGGGGACGATTAGCAGGTGACGCAATGAAAGATCTACTGAAACTCTTCAAGCAGCAGACCCCGGTCGAGAATTTCGATTCGATCCGCATCGGGCTCGCTTCACCGGACATGATCCGCTCGTGGTCGTACGGTGAGGTGAAGAAGCCGGAGACGATCAACTACCGCACCTTCAAGCCGGAGCGGATGGGCTCTTCTGCGCCAAGATCTTTGGACAGGTGAAGGACTACGAATGCCTGTGCGGCAAGTACAAGCGCCTCAAGCATCGCGGCGTCGTGTGCGAGAAGTGCTGCGTCGAGGTCACTCAATCGAAGGTGCGCCGCGAGCGCATGGGCCACATCGAGCTCGCGAGCCCGGTGGCGCACATCTGGTTTCTGAAGTCGCTGCCGTCGCGCATCGGTCTGATGCTCGACATGACCCTGCGCGAAATCGAACGCGTGCTGTACTTCGAGGCCTTCGTGGTCATCGAGCCGGGCATGACCTCGCTCACGCGTGGGCAGCTGCTCACGGATGAGTTGTACCTCGAGGCGATCGAGGAGCACGGCGACGAGTTCGACGCGCGCATGGGCGCGGAAGCGATCTACGAGCTGCTGAAGACGCTCGATCTCGCCGCTGAAACCGCCAAGGTGCGCGAGGACATGGCGGCGACGAGCTCGGAGACCAAGATCAAGCGGCTTTCGAAACGGCTGAAGCTGCTGGAGTCGTTCATCGAGTCGGGCAACAAGCCCGAGTGGATGGTGCTGACGGTCCTGCCCGTGCTGCCGCCGGATCTCAGGCCGCTGGTGCCGCTTGATGGCGGTCGTTTCGCGACCTCGGATCTCAACGATCTGTATCGACGCGTGATCAATCGCAACAACCGCCTGCGGCGGCTGCTCGAGCTCAACGCGCCCGACATCATCGTGCGCAACGAGAAGCGCATGCTGCAGGAAGCGGTCGATGCGTTGCTCGACAACGGCCGGCGTGGACGTGCGATCACGGGCACCAACAAGCGCCCGCTCAAGTCGCTGGCCGACATGATCAAGGGTAAGCAGGGGCGCTTCCGCCAGAACCTGCTCGGCAAGCGGGTGGACTACTCGGGCCGCTCGGTGATCGTCGTTGGCCCGACGCTGCGGCTGCACCAGTGCGGTCTGCCGAAGAAAATGGCGCTCGAGCTCTTCAAGCCCTTCATCTTCTCGAAGCTGCAACTGCGTGGCGAGGCCTCGACGATCAAGGCCGCGAAGCGCCTCGTCGAGCGGGAAGGACCCGAGGTGTGGGACATCCTCGAGGAAGTGATCCGCGAGCATCCGGTGCTGCTGAATCGCGCCCCGACCCTGCACCGCCTCGGCATTCAGGCGTTCGAGCCCGTGCTGATCGAGGGCAAGGCGATCCAGCTGCACCCGCTCGTCTGTACCGCGTTCAACGCGGACTTCGACGGCGACCAGATGGCCGTGCATGTGCCACTGTCGCTCGAAGCCCAGCTCGAGGCGCGCGCGCTGATGATGTCCTCCAACAACATTCTTTCGCCCGCGAATGGCGACCCGATCATCGTACCGTCACAGGACGTGGTACTCGGGATTTACTACATGACGCGCGAGCGCATCGGTGCCCGCGGTGAAGGCATGTACTTCAGCGACATGCAGGAGGCACATCGCGCTTACGAGAGTCGCAGTGTCGAGCTGCAGGCGCGCGTCAAAGTGCGCCTGACGGAGCGTGTCGTGGATGTCGAGGAAGGCGGAGAGATGCGCCAATTCACGCATGTCGTCGCCACGACAATCGGCCGCGCGCTGCTGTTCGAGATCCTGCCCAGGGGCCTGTCCTTCGAGCTCATCAATCAGGACATGACCAAGAAGGCGATTTCGGCCGTGATCAACGCCTGCTATCGCACACTGGGCCTGAAGGAAACCGTGGTGTTCGCGGACCAGCTGATGTACACGGGCTTCCATTACGCGACGCGGGCCGGCCTGTCGATCGGCGTCGACGACATGGTGGTGCCGCAGCAGAAGACCCGCATCCTCGCGGCGGCGGAGCACGAGGTTAAGGAGATCCAGGACCAGTATGCCTCGGGACTGGTCACCAACGGCGAGCGCTACAACAAGGTCGTCGACATCTGGTCGCGCACCAACGACCAGGTGGCGAAGGCGATGATGGAGAAGCTCGGCAGCGAGGAAGCGACCGACGTGCGCGGCCGCAAGCTTTCGCAGAAGTCCTTCAACTCGATCTTCATGATGGCCGATTCGGGCGCGCGCGGTTCCGCCGCGCAGATTCGCCAGCTCGCCGGCATGCGCGGTCTCATGGCCAAGCCCGATGGCTCGATCATCGAGACGCCGATCACGGCAAACTTCCGCGAAGGCCTGAACGTGCTGCAGTACTTCATCTCCACCCACGGCGCGCGCAAGGGTCTCGCGGACACGGCTTTGAAGACCGCGAACTCCGGTTACCTGACCAGGCGTCTGGTCGACGTTGCTCAGGATCTCGTGGTCACGGAGATCGACTGCAAGACCAGCAATGGCCTGATGATGACGCCAATCGTTGAAGGCGGCGACGTCGTCGAGGGTCTGGGCGAGCGCGTGCTCGGTCGCGTGCTCGCGGCCGACGTCCTCAAGCCCGGCAGTGACGACGAGGTCATCGTCGAAGCCAACACGCTGCTCGACGAGCAATCGGTGAAGAAGCTCGAGCAGATGGGTGTCGACCAGCTCATGGTTCGCTCGCCCATCACCTGCGCCACGCGCTATGGTGTGTGCTCGCAGTGCTATGGGCGCGACCTGGCACGCGGCCGGCGCATCAACATCGGCGAGGCCGTCGGTGTGATTGCCGCCCAGTCGATCGGCGAACCCGGCACGCAGCTCACCATGCGCACGTTCCACATCGGTGGCGCGGCCTCGCGGGCGGCAGCGGCCAACAGCGTCGAGATCAAGGGCAAGGGCACGGTGCGACTGCACAACATCAAGACCGTGCACCACGAAAAGGGGCACCTGGTCGCGGTATCGCGCTCCGGCGAGCTCGGCATCGTGGATGAGTTTGGCCGCGAGCGCGAGCGCTACAAGATCCCGTACGGCGCGATAATCACGGTCGATGATGGCGATCAGGTGACCGCCGGCCAGATCGTGGCCACCTGGGATCCGCACACGCACCCGGTAGTCACGGAAGTCGCGGGATTCATCCGCTTCCAGGACTTCGTCGACGGCATCACGGTGCAGAGCCAGGTTGACGAGATAACCGGTCTCTCGAGCATCGTCGTGAGCGACCCGAAACAGCGCGGTCCGAGCGGCAAGGATCTCCGGCCGGTGGTGCGGCTGGTCAATGCCAAGGGCAAAGACATCACGTTCGCGAATACGGATATACCGGCGGTGTATGCGCTGCCCCCGGGCGCGATCGTGAGCCTCGAGGATGGCGCCAAGGTCACGGGGGGCGACGTCATCGCGCGCATTCCGCAGGAATCGTCAAAGACCCGCGACATCACCGGCGGCTTGCCGCGCGTCGCGGATCTGTTCGAGGCACGCAAGCCGAAGGATGCGGCGATCCTGGCGGAGCGCAGCGGCACGGTGAGCTTCGGCAAGGAAACCAAGGGCAAGCGCCGGCTCGTGATCACGAACGAGGACGGCGAGAAGTACGAGGAGCTGATCCCGAAGTGGCGCACGCTCAACGTGTTCGAAGGCGAGCAGGTGGAGATGGGGGAGGTCATCGCCGATGGCGAGCCGAATCCGCACGACATCCTGCGGCTGCAGGGCGTGGAAGCGCTCGCGAACTATCTCGTGCGTGAAATACAGGACGTCTACCGCCTGCAGGGCGTGAAAATCAACGACAAGCACATCGAGGTGATCATTCGCCAGATGCTGCGCAAGGTCGAGGTTGAGGCTTCGGGTGAGACGGGGCTGCTGCGCGGCGAACAGCTCGATCGTTCACGCGGGCTTGATCTCAACGAGCGCGCCAAGAGCGACGGCAAGGCGGTGGCGAAGTTCGAGCCGGTATTGCTCGGCATCACCAAGGCATCGCTCGCGACCGAATCGTTCATCTCCGCGGCCTCCTTCCAAGAGACCACCCGGGTCCTCACCGAGGCCGCGGTTCGCGGTCTCAAGGACGACCTGCGAGGGCTCAAGGAAAACGTCATCGTCGGGCGGCTCATACCCGCGGGTACCGGGTTTGCGTATCACGCTCGCCGGCGGCGCAAGCCTGAAGACGTGGCGCGGCGCAGCTTCATGGACGTGGGCGGTGGGCTGCCGGAGGTAGAGGAATCGAGCGTCAGCGACACCGCCGAAGCCGCAGCTGAATGATCATCATTACCCTGGCCCCTCCCCCTGCTTAGGGGAGGGGAAAGGGCCTGCCGCACTGCAACATTCTGGTTGACAGCCCCTTGACTGGCTTCTAGAATTCGCCGCCTTTGTTTCCCGGCCCTATGTCTGCCGGGATGAAAAACCGATTCCACGACCGGGCCGCCTCCACAGGCGGCCCGGTTCTTCTCGGGGTGCCCGATCCACCGGGTACCGGAGCCAGGCAGGAGAGTATGGCGACGACCACTCAGTTGATTCGCAGGCCGCGCCAGTCGGCGACCTACAAGAGCAAGGTGCCGGCGCTCGGCGCCAGCCCGCAGAAGCGTGGCGTCTGCACGCGCGTCTACACCACGACGCCGAAGAAGCCGAACTCCGCGCTGCGCAAGGTCTGCCGCGTCCGGCTCACCAACCATTACGAGGTGACGAGCTACATCGGTGGTGAAGGCCACAACCTGCAAGAGCACTCGGTGGTGATGATCCGTGGCGGCCGCGTAAAGGATCTTCCCGGTGTGCGCTATCACACGATCCGCGGCACGCTCGACTGTGCCGGTGTGGCCGACCGCAAGCAGGGTCGCTCGAAGTACGGCGCGAAGCGGCCCAAGAAATAAGGATTGAGGCACGCATATGTCCCGACGCGCACAGGCCCCCACCCGCAGCATCCTGCCGGATCCCAAGTTCAACAGCGAGATGCTGGCGAAGTTCATGAACGTCGTGATGAAGCGCGGCAAGAAGTCGGTCGAGCAGATTCTCTACGGCGCGCTCGACCGCATTGCCGAGAAGACCGGCAAGCCCGATGACCAGGCGATCCAGGTGCTGCAGCAGGCGCTCGAAAACGTGAAACCGGTCGTCGAGGTGAAGTCGCGTCGCGTCGGCGGCGCAACTTACCAGGTGCCCGTCGAAGTGCGTTCCAGCCGTCGCCAGACGCTTGCCATGCGTTGGATGATCGAAGCGGCGCGCGAGCGCAGCGAGAAGTCGATGGCGCACCGCCTGGCGCACGAGTTGATGGATGCGGCCGAGAACCGCGGTGCTGCCGTGCGCAAGCGCGAAGATACGCATCGCATGGCGGAGGCCAACAAGGCTTTCGCCCACTACCGTTGGTAATCGAATGAGCGCCGTTCCGGACTCCGGCTCAGCTAGTTTCGGGCGCCGCACGAAGGACCCGACTGTGGCACGTACGACACCCATTGAGTGCTATCGCAACATCGGGATATCCGCCCATATCGACGCCGGCAAGACCACCACCACCGAGCGCATCCTGTTCTACACCGGTGTGTCGCACAAGATGGGCGAGGTGCACGACGGCGCCGCGGTAATGGACTACATGGAACAGGAACAGGAGCGCGGCATCACCATCACCGCTGCGGCCACCACCTGTTTCTGGAAGGGAATGGACAACCATTACCCCGAGCACCGCATCAACATCATCGACACGCCGGGGCACGTGGACTTCACGATCGAAGTCGAGCGCAGCCTGCGGGTGCTCGACAGCGCCGTGGCCGTGTTCTGCGCCGTGAGCGGCGTGCAGCCGCAGTCGGAAACGGTCTGGCGGCAGATGAACAAGTACCGCGTGCCGCGCATCGCCTTCGTCAACAAGATGGATCGCGCCGGCGCGAATTTCCTGCGCTGCGTGCAGCAGATCAAGGAACGCCTGCGCGGCAACCCCGTCGCGATCCAGCTGCCGATCGGCGCCGAGGAGAAGTTCGAAGGCATCGTCGACCTGATCCGCATGAAGTCGATCTACTGGGACGAGGACACGCAGGGCATGCGTTTCGAATACCGCGACATCCCGGCGGACATGAAGGCGCAGTGCGTGGAGTATCGCGCCAAGATGGTCGAGGCGGCGGCCGAGGCCAACGAGGAGCTGGTCGAAAAGTTTCTCGAGGCGAGCGACCTGGGCGAGGAGGACATCTGCAAGGGCCTGCGCGAGCGCGCGCTCAGGAACGAAATCTGCATCACGCTGTGCGGTTCGGCATTCAAGAACAAGGGCGTACAGGCGATGCTCGATGCCGTCATCGAGTTCATGCCCTCGCCCATCGAACTGCCGCCGACCAAGGGCATGCTGGAAGACGGCACCGAAGCCGTCCGCAAGCCCGACGACGACGAGCCCTTCGCCGCGCTGGCGTTCAAGATCCTGAACGATCCCTTCGTCGGCAATCTGACGTTTTTCCGGGTGTATTCCGGCACGCTCAATTCCGGCGATGCCGTGTTCAATCCGGTCAAGGACAAGAAAGAGCGCATCGGGCGCCTGCTGCAGATGCACGCGGCCGAGCGCATCGAGATCAAGGAAGTGCGCGCGGGCGATATCGCTGCCGCCGTCGGGCTCAAGGACGTCACGACCGGCGATACCCTTTGCGATCCCGAAAGAGTGATCACGCTCGAGAAGATGGATTTCCCTGAGCCGGTCATTTCGGTGGCGGTCGAGCCGAAAACCAAGGCCGACCAGGAAAAGATGGGCGTGGCTCTGCAGCGCCTGGCGAAGGAAGACCCATCGTTTCGCGTCAGCACCGACCAGGAGTCGGGTCAGACCATCATCGCCGGCATGGGCGAGCTGCACCTCGAGATCATCGTCGATCGCATGAAGCGCGAGTTCAAGGTCGAGGGGAACGTCGGCAAGCCGCAGGTCGCGTATCGCGAAACGATTCGCACCAAGGTCGAGCAGCAGGGCAAGTTTGTTCGCCAGTCCGGTGGTCGTGGCCAATACGGCGACATCTGGTTGCGGCTGGAGCCACAACCCGCTGGCGCGGGCTACGAGTTCGTCAACGGCATCGTCGGCGGCGCCGTGCCGCGCGAGTACATCCCGGCCGTGGACAAGGGCATCAAGGAAGCGATGGAAACCGGCGTGATCGCGGGCTATCCCGTGGTCGACGTCAAGGTTACGGCCTTCGACGGCTCGTATCACGACGTCGACTCGAGCGAAATGGCGTTCAAGATCGCGGGCTCGATCGGCTTCAAGGAGGGCTTTCGCAAGGCGAAGCCCGTTCTGCTCGAGCCGATCATGAAAGTGGAAGTGGTGACGCCGGAGGATTACTACGGCGACATCATCGGCGATCTCAATCGCCGCCGCGGCCAGATCTTAGGCATGGAAGAATCGCCCTCGGGCAAAGTCATCACGGCCGAAGTGCCACTGGCCGAGATGTTCGGCTACGCAACTTCGGTGCGTTCGATGAGTCAGGGGCGCGCGACCTTCACGATGGAGTTCGCCAAGTACGTCGAGGTCCCCAAGAACGTCGCCGATGCGGTGATGAAGAAAGAACCGTAAGTCAAACCTGGGAATCGCAGTCATGGCCAAAGAGAAATTTGCACGCACCAAGCCGCACGTGAACGTGGGGACGATTGGGCACGTTGATCATGGGAAGACGACCTTGACGGCGGCGCTGACGAAGGTGATGGCGGAGAAGTTTGGAG
>Ga0180104_1000140_pt1 | contig 15732 bp, 19 predicted proteins | sample EasRiv730_16_1Da_FD_121791 | JGI IMG/M metagenome (GOLD analysis project Ga0180104, IMG submission 121791) | Soil microbial communities from meander-bound floodplain in the East River, Colorado, USA - East River metaG ERMLT730_16_1Da | ecosystem: Environmental > Terrestrial > Soil > Floodplain ... | reverse complement strand
CTGCACGTAGGCGGCGTTCCACGGCTCGGGACCGACCGCGCGCAAGAAGGTCGCGGTATGGAACGTGCCTGCGCCGACCTCCATGTCGTAGGGCTGCAGCAGCGCGCATCCCTGCCGGTCCCAGAACGCGTTCAGCTGGAGGATCAACTGCTGGAAGGTCAGGACGCCGCCAATTTTAGCGGGTGATGCGCGCCCGAATAACGAACAACCCGAGGATTGCCAGCGAAATGAGCACGATCGGCCAGTCGCGCAGCCGCACGTACGGCGTCGCGCCCGAATATCCCTGCGCCATGATCTCGAGGCGGCCCTCGGTGAACTGCGCCAGGCGCTGCAGCACCCGCCCGTCGCGATCGATCGCGGCGGTGATGCCGGTGTTGGTCGCCGTAAGGTGCATCCGCCCGGTCTCGATCGCGCGCAGCCGCGCGATCTGCAGGTGCTGCGCGGGCGCGAGCGAATCGCCGAACCAGGCGACGTTCGACACGTTCACGAGCAGCGTCGCCTCGGGCAGGCTGCGCGCGATCTCGGCCCCGAAGACGTTCTCGTAGCACACGTTGATCGCGACGCGCTGGCCGGCGACCGCGAGCGGCGGCTGGTCGGGCGCGCCGCGGCTGAAATCGGAAAGCGGGATCGACAGCACATCGAGCGTCCAGCGAAACCCGGGCGGCACGAACTCGCCGAAGGGGACGAGGTGCACCTTGTGGTAGATCTGCCGCGGCGAGGCGCCGAGCGTGAACACGCTGTTGTAGTACTCGGAGCGCCCGCGGCGGTAGGGCACGCCGACGAGCAGGTCGCCTTCGTTGCGCTTGCCTACCGCATCCAGCCGCGCGAGATAGGCAGGATCGATGCGGTCCAGGAACGCAGGCAGCGCGGTCTCCGGAAGAATGACGAGCCGTGCGCGCGTTCCCTCCGCGAGCCGGGCGTAGGTGTCGAGGATCGCCGCCGCGCGCTCGGGGCGGAACTTCATCTCCTGCTCGATGTTTCCCTGCAGCAGGGCCACGGTGACCGGCTCGCCCGCGGGCATGGTCCACTCGATGTGGCGCAGGGCCTCGCCGATTCCCAGGACCAGCACGATGGCGAAAAGCACTCTTGGTCTGTGCCGCACGAGCAGCCACAACATTCCTGCAATCGAGACGGTCAGGAACGAGAGCGCGTACACGCCCCCGAGCGGCGCGTAGCCCTGCAACGGCCAGCCCGCTGCGGCGTAGCCGACGGCGAGCCAGGGAAACCCGGTGAAGATCCACACCAGCAGCCATTCGAACAACGTCCACGCGGCCGGGATGAGCAGGCAAGCGCGCGCCGATTCGCTCGCCGGCACGCGCGCCTGCAGCCAGCCGGCCGCCGCCGGGAACAGCGCGAGAAAAGCGCAAAACGCCACCGTGGCAAAGCCGGCGAGCGGCGCCGGCATGCCGCCGAACTGGTGCAGGCTCACGTAGACCCATGACACGCCGGCGCCGAACAGGCCGAAGCCGAACCAGAAGCCGAGCCACGCGCAGCGACGCGGCGAGGCGTGCATCCACAGATGCACGAGCAGCGCGAACGTGAGAAAGGCGAGCGGATGCAGCTGGAACGGCGCGAAGGCGAGCACCGTCGCCGCACCGCCGAGGAAGGAAAACAGGCAACTCAAACCCAAGATCAGGTCTTGGGCTTATCAACCAAAAGCGTATAAACGCGCCGGCTGTCGGCGCGCAGCACCTGGAAGCGCAGGCCCTCGATCACCACCGACTCGCCGCGCTTGGGCAGCCGCCCGAGATGCTTGATGAGAAAGCCGCCGATGGTGTCGGCGGCCTCGTCGCGGAACCGGGTGCCGAAGGCGGCGTTGAAGTCGGCGATCTGGGTGAGCGCCTTCACGCGGTGGCGGCCGCCGGGCTCGGGCAGGATGTTGTCGGAGGCCTCGTCGAAGTCGTACTCGTCCTCGATGTCGCCGACGATCTGCTCGAGCACGTCCTCGATGGTGACGAGTCCCGCGACGCCGCCGTACTCGTCGATCACGATCGCCATGTGGTTGCGGCTGGCGCGGAACTCGCGCAGCAGCACGTTCAGGCGCTTCGCCTCGGGGACGAACACCGCCGGGCGCAGCATCTCGCGCACGTTGAACTCCTCCTCGCCGGCGTAGTAGCGAAGAAGATCCTTCGCCAGCAACACGCCGATCACGTCGTCGCGGTTCTGGTCGATCACCGGGAAGCGCGAGTGCGCGGTGGATATCACCTGCCGCACGAAGGTCTCCACCGGCTCGTTGATGTCGATGAAGTCCACCTGCGCGCGCGGGATCATGATGTCGCGCACCGTCATCTCCGAGACCGTGAGCGCGGCCTCGATGATCGAGAGCGCGTCGGCGTCGAGCAGGTTGCGCGAGTAGGCCGATCTCAGGAGCTGCGTGAGCTCCCTCCGGTCGCCGGGCTCGCGCATGAGGAGCGCCGACAGGCGCTCGAGCAGGCTGGGTCGGGACGGATCGTTCATGCCGGGCGGGTTCATCTCATTCTACATTCGGCGCGTAGGGATTGCCGATTCCGACGCGCCGCAGGATGCGGATCTCGCGCGCTTCCATGCGCGCCGCATCCCTTTTCTTTTCATGATCGTAGCCGCGCAGGTGGAGGCATCCGTGCACCACGAGATGCGCGTAATGCGCGGCGACGCTTTTCCCTTGCGCGCGCGCTTCACGGCAGATGACCGGGTGGCACAACACGACGTCTCCGGTATCAAACGTGAGCACGTTGGTCGCGCGGTTCTTCCTTCTGTAGGTTCGATTGAGCCGGCGGCCTTCGCGCTCACCGACGATTCTCAGCGTGAGGGCGGAACCGGATGCGGCGCGCGTCCATCGACGAAAGGAAGATGCACCCGGCAGTCCGCGCCGCGGCACCGCGTACTGGATCGAAATCCTATTCTTCCTGCGCGCGCGAGTCGTAGGCATCGATGATGCGCGCGACCAGCGGGTGGCGCACCACGTCCTGCGCGCCGAACTGCGTGAAGGCGATGCCGCGCACGCCGTCGAGGATGCGGCGCGCCTCGATCAGCCCGCTCTTCTTGTCGCGCCCGAGGTCGATCTGCGTGACGTCGCCGTTCACCACCGCCTTGGCGCCGAAGCCGATGCGCGTGAGGAACATCTTCATCTGCTCCGGCGTGGTGTTCTGCGCCTCGTCCAGGATGATGAACGAGTGGTTGAGCGTGCGGCCGCGCATGTAGGCGAGCGGCGCGAGCTCGATGGTGCCGCGCTCGAGCAGCTTCCCGGTCTTCTCGAATCCCATCAGGTCGAACAGCGCGTCGTACAGCGGCCGCAGGTAGGGATCGACCTTCTGCGCGAGATCGCCGGGCAGGAAGCCCAGGCGCTCGCCGGCCTCGACCGCGGGGCGCACCAGCACGATGCGCTTCACCTTGTCGCGCTCGAGCGCGTCGACCGCGCACGCGACTGCGAGATAGGTCTTGCCGGTGCCCGCCGGGCCGATGCCGAGAGTGAGGTCGTGCGCGAGGATGTTCTCGATGTACTCCACCTGGTGCGGCGTGCGGCCGTGCAGGTCGGCGCGCCGCGTGAGGAGCTGGGGTCCTTCCTCCTTGGGTTCTTTGGTTCCCTGCAGAATTTCCGTCAGGCCCAGTTGCACGTCATCGAGCGTGAGATCGGCCGAGGCGCGGTCGTAGAAATGCTCCAGGGCATGCGCGGCGCGTTCCGCCTGTGCGCCGCGCACCGTGAACTTCGCCCCGCGCCGCGCGATCGTGACGTCGAGCGCGGACTCGATCTGGCGCAGGTTCTCGTCGAGCGCGCCGCACAGGCGCGCGAGGCGCTGGTTGTCGACCGGGTCCAGCTTGACTTCGAGCGGTTTGGCCCTCAGACGAGCTCACCTCGAAGGGAGTGGGGCAGGGCTGCGGTGATGCGCACGTCCACGAATGAATTATTGAGCGGCGCGATGCCCGGAAAGTTCACCACGCGGTTGTTGCCCGTGCGGCCACACAGGTCCGATTTGTTCTTCTTCGAAAACCCCTCCACCCGCACGCGCTGCGTCGTGCCGACCATGCGCTCGCTGATGGCGCGCGCTTGGTCTTCGAGCCGGGCCTGCAGGCGTTGCAGGCGCTCCAGCTTTTCTTCCCTGGGAGTTTCGTCGCGGAGCTCCGCTGCCGGCGTTCCCGGGCGCGGGCTGTAGATGAACGAGAACGAAGCGTCGAAATCCGCATCGCGCGCGAGCTTGAGCGTCGCCTCGAAGTCGGCCTCGGTCTCGCCCGGGAAGCCGACGATGAGGTCCGAGGACAGGCTGATGTCCGGGCGAGCCTGGCGCAGCCGGCGCACGATCGCGCGGTACTCGAGCGACGTGTAGCCGCGCTTCATCGCCGCGAGCACGCGGTCGGAGCCCGACTGCACCGGCAGGTGGATGTGCTGCGCGAGCTTGTCGAGCTCGGCATGCGCGTCGATCAGCCGCTGCGTGACTTCCCGCGGGTGAGACGTGGTGTAGCGGATGCGCTCGATTCCCGCGATTTCGTTCACGTAGTACAGCAATTCGGCGAAATCGGCACGCGCGCCGGCGCTCATTTCGCCAATCGTGCCGCGCCAGGCGTTGACGTTCTGGCCGAGCAGCGTGACCTCCTTGACGCCCTGCGCCGCGAGTCCTGCGATCTCGGCCACCACGTCCGCGAACGGCCGCGACACCTCCTCCCCGCGCGTGTACGGCACGACAGAAGCTGCAGTACTTGCTGCAGCCTTCCATGATGGAGACGAAAGCCGAAGTGCCTTCCACGCGCGCCGGCGGCAGGTGGTCGAACTTCTCGATCTCGGGAAAGCTCACGTCGACCTGCGGCCGGCCGGTGGCGCGGCGCCGCTCGAGGAGCTGCGGCAGCCGGTGCAGCGTCTGCGGCCCGAACACGACGTCGACGTACGGCGCGCGCTCGACGATCGCCGGCCCTTCCTGGCTCGCGACGCAGCCGCCGACGGCGATCATCAGCCCGGGCCGCGAGCGCTTCAGGTGCTTCACGCGCCCGAGATCGGTAAAGACCTTTTCCTGCGCCTTCTCGCGCACCGAGCAGGTGTTGAAGACGATGACGTCGGCGTCGGCCGGGTCGGGCGTGAGCTCGAGCCCCTCGGCCTGGCGCAGCACGTCGGAAATCCTGTCCGAGTCGTACTCGTTCATCTGGCAGCCGAAGGTGCGCAGGTAGAGCTTCTTCATTTCGCGCATTTCATTTCGGATACGGAGGGGGCGGCAGCTGGGCTTTTTCGCGCGCCGAAAGGATCCAGATCCGGCGCACCATGCCGGTGCCGTCCACGAGGTAGCGCACCTGGGACTTCTCGACGAGCGACGCCGGCAGCACGAGCCGGTTGTCGGGGTCGCGGATCTGCGCGCCCGGGGCGAGCTGCTGCGGCTTGCCGTCGATCTCGACCACCATGGACTCGAGGTGGCGAATCTCGCCGAGCTGCGCCTCCTTCGGAATGGTGCGCAGCTGCGCGAGGGCGGGATCGACCAGCGCCATGGCCAAGGCGACGGCTGCGAAAGATCTCATTGACCCGATTGTCGCACTACGCTTCGACGACCTCGAAATCGCGCGTCACTTCCGCAGTCTTGACGAGCATCGCGGTGGCCGAGCAGTACTTCTCGTGCGACAGGCGGATCGCCTGCTCGACGAGGTTGCGCTTGAGGGCGCGGCCGCGCACCACGAAATGCATGTGGATCCTGGTGAAGACCTTGGGGTCGCTGGCCGCGCGCTCGGCGGAGAGCTTGACCTCGCAGCCGGTCACGTCCTGGCCGCTTTTCTTGAGGATCACGACGACGTCGTAGGCGGTGCACCCGCCGCTGCCGACGAGCACCATCTCCATCGGCCGCGGCGCGAGGTTGCGGCCGCCGCCGTCGGGGGCGCCGTCCATCGAGACGAGGTGGTTGCTGCCCGTCTCGGCGAGAAAGCTCATGCCCTCGCCGGTCCAGCGCACAGTGCATTCCATAGTGTCTGGAATTCTAGTAAAATCTGCGGCTTTTCTCGATTCCTGGCATGACAACCTATACCGCAAAAGCAGGCGAGGTCGAGCACGGCTGGTACGTGGTCGACGCTCAGGGCAAGGTGCTCGGACGCCTCGCGTCGCAGATCGCCGCGCGCCTGCGCGGCAAGCACAAGCCGCAATACACCCCGCACGTCGACACGGGCGACTATATCGTCGTGGTGAACGCCGCGAAGCTGCGCGTCACCGGCAGGAAACCGGAGCGCAAGATCTACTACCGGCACAGCGGGCAGCCGGGACAGCTCCACCAGACCAATTTCGCCAAGCTGCAGGCGAAGAAGCCCGAGCGCGTGCTGCAGCTCGCAGTCAAGGGCATGCTGCCCAAGGGCCCGCTCGGCTACGCGATGATCAAGAAGCTGAAAGTCTACGGCGGCGCGACGCATCCGCATTCCGCGCAGCAGCCCAAGGCATTGGAGATATAAGAATGGTCGGCGATTACTACTACGGCACCGGGCGGCGCAAGAGCGCGGTGGCGCGCGTGTTCCTCAAGCCCGGCAAGGGCGAGTTCCAGGTCAATGGCAAGCCGGTGGACCAGTTCTTCGGGCGCGAGACCGGCCGCATGGTGGTGCGCCAGCCGCTCGAGCTCACCAAGAACCTGTCGGCCTTCGACATCATGGTGAACGTCTACGGCGGCGGCGAGAGCGGGCAGGCGGGCGCGGTGCGCCACGGCATCGCGCGGGCGCTGATCGAGTATGATGCTGGGCTCAAGGGCGCGTTGAGCGCGGCCGGGTTGGTGACGCGCGACGCGCGCGAAGTGGAACGAAAGAAAGTCGGCCTGCACAAGGCACGGCGGCGCAAGCAGTACTCGAAACGCTGAACTCAGGGATTCTGCGAACCGAAAGCCGCCTGCGGGCGGCTTTTGCATTTTTATGATTAAAGCAGGCATTGTCGGCGGGACGGGGTATACGGGGGTCGAGCTCCTGCGCCTGCTCGCCCAGCATCCGGACGTCGAGCTGAAGGCGATCACCTCGCGCAAGGAGGCCGGGACGCCGGTGGCGCGCATGTTTCCCAGCCTGCGCAAGCGCGTCGAGCTCGCGTTCAGCGAGCCGAGCGCGCGCGCGCTCGCCGGCTGCGATGTGGTGTTCTTTGCCACTCCCAACGGCGTCGCGATGGGCGAAGCGCGCGCAGTGCTGGAGGGCGGCGCGCGCATCGTGGACCTCTCGGCGGACTTCCGCATCAAGGACCTCTCCGAGTGGGAGCGCTGGTACAAGACCGGGCACGCGGCGCCGGAGCTCGTCCGCGAAGCGGTCTATGGACTTCCAGAAATGAATCGAGAACAGGTGCGGCGCGCGAGGCTGGTGGCGAATCCCGGCTGTTATCCGACCGCGGTGCAGCTCGGTTTCCTGCCGCTCGTCGAGGCGGGCGTGGTCGACCTCGACCACCTGATCGCGGACGCGAAATCCGGCGTGAGCGGGGCCGGGCGCAAGGCCGAGCTGCCGCTGTCGTTCTCCGAAGCTTCGGACAACTTCGCCGCCTACCACGTGATGGGCCACCGCCACTGGCCGGAGATCCGCCAGGGCCTCGCGCAGGCCGCGAAGCGCGATGTCGGCCTCGTGTTCACGCCGCATCTCACGCCCCTCATCCGGGGCATTCATGCGACGTTGTACGCGCGCGTGACCAAAGACGCCGACTTCCAATCCCTCTATGAGAAGCGCTACGCGAGCGAGCCTTTCGTCGACGTCATGCCGGAAGGCAGTCATCCGGACACCCGCTCGGTGCGAGCGGCGAATACCTGCCGCCTTGCGGTGCACCGCCCGCCCGAGGGCGCGCGGCGTGCGGACACCCTGGTCGTGCTGTCGGTGATCGACAACCTGATGAAGGGCGCTTCGGGCCAGGCGGTGCAAAACATGAATCTCATGTTCGGGCTCCCGGAAGCGACGGGACTCGATCAAGTCGCGGTGGTGCCTTAAATGGCCTCGGGCCGCTGGAAGCTCATCCGCCAGCGCTTCGGCATCGCGGCGCCGCGCGTCGAGGTCCAGACGCAGATTCCGTGGTACTGGCGCTGGGCCGGGATCGCCATCCTCCTCGGCGTAGCCGGCGCCGCCGCGCACTGGATCTATGACGCGGGCCGGCGCTTTGCCGGGTTCGATCGCAGCGAAGTCGTCCAGGAGCTGCAGCACGCGCAGGGCGAGCTCGACGCCGCGCGCGCCGAGCTCGCGCGGCTGCGCGCGATCGCCAATGCCGCCGACAGCCGCGTCTCGATCGAGCGCACCGCGCAGCAGAAGCTCGCGCAGCAGGTGAGGGGGCTCGAGCAGGAGAACGCGCGCGTGCGCGAAGAGCTGGCGATGGTGGAGCAAATGCTCACATCGGAAGAACGTCACACTCAGACCCTTTCCATCTACCAGTTCAAGGTGGAACCGGACGTGCTGCCGGGCGAATACCGCTATCGACTGCTGCTCCTCACGCCCACCGACCGGCGCGGCCGCGACTTCAGCGGCCGCCTCGAGCTCGTGGTCAGCCTGCAGGAAGGGGGGCAGAATGCTATGATGTCTTTCCCGGAGCCGGGCGATGCCACGGCCGCAGCATTCCGGTTGGCTTTCAAGTACTTCCGACGGGTCGAGGGGACTTTCCGGGTCAACCCGAAGGCGAAGGTGGAGAGCGTGCAGGTGCGGGTGTACGAAACCGGGTCCAGTCAGCCACGGGCAACTCACTCGGTGAGCCTCTGAAGGGAGAACAAAATGTTCAACAAGGCGAGCAAGCCTCAGAACAGGATCGACAGCCTGATCGGCGCCACGACGCGCATCGAAGGCAACGTGATTTTCAGCGGCGGGCTGCGCGTGGACGGCATGGTCCGCGGCAACGTCGCGGCGCTGCCCGATCAGCCGGGCACGCTGGTGGTTTCGTCGGATGCGCGCATCGACGGTGAAGTGCAGGCCGCTCACATCGTGGTGAACGGCACCATCCACGGGCCGGTGCACGCGACCGAGACGCTCGAACTACAGGCGGGCTCGAGGGTCAAAGGAGATGTGTACTATAAGAGCATCGAGATCCACCAGGGCGCGGTCGTCGAAGGCCGCCTGGTGCATCACCCCGCCGAAATGAAGGGCGTGGAACTCAAGCTCGCCTCCGGCGGGTGACAGGAAAGAGGACATCAAAATGAACGCAGTGACAGAGATGCCGGCGCCGCTGGTCTTCAGTGACAGCGCCGCCAACAAGGTGAAGCAGCTGATCGAAGAGGAAGGCAACACCGAGCTCAAGCTCCGCGTGTTCGTCACCGGAGGCGGCTGCTCGGGCTTCCAGTACGGCTTCACCTTCGACGAGGTGCAGAACGAGGACGACGCCGCGATGGAGAAGAACGGCGTCACGCTGCTCATCGACCCGATGAGCTACCAGTACCTGGTCGGCGCCGAGATCGACTACCAGGAAGGCCTGGAAGGAGCGCAGTTCGTCATCAAGAATCCCAACGCGCAGAGCACCTGCGGCTGCGGGTCTTCGTTCTCCGCCTAAGCCAGTAGTTCGCTTGAAAAGCAAAGGGCCCTTTCGGGCCCTTTTGCTTTATGCGCTTCTTATTCGAGCTGCGCGAGAGTGCTGTTGGTGATGAGGTCGAGCCGCGTGATGAGCGGCGCGGCGTGATTGCGGAAGGCGGGGAGGTCCTGCTGCGCCACGGGCAGCGCGGCCGGCATGGCGATCGAGAAGGGGTTGCGGGCCTCGCCGGCGACGCGGAACTCATAGTGCAGGTGCGGACCGGTCGCCCAGCCGGTCTGGCCGACGGCGCCGATGGTGTCGTTCTGGGCGACGCGCGCGCCGCGGCGCACGCTCACGCGGCTCAGGTGCGCGTACACCGTGGCGTACTGGCCGTGATGCCGGATGATGACCACGTTGCCGTAGCCGCCCTTCATTCCGGCGTTCTCCACCACTCCGTCGCCGACTGCGCGCACCCGCGTGCCCGTAGGCGCCGCGTAATCGATGCCCTGGTGCTTCATCCACGCCCGCGCGATCGGATGCCGCCGCATGCCGAAGCCGGAGCTCACGCGCGAGAACTCGAGCGGCGAGCGCAGGAATGCCTTGCGCAGGTTCTTGCCCTCGGGCGTGTAGTACCCGGTGCCGAAATGCACCGCGCGGAAGGTCTTGCGGTTGTTGGTGAACTCCGCGGCGAGCAGGCGCCCGGCGCGCACCGGGCGTCCGCCGAGATAGTGCAGCTCGTAGACCACGGCGAACTGGTCGCCCTTGCGCAGGTCGCGGTGGAAGTCGATATCCCCGCCAAACACGTCGCCGAGCTGCATCGCGATGCTGTCCGGGATGCCGGCTTCGTCGGCCGCGGCGAAGAGCGAGCTCTGCACCACGCCCGACTTCATGGCGATGCGGGTGTAGAGCTGCGCGCGGTCGTCGGTGACGCGGTAATACCCGTTCGCTTCGGCGACGACCTTGACCACCGTGTCGCGCCCGGAAAGGAAGCTCAGCACGAGCGGCTCGCCATCGGCGCTCACCTCGGCGCTGACGTGCGTGCCGGGCCGCAGCTGCTGCAGCACGCGCAGCTTCGCAAGGCGTGCCGAATGCTGGGCCTCGATGCCGAGACGCTCGATAAACGCGGGCAGGGTATCGCCGCGCTGGAAGAGCTCTTCGCGGAAGTAGGACTTGGGCGCCGGCGCGGCGTCCGGGCGGATCGGCAGCGCCTCGATGATCGGGCGCTTCGGCGGCTCGATGCGGCCCTCGGACGAGGGCGCAATGGTCGCGAATGCCACCACGCCGAAAGCGGCGAGGAGCGTGATCGCGGCGATGCCGCCGAGCCGGCCGAAGGTGTCCATGAATCGGCTACAATTCCTTGAATTATTCCTTGAATTTCAGAAGCCTGCGCAGTCTAGCAAAGAACCCGCCGCAGGCAAATTAACTATGTCCGCCATCGGGCAGGCCATTCAGACCATCCGTCGGGGTGCCGACGAGCTGATCGTCGAGGAAGAGTTGGCAAAAAAGCTCGCCAGCGGCCGCAAGCTGCGGGTAAAGCTCGGCCTCGACCCCACCGCGCCGGACCTGCACCTCGGCCATACCGTGGTGATCAACAAGCTGCGCGATTTCCAGAACTTGGGGCACCAGGTGCAATTCCTGATCGGCGACTTCACCGGGATGATCGGCGACCCGACCGGCAAGAACCAGACGCGCCCGCCGCTCACCCGGGAGGAGATCGAGAAGAATGCAAAAACTTATCAGGAGCAGGTGTTCAAGATCCTCGACCCGGAGAAGACCCAGATCCTCTACAACTCCGAGTGGTCGGACAAGCTCGGCGCGGAGGGCATGATCCGGCTCGCCGCGCGCTACACGGTGGCGCGGTTGCTCGAGCGCGACGACTTCAGCAAGAGAATGAAGGCGAGCCAGCCGATCGCGCTGCACGAGCTGCTCTATCCGCTGATGCAGGGCTACGACTCGGTGGCGATGAAGGCCGATGTCGAGCTCGGCGGCACCGACCAGAAGTTCAACCTGCTGGTCGGGCGCGAGCTGCAGAAGCAGTACGGCCAGGAGCCGCAGTGCATCCTGACGATGCCGCTCCTCGAAGGGCTGGACGGCAAGGAGAAGATGTCGAAGTCGCTCGGCAACTACGTCGGCATCGCCGAGCCGCCGGCGACGATTTTCGGCAAGCTGATGTCCGTCTCGGACGAGCTCATGTGGCGCTACATCGACCTTCTCTCCTTTGCCCGGCGCGCCGAGATCGCCGCCTGGAAAAAACAGGTGACCGGCGGCGCTAATCCGCGCGACGTGAAGATCCGCTTCGCGCGCGAGATCGTCGAGCGCTTTCACGGAGCGGCCGCGGCGCGCCAGGCGCAGGAGACCTTCGAGCAGCGCTACCGCCACAAGGAAGCGCCCGCCGATCTGCCGGAGACGCGCGTGCCGATCAGCGGCGATTCGATCCGCCTGGATCAGCTGCTGCGCAACCTGGGCGAATGCAAGTCGGGCGCCGAGGCGAAGCGCGTCATTCTCGGCGGCGGCGTGCGCATCGACGACGAAAAAGTGAGCGATGCCGATCTCGTGCTGCGCAAAGGGCAACGCTTTGTTCTTCGCGTCGGGAAGAACCCCTACCGGCTGGTCGTCCTCCATTGACCGCGCAGTACGAGGTTTACGCGATCAAGTATGCGCACCACGCGCGGCGCGCTTCCGAGAACTTCATCGGCGGCGACCCGCACGACGGACCGATGCCGCTCGACTACTTCGTCTGGCTGATCCGCGGCGCCGGCCGCGAGATCGTCGTCGACACCGGTTTCTCGGCGGCGATGGCGGCGAAGCGCGGGCGAGATCACCTACGCTGTCCCACCGAGGGTTTGCGCATGTTGGGCTGCGATGCGTCCACCGTGAAAGAGGTCGTAATAACCCATCTGCACTACGACCATGTCGGCAACTTCGAGTTGTTCCCGGCCGCGACGCTGCACCTGCAGGACCTCGAGATGCGCTACGCCACGGGGCGCTACATGGGGCACGAATGCTTTCGCGGCGCCTACGAGGTCGAGGACGTGGTCGGAATGGTGCGCCGGGTCTACGAAGACCGGGTGCGCTTCCACGATGGCGATGGCGAGATCGCGCCGGGGATTTCAGTGCATCTCATCGGCGGCCACACCATGGGCCTGCAGGCGGTGCGCGTCGCCACGCGCCGCGGCTGGGTGGTGCTCGCCTCCGACGCGAGCCACTTCTACGCCAACATGGGCGAGACGCGGCCGTTCCCGATCGTGTGGTCGGTCGCCGACATGGTCGACGGCTACCGGAAGTTGCGCGGCCTGGCCGATTCTTCCGCGCACATCATCCCCGGCCACGACCCGCTGGTGCTCGAGCGCTACCCCGCTCCGGCGAAGGAACTGCAGGGCATCGCCGTCAGGCTGGACTGACGCGCACCACGGCGTCTTTTCGTTTCCAGACTTCCGGCAGCAGCTCCGCGCCGATCCCCGGGCCTGGGGGTTTTTCCAGGAAGCCCATTTTGGGTTGGGGTACGTGCGTCACCAGCTCGTTGTACCAGCCGGTGTAGAACGCGCGCACCGATTCCTGGACCAGCGCGTTCGGCGCGTGGATGGAAAAATGCACCGAGGCCGCATAGACCACCGGCCCGGTGCAGTCGTGCGGCGCCACGGGCAGCTGCCAGGCGTCGGCGAGCGCGGCGATGCGCCGCGCCTCGCTTATTCCGCCGCACCAGGCGAGGTCGAACATCACGATGCCGGCGACGCCGGTCTCGAGCAGATCCTTGAAGCTCCAGCGCCCGGCGAGACTCTCGCAGGCGCAGATCGGCGCCTTGGAGTACGGCGCGTACTGCTTGAGGAGCGCGAGGCTGTCCATGCGGATCGGGTCCTCGTGCCAGAAAGTGTCGAACTCGGCGAGCGCCTGCGCGATCTTCTGCGCGGCGGGCAGGCGCCACAGCGAGTGGAACTCGACCATGACGTCCATGCGGTTGCCGACCGCGCTGCGAATCCTGCGAAAGGGTTGTAATGCTTTGTCAAGATCGGGGCCCGAGATGTAGAGGCCGTCGCTTGCCTCGGCGAACGGATCGAAGGGCCAGATCTTCATTCCGGTGATTCCCTGCTCGAGAAGCGATTGCGCGAGCTCGTCTGCGCGGTGCAGGAAGGCGTCGAGGTCTTCGTACGGCCCCTGCGATTTTCCGTCGAGGCCCCAGTTCTTCGTGCTCTGTCCGCCGGCGGCGCGGATATAGCGGTAGCCGGCGCAGGTGTTGTAGGTGCGGATCGATTGGCGGCTCGTGCCGCCGAGCACCTGGTACAGAGGCTGGCCGCACACCTTGCCGTAGAGGTCCCAGAGCGCGATGTCGAACGCCGAGGCGGCGCGCGTCTCGACGCCCGAGCCGCGCCAGCCGAGGTAGCCGGTCAGGCTGCGGGTCAGCGCCTCGATCTCGAGCGGATCGCGCCCGAGGACGCGCGGCGCCACGTACTCGTGCAGGTAGGTTTCGACGCTCTGCGCGGCATAGCTCGTCTCGCCGAGGCCGGCGACCCCCTGGTCGGTGTGCAGGCGCAGCCAGACGAGATTGGGAAACTCCCCGAGCCGCAGCGTTTCCAGCCGAGTGATCTTCATATAACATTTCCCTCTCTCAGGGAGGAGGACCCCATGAAGAAGACATTTTCGCTTACCGTGCTCGCCGCGTCCGCGTTGATCGCGTTCCCCGCGCAGGCGCAGGTCAAGAACCTCAAGTTCCAGTCGACCTGGCCGGCGAGCCTGACGCTGCAGGACAACTTCCGCTTCTTCGCCGATCGCGTCGACAAGCTCACCAGCGGCCAGGTGAAGATCGAGGTGCTGGCCGCGGGCCAGATCGTGCCGCCCTTCGAGATCCTCGACGCCACGCACAAGAAGGTGATCGACGGCGGCCACGGCATCGCGTACTACTGGGTCGGCAAGAACAAGGCGGCGACGCTGTTCTCGGCCACGCCCGCGGGCATCGCCGGCATGGATCACATGGATTACCTCGGCTGGATGTACGAGGCCGGCGGGCTCGACATGTGGTGGGACTTCTACGCCAAGGACCTGAAGCTCAACGTGATCGCGTTCCCGATCCTGCCCGCGAGCCCTCAGGCGCTCGGCTGGTTCAAGCGGCCGATCAAGAACCTCGCGGACTTCAAGGGCATGAAGTGCCGGCAGACCGGCATCGTCGCCGAGATCTACCAGCGCATGGGGATGCAGACGGTCAACATGCCGGGCGGCGAGATCGTGCCCTCGGCGCAGCGCGGCGTGATCGACTGCGCCGAGTGGGTCGGCGGCATCGAGGACCTGCGCCTCGGCCTGCCGCAGGTCTGGAAGTATCACTACACCCCGGGAATGCACGAGAGCTCCTCGATCGGCGAGCTGATCATCAACACCGACGTCTGGAAGGGCTTCACGCCGCAGCAGCAGGAAGCGGTGCGCTCGGCGGTGACCGAGACGTTCCTGCGCTGGTGGGTGAAATGGCAGCGCCAGAACGCCGACGCAATCGTGGAGATGCGCACCAAGCACGGCACGCAGCTGCTGCGTACGCCGCCCGATGTGCTGATCGCTTTCTTCAAGGCTTGGGACGAGATCGCGAAAGAGGAGTCGGCGAAGAACGCGACCTTCAAGAGAGTGCTCGACTCGCAGCGCGAGTACGCGTCGATCGTGGTGCCGGCGAAGCGCTTCATGTTCCCGCCGTACTCGTTCGCCGCGAATTACTTCTGGCCGGAGAAGAAGCCCGCCGCGGAGGCCAAGGCGAAGGCGAAGGCCAAATAGGGCTCTTTCACGCACTGCGAAGGGGCGGCTTGCCGCCCCTTCGTTTTTCCAGGGGCGGCAAGCCGCTTTCATTCCGTTGACCGAGTAAAAACAAGCGTGTACCCTGCCTTCGCCTTAGGAAAACCCTATTCGAGGAGGAGGAGAGTCATGAGGCATTTCGTCCCGCATTTCTCCCGTGCCGCCGTGGCGCTCGCGGCCGTGGCGGCATTCTCCGGCGGCGCGCAGGCTCAGACGAGCCTCAAGATGCAGGCGACCTGGCCTGCCAGCCTGACGCTGTACGAGAACTTCACCTACTTCGTCGAGCGCATCCACAAGGTGTCCGGCGGCGCCCTGAAGATCGACGCGATGCCCGCGGGCCAGGTGGTGCCGGCCTTCGAGGTGCTCGACGCCACGCACAAAAAAGTGCTCGACGGCGCGCACGCCTGGTCGGGCTACTGGGTGGGCAAAAACAAGGCTGCGATCCTTTGCACCGGCGGTCCCGGCGGGACGTTCGGCATGGACATGATCGATGCGCTCGGCTGGATGCACCACGGCGGCGGCATCGATCTGTGCAACGAGTTCTTCCAGAAGGAGCTCAAGCTCAACGTGCAGTGGATCCCGATCCTGCCTTCGGG
>Ga0180104_1000139_pt1 | contig 15877 bp, 14 predicted proteins | sample EasRiv730_16_1Da_FD_121791 | JGI IMG/M metagenome (GOLD analysis project Ga0180104, IMG submission 121791) | Soil microbial communities from meander-bound floodplain in the East River, Colorado, USA - East River metaG ERMLT730_16_1Da | ecosystem: Environmental > Terrestrial > Soil > Floodplain ... | reverse complement strand
TTGGCAATGCGCAACCAGCCCGGCGAATAGCCGCCCTCGGTGCGCTCGTAGTAGAGCGGGATCACGCGGTCCTGCAGGATCTCGTACAGCGTGCGCGCCTCCTCGCGGTCGCGCCGGTGCGGGTCGAGCTCGGGCGAAGCGGGCTTGATCGCCCAGCCGTTCTCGCCGTCGTAGCCCTCGTCCCACCAGCCGTCGAGGATCGAGAGGTTGATGACGCCGTTCATGCCCGCCTTCATGCCGGAAGTGCCCGAGGCTTCCAGCGGATGCACCGGGTTGTTCAGCCACACGTCGACGCCCGAGACCAGGCGCCGCGCGATGTGCAGGTCGTAGCCCTCCATGAACAGGATGCGGCCGGCGAACTCCTCCTGGCGCGACATGTGCGCGAGCGTGCGGATCAGCTCCTGGCCGGGCTCGTCGGCCGGGTGCGCCTTGCCCGCGAACAGGAACAGCACCTGGCGCGTTTTCTCGGAGAGCAGGCGCCGCAGGTTGTCCAGGTCGTTGAAGAGCAGGGTGGCGCGCTTGTAGGTGGCGAACCTGCGCCCGAAGCCGATGGTGAGCACGTTCGGGTTCGCCGGGTCGGCGTACTTCAGCATGCGCTCGAGGTGCGACTCGCTGCCGTGGTTGCGCGTGTGCTGGACCGCCATGCGGTAGCGGATCATGTGGAACAGGCGCGCCTTGATGTCCTGGCGCACGCTCCAGAAGATGTGGTCGGGGATGCTGCGGATCTTCTCCCAGATGCCGGGGTGGCCGAGGCGGTGCATCCAGCCCACGCCGAGGAAGCGGTCGAGCACTTCGCCCCACTCCGGCGCGAGGAAGGTGGCGACGTGCACGCCGTTCGTCACGTAGCCCACCGGGTTTTCCTCCGGCGACACCTGCGGCCAGTAATCCTTCAGCAGCCGCGCCGACACCCCGCCATGGATGCGCGACACGCCGTTCTGGTAGCGCGAGCCGCGGAGCGCGAGCGCGGTCATGTTGAAGTCGCCGCCCGCCGGCGGGCGGCCGAGCGCGTCGACGTTGAGATCGCCGAAGCAGGCTTTCAGGTACGGCAGCACCGCGGAGTCGGGGAAGTGGTCGTGCCCCGCCGGCACCGGCGTGTGCGTGGTGAACACGGTGTTGGCCGCGACGGCTTCCACCGACGCCTCCAGGCCGAGCCCTTCCTGCATCAGGCCGCGGATGCGCTCGAGGACCAGGAACGCCGCGTGCCCCTCGTTGATGTGCCACACCGTCGGCTTGTGCCCGATCGCCGCGAGCGCGCGCGCGCCGCCGATGCCGAGCACGAATTCCTGCTCGAGCCGCGTGACGCGGTCGCCGCCGTAGAGGCGGTGGGCGATGTCGCGGTCGTGCTCGCTGTTCTCCGCGAGGTCGGTGTCGAGGAGGTACAGCGTGATGTGGCCGACGCGCGCGTGCCACACCTTGACCAGGACTTTTCTTCCGGGAAACTGGATTTCAACCGTCAGATCGGAGCCATCGCCGCGGCGCACCGGGGCGATCGGCAGGTCGTCGAAATCCGAGTCGTGGTATTCGGCGCGCTGGCGGCCCTCGGCGTCGATCGTCTGCACGAAATAGCCCTGCCGGTAGAGCAGGCCCACCCCGACGAAGGGAAGCTGGAAGTCGCTCGCCGCCTTGCAATGGTCGCCGGCGAGGATGCCGAGGCCGCCGGAATACATCGGCAGGCTCTCGTGCACGCCGAACTCGGCGCAGAAGTACGTCACGAGGTCGTCGGGCCGGAAGCCGCCCGAGTTCTGCTTGAACGGCGGCTCGGCGTGATACGCGTCAAACGCCGCCAATACCCGTGTGAGACTGTCCAGGAACGCAGGATCGGCGGCAGCGTCGATCAGGCGCTGCTCGTCGATGCGCTTGAGCATCGCCTTCGGCCCGTGGCCGACGGCATCCCACAGCGCCGGGTTGAGCTTCGCGAACAGCGCCCGTGTCGGGCGGTCCCAGCTGTACCAGAGGTTGTTCGCGAGCTCCTCGAGGCGCGCGAGGCGCTTCGGAATGCGCGGATTGACCTCTAGGGAATAACTGGTCGGAGACTGCACGAAGGCGCGGATTCTACCGAACCAATGCTTCGCCGGGGGCCAGGCGGAAGATGTCGTGCAAAAGGCGCGGGGCGTTGCCGGCGCGCGCCACCATCCATTCGGCAGGGGGGGCCGCCCGGGCCGTCGTGGCGAGCGCGAACAGGAGGGCAAGTACTGTTTTTCGCCTCATTTATCAGTCTTAGGCAGCGCAGACCACCAGAGTTCCGCTTCGCGCTGCGTCCAGCGGTGCTCGAGCGCCAGCGCGTCGAAGGCCTCGACCAGGTCGGCGATGCGCTGCGGCCGGTCCTCGCGCCGCTTCTCGACGCACGATAGCACCAGCAGGTCGAGCTCCACCGGTATCGGCTGCGGCGCCGCCTCCGACGGCCGCGCCGGCTCGTCGTTCAGGATGCGGCTGGTGAGCTGCAGATCGTCCGCGCTCTCGAACAGCTTCTTCCCGGTGAGCATCAGGAACGCGACCGCGCCGAGCGCGTAGATGTCGACGCGCGCGTCGACATCGGCGGGGTTGCGCAGCCGCTCCGGCGCCATGTAGAGCGGCGTGCCGAGGATGCGCAGGCTGCGCGTGAGGTCGCGGCTGTGCTTCTCCGCGACGTGCTTCACCAGCCCGAAGTCGAGGATCTTGACGTGGTCGTACACGCCGCCGTAGCGGCACACCATGATGTTCTCGGGCTTGATGTCGCGGTGGACGACGCCTTTGGCGTGCGCCTCCGCGAGCGCCGCGCACACCTGGCGCAGAATATGAATGACACGGGGCACCGGGATCGGGTTCTGCCGCGCGAGAACCTCGGAGACGGTCAAACCGTCGAGATACTCCATCGCGTAGTAGAAAAGCCCGTCGCGCGTGCGCCCGAAGTCGAAGATCTCGACCGTGTTGGGATGCGACAGGCTGGAAGCCATCTGCACCTCGCGCTCGAAGCGCGCGATCATCTCGTCGGTGGCGCGCGCCGGCTTGAGCAGCTTCACCGCCGCCGGGCGCCTGAGGAGATCGTGGCGCGCGAGGTACACGGTGGCCATGCCGCCCTCGCCGATGCGCTTCTGCAGGCGGTAGGCGCCGAGCTTGCGGCCGCCGCCCAGCTCGTGCCTGAGGCGGATCACGGACAGCGCGCTCGCCGCCGCGGCGAGCGCCGCGATCACCAGCGCGCCGAACACCACGCCGAAGGCGACGTTGAGGTAGCGCAGCGGCGCGTAGGCCTCGGCGGCCTCGAGCTCGATCGCCACGCCCATCGCGTACTCGGGCAGCCAGCGCCAGGCGCCGATCGCCTCGACGCCGCGGTGATTGTCGTACGGATCGAGCACCACGCCCTCGGGCTTCCGGCTAAGGGTTGCCACTTCTCCAAATCTTTCCGCGGTGAGCATCGCCCCGCTGCGGTCGAAGGCGAACGCTTCGCCGCTGGCGCCGGGCCGAGCCGACTGCAGGATCGAGCCGAACACGGCGTCGACCGGCTGGGCGATGCCGAGGGCGGCGATCACTTCCTCGCCCCTGCGCACCGGCGCGTAGACCCACGCGAACGGCGGCCCGGCGCGCAGGCGCGACGGCGGCGCGGCGACGCGCTCGGCGTCGCGGAACGGCCGCACGAAGCGTGCCTTGCCTTCGAGCACCGGCTTCACTTCGGCGAGAAACGCGGGGCTTGCCTTCAGGCCGCAATAGTCCGCAAAGCGGGTCGCGATCAGGCGCCCGCCGCGGTCGACCACGTTGAACGTGGCGTCGCCGACGTCGCGCAGGCGCGGTCGTATGGCTTTCTCGAGCCGCGCGCGCTGCGCGCCCGAACAGCCCGGATTGCGGGCGAGCGCGACGATGCCGTCGCGCACGCGCGCGTCGCGCGCGAGGCGCTCGGCATCGCCGATCTCCTCGGCGATCCAGACGCGCAGCGCGTTCACCTCCGAGTCGAGCAGGCTCTGCATTGTGCTGGCGCGGATCTCGCGCAGCGAGGCCTCGACCTGGCTGTAGGTCCAGTAGCCGAGCGCGAAAAGCAGCGCCGAGACCACCAGGACGCCGGTGGCCCACGCCGGCACGGAAACCAGCCCCTGCCGCGCCGCGGCAGGGTGAAGGGTATCTGCTATGGGATGGGAACCGCGGCGAGCAGCTGCGCGCCGACGTCGACGCGGCGCGCGCCGTCGTGCGCGGGGCGCAGCCGGTGTGCGGCGACGCCGGGCACGATCGCCTGCACGTCCTCGGGGATCACCTTGTCGCGGCGCTCCAGCAGCGCCCAGGCTTTCGCCGAATGCACTAGCGCGAGCGCGGCGCGCGGCGACAGGCCCGTCACGTACTCGGGCGAGCGCCGCGTGTGCTCGACGATCGCCTGCACGTAGTCGAGCAGGGCGGGCGCGACGTGGATCTTCTGCACCCCGCCCTGCAGCTCCATCAGCTCGGCGGGCGACATGCAGGGGTCGAGCGTCGCCAGCATATCGCGCCGGTCGGTGCCGGAGAGCAGCGCACGCTCGGCGTCGCGGTCCGGATAGCCGAGCTCGATGCGCATCATGAAGCGGTCGAGCTGCGATTCCGGCAGCGGAAACGTGCCGACCTGCTCCGACGGGTTCTGGGTCGCGATGACGAAGAACGGCGCCGGCAGCTTGCGCGTCTCGCCCTCCGCGGTCACCTGGTGCTCCTCCATCGCCTCGAGCAGCGCCGACTGCGTCTTCGGCGTGGCGCGGTTCACCTCGTCGGCGAGGATCACCTGCGCGAAGATCGGCCCGGGGTGGAACTTGAAGCCGCCCGAGTCGCGCTCGTAGATCGAGACGCCGAGAATGTCGGCGGGCAGCATGTCGCTCGTGAACTGGATGCGCTGGAAGTGCAGGCCGAGCGTTTTGGCGAGCACGTGGGCGAGAGTGGTCTTGCCGACGCCCGGCAGGTCCTCGATCAGCAGGTGGCCGCGCGCGAGCAGGCACGCGAGCGCGAGGCGCACCTGGGTCTCCTTGCCGAGAATGATCCCGCTCGCCGCGCCGACCACGCGCTCGATCGGCGAAGACGCGAGGCTCGGCTGCTGGAATTCCGCCTTCAGGAGCATGCGGCGATTGTACTCGATGCGATAAGATGGAAATCGCATGCCCGCCGCATTTGTCACACACGCCGATTGTCTCAAGCACGAGATGGGCGCGCATCATCCCGAGCGCCCGGCGCGGCTCACCTCCATCGAGGACCAGCTCATCGCCTCGGGCGTCGGGCAGTATCTGACGAGGTTTGACGCGCCGCTCGCCGACGACGAGCAGCTCGCCCGGGTGCATCCGCTCGAATACGTGCGCGCGATCCGCGAGGCCGCGCCGCGCGCCGGCACCGTCCACCTCGATCCCGACACGGCGATGAATCCGTTCAGCCTTCAGGCCGCGTTGCGCGCCGCGGGCGCAGCGGTTCTCGCAGTTGATCTGGTCCTTCAGAATAAATTCAACAGCGCGTTTTGCGCGGTGCGGCCCCCCGGCCACCACGCCTGCCGGGCGCGGCCGATGGGCTTCTGCATCTTCAACAACGTCGCCGTGGCCGCGCGCCACGCGCTGCACGCGCACGGGCTCGAGCGCGTCGCGATCGTCGACTTCGACGTGCACCACGGCAACGGCACCGAGGACATCTTCGAGGGCGACGAGCAGGTCCTCATGGCCTCGACCTTCCAGCACCCGTTCTATCCCTACTGCGGCACCGACAACCCGGCGCCGAACATGGTGAACGTGCCGCTCGCCGCCGGCTCGGGATCGAAGGAGCTTCGAGAAGCAGTAACCACCGAGTGGCTGCCCGCGCTCCATCGGTTCAAACCCCAATTGATCCTGTTTTCCGCCGGCTTCGACGCGCACGTCGAAGACGACATGGCGATGCTGCGCTTCACCGACGCCGACTACGCCTGGGTCACCGAGCAGGTGAAGGCCGTCGCCGAGCGCCATGCGAAGGGAAGAATGGTGTCCCTGCTCGAAGGCGGCTACGCGCTCTCGGCCCTCGGCCGCAGCGCCGTGCAGCACATCAAGGTAATGGCCGGGCTGGGCTGAAGCGGGCTACCGCTTCAGCTCGGATAGCCGTTGCTGCGCCATGTCGGCCCAGGGATGGCCGCTGTAAATCTGGACGAACCTCTCCCACGTTTCGATCTCCGCTTCCTTGCTCGGCTTGACGGTGAAATTCACGCCTCGCTCATGCAGTTTTCGCACTTCTTCCACCGCGACCACGCCCAGGAAACTGGGTTCGCCCAGCTTCGTCCTGACGACAAGGCTCGGGGCCTTGCTCTCGGGAACCACGTACGAATTCGTTTGCGCCGTGGCGTTTCCGGTGGCCCAGGTCGTCCGGACTCCACTCAGGTAGTACTCGCCTGGCGGTATGTCCGAAAAGACGATCAGGTTGGAGACCGCATGGCCGACGAATCGCCCGTAGCCGCCCTTGCCCGTCAGGATGCCGAACTCGACTTTCTGCCGGGTGCGCAGATCGAACACGCCGAGCATCGTCGCTTCGCAGGCCACCACGACGAGCGATGAGGTGGCCGGCGTACCGCTGAGAGAAGGAGCGGTCAGCTTGTCCAGGGGCGCACAGCCAGCCACGAAGAAGCTCGCCGCCAACGCGGGCCCGCACAGAAACCTGTTTGTCCACATGACGCTCCCCGTGGCCATCCTAGCTCGGCGCTGCCTTATTTGGCGGGTTTCTTCCGCTCCGCTTCCTCGAGCAGGTCGCACATGCGGTAGTAGGAGCCCGGCATCAGCGGTTTGATCTCGCCTGCGCACACGAACTTGATCGTGTCGCCACCCGAGCACTTGGTGTGCGCCACGACGCGTTCCCCGTCGCGCGAGAGCTGCGGTTCGGGATAGCGCGCTTCGGGTACTGCTCGGCGATATGCGCGCGCGCCGCCGCGGACAGCTCGTAGGCCCTGCCCTCGCGCACGAGCTCGATTTCGGCAGGACCCGCAGCGTGGGCCGCGCCGGCCATCATGGCGACCATCACGAGCGGCGCGCTCTTCATTGCCTTGCGACGACAGCGAGGAGCGCCAGCGCCGTGGCCGCTTCGAGCCAGATCGTGAGATTCATCGCAGCCGAATGCGCCGAGATCGGCGCGAGCGCGTAGTGGGCGAGGGCATCCAGCCCGTAGCAGCCATAAGCGATCATCAAGCCGGCGCCCGCGAGCCGGTAGCCGCGCCGAAGCAAGATATAACCACCGACGCCGATCACGGTCATGCCGAGCCACGCGGCGTAAACCCACATGCGCGACAGCCAGGCGGGCATGTTCGGGTACTGGTCGAGGAACTCGGCGTTGTGCGCATGATGGAACAGGCTCGCCGCCGCGTATGCGATCAAGACAATCACGAGAGCCGGGTTACTTTTTGCCATCGAGCATGCGGGCGATCTCGTCTTCGCCCAGGGGCTGCGGGTCCTTCACGCGCAGGCTCTCCGCCCATTCGGCAGCGAAGTCGCGCTGCAGCGAGCGGTTGAGGGCGAAGGTGATCAGCATCGCGATCGCCGCGCCGAGGCTGGCGAGCGCCATGTCCTTGTGCGCGTCCCAGACGTCGCCCTGGGTGCCGAGATAGGCCTGGCCGAGGTCGCCGCCGAACATTTCCGCCGCCGCCCACTCGAACAGCTCGTACATCATCGAAGTCGACATGGTGAGGTCGAGCGGCAGGAAGTAGCCCCAGAAGCCGCGCGCCGCCGCGATGCGAAGAAACACTTCGCGCACCGGGTAGGCGAGCATCAGGCCGTAGCAGAAGTGGATGACCCGGTCGAAGTTGTTGCGCTCCCAGCCGAGCAGGCCGTTGAGGCTTGCGCCGCTCAGCGCCTGGAACCACCGCTCGTAGGGCACTTCGGAGTAGGTGTAGTGCGCGCCGATCTCGTGCAGGCACAGGAAAAGGAAGATGAGCGTGTACGAGACCCGGGACAGGATGAACCGCCTGGACGTCAGCGCGACGAGAACCACGAAGGCCGCCACCAGGGCATTCTCCAGCGCCCAGTCGGCGCGGTGCCGGGGCTCGATCGCAAGCGCGATCCCCACAATGGCGAACAGCACGCCGAGCACCAGCAGATATCTTCTGTGCTTGGCGTACATTGCGTTACGGATAACCAAGCACGGCCTGCATGCGGCGCAGGTTGGCGCCGGGAAACTTTCCGGTCTGCTTTACCGTGGCGAGAAACGCCTGCGCCTGCTCGGCTGTCTCCCCCGCGTACACGGCGATGAAGTGGACCTTGCGGTTGACGTTGGTGTAGCTGATCGTGTCCTCGTCATCGTCGCAGCCGAACATCGGCGCGAATACCTTGTCGGCCGGGAACAGTTTCTGGATTTCGCTCAGCTCCGCCTGCTTCAGGCTGCAGGGCTCGGCGGTCTTGAGAATCACAGCGTAGAAAGGCGCCGAGCGGAACTCGTCGCGCGCGACCCCGTCCTGCGGCGTCTCGAAGGAAAGCTGGTGCGGCTTGAAGCCGGGACGCGGCTTCGCGGGATCGGGATGGATCTTTCCCTGCGCCCACGCGCTCGCCGCGACGAGGATCAGGGCAATCGATAGAGGAACACGCATCGGCTGGGCTCGTAGTACGTGCGTCCGCCGGAATCGGTCGCGGCATGGCCGCGGGCGAGGAAGGTCGCGTCGGATTCTCTTGCGAACAGGGTCAGCCGCTCGGATGTGGCCCCATCGACGAACATGAGCAGCACCAGCGGATGCGACGCGCCCTGCGCCGTGCGCAGCACGAAGCCGTCGCCCTGCGCGAGCTCGTCGATTACGCGGCCTTTCGCGACCAGCGGCTTTGCCGCAGGCTTCGGCGGCGCGGCGACGTTGTCCTGCGCCGGGGGAATGATCCATACCAGCGACGGCGTGCGCGGAAGCTCCACGTTCTTGACGGCGGTGACGCCCGGCTGCAGGGCGTCGAGCTCGCTCAGGCGCTCGAGATACGCCTTCCTGAGGCAGCCCGCGTCCGCGCAGGCGTTGCGCACCGCGCTCAGCCATTGCCTCTGGTCCGCCGCGAGGCAGGGAGCCGCCTCGCGCAATGCCGATCGCGCCGCCTGGTAGTACCGGCCAAGATGCTCATCCAGCGCGGAGACCTCCGCATCCGCGCAGATCGCCTTCTCGACGCGGCTTTGCGCCTTGTCGCAGGGGAAGGATGCGGCAAGCGACGTGATGCTCCAGAAGAGCGCGGGGGCAAGCCACGCGCGTCTCATGCGGCGATCAGATCCTCGATGACAGCGCTTGCGGCGCGCTCGAATGCCGAATCGTCGGCTGCGGCGATGCGGACCTTCTCCGCCTTCGGCAGCTGGGTGAAATTGCGCATCGACGAGCGGCGGTACGCGGGATCGTAGTGCTCGACGAGAAGGCGCGCGACGAGCTCGCGCCAGTCGTCGATGGATTTCCACGCGGCGATGCGTTCGCGCCCGTGCAGCGCGACGAGGCAGTCGAGCTGCTTTTCCAATGCCCTGCGGTCGGCGAGGAAATGCCGGTACTCGTCGAGCAGGAGGTCGACCCGCACCTCGACGTTGGTCTCCAGGACGACGCACGGCGAGGCGCGCATGCGCTCCATCAGCGCATCGGGCACCTGGAGCTCTCCGATCTTCTTCGACTCGCCTTCGACGAACACCGGCTTCGAAGGCAAGAGTGCCGAGAGCTCTTTCAGCAGCAGGCTGTCGAACATCTTCTGCGAGGGCTGCGGCCGGCCGGGTAGGTTGCCGAGCACCGAGCCGCGGTGCGCGGCGAGGTCTTCCAGGTCGAGCGCTTGCGCCCCGACGCGCTTGAGCGCGCCGAGCAGGCGGCTCTTGCCGCTTCCCGTGGGGCCGTGGATGACCACGAACTCCAGGGATGAAGGAAGCGACTGCAATTGCGCAACCACCCATCTGCGGTAAGCCTTGTAGCCGCCCTCGAGCGTCTCGGCGTTCCAGCCGATCTCGCGCAGGATGTGCGCCATCGCGCCCGAGCGCTTGCCGCCGCGCCAGCAATAGACCAGGGGATGCCAGGACTTCGGCTTGTCCTTGAATAGACGTTGAACGTGGGAGGCCACGTTGCGGGCAATGAGGGAAGCCCCGATCTTCTTCGCGTCGAACGGCGAGACCTGCTTGTAAAGCGTGCCGACCTCGGCGCGCTCGGCGTCGTCGAGCACCGGCGCCGAGATCGCGCCCGGGATGTGGTCTGCGGCGTACTCGGCGGGCGAACGGACGTCGATGATCGCGTCAAACTGCTTGAAATTCATGCTTAAATTCTACGCTCATGAACGCCCCCGAAAAGATTCGCCTCACCGAGTTCAGCCACGGCGGCGGTTGCGGCTGCAAGATCGCGCCCGCCATTCTTTCCGAGATGCTCGCCACGATGCCGCTGCGCGGCCTGCCGCAGGAGCTGCTCGTCGGCACCGAGACCGCGGACGACGCCGCGGTCTATCGCCTGAACGACACGCAGGCGCTCGTCGCCACCACCGACTTCTTCACGCCGGTGGTCGACGATCCGTTCGACTTCGGCCGCATCGCCGCGACCAACGCGATCTCGGACGTCTACGCGATGGGCGCGCGCCCGATCATGGCGCTCGCGCTCGTCGGCATGCCGCTGGAGAAGCTGCCGGTGAGCGTCATCCGCCAGGTGATGGAAGGCGGCGAGTCGGTTTGCGCGAAAGTGGGGATCCCGATCGCCGGCGGGCATTCGATCGACACGCTGGAGCCGATCTACGGCCTGGTGGCGCTCGGCCTGGTACATCCCGAGAAAGTAAAAAGAAACAGCTCGGGCAAGGACGGGGATGTTCTCATTCTGGGAAAACCCCTGGGGATCGGCATCCTTTCCGCGGCGCTGAAGAAGGGCAAGCTCTCGGCGTCGGGCTATGCCCGGATGATCGAGTGGACGACCAAGCTCAACACGCCGGGCGAAGCGTTTGCCTCGATGCCGGCGGTGCACGCGCTTACCGACGTCACCGGCTTCGGCCTCGCCGGGCATCTGCTCGAGATCTGCCGCGGCTCGAAGCTCTCGGCCGAGGTGAAGTTCGACGCGCTGCCGGTCATCGCCGAGGCGCTCGACTCGGTGAAGCAGGGCGTCGCTACCGGCGCTTCGGAAAGAAACTGGAAGAGCTACGGCCGCGAGGTGGAGTTCAGCGGGGAAGAATGGAAGCGAAAGCTGCTCACGGATCCGCAAACGAGCGGCGGCCTGCTGGTGGCCTGCGCGCCGGCGGCGGAGCGCGATGTGCTCAATGTCTTCCGGCAAGAGGGGTTCGCCGACGCGCGGGTGATCGGCCGGCTTTCTGCCGGGGAAGCAAAGCTGACCGTGCGGTGAAGAATCGGGCTCTGACCCCGATTTTTATTTCAAAAGGGGTCGTAGCCCGCGCCACACGCGCTCGAGCATCATCGGCTGCGCCGTCTCGGTCGGATGGATGCGGTCGGGCTGGAAGTACTCGGGATTGCCGGCGAAATCCTCGAGCAGAAACGGCACCAGCGCGGTGCGGTGAGCTTTCGCCAGCTCGCGGAACAGCGCGTCGAAGCTCTGCGTATATTCCTCGCCGTAGTTGGGCGGCATCTTCATCCCCACCAGCAGCACGCGCGCGCGGCTTGCCTGCGCCTCGCGGATCATCGCGGCGAGGTTGGTCCGCACCTGCTTGACCGGCATCCCGCGCAGGCCGTCGTTGCCGCCGAGCGCGAGGACGACCACCGCGGGCCGATGGCGCTCGAGCAGCGGCCTGAGCCGCACGCGTCCGCCGCTGCTGGTCTCGCCCGAGATGCTCGCGTTGACGACGCTATAATCCGGATGCTCGTGCTTGAGGCGCGCCTCGAGCAGCGCCACCCAGCCGCGGTCGCGCGGGATGCCGTAGGCCGCGGACAGGCTGTCACCGACCACCAGGATGGATTTCTCGGCCGCCGCCGTTCCCGGCAACCACAGGACAATGAAGAACAACAACAGCGTGCTGACGGCGCGGGGCATCGGGAAGACCGTAAAGAGCGGGGCGAGCGACCTCGTTATTCTGCGCGAGATCGATCTCGCGGTCACGCGCGGCGAGGCGGTGGCGGTCGTCGGCGCCTCGGGCTCGGGCAAGTCGACGCTGCTCGCGATCCTCGCCGGCCTCGACACGCCGAGCGCCGGCGCGGTCGAGCTCGACGGTCAGGATATCTTTTCAATGGATGAAGACGAGCGGGCCGAGCTGCGCGGGCGTGCAGTCGGCTTCGTGTTCCAGTCCTTCCAGCTCCTGCCGTCGCTCACGGCGCTCGAGAACGTCATGCTGCCGCTCGAGCTCGGCAACGACGCCGAGGCCGAAGCGAAAGCAAAGGAGACGCTCACGCGCGTCGGCCTCGGCGAGCGCCTGCACCATTATCCGAAGCACCTCTCGGGCGGCGAGCAGCAGCGCGTCGCGCTGGCGCGCGCGTTCGTGGTGCGGCCGAAGCTGCTCCTCGCCGACGAGCCCACCGGCAGCCTCGACGCGGAGGCGGGCGCCGAAGTGATCCGGCTGCTGTTCGAGATGAACCGCGAGTACGGCACGACCCTCGTCATGGTGACGCACGACGAAGGCCTCGCCGCGCGCTGCGGCCGCATCGTGCGCCTGGCGGCGGGGAGGATCGTGTCGTGAAGCAGGCGCTGAGGATGCTCGCGCGCGACTGGCGCGCCGGGGAGCTCCGGGTCCTTGCATTGGCATTGGCTGTTGCCGTTGCGGCGATCACGAGCGTCGCGTTCTTCGCCGACCGCGTCGGCCAGAGCCTGGCGCGCGACGCGCACCAGCTTCTCGGCGCCGACCTGGTGCTGCGCGCGGACCGTCCGTGGCCGAGCGCCACCGCGGCCGCGATCGAGCGCGCCGGCGTGCAGCGCGCCGAGGCGATCAACTTCATCAGCATGGCCTCGGCGAAGGAAAGCCACCTCTCCGGCGTGAAGGCCGTGTCCGACAACTATCCGCTGCGCGGCCGCCTGCGCATCGCAAGCGCGCCCGGCATGCCCGACGCGCCCGCCGAGCGCGGCCCGGCGACCGGGACGGTGTGGCTGGAAGAGCGCCTGGTCAGCGCGCTCGGCGCCCCCGTCGGCACGCGCATCCGCCTGGGGCGCGCCGAGTTCGAGGTCGCCGCGGTGCTCACGCTCGAGCCCGAGCGCAGCACGAGCTTCTTCAATGTCGCGCCGCGGCTCATGATGAACATCGCCGACGTGCCCTCCACCGCGCTGATCCAGACCGGGAGCCGGGTGTGGTACTACCTCTATGCCGCGGGACCGGCTGAAAGAATCAAATCGCTGCAACAATCCATAAAGCTCGAGCGAGGGCAGAGTCTCGATACTCTCGAAACGGGCCGTCCGGAGGTGCGCTCGGCGGTCGACCGCGCGCAGCGCTTCCTCGGCCTGACGGCGCTGCTCGCCGCGATCCTCGCCGGCGTCGCGGTCGCGCTCGGCACGCGCCGCTTCGTCGAGCGGCACCTCGACGGCTGCGCGGTGATGCGCTGCCTCGGCGCCACCCAGTCGCAGCTTCTCGGCCTGTACGCGCTGGAGTTCGTGATCCTCGGCGTCGCGGCGTGCGCCGCGGGCTGCGCGATCGGGTTCGTCGCGCAGGAGGCGATCGCGGCGACCGTGGCCGAGGTGATCCGCGCCGATCTGCCGCCGCCGCGCCTGCTGCCCGCGGTGCAGGGCTTCCTGGTCGGGCTCGTGCTGCTCCTCGGCTTCGCGCTGCCGCCGCTCGTCCAGCTCAGGAACGTGCCGGCGGTGCGCGTGATGCGCCGCGAATCGGGCGCGCCGAAAGGCGGCACGCTTGTCGCGTACGCCGCCGGGTTGATTTCTCTTTCTTCGCTTCTCGTCTGGCAGGCGGGCGACCTCAAGCTCGGCCTCACCGTGGTCGGCGGCTTCGCCGCCGCCGTGGCGGTGTTTTTCGTCGTCGCATGGATGTTCTTGAAAGCGATGACCGGGAAGCGCGCCGTCGGCCTGATGCCCAACTCGATGCTGCGTTACGGCCTTGCCAACCTGAGGCGCCACGCCCGCAGCAACGCGGTGCAGATCGCGAGCCTCGCGCTCGGCCTCACCGCGGTGCTGCTTCTCACCTTCACGCGCAACGATCTGGTCGACGCGTGGCGGCGCAGCGCGCCGCCGGATGCGCCCAACCGCTTCCTGATCGGCGTGCAGGCCGAGCAGCTCGAGCCCCTGCAGGCCTTCTTCGCCGCGCACAAGGTCCCGGTGCCCGATCTCTATCCGATGGTGCGCGGGCGCCTGATCGCCGTGAACGGCAAGCCGGTGAGCGAGGCCGACTACAGCGAGGAGCGCGCCAAGCGCCTGGTCGAGCGCGAGTTCAACCTCTCCTATATGAACGACCTGCCGGGCCACAACCAGGTCGTGGCCGGCAAATGGTTCGATCCTGTTGCAAAAGAAATTTCCGTGGAGCAGGGCATCGCCGAGCGTCTGGGCTGGAGGCTCGGCGACGAGCTGACCTGGTCGGTCGGGTCCGACAGCTTCAGCGCGCGCATCACCTCGCTGCGCAAGCTGCGCTGGGACTCGATGAAGGTGAACTTCTTCGTGGTGACGCCGCCCGCGCTGCTCGAAGGATTCCCGGTGAGCTTCATCAGCGCGTTTCACCTCGGACCCGAGGCGCAGCCGGTCATCACCGAGCTCGCGGCGCGCTTTCCCAACGTCACCGTGATCGACGCCGCGGCGGCGGTACGCCAGGCGCAGGACGTCATCGACCAGCTCATCAACGCGGTGCAGTTCGTGTTTCTCTTCACCCTCGCCGCCGGGCTGCTCGTGCTCTACTCGGCGCTCGTCGCCACGGAGGACGAGCGCCGGCGCGAAGCCGCCGTGATGCGCGTCTACGGCGCCTCGCGCGCGCAGGTCACCGGCACGCAGCGCGCCGAGTTCCTCGCCATGGGCGCGATCGCGGGCCTGCTCGCGACGCTCGGCGCCGCCGCGATCGGACAAGTGCTCGCGCGCCGCGTGTTCGAGCTCGACCTGCCGCCGTCGCTTGCGCTGTGGATCGCCGGCCCGCTCGCCGGCCTCGCGCTGCTTTCGCTCAACGCCTGGCTCTCCTCGCGCAAGGTGCTGCGTGCGTCGCCCGCCCTCACCTTGAGGGATTCTGTTTAAATGCGCCATGGAAGTCGCCGCATTTCTTCTTCTCGGCCTCGCCATCGGCGCCGTCGCGGGCTGGTTCCTGCGATCGGGTCGAACCGGGCCTGAGGTCCAGGAGTTTGTAAAGCAGAAAGACGCAGCCCTGGAGCAGCTGCGCGAGGAATCGAACCGGCGCGCTTCCTTCGAGGCCGTGGCCGCGAGCATTCCGGACCTCCAGAGGGAGATCGAGGCGCGCAGCATGACGATCGCGCAGCAGGGCCGCACGATCCTCGAGATCACCACGGAGAAGGAGTCTTTCGCCGCCACCCTCGATGCGGAGCGCAAGGGCTTCAACGAGAAGCTCAAGCTGCTCGAACAGGCGAAGACCGCGCTGTCGGATGCGTTCAACGCGCTTTCGGCGAACGCCCTGCGAAGCAACTCCGAGGAGTTCCTCAAGCTCGCCCAGACGTCGGTGGCGCCGATCAAGGAAGCGCTCGCAAAGTTCGACAATAAGATCCAGGCTCTGGAGGTCGCTCGCGAGGGCGCGTATCAGGGCCTCGTGCAGCAGGTGAGCCAGCTCCTCGACACCGGAAAGCAACTGCGCTCGGAGACGTCCAACCTGGTGCAGGCGCTGCGCTCGCCGGTGGTCCGCGGCCAGTGGGGCGAGATCCAGCTGCGCCGCGTGGTCGAGATGGCCGGGATGCTCAACTACTGCGACTTCATGGAGCAGGAGACGCTGAGGACCGAGTCGGGCATCCTGCGGCCGGACCTGATCGTCAAGCTGCCTGCCGGGAAGACGATCGTGGTCGACGCGAAGGCGCCGGTGTCGAGCTACCTGGACGAGATGGCGCTCACCGACGAAGCCGCGCGCAAGGTAAAGCTGCAGGCCTTCGCGAAGCTCGTGCGCGACCGCATCGCCGAGCTGGGGCGCAAGTCCTATTGGGA
>Ga0180104_1000138_pt1 | contig 15907 bp, 15 predicted proteins | sample EasRiv730_16_1Da_FD_121791 | JGI IMG/M metagenome (GOLD analysis project Ga0180104, IMG submission 121791) | Soil microbial communities from meander-bound floodplain in the East River, Colorado, USA - East River metaG ERMLT730_16_1Da | ecosystem: Environmental > Terrestrial > Soil > Floodplain ... | reverse complement strand
CGACGCTGGTGTATTTCACCGGGGCGGCGGCCAGCCCGCTCTCCGCGCTGTACATCGTCGCCATCGCCGCCTACGCGATCCTGCTCCCACTCTGGGCCGCGTTCGCGGTGACGCTGCTGGCCAGCGCGTTCTACCTCGTGGTCGTGCTCGCGAGCGGCGCCACGCTGGGTGTCGGGGTGTGGGGCCAGGTCGCGGTCTTCACCGTCGTGTTCGGGATCATCGGCGCGCTGGGGGCGCGGCTGCGCCAGGCTGGCGCGGAGCAGGACACGCTCGAGATGGAGCTCCGCCGGGTCCGGCTCGAGGCGGACGACATCCTCCTGAACATCCGCTCCGGCGTGCTGACGGTGGACGGCTACGGGCGGCTGGCGTTCATCAACCCGACCGCCGAGCGCCTGCTGCAGATCAGCGGCGCGACCCAGGTCGGCCTCCCCGTGCTGGACCAGCTCAAGCACCGGTCGTCCGAGCTTTGGGCCTGCCTGGTGGCGGGCATCCGCACCGGCCGGAAGGTGAACCGCGCCGAGGGCGCCATCTTCCGGGACGACGGCTCCTCGTTCCCGATCGGGCTCACGACCACGACGTTCGAGCGCGACACCGCGCAGCAACCGTCGGTGACCGCGCTCTTCAACGACATCTCGGAGAGCAAGTACCTCCAGGAACTGCACCTGCGGGCGGAGCGCCTGGAGGCCGTGGCGGCGCTCAGCGCGTCCCTGGCGCACGAGATCCGGAATCCGCTGGCGTCGATCCGGAGCTCGGTCGAGCAGCTGTCGCGCTCGGCGAGCGCGGATGGGGACGACCGCGTGCTGGCGAACCTCATCGTGCGCGAGGCCGACCGCCTGAGCCGGCTGCTCAGCGAGTTCCTGGACTTCGCGCGGGTCCGTGCGACGCGGTTCGAGCCGGTGGACCTGCACGAGATCGCGATCGCGGCCGCGCACGTCGTGCGCGCCCACCCGGACTGCCATCCGGAGACGGAATTGAGCGTGGAGGGCCGGCGCACCGTGCTCGATGGTGACGAGGACCTGCTCCACCGCATCATCGTCAACCTGATGCTGAACGCCGTGCAGGCGGCATCGACGCCTGTGCACGTGAGCGCGACCGTCGGGCCCGCGCTCCAGAGCGACGTGCCCCGCGGCACCGGCATCGACCAGCCGATCCGCCTGCAGGTGCAGGACGACGGCCCGGGCATTCCGGAAGACATCCGCGAGCGCCTCTTCCAGCCGTTCGTGAGCGGCCGGCCCGGCGGCAGCGGGCTCGGCCTGGCGATCGTGCAACGCGCGGTGGACGCCCACCGCGGGGTCGTGACGATGGACTCCGCGCCGGGGCAGGGCACTACCTTTACCATATATATGCCCGCCAAGTGGACGGCAGAGGACGAGATATGAACGGTCAGCCATCGCTGCTCATCGTGGACGACGAGTCCGGCATTCTCGACAGCCTCCGGATTCTCCTCCGGAAGGAAGGGTTCGACGTCACGACGGCCCAGGGCGGCAAGGCGGGGCTCGAGGCGATCCGCACCGGCCAGCACGACATCATCCTGAGCGATGTCCGGATGCCGCAGGTGACGGGACTCGACATCCTGCAGGCCGCGCGCGAGCAGGATCCGATGACCCCGGTCATCCTCATGACCGCTCAGGCCTCGCTGCAGACGGCCATCGGGGCGGTCAACGCGGGGGCGTTCTACTACATCCAGAAGCCGTTCGCGAACGACGAGCTGATCGCCATTGTCCGGCGGGCGGCGGACTTCCGCTCGATCCGGGTCGAGAACAAGCAGCTGAAGCAGGAAATTCGCCGCCGCGATCATGGGGGCTCGACCCGGCCCATCGGGAAGTCCCGGCGATTCCTGGAAATCCTGAAGCTCGCGGAGCAGGTGGCGCCGACCGATTCCACCGTCCTCATCGGGGGGGAGAGCGGCACCGGCAAGGAGGTCGTGGCGCGGTTCATCCACAACCTCTCGGACCGGTCCGAGGGCCCCTTCCTCAGCATCAACTGCGGCGCCCTGCCTGAGAACCTGCTGGAAAGCGAGCTCTTCGGCCACGTGAAGGGGTCGTTCACCGGCGCGGTGCGGGACAAGCAGGGACTCTTCGCGGCCGCCCGGGGCGGCACCTTCTTCCTCGACGAGGTGGGCGAGATGCCCCCGTCGCTGCAGATCAAGCTGCTCCGGGTGCTGCAGGAGCGGGAAGTGATCCCCGTGGGCGCCACCGAGGCCATTCCGGTGGACGTCCGGATCATCGCGGCCACCAACCGCGACCTCGAAGAGGAAATTCGCCGGGGCAGCTTCCGGTCGGATCTGTTCTACCGGCTGAACGTCATCGCCCTCGACCTCCCCCCGCTTCGCGAGCGGCGGGACGATCTCCTGCTGCTCGTGGAGTCGTTCCTGCAGGGCATGGCGACCGAGGCGGGCGTGGAGCCCAAGGCGCTGTCCGCGGAGGCGCTGGACGCCGTGATGGTCTACGACTGGCCCGGGAACGTCCGCGAGCTGGAGAACGCGCTCGAGCATTCCGTGGTGCTCACGCGGGGGAGTCTCATCGAGCCGCAGCACCTCCCGGAGCGGATCACCCGGCGCCGCAAGGAGCCGCTGGTGGCGGACCGGTCCTACCGGAATCCGACCCTCGACGTGATTGAGCGGGCCTACTTCATGTGGGTGCTGCAGGCCGAAGGCGGCAACAAGACCCGGGCGGCGGAAGTCCTGGGGATCGATCCCTCCACCCTGTATCGGAAGTTGAGCCGGTACGAGGAGTCCACCGCGCCGGCGCAGGGGTGATTCGGGGAAGGATCTCGAAAGGATCGGGTACGGGCGCACCATGGTGCGCCCGTACGTGCGAATGGCCATGTTTCTGCGCTCATGGGCTCGCCGCCCGCCCTATCCACCGCGCCAGGGCTCATCTAGACCGACCCCTCCTCGGCGCTCCCACCACTTCCGGGGATTGTTCTCTATGTACCGGCGGGTCCATTCGAGCGCGTGCCTGGAGCGGATGATCCGGTCGTAGAAATTACGGTGCCAGACTGGCGCTCTGGGAAGGCCAAAAACCCGGTTGATACGGCGCGCCGCGCTTGCCTTGAACAATCGAACCACGAGTCCCAATGTCGGACGGAGTCTTGGCAAACCACCCTCCGGTTGCAGCCAGAGAATCCCGTGAACGTGGTTTGGCATCACACACCAGGCATCCAGGGCAACGGTCGGGAAGTGGCGAGGGATTTCCCGCCAGGTCTCGCCGGCGATTCGGCCCCGGTCGTTCGGTTCGAATCCCACGGGCGTTACCCGACCCAGGGTCGCCAGCATCCGCCACGTCCCGATGGTGACGAAATAGGCGCCCGGCCGCCTGTAATCGAACCCAGGTACCCGGATCGAACGCCGGTTCGGGAGCATGCCCGAATGTGATGTCGCGCACCGGGTTGCACGGCACCCGGGAAACGCCGGACCCTCTTTCGACCCCTCCCAACCAGCCCCTCTTGCAAAATCCGGTTCGCCGCGCTCGCCGGGAGTCGTGCAAAGCGCCGTGCGTATTCTTGCAACTACTTGCGTATGATGAGGTTAGGGTCCACCTCCCTGGGGTGGCATACTCGTTGCCTTTCCCGGTGTCGGGAAGCATCCCGTAGGGACCGATCACGGTCAGGCAGCAGTGTGGCAATCAATCATTCGGAGGCGGGACCATGTTCAACCGCAAGGGCTTCACCCTCATCGAGCTGCTGATCGTTGTCGTGATCATCGGCATCTTGGCCGCGATCGCCATTCCAAAGTTCGCGAGCACCAAGGAAAAGGCGTACCTTGCGTCCATGAGGTCTGACCTGCGCAACCTCGCGACCACCGAGGAAGGCTTCTTCGGGACAACCAGATCTACACGGCCGTCGCCGCCTCGAACGTCGCGGGCGTTGCGACGCCTGACGCCGCCACCGGCTTCGTGCCGTCGGCTGGCGTGACGATCACCGCGGGCCTCTCGGGTCAGGGCTGGTCGGCCCAGACCACCCATACCGCGACCGCCAAGGTCTGCGACATCTACATGGGTTCGGGCGCCACGTCTCTGGGCCTGGCGACCGTCGAAGGCGAGCCGAAGTGCACGCCGTAACTCTGGCGTAGCCTGACACACGGGAATTGGGGCGGCGGTCTTCGGGTCGCCGCCCCTTTCTCAATCCTCCACCGGTGATCTCCATGTCCGCGCACGCGGTACCGACCCAGCTGACGAGCCGGAAGACCTCCGCGGCGCGCTCGCTTGCGAGCCAGCGCGGTTTCACCCTGATCGAGTTGCTGATCGTCGTGGTGATCATCGGGATCCTGGCGGCCATTGCGATTCCGAAGTTCTCGTCGTCCAAGGAGAAGGCCTTCGTGGGCAACATGCGGTCCGACCTCCGGAACCTCATCACGGCCCAGGAAGGGTACTTCTACGAGAACTCGACGTACTACAACGGTGCGGTGCCGAGCCTGGACGGGAACTTCAAGTCCTCGAGTCCGGTCACCATCGCGCTGATGAACGTGACGGGCACCGGGTGGGCGGCGACCGCGACCCATCCCCAGACGGCGCGCACCTGCGCGGTCTACTACGGCACCGGGGGACCCCTCGGGCCGGCCGTTGCCGACGGGCAGGTCGGTTGCACGCCCTGAGGAATTGAGCGATGGCGAGCGCGGCGCCGGCGGGACCGAACGGCCAGGCGGCCGCTCGGCCCGCCGCTGCGCATGCCGCGCCTGCCTCAGGCGCTCCCCGCTCCCGCCGCTCGCTCCGGACGGAACTCCTCTTCAGCCTGGCGTTCCTGACGTCGGCGGCGGTGATCCTCGCGGGCCTGACCACGGTGCTCGTGGCCTCGCTCGATCCCGGCGCGACCTTTCCCGCGCTGGCGGTACTCTGGGTCGCGAGCACGCTGGTCTTCGTGCTGTTCGGCCAGCACCTGGTTCGCCGGGCCGTGCTCCGGCCGCTCGCGGCGCTGTCCATGCAGGCCGATCGTCTCGCCGCCGGCGAGACCTCCTCGCCGCCACCGGCACTCGAAACGCGGGAACTGGCGCATCTCGCAACCCGCTTCCAGGCGATGGCCGAACAGCTGCTCGACGTGCAGAGCCAGGTGGTGCGGGCGGAGAAGCTCGCCGGCGTGGGCCGGCTGGCGGCGGGTGTGGCGCACGAAATCCGCAATCCGCTCGGCGCGCTGGGCACCTACGTCGAGGTCCTCCGGCAGCGCGGCGCCGATCCGGGCGTCGTCCAGGCGATGCAGCGGGAAATCGGCCGGATGGACCGGATCGTTGACGGGCTCCTGGAGTACGCGCGCCCGGGCACACCCTCCGGCGAGGCCGAGCTGAGCGAAGTCGCCCGCGACGTGGTCGGATTCCTGACCGACCAGGGCGCGCTCAAGGGGCACGACATCCGGCTGGCGCTGACCGAAGGCCTCCCTCGCGTGCGCGGGGACCGGGCGGCGCTCGAGCAAGTAGTCGTGAACCTGCTCATGAACGCCTGTGATGCGCAGGCGGGCGGCCCGATCCGGGTTGGCACGGTCGCCAAGACCTTCGTGCCCCGGACCCTGCCCGAGGTGCGGCGCGAGGACGTCCTCGCGATCGACACCGACGGACCGGAGCCGCCGCTCGGCCGGCCGCCCGTCGCCGCGCGCCGTCCCTGGCGGCCTGACCTGCCGGCCGGCACCCGGGGCGTCCTGCTGTACGTGGCGGACGAAGGCCCGGGCGTCCCCGAGGCGGATCGCGAGCGGATCTTCGATCCGTTTTTCACGACCAAGGATCCGGGCAAGGGCACGGGCCTGGGCCTCGCCATCGTGGCCCGGACAGTGCACGACTCGGGTGGTGTCGTGTGGGCCGACCACGCCCGGGAAGGCGGCGCCGTCTTCAAGGTCTTTCTGCCCCTCGCAGAGGCAGCTGATGCGCGTTCTGATCGTTGATGATGATCCGGGGCTCCGCCAGTCGCTCGGGCTCCTCCTCTCGGAATCCGGCCACGAGGTCGAGGCCGAGGGCGACGCGACGCGCGCCCTCGCGCGGGCGCGCGAGGAGCGGCCGGACCTGATCCTGTGTGACGTGAAGATGCCCGGGATGGACGGCCTGACCTTCCTCCGGGCGTATCGCGAGGGCGGGGGCGAGGCGCTCATGCTGATGATGAGCGCGTACGGCAACGAGGACGCCGCGGTGGCCGCGATGCGTGAGGGCGCCTACGACTACCTCCAGAAGCCGTTCCGGCCGGACGAGGTGCTGCTCACGCTGCGGAAGGCCGAGGAGCGGGAACGGCTCCGCCGCGAGGTTGCGACGCTCCGGGCCACGCTCGGCGCGGGGCAGGTGAAGGATGAGATCATCGCGGAGAGCCCCGCGATGCGCCGGCTGCTGGAGCTGGCAAGCCGGGTGGCCGGCCACGACACCACCGTGCTCATCACCGGAGAGAGCGGCACCGGCAAGGAAGTCCTGGCCCGCGCCATCCACCGGATGAGCTCGCGCGCGACCGCGCCGTTTGTGGCCATCAATTGCGCGGCCATCCCCGAGCACCTGCTGGAGTCGGAGCTGTTCGGCCACGTGCGCGGGGCGTTCACCGGCGCCACGGCCGATCGCGCCGGCCTGTTTGAGGATGCCGACGGCGGTACCCTGCTGCTGGATGAGATCGGAGACCTGCCGCTGGCCCTGCAGGCCAAGCTGCTGCGGGTGCTCGAGGAGGGCGAGATCCGAAGGGTCGGCGAGGGGAAGAGCCGCCCGGTGGATGTGCGCCTGCTCGCGGCCACCGCGCGCAAGCTCGACGCCGCGCGCGCGGCGGGCCACTTCCGCGACGACCTCTACTACCGGCTGAACGTTGTGGAGCTCGTCGTCCCGCCGCTCCGCGAGCGGCAGGAGGACATTCCCGCCCTGCTGACCCACTTTGCCCAGCACGCGGCCCAGCGGCTCGGCCACCCAGTGAGTCTCTCCCCGGCCGCGCTCGCGTTCCTCTCGCACTACGCCTGGCCGGGCAACGTGCGCGAGCTGCGCAACGCGGTTGAGCGCGCGGCGGTCCTCGGCACCGGGCACCGCCTGGAACGGGAGGATTTCCCGCTCGACCCGCGCGCGCCGCGGAATGGGACCGGCAACGGTGCCGAACCGGCGGCCGGCGAGGTCAACTTCGCCCTCAAGACGCGGGTCGAAGCGCTCGAGCGCGACCTGGTGCAGCAGGCGCTGGAAGCCAGCGGTGGCAGCCGTCGCGGGGCGGCGGAGCTGCTCGGCGTGAGCCTCCGGACGCTGTTCTACAAGCTGCGGCGGTATCGGCTGGAGTAGCTGCGGTATTTTGCAGTCAGTGCAGGTTCTTGCGCGCAGGGGCGCGTGGCGCCTTTGCGCTGTTTGTTGTCCGACAAGGACTTACGTGATGGTACGGCCCCTGCTCCTTCGGCAGGAGACCGCCCATCCAGGAGACCCAAGGGTGCGACGCCGAAACGGATTCACGCTGTTTGAGCTGCTCATTGTCGTCGTGATCATCGGGGTGGTGAGCATCGTCGCCTTCCCGAGGATCCAGGCGGCCTGGGTGCGCAGCAGCATGCACGGCGCCCGGAACAAGATCGTGGCCATCTATGCCTCATCGAGGGCCGCCGCGATCGAGACCAACCGCAGCGTCTGGGTGCACTTCCGCGCGGACACGGTCTGGGTCACCGCGAGTCCCCGCCTGGCCACGACCGGGACCGGCACCGTCGACACCCTCGGGAACGTCCAGTCCCTCAATGCCGCGTACGGCATCGGGCTCGCCAGCTCGTCGGACTCGCTGCAGATCGACCCGCGCGGCCTCGGCGTCAACAGCTCGAGCACGTCGTTCAGCATCAGCAAGTATGGATACGCCGACACGCTGATCGTGAGCGGCTTCGGGAGGATCGTCCGATGACGGGCCGGGACCAGAGGGGTTTCACCCTGATCGAGGTCATGATCGCCGTCGTGGTGCTCGCCATCGGCGTCACCGCCCTCGTGGGGTCGTCCGCGGTGGTCACCCGGATGATCGGGCAGGGCAAGGTCAGCACCCAGGCGGTGCAGGCAATTTCGCAGCGGCTGGAGCAGCTCCGTGCCACTGCCGTTTCCACGACGCCGAACTGCACCGCGCTGGCGGCCGGATCCGCGACCTCCGCGAACGGCATCGTCACGACCTGGACGATCACGGCCAACGGTGAACTCCGGACGATCCGCGTGATCGTGACCTATCCGACGACCGGCGGTACGGATGCCGACACCGTCTCCACCATCCTCCGGTGCCTCTGACCATGCGCAATCGCCGCGGCTTCACCCTGATCGAGCTGATGATCGCGCTCGTACTGCTCGGCATCGTGGGCGGGGTGACCTACCAGATGCTCATCAACACCCAGCGGCTCTCCATGGCCCAGGCCGAGCGGATGGGCCTGCAGTCGGCGGTCCGGACGGGTGCCCTCGTGGTGCCGTCGGAGCTCCGCGAAGTCGGCATCAATGCGGCTGGCGCGAGCGACCTGGTGCACATCGCCACCGACTCGATCACCTACAACGCGATGCGCGGCCTCGGCTTCACCTGTTCGGTCACCGCGACCGAGATCAAGCTGATCAATTCCTTCGCACTTCCGTTCAATTCGCTGCGGGGCGTGTCGGTCGGGCGCGACGCGATGCTCATCTACGTGGACAACGACCCGACCACCGATGGGGACGACCAGTGGATCGAGGCCCCGGTGAACGCCGTCGCGACGAGCACCTGCGGCGGGACCGCGGCTATCGCGATCACGACGGACGACATCACCGGCTCGATCTCGTCCGGCACACTCGACGCCGTCGTGGTGGGCGGGCCGGTCCGGACGTTCGAGGTGATGCGGCTCAAGCTGTACACGGTGGACGGCCAGAACTGGCTCGGCGCCCAGTCGATCAGCGCGGGCGAGGCGGTCCAGCCCGCGCTGGGTCCGCTGACGGCGAACGGCTTTGCGCTCGCTTATTTCGACGTGAACGGCAACGCGACCACCAACGTGGCCGACGTGCGGAGCATGATGGTCACGCTGCGCGGCGTCACGGAGCGGCCGATCGCGAGCGGCGGGAATGTCGGCGACAACACCTACGTGCAGGACAGCCTGGTCGCGCGCGTGATGCTGCGCAACGCGCCCCGGCTGTGATTTCGAGAGGACTGGAGCCCTACATGCGTACTCCCCGGCTTTCCGACGAACGCGGCATCGCCCTGGCGATCGCGGTCTTCGCCCTGGTCATCATCGGCGCCCTGGTCGCCGGCACCTTCTTCGCCGCGCGGCTGGAGCAGCGCACCGGCCAGAACGGCATGTACGCCGAGCAGGCGTTCGAGGCGGCGGAGGCCGGGATGGCCGCCGTCATGGAAACGGACGCGTGGGACAACGAGATCTACCAATCGTATGCCGTCAATGTTCCGCAGACGCTGACCACGGTCACGTCGGGCTCGATGCGGTACACTCCGATCGTCACGCACCTGAACGACTATATCTACCTGGTGGAGGCGCGGGGCGAGCGCCTGGATGCCGGTGGGCGTGTGCTGGCCCAGCGGCTCCTCGGCACCATCGGCCGCATCGATCCGACCTCGGTGGAAATTCTGGCGGCCCTCACCGCGGGCGGTGACGTGAATGTCGGCGGTTCCTCCGCCGTCGATGGCGCCGACCATATTCCCGACGGCTGGGATGGCGTCTGCGATCCGCTGGGCGACCCGCTCGCCGGCGTCCGCACCGACGCCGACGTCTCCGTGTACGGCACGGCCACGGTTGACGGCGACCCGCCCGAACTCGAGGGCGACGCCACGGTCGTGGACTCGATCTTCACCAATCCGTTCGAGGAGCTCAAGGCGGTCCGCGACAAGGATCTCGGCGCGATGACGTGGAACGGCATGACGCCCGTGCTCACGGCGACCATCCCGTTCCGCTGCGACAAGTCCCTCGACATCAACTGGGGCGAGCCCTGGTTCGACCCGCCGATGATCGGCGTGATCACGCAGTGCCAGAGCTATTTCCCGATCATCTACCGGAACGGGAACCTCCGGGTGCAGAACGGCCGCGGGCAGGGCATCCTCCTGGTCGAGGGCAATTTCGAGGTCCGCGGCAATTTCGAGTTCAGCGGCGTCGTGATCGTCCGCGGCGAACTCAGCACGCAGGGCACCGGCAACAAGATCACCGGCGCGGTACTGGCGCAGAACGCGGAATTGGGTGACGAGACGACGATCATCGGTAACCCGGTCATCAACTACTCGGCGTGCGCCATCGAGCGCGCGCTGGTCGGCAACGCCGCCCTCAAGCCGCTCGTGGAGCGGAGCTGGGCCCAGCTCTACAATTAGCTTTTCACGCAATACGTTGCACCGACGGCCCGGGCTCTCAGCCCGGGCCGTCGGTGTTTGAACGTGACCCACCTCGCCGCGCGGGAGTCTGTAACGCCGAAGTATCAACTCGAGAGGAACTCTTCATGACGAGAATGCGACTCGGGACCACGATCGCGGCACTCGCGCTCGCGCTGGTGGCGTGCAACGACGACAATGGTCCGTCGAACGGCGGTGATACCGGGACCCTTACCCTCCGGCTCACCGATGCACCCGGCGAGGAGATCGAGAGCGCCGTCATTTACGTCTCCCAGGTGTATCTGATCCCCGGCTCCGAGGAAGACGGCGAGCGCGTTGTGATCTCCGACACCCCCGCCTCCTACGATCTGCTGTCCCTTCAGGGCGGAGTGACCGCGCTGCTGGGCTCCGAAGAGATCCCCGTCGGCTCGTACGAACAACTTCGGATGGTGGTGGATTCCGCACGTGTGACCCTGGTGCCGCCGGTGCTGTTCGACGACGGAACCAATACCGCTCTTCTCAAGGTGCCCAGCGGCAGCACGTCGGGCCTGAAGGTGAATCTCTCGGGGCCGATCGAAATCGTGCCGGGCGAGACGTTCTGGGTGGTGGATTTCGACGTCGGGCAGAGCTTCGTATTCCAGGGCCCGCCCGGCGGTCCCAAGTCCGTGCACTTCAAGCCGGTCATTCACGCGACTGCGGTCGACGTCGCGGGATCGATCAGCGGCACCGTCACGCCGGCCGAGGCCAACGCCACGCTCTATGCCACCGTGGGCACGGACACCGTGGCCACGACGACGGCGGACGGCACGACCGGGGCGTACACCTTCGCGTTCATCGCGCCGGGCGACTACACCGTCCTGGCGCGGGCGACGGGGTATGACGACGCCACCCTGCCGGTGAGCGTGGGAGACGGCGAAGACGTCACGGGCGTCGACTTCACGCTGGTGGCGACGGTGGTCCCCGGCTCCATCAGCGGGACCGTGACCCCGGCCGCGAGTGCCGCGACGGTATATGCCATCGTCGGCACGGACACCGTCACCACGGCGGCGGCCGACATTACCACCGGGGCCTACACCCTGGCCAACCTCCCGCCGGACTCCTACACGGTGCTGGCCCGGGCGGTCGGATTCCAGGACGGGACCCAGGGCCCGATCGTCGTGGCAGAGGGACAGAACGTCATCGACATCAACTTCACGCTGTCCCCCTGAGGTCTACGGAGCGGTTTAATCGCGGTCCAAACAGAACGCCCCGGGGTCAGGCCTCGGGGCGTTCTGTTTGAAGATACCACTAAAGCCACTGTCGTTACATCATACAACCACCAGAGTGCCAAATGCCGCATCCCGAGAAAAACCCTGTGAAACCGCACGAAGCCGGAGCAGGATCGGGAACCGTGCTGGCCCGGCCCAGCGTTGCAACGTCTTGCACCGCAGCGGCTTACATTCCCGGCGGGAGGGCTGGCACATCGGTTGCCCGATCAGGGATGGCCAACCCCTTCGGACAACGTGATTTGGCGAGGTTTTCGCCGATCCGATGGCCCGACTTGCCTGGGGTGCGGCACATCATTTTCTCGAGTAGCTGGTTCCATAAGTTGCGGTCAAGCCTAGGCTTGTTGGCTGTCACCTCAAGCATTTTACTAGCTTGACAAATACCCAGGCGGGTGGTAGCGTAGCCTACTCCACTCTCCACATCTCCTCGTCAGGCACCTATGGCGCTCTTCGGTCGGAAACGGACCACGGTGGCCCTCGACATCGGTAGCGGGCTGATCAAGCTCGTCGCCATCAATCACGGTTCGGGCGAACCGGTCCTCACCAAGGTGGCCTACACCTCGGTGGTGGATGATGCCATCGTGGAAGGCGAGGTCATGGATCCGGGCATCGTGGCCGATGCGATCAAGGGTCTGCTGAGCTCGGCTGGAATCAAGGCCAAGAAGGTTGTGACCGCCGTCGGCGGCCGCGACGTGATCATCAAGAAGATCGCCATGGACCGGATGAAGGAGTCCGAGGCGCGGGAACAGATCCGCTGGGAAGCCGAGCAGCACGTGCCGTTCGACATGGACAACGTCGAGCTCGATTTCCAGCTGCTCGATCCGGAGGGCGAGGGGCTCCAGATGCCGGTGCTGCTGGTGGCGGCCAAGCGGGAGCTCATCGAGACCAAGCTCGCGCTCCTGGCCGACATCGGGCTGGAAGCCACCATCATCGACGTCGACGCCTTTGCCCTGCACAACGCGTTCGAGCTCAACTACCCCGACGCCATGCGCGGGGTGGTCGGCCTGGTGAACATCGGGCACGAAACGACCAACGTGAACATCCTGGATGACGGCGTCCCGGTGCTGACCCGCGACATCGCGCTCGGCACCCGCCGGTTCCGCGAGGATCTCCAGCGCGAGCGCGGCATGTCGGCCGAGGAGGCCGACCGCCTGCTCCGGAGCTACGAGCGGAACGAGGCCCTCGAACCGCTGCTGGCCTCGCGTGGCGAGGAACTCGCGGTCGGCATCGAGCGCGCCGCGGCGTTCCTCCAGTCCTCGAGCCGCGCCGCCAGCGGGCTGGGCCGGCTGTACACCTCGGGAGGCGGATCCCGCATTCCGGGTCTCACCCGGACCCTGGCGGACCGGCTGCGCCTCCCCGTCCAGATCGCGAACCCCCTCGAGCGGCTGCAGGTGGCCGACGGCGTCTTCGAAACGATGACGCTCGACGAGGTGGCGCCCCTGCTGATGCTGCCGGTGGGCCTGGCCCTCCGGACCGCCGCCTGAGTCCCGAGACCGGACCGACGCCATGATCGAGATCAATCTCCGACCCGGCCAGAAGCGCGCGCGCGGCGGAACCTCACTCGCGGACCTGCGGAGCCGGCTGAGCTCCCTCGGGACCAGCGTGAGGAACCCCCTGCCGATGGCCGCCGCCGCGGTCATCGCGGCCGTGGTGCTCTTTCTGGGCTGGTCGTGGCTCAACGCCGCCCGCCAGTTGAGCAGCCTCGAGCCGCGCCTGGAGCAGGCCCGCCAGGAAAACCAGCGGTTCAAGAACTTCGTCGCGCAGAAGCGGAAGGTGGAGCTGATTCGCGACTCCGTCCTGGCGCAGATCGAGGTGATCCGCCGCGTGGACGGCGATCGATACGTCTGGGCCCACGTGATGGACGAGGTGGCCCGCGCGCTCCCGTCCTATACGTGGCTGGTCGATCTCGGCGGTGCCGGCGGCGCCCAGGCCGCGAACCGGCCCGTCGTGGCCGCCGCGGCCCAGGCCGAGGACACCACCGTGGTTGATACGGCAGCCGTCCGTACCGTGCCTTTCCAGATCACGGGCCGGACCGTGGACGTGCAGGCCTTTACCCGGTTCCTGCGGCAGCTCGAGGCCTCACCTTGGGTCACCGACGTGGTGCCGATCTCGGCGCAGACGGTCATCGAGAAGGAGCGGCCGGTCACGGCGTTCTCGATCAAGGCCGCGTTCCGCCGGGCCGACTCCGCGTACATCCGGACCGCACCTCTCAGTCAGTCGGTGAGGTAATCGCACCATGGCCCTGACGAGTGATCCCAAAACCGCCCCGCTCCTGGTCATCCTCTTGGCTGGCCTGCTGGGCTACATGCTCTACACCGGTGACGGCGTGAACATGGTCGGCATCGACGGCGTGAAGGCGAAGCAGGCCCGCGTCGTCGCCGTGCGCGATACGATCGCCGGGCTCGAAGCGCAGACCGACAGCGCCAAGAAGGAACTGGCCAAGGGTACGGCCGAGGACCTCCGGCGGCGCCTCGAGGGCCAGCGCGCGAGCCTGGCGCTGCTCCGCCAGCTCGTGCCCGAGCGCAACGAGGTGCCCAACCTGCTCGACGCCATCTCGACTCGCGCGAAGGTCCGCGGCGTCAACCTGGCTCAGTTCGTACCGCTTCCGCCGCAGCCGGGCCCGGCACCCTATGACACGTATCAGTACAACATGTCCGTGATCGGCCATTACGACGAGGTCGGCGAATTCCTCTCGGACATCGCCTCGCTGCCCCGGATCATGGTGCCGCAGGCGGTCTCGATGCTGCCGGCCAACAAGGCGGCGGCGAAGGCCCTCGGCGACACGTCGGGCGCACTGCTCGAAGCCAAGTTCCAGATCCGGACCTACGTGAAGTCGGCGCAACCGGAAGGAGAGTCCAGTGGCACGTAAGCACATGGGGCTCTGCCTCGGCCTCGCGCTGGCACTCGCGGCGTGTGGCGGGGGAGACAAGGCCGCCGGCGCCGATGAACCGGCCGCCGACGCCGCACCCCGCACAGACCTCGCGGCCGCCCCCACGACCGATTCCGCGGCGGCACCGGCCGCCGCGCCGGCGTCGCCCGGCGCGGCCCAGCGGGCCGATTCCGCCGAGCGAGCGCGACTCGCCGCGGCGCGGGCCGATACGGGATCCACCGAGGACGCACCGGTCACCCGGGAGACCTTCGCCTACGGCGGCGGCAGCCGGGATCCGTTCATGTCGCTGCTGGACCTGGAATCGGCCGGCCCGGAGCTTCCCGACCTGCAGCTCGTGGCGGTGTACCAGGACCTGAACTACTCGAGCAACAGCCTGGCCGTCCTTCGCGATCGCACCTCCGGCAAGCGCTACAAGCTCCGGATGGGCGATGAGCTGGGCCGCCTGAAGGTCGCGCAGATTCGCCAGAAGGACGTCGTATTCATCGTTGAGGATTTCGGCTTTGAGCGGCAGGAAACCCTGTCGCTGCCCAAGCGGGAGGAAGAGACGCCATGACCCGACTTTTCAGCTTCGCCCTCGCCGCCGCGATGGTGGGTGCCGTTCCGCCCACACCCGCGGTCGCTCCGTCCCCGGGGGAGGTGACCGGCGTCAGCGTCGTGTCCGCTCCTGGCCGGGCCGAGATCGTGATCAGCGTCTCCGGGACCGTCGAGGTCCGGGACTTCATCCTGAAGGAGCCCGCGCGCCTGGTGCTGGACCTGAAGGGCGTGACGCTCCACACCCGCGCGAGCGGCGTCTATGACGGCGTCAATCGCGGCGGCGTGCTCAACGTGCGCACCGGCCAGTACGGGGCGGACGTGGTGCGGGTGGTCCTCGAGCTCGACGACGTGAAGGAGTATCAGATCTCCCAGCGGGACGGCGAGGTCCGGGTCTCCTTCGGCGCCGAGCGTCCGTTCCTGGCCTGGTCGAGCGTGTCCCCGCGGGACATGGCCGCTCCGAAGCCGGCGTCCGCCCGGCCGGCCGGCCGGCCCGAGGTGGCGGTGCGCACTACCGCCCCGGCGGACCCCGCCGACGAGCCGCGCATCACCGTCACCTGGGACAAGGCGAGCATCGCCGACGTCGTGGCGGGCTTCGCGGCGTTCAGCGGCCGGTCGATCATCCTGGGCAAGGACATCACGGGCAACGTGACGGCCGAGGTGAAGAACCAGCCGTGGTCGCAAGCCTTCTATGCCGTCCTGGCGACCCAGGGGCTCTCCGCGACCGAATTGCCCGGCGGCATCATCCGGGTGGATTCGCCGGCCGCCCTTTCGGCCCTCGACTCGCTCGAGCCGCTGGAGACGCAGGTCGTCCGCATGAACTACGCGAAGGCCTCGGAGATGGCCAACAACATCTCAGGGATGCTGACCAAGGGGCGCGGCTCGGTGGTGCCCGACACGGCGTCCAATTCGCTCATCGTCACCGATACCCGCAGCCGGATCCAGGGGATCACCGATTTCGTGCGGGGGCTCGACATCCGCACGCCGCTCCTGGCCATCCAGGGCAAGAT
>Ga0180104_1000137_pt1 | contig 15957 bp, 14 predicted proteins | sample EasRiv730_16_1Da_FD_121791 | JGI IMG/M metagenome (GOLD analysis project Ga0180104, IMG submission 121791) | Soil microbial communities from meander-bound floodplain in the East River, Colorado, USA - East River metaG ERMLT730_16_1Da | ecosystem: Environmental > Terrestrial > Soil > Floodplain ... | reverse complement strand
CGGGCGTGGCGAGGATGAAGCCGCCCGAGAGGATGAGCGCGACGACGATCGGCGCGATGGCGCGCTGCATCGCGATGCGCCACGGCGAATCCTTGAACCGCTCCCATGCCTCCGCCACCCACCAGGCGAGCACCGCCGCGGGACCGCACATGGCGGCGAGCGCGACCAGCGCGCCGCCGAGGCCGGCGACCTTCCAGCCGACCAGGCTCGCGATCAGCACGTTCGGCCCCGGCGCGGCCTGGCCGACGGCGAAGAGCTGGATGAACTCCTCGGCCGTCATCCAGCCTTTCACGTCGACGACATAGCGCTGCAGCTCGGGCAGGACGGAAGGCATGCCCCCCACCGAGATGAGCGAGAGCAGCATGAAGTAGAGCGCGAGCTCGAGCAGGATCATAGCCAGCCCTTGCGCGCGCACACGAAAGCGACACCGACGGATATCGGCAGAACGAGAAACAGCGACAGGCGCAGGATGCCTGCGGCGAGGAAGCAGGCGGCGATCAGCGCGATCGCTGCGGGCCTGCGCGCGAGCACCCGGCCGAGCTTGATCGCGGTGCCGATGAAAAGCCCCGCGCCGGCGGCGCCGACGCCGGTGACCACGGCCTGCAGCGTCGGATTCGTGGCGGCGAAGTCGGCATACAGCGCGAACAGCGCCAGCACCCACACGAAAGGGAGCGCGAACAAGCCGAGGAACGCGGCGAGCGCGCCGCGTACTCCGAACCAGCGCTTGCCGAAGACGATCGAGGCGTTGCCGATGTTCGGTCCCGGCAGGAACTGGCACAGGCCGATGGTCTCGGCGAAATCGGCCTCGGTAATCCAGCGCCGCTCCTCCACCATCACGCGGTGCGCCCACGGCATCACGCCGCCGAAGGAACGCGCGCCGATGGAAAGGAAACCGAGGAACAGCTCGGTGAGCGACCGCGGAGGGCTTACCTGCATCTTTTCGCCGAGACTATACACTTTAGGGGATGCGGCCATTTTTGGCGGTTGTCCTCCTCGCGGCTTCGACCTCAGCCGGTTCTCAAAACCTTCCGATCTTCGACGCGCACGTGCACTACAGCCACGACGCCTGGGACGTGGTGCCGGTGCAGGAGGCGATCGCGATCATGCGCAAGGCGGGCCTGAAGCGCGCGCTGATCTCGAGCTCGGGCGACGACGGGCAGCAGCGCCTCTATGCCGCGGCGCCCGACCTGGTGATCCCCGAGCTGCGCGTCTACCGCACGCGCGGCGAGATCGGGACCTGGTTCAGGGACGAGACGTTGATACCGTATTTGGAGAGCAGATTGGCCAAATACAAATACGTAGGTATCGGCGAGTTCCACCTCTACGGCGCCGATGCCGATCTGCCGGTACCGCGCCGGATGGTTCAATTGGCAAAGAAATTCAACTTGTTCCTGCACGCCCACTCCGACGTCGACGCCGTCGAGCGCCTGTTCAGGCAGTGGCCGCAGGCGCGCATCCTGTGGGCGCACGCGGGCTTCGAGCGCCCCGAGCGCGTCGCCGAGATGCTGCGCAAGCACAGGAACCTCTGGGCCGACCTCGCGTTCCGCACCGACCACGCTTCCGGCGGCAAGGTCGACCCGGCGTGGCGCGCCGTGTTCCTGAAGTTTCCCGACCGCTTCATGGTCGGAACCGACACCTTCACCCCGGAGCGCTGGCACTACATCCCCGAGCACGCGGAGTGGTCGCGCCGCTGGCTCGCGGACTTGCCGCGCGACGTCGCGGAGCGCATCGCATGGAAAAACGGCGAAACCGTCTTCGGCTCGCTGCTGCAGCGGCCGGACTAGCGCTCGCCGGCGCCGCTGGCGCCTGCACTCCGCCGCTGGAAGGCACGCGGCTCGAGTCGCCGCGCTTCGTTCTCGCCTTCAAGCCGGAGCCCGTTTCGGTGGCGAAGCATTTCGCGCTCGAGATCGCGGTGTGCGCGAAATCCGCGGCCGCTCCGGAATCGATCAAGGTGGATGCGCACATGCCGGAGCACCGGCACGGCATGAACTACGCGCCGGCGCTAAAGCCGCTCGGCCCCGGCCGCTGGCGCGCCGAGGGGCTGATGTTCCACATGCCCGGCCAGTGGGAGCTCGTGTTCGAGATCCGCGCCGCGGGCACGAGCGACCGGATGAGCCACGCCTTTCTGCTCTCTCAATTCTCCAAGGAAGAAATCGCCAGGATCCTGCAGCACGGGCCGTGGCCGCCCCCGCTCACCCGCGACCCGAGCAACCGCGTGTCGGGCAAGCGCGAGGCGATCGCGCTCGGCGGGAAGCTGTTCTTCGAGCCCCGGCTTTCGGGCACCGGGTCGGTGCTGTGCGCGAGCTGTCACGTGCCGTTCCGCGCCTTCCAGGACGCGAGGCCGCGGGCCTTCGGCGTGCAGGAGGTGGAGCGCAACACGCCGAGCCTGCTCGACGTGCGCCTTTACCGCTGGTACGGCTGGGACGGCGCGCACGACAGCCTGTGGTCGCAGAGCATCCGCCCGCTGCTCGATGACCGGGAGATGCGATCGAGCGCGCGCAAGATTGCAGAGGTCATGAGAAACCTCTTTGCAAAGGACTATGCAGCCGCATTCGGCCGCGAGCTGCCGGCCGATGACGAGCAGATCCTCGTGGATGTCGGAAAGGCGCTCGCGGCATTCCAGGAGACGCTGGCGAGCGGGCGTACGCCCTTCGACGAATTCAGGGACGGATTGGCAAGCGGCGATTCGGACGCGGTCAAGGCCTACCCGCCGGCCGCACAACGGGGATTGAAGATCTTTGTCGGAAAGGGTAATTGCACCACCTGCCATTTCGGCCCGCATTTCACCAATGGAGAATTCGCCGATACCGGCGTGCCGTTCTTCGCCGGCCGGGGACGCGTCGACCCTGGGCGGCACATCGGTATTCGAAAATTGAAGGAAAACCCCTACAACCTGCTCGGGCGATACAGCGACGACCCGGCGCGCAGCACCGCGACCGGCACGAGGCACGTCGAGCCGCAGCACCGCAACTTCGGCGAATGGCGCGTGCCGGGCCTGCGCAACGTGGCGCTCACCGCGCCCTATATGCACAACGGCAGCCTGGCGAGCCTGCGCGACGTGGTGAAGCACTACTCGGAGCTGAACGAGGAGCGGCTGCACGCCGACGGCGAGCGCGTGCTGAAACGCCTGAACCTCACCGACGCCGAGATCGACGACCTGGTCGCCTTCCTTCAGTCACTGTCGCCGTAGCCGAAACAAAAAGACTGCGCCGGCCAGGGTGATCGCGGCGTAGATCGCCCACGCCGGCCGCCAGCCGAGCGTGTCGCGCAGGACACCGCTGAAGAAAAGCGCACTGCCCATGCTGAGCGAGCTGACCAGCGCCCAGCCGCCCTGGTACGCGCCGCGCCGTCCCGGCGGAGCCAGCCGCGCGACCGCGGCGGGAACCGCCGAGCTGAAGACAAGCTCGCCGAAGCTGAACACGAGGGTGCCGACGAGGAGCGCCGCGGCGACGTCCGGAATCGCGGCGTAGCAGGCGTGCGCGGCGGCGACCAGGAGGGCGGCGCCGCCGAGAAAGCGGAAAGGCCCTGAGACCTCGATGCGCGTGGCGACCGGAAGCGCAGCCACGGCGACCAGGATGCTGTTGCCGCCGAGCACGAGGCCGATGTAGCCCTCGCCCACGCCGAAGTCCGAGGCGAAGAGCGGCGTCGCCGACACGACGAGGCCCATGCTGAAGGGGAAGATGAAGGCCATCGCGGCGAAGCGCAGGAGCGCAGGATCCCTCACCCCGGCGAAAAGCATCGGCTGGGCCGCTCGCTCGAGCGGCAGCGGACCCCGCAACGCGGTTGCATACAAACCTGCGACCAGAAGATAACCCGTCGCGGCGCTCGCGGCGAGAAAGCCATAGCCCTGCTCGGCGACATAGCCGGCCGGCATCACGGCGAGCGTATAGGCGACGCTCATGGCGGTGTAGTTGAGCGCGAGCGTCGACTGCCGGCGCTCCGGCGGCGCGAGATCGAGGAGCAGCGCATTCGCGACCGGCATATTCACGGCGCCGGTGATGCCCAGCGCCAGGCTCCAGGCGAAGAGCGCCAGCGGCCCGTCGACCAGCAGAAAGCACGGCAGCACCGCCGAGGTCAGAAGCGCCGAGGCGATGAGCAGCGCGCGCCGGCCGATGCGGTCGGAGAGCGCGCCGAAGAGCGGGGCCGCGAGTCCGCGCAGCAGGTGCTCGCACAGAAACGCGACGCCGACCGTGGCGAGGTCGATGCGCGCCTCGCGCACGAACCAGATGCCGAGGAACGTGACCAGGCTCATCCGCGCGGCGACGCTGATGAAGTTCGCCGCGAGGACGATCTTTATCCTTCGATCTAGAAACCCCAATAATCCAGGCCTTCGGGCAGGGGCTCGCCGAGGGTAAGCGAGGCGAGCTTGGCGTACTGGCCTTCGGAGTAGAGCAGCGGCTTGCCCTTCTGGCCGAACGCCACCTGTTCGACCTGGCCGAGGAAGATGGTGTGCGTGCCGTGCGCCATCTGCTTCACCACGCGGCAATCGAACGACACCAGCGCGTCGATCAGCACCGGAGAGCCGGTGGCGAGGCGGGTCCATTCGCGCGACTTGAAGCGCGTGTCGCCGCTCTGCGCGCCGCTGAAGGTGCTCGACAGCTCCCAATCCTCGGCGCGCAGCACGTTGACGCAGAAGGCTTTGCTCTTCGCCACCGCGCCGTGCGTGGTGGCGAGCTTGTTGATGCACGCGAGGACCGTCGGCGGGTCCGCGGTCGCCGAGCACACCGCGGTCGCGGTCATGCCGTAGCGGTGCCCCGAGTTCGTGCTGGTGATGATGTTCACCGCGCCGGCGAGCGCGCGCATGCCCGCCTTGAACTGCTCGGCGTCGACCGGTTTGCCATCCATGCGAACATTCTAACCATGGAGACGAATTTCCTTGAGCAGGCCTTGATCTACCTCGCGGCAGGCGTCATCGCCGTTCCACTTTTCAAGAGAATCGGGCTCGGATCGGTGCTCGGCTACCTCGCCGCGGGCATGGCGATCGGCCCGTGGGGGCTGCGGCTGATCGGCGATCCGCAGACGGTGCTGCACTTCGCCGAGTTCGGCGTCGTCATGCTGCTCTTCCTCATCGGCCTGGAGCTCGACCCGCAGCGCCTGTGGACGCTGCGCCGGCCGATTTTCGGCATGGGCAGCGTGCAGGTGATCGCGACGGCGGCCGCGGTGGCGGCGATCGCGTGGATCCTGGGGCAACCGCTCGCAGTGGCGCTCGTCGCGGGGATGGGCGTCGCCATGTCGTCCACGGCGATCGCGCTCGCCTCGCTGCAGGAGAAGAACCTGCTCTCGACGCCGGGTGGGCAGGCGGGCTTTTCCGTGCTGCTGTTCCAGGATCTGGCGGTGATCCCTCTCCTGCTGACGGTCGCGTTGCTCGGCGAGGGCAAGGCCGCGCTCGACTGGCGGGCCGCTGCCGTTGCCGTCGGGCTCATCGCCGCGGTCATCACCGGCGGGCGCTTCCTGCTGCGGCCGGCGCTGCGCACCATCGCAGAAACGAAATTGCGCGAGGTGTTCGTCGCCGCGGCGCTGCTGCTGGTGATCGGCATCGCGGTGCTGATGGAAGCCGTCGGGCTGTCGATGGCGCTCGGCGCCTTCCTCGCCGGCGTAATCCTCGCCGACAGCGAGTACCGGCACGAGCTCGAGCTCGACATCGAGCCGTTCAAGGGGCTGCTGCTCGGGCTGTTCTTCATCGCCATCGGCATGTCCGTGGACCTGGGGCTCTTTGCGAGGTCACCGCTCCTGGTTCTGGCTGTCGCCCTCGGCATCGTGGCCTTGAAGGTGGCGGTACTCTTTCCGGTCGCGAACCTGTTCGGCTACTGCGGCCGCGCCGACGCGACGCTCTTCGCCGTCGCGCTGTCGCAGGTCGGCGAATTCGCGTTCGTGCTGTTCAGCGCCGCGGGCCCGCTGCTTCCGCCCGGCACGCTTGCGCTGCTGAACGCGGCGGTCGCGGCGTCGATGCTGACCACGCCGCTTCTGTTCATCTTGTACGAAAAAGTACTCGCCCCCAGGCTCGCCCGCGGCGCCGAGTCCGTTCCCGGCGTCATAGAACAGGCCAACCCGGTGATCATCGCCGGGTTCGGCCGCTTCGGCCAGGTGGTGTCGCGCGTCCTGAACGGCCTGCGCATCAGCGCGACCCTCATCGATCACGATCCGAACCAGGTCGAGCTGGTGCGCCGCTTCGGCAACCCGGCCTACTACGGCGATGCCTCGCGGCTCGACGTGCTCGAGCGCGCCGGCCTCGCGCGCGCGAGGCTCCTCATCGTCGCGCTCGACGACGAAGAAGCCGCGCTGCGCACCGTCCGGCAGGTGCGCCGCCGCTACCCGGAGCTCGCGCTCATCGCCCGCGCGCACAGCCGCAGCGACGGCTACGAGTACCTGGACCTCGGCGTCCCCGCGGTGCGCGAGACCTTCGGCTCGGCGCTCGACGCCGCCGAGCTCGCGCTGCGCTCGCTCGGCCACGGCCCGGTCGCCGCGCGCCGCGTCATCACGCAGTTCCGGCGCCACGACGAAGAGATGATGGAGCTTCAGGCACCGCATCGCGGCGAGGTGAAGCAGCTGATCGCCCTCAACCAGCAGGGGCGGCGCGATCTCGAGAAGCTCCTAACGGCGGAGATTCACCAGCGCGATGCCGGCCGCGATGAGCAGGGCGGCGAGGGCGAAGCGCGCGCTGAGCGGCTCTGAAAGAAAGACCACGCCCGAAAGCATGCCGAAGAGCGGCGTGAGGAACGAGAGCACGGACAGCCGCGCCGCCAGGTAGCACGTCAGGAGCCAGAACCAGGCGAGGTAGCTCGCGAACGCCACGATCACGCCCTGGTAGGCGAGACTTGCCAGCACCATCGGCGTGACCGCGACGACGCCTTTTTCTCCGAGCAGCAATGAAGCCAGAGGCAATACCAGCGCGGAGACCGCGAGCTGGTAGAAGAGCGTCTTGGTGGCCGTGGCGCGCGCGAGGCTGGTCGCGCGGATGAGCACCGTCGTGGATGCCCACAGGACTGCGGCGAACAGGCCGCACAGGTCGCCCCGGAACGTATCCAGATTGGAGGAAAAACCTTCCGCGAAGGCGAGCACGAGGCCGGCGAATGCCACCAGCACGCCGCCCCACTGCAGCGCCCCGAGGCGCTCACCGGTCACGAAGAAGTGCAGCCCGAGCGCGGTGAGCGGCGGCGCAAGGTACACGAAGACCGACATGCGCGAGGCGTTGGTATAGCCGAGCCCGCCATAGATGAAGACGAACTCGAAAGCGAACAGAACCCCCGCCGCGATGCCGGCGGCGAGGGTGCCGTCGCGCCTGAACAAGCTGTGGTTCTTGAAGTAGGACCAAAGCAGGACCAGAGCGGTGGCGATGATCGACCGGATCGCCGCCTGCATGACGAGCGACACGTCGGCGGCGATCAGCTTGATGGTGACCTGCTGGAAGCCCCACAGCGCGGTGAGCAGGACCATGACCGAAATCGCGCTTGCATCGAGCGCGCTTCGCTCTTGACTCATCGCGGCGATTTTGGCGTAACATCGGCTGATGCCGCGGAGAAAAAAACCCGCAGTTTCACCCACGGTTTCACCGAAGGAAGAGGCGCCGAAGGCGGAAGCGCTGCAAGGCCGCATCCTGGAGCGGCCCGATGGCTTCTACTGGGAGTCGAAGGACACCAAGGAGCTGCGCGGCCCGTTCGAGACCCGCGCCGAGGCCGAGGCCGACTTGCTCGCCGGCGGCGGCGCCGCGGACGAGTTCGACCCGAAGGACACCCTGCAGCAAGCCGAATCCGAGCTCGGCATCTCGGAGTGGATCGACCCGGACACCGGCGGCCCGGCCGAGGACAACGTGCCGCGCATCGAAGACCACTGAATCTCCGCCCGCACCTCCTCCTGGGCTTCGGTTTCGCCGCCGCGCTTGCGACCGGGACTGCCCCCGCCCAGCCGGGGGTCGCCCCGGAATACGACTGCCTGATCGAAGCGCGCCAGGCGCTCGACATCCGCTCGCCGGTCGAAGGCGTGATCGAGGCGGTCCACGTGCAGCGCGGCGCGTCGGTCAAGAAGGGGCAGACGCTCGCGCTCCTCTCCTCCGGCCCGGAGCGCGCGGCGCTCGACCTGGCGCGCTCGCGCGCCACCAACGAGGGCGAGATCAAGGCCGCCGAGGCGCGCGTCGAGATCACGCGCAAGAAGTTCGATCGCGCCGACGAGCTCATGAAGAAGAGCTTTGTTTCGGCGAACGCGCGCGACGAGGCGGAAGCCGAATACCGGCTCGCCCTCGAGCAGCTGCGCGTGGCGCAGGAGAACCGGCGGCTCGCCGAGCTCGAGGTGAGGCGCGCCACCGAGGTGCTCGCGCAACGCGAGATCCGCAGCCCCGTGAGCGGCATCGTCGTCGAGGTGATGCTGCGTCCGGGCGAGCTCACCAGCTCCAACCAGAAGGACCCGATCGTCAAGCTGATGGAGGTCGATCCGCTCAATGTCGAGCTCATCCTGCCGGTGAGGGAGTTCGGCCGGATCAGGACGGGCCAGCGCGCCTGGGTGCTGCCCGAGGCCCCGGTGGGCGGCAAGTACGTCGCGCGCGTCGAGGTCGTCGACCGGATGGTGGACGCCGCGAGCGGCACCTTCGGCGTGCGCCTGACGCTGCCCAACCCCGAGCGGAAGATCCCGGCGGGATTGAAATGCCGGGCGCGTTTCTAGCCGCGCTGCTGCTGCTCGCCGCGACCCCGGCGCTGGGGGCAGAAGCAGCGGTGGCGACCGAGGTGCCGGCGGGACAATCCAAGAGCATCCGCATGCGCGGCCTTCCCGCCGGCGCCGTGGTGGCGGTGCGCATCGTGACGAGCGGCAGGCTTCTCGTCGCTCTGGTGGGCATGAAGCAGCTCAAGGAGCCCAAGCCGGATTCGAAGCCGGTATTTCGCGGCGTGGTGCAGGGAAAGCTCTCCTTCCGCGTGACGATTTCCGAAGCGGACGACTACCTGCTGGTCCTCAACAACCGCGCGGGCAAGGAAACGCTGAGCGTCGAGGCGGAGATCCGCGCGGTGCGCCCGCCGCGCAAGCCGCCGGCGAGGGATTATTCGCCGCGGCCGGAAAAGGCGAGTACATCGCCCAGCGCGTCGTCCATCTGAAGGAGCTGGCGGCGCGCGCGTGAATGAGCGCTTTCGGCGCGCCGCTGCGCGAGCCAGTAGAGCAGCCTGCCTGCGTGGCGCGGCACGAGCTGCAGGTGAGCAAGCCATGCCGCGGGCAGCGCTGCATGCGTGGCGGCGAGGTCATCCTCGGCGGCGAGAACTGCCTCGCAGCTCCCCGGGTCGCCCTGCCGGCCGCAGCGGCCGAAGAGCTGCCGGTCGATGCGGCCCGAGTCGTGGCGCTCGGTGCAGATGACGTGCAGCCCGCCCTTCGCCGCGACGCCGGCGGCAAGCTTGATGTCGGTGCCGCGCCCTGCCATGTTGGTCGCCACGGTGATGCATCCCGGCTCACCGGCCTGCGCCACGATCTGGGCCTCGTCGGCGTCCTGGCGGGCGTTAAGGAGGCGGAAGGGCAAGCCTGTCTTGTCGAGCAATGCAGCAAGATGCTCCGAAGCAGCCACGGAGCGCGTGCCCACGAGCACCGGCTGGCCGCTGGCATGGCGCTGCCGGATGGCCCGTACTACCGCCGCCCACTTGTCCTCGGTCCTGCCATAGACGCGGTCGGGCAGCCGCACCCGCTGCACGGGACGGTTGGTGGGGATGGCGGCCACGCGCAGGCGGTAGACCGCCCAGAGCTCGCCGGCGACCTCGGAGGCCGTGCCGGTCATTCCGCAGAGATGGAGATAGCGGCGGAAGAAGCGCTGGTAGCTGATGCGCGCGAGCGTCTCGCGCCGCCCGGTCACCTCGACGCCCTCCTTCAGCTCGATGAGCTGGTGCAGCCCCTGCTCCCACGAGCGGTCGGGCATCAGGCGCCCGGTGTTCTCGTCGATGATCTGCACCTTGCCGTCGCGCACCAGGTAGTGCTTGTCGCGCTCGAAGAGCTCGAGCGCGGTGAGCGCCTGGCAGACGAAGCGCTCGCTGCGCCGCGGCCCGCTCCAGACGCCGCCGAGCGGCTGCGCCATCTCGCGCAGGCGCTCGGCTCCGGCCGAGGTGAGCTCGACCTGCCGGTCCTCGATGATGTAGTCCTTCGGCTGCAGCGCTGTCGCCAGCTGCAATGCCTGGCGGTAGACCTGCTCCTCCTTCGACGCGTCGACCGGCGAGGACAGGATGAGCGGCGTGCGCGCCTCGTCGATGAGCACGCTGTCGGCCTCGTCGACGATGGCGAACTCGAGGCCGCGCAGCAGCAGGCGCCCGGCGCCATCGGCGCCGGCGAGCGCGTCGATGCGCTGCGCGAGCGGCCGCGGCTTGCCGCCCAGTACCAGCCGGTCGCGCAGGTAGTCGAACGTGATCTCCTTGTTGCTGCAATAGACGACGCCGCAGCGATACGCCGCGCGGCGCGCCCCGGGATCCATGCCGTGCACCACGCACCCGACCGTGAGGCCGAGCGCCTCGTAGACGGGGCGCATCTGCTCGGCGTCGCGGCTCGCGAGATAGTCGTTCACCGTGATGACGTGAACGGCGCGGCCGGCGAGCGCGGCCGTGGCGGCCGCGAGCGTCGCGGTGAGCGTCTTGCCCTCGCCGGTCTCCATCTCGGCCACCATGCCCTGCAGCAGCGCCCAGCCGCCGACGAGCTGCACGTCGAAGTGGCGCATGCCGATCGTGCGCTCCGCAGCCGCGCGCACGAGGCCGAAGGCCGCGCCCGCAAGCTGCTCAGTGAGCCCGTCGCGCCGCAGGCGGGCGCGCAGTTCTTCGACAGACAGGGATGAGTTCGTCGCTTCGACGATTCGCCAGAGCCGGCGCCGGCCGCTTTGGAAGCGCCCGGTGAGGTACTGCGCGGTGAGCAGCAGCCGGTCGAGCGCGCCGTCGCGCGGCAGCTCGCGCTCGGGGTAGGCCATCAGACGGCGAAGCGCTTCATGAACACCTGCCGCATCGCGCGCACCAGGCGCCAGCCGAGCGGCTCCCAGCCGTGCTCGAAGCGCACGTAGACGCGCTCGCCGAGGGCGCGGCTGCGCTCCGCCGGCAGCTCGAGCTCGAACTCGAACCAGCGCTCGAGGGCGGTCGGTGCGTTCGGCTCGCGCGGGTCGGTCGCGACCAGCCCGCCGCCCTGGGTGGAGAGCGCCGGGTTCGGCAGCCGCGCGCTCGCCGCCGGCACCTCGCGGCGCAGTCTTGCGTCGAGCGTCTCGCCGAGGTGGCTGGCGAGCTTCACCTCGACGCGGTCGGTGCGCGCGCGCACCAGATCGACGTCGTCCTGCGAGACCAGGACGCGCACGGTCGCGGTCACCGGGCTGACGACGAACCCGATGAGCTGGCCTTTGCGCACGAAGCGCTCGGGGAGATCCTGCGCGCCGTCGAGAACGAAAACGCCGTCGGCGGGGCTGACGATCGTCAGCTCCGCCGCGCGCTCGCGCGCGACCGCAAGCTCGGCGCGCACGGTCTTCATCTCTTCGTGCGTGATCTCGCGCCGCACGCGATCGACCGCGAGCTCGGCCTGCGCGCGCACATCGAGCAGCCTGAGCTGCGCCTCGAGCGCGCGGATGCGCGGCGGCAGCTGCGGGTCCTCGGTCTCGATGAGCGGCCGGCCGCGGCGCACCACCGCGCCGGGCGCCGCCGCGACGCGCCGCACGAAGCCGTCGGTCGCGGCGTGGATGACGGCGTCCTCGGGGGCCCAGGTGACGCCTTGCGCGCTGGTCCACAGGGGCAGCGGCAGCGCGAACAGGAGCAACCCCGCTGAAAGAAGGGCGGCCGCGGTAACGGTGAGGGCCCGGTTACGCCGCCGCTGCAGCTTGGGACTGGTGGCGACGTACGCCAGGCCCTTGTACAGCGGAATGGCGATCGACCCCACGATCACCCAGATGCCGAGCAGCACGCCGAGGAAGAAATACTCGCTCGCCACGAACAGCGCGATGGCGACCATGATCAGCATGCGGTAGAGGAATGAAAGCACGGTGAACGCGGCGAGCCAGCTGCGCTCGCGCGGCCCGGCGTCGAACTCGCTCGAGCGCACGCCAAACGCGCGCGACTCGACGAGGTGCGTCAGATACTGCGACCCGCGCTGGCGCATGTTCGGCATCTGCAGCAGGTCGGCGAGGATGAAATAGCCGTCGAACCTGAGGAGCGGGTTGCCGTTGAAGAGCACCGTCGAGACACCGGCGATCAGCATCACGTCGTAGAGAATGGCGCGCACGATCCCCGGCTCGGCCTGCAGCCAGACGAACAGCGCCAGTGCGGCAATGAAAGTCTCGACCATCATGCCGGCCGCGCCCACCACGACGCGCCTGCGCGTCTCGCGGAACGCGCTCGCCGCGCTCGCGTCGACGTAGGGGATCGGCATGAGCACGAGCAGCATCACCCCCATCTCGTGCACCTCGCCGCCCCAGGCGCGCGTGGCGCAGGCATGGCCGAGCTCGTGCAGCAGCTTGACCACGGGAAAGGTCAGCGCGAGCAGCAGCAGGTTGTGCGGCGCGAGCACGCGGTCGCTCAGGTTCTCGCTGAGCTCGCGCCAGTGCGCGGTCGCGAGGACGATCCCGGCGCCCACCACCGCGAGCCAGAGCAGCGCGCCGGCGGGACCGAACATCCACCGGTACCAGGGCAGCCAGCGCTCGAGCCAGCGCTCGGGATCGACGAGCGGAATGCGCAGCGCGAGCGGCGAGAGCTTCTGCAACAGCGTCCTGCGGCGCACCTTTTCGGCGCGGCGCAGCAGCTCGGCGACGTCGGGCGCGATCTCCGACTGCATCACGTCGGCGGCGTGCAGCTGCCCGAGGAGGCGGATCAGCTCGTCCTGGGTGGGGGCGTCGTCGCCGAAGCGGTTGATCGCCGCGTCCCACAGCTCCTGCACGCTGCGCCGCCCGTCCATGAGGCCGAGGATGAAATGCGCCGGGGGGTTGAAGCGGTGCATGCGGCGCGAGACGCGATCCTCGAGCACGTACCAGAGCTCGCCGCGGTAGTGGTGGCGGTGGATGCGCACATGGCCGCGCAGCCGCGGCCGCAGATTCGCTACCCGGTACCACGAGGGACTGTATAGATCTTCGCTCAAGGAAGCGACGACCAGAGCCAGAGCCGGATGCGGTCGACCAGGCCGTGGGTCCAGATCCACACCAGGCGCCGGTCGTCCACCTCGATCTTGCCCACGCCCTCCATGCCGGGGCGCAGCCGATCGGGGCGGGCATCGAGGCGCGCCTCGACGCGGAAGCGGTTGCGCCCGTCCTTGGCGTTGTTCACCGCGGTGATCTTGGTGACGGTAAAGGCGAAGCGCTGGTACGGCATCGACGTCACGACGAGCTCGCCGCGCTGGCCCGGCAGCACCTCGGCGAAGTCGTGCTCGTCGACGTGCAGCGCGATGCGGAAGTTGTCGAGCGGCGCCACCTCGAACAGCACCTGGCCGCGCTCGACCGGCGTGCCGAGGCGCTGGGAGAGGTCGCCGCTCAGGATGACGCCGTCGAAAGGCGCCACCATCTCGGTGCGCGCGAGCTGCTCCTCGACGAGCGCGAGCTGCGCCTCCACCTGCTCGAGCTGCGCGCTCACGATCGCCGCCTGCGGCCGGTTGTGGGTGGCCATCGCCTCGCGGAACTGCTTGCCGTACTGGCCCTGCTGGCTGAGCAGCTTCACGCGCTCGAGCCTGAGGTCGCGGTCGTCGAAGCGGCCGATGATCTCGCCCTTGCGCACGGTGTCGCCGGCGCGCCGCGGCGCCTCCTTCACGAAGCCCGCGATCGGCGCGCTGATCGCGCGCTGCACCTCGCCTTCCACCGCTGCGTCGGCCGACACGCGGTAGCTCCCCGTGGCGAGGGCGAGAAACAGCGCCGCAGCCGCGGTCGCGGCCGCGACAAGCTTGAGCACGGCATGCCTCGGGCCGACGAGCTTTTTCCATGAGGACACGCCGGCATCCGATGCATGCGCGACCAGCCCCCGCTCTCCGGCAAGCTTGAGGGCGACGATCGGGCCGCAGACTGCGGCCACGGCTTCGGCGAGCTCGAGCGAGGGCGCGTCGAACTGGAAGCCCGCGGCGCGCTCCAGCGTGAGCGCGCCCACCACGCGGCCCGAGCTCTCCAGCGGAAACGACGCCACCGCGCCGGCATCGGCCTCCCGCATGAGCAATTCATGCGAGCGGGCAACCAGCGGCGCGCCCTCCCCGGCCGGCGGAAAGCTGATCGGCGTGCGCTGGTCGATCGCCTCTTCCATGGCCTCGGCGGCGAGCCGCATCAGGTTGGCGCGATGGTCGAACTGGCCCGAGTGCGACACGGCGCGGATCTTCACGCCGCCGCGCTTGAGCACGCCGAGCGAGGCGCGATCGCACCCCAGGCGCGTCGCGAGCTCCGTGACGAACGCCGCGCCGCCCTCGGCGAGACCCTCGTGCTCCAGCAGCGCGGAGACCACGTCGAGCGCGAGCTTGAGCCGCAGCCGCGCCGCCTCCTGCGGGTCGGCGTGCCGGCGCAGCAGCACTTCGAGCCAGCCCGAGCCCCACTGCAGGTCGCGCATCGCCGAGCGCACCTGCGGCTCGGGGCGCGGGTCGAGCTCGAGGCCCACGACGCCGCGCAGCTCGCCGTCGAGCTGCACCGGGTGGGCAAGCTGGCAGCGCGCGCCCTCGTCGTTCGCCGCACCGTCCAGCCGGAGCACGACGCCCTGTCCTTCCTTCAGCGCGCGCTCGGTGACTTCGGCGAGCCGGGCACGGTCGGAAGGATTCTCCGGAAAGAAGGCCACCGGCACGAAGGCGGTGGTGCCGGGCTTCTGCAGCACCACGACGCCGTCGGAGACGGAGCCGACGAGCTGGCACTGGATGGCGAGCCAGCTGCCGCAAAACTCCTCGGCGCTGCGCGCCTGCGCGAACTGGCGCCAGGCGTGCTCGCGCGAGCGCCGCGCCGACAGGTCGGCGACCGCGCGGGTCTCGTGCTCGGCGGAGCTCATGCCCCGCGGCCTTCAGCCGCCTATTTCTTCGCCGGCGCGCCGCCGGCCGCTTGCGCCGCCGCGCCGAGCTCGACGTTCAGCGTGCCGAAGCGGCTCTCGTATTCCTTCACCACGCTGTTGAGCAGCATGCTGAGGCGCTTGGCGGCGAACGGGCTGATGATGATGCGGTCGGTGAGCTGGATCGTCACCTCCTTCTGCCCGCGGTTCCACGCCTGGTTGACGCCGAACAGCAGAACCACCTCTTCGCGCGTGCTGCTGACGTTGCACACGTTCGCGTAGGCGCTCTTCATGTTCGAGTCGTCCCACTTGATCTTGGTCCCCTCGATGGTGGTTTCTGCCGCCTCGGCCTTGGTTGCCATGACTTTCTCTCCGTGATTGTTGGAAGCTTGGCGCGGCGCAACTCCCTGCCGCGACGCGAAGAAAACAGCTTAACCCACTGAAAGCTTGCAAACTAGGGGCTAGTCGTCGATCTCGAGGAAATCGAACCAGCCCCGATGCGAGGACCCCTTGCCGGGGCTCGAACCGCCGAAGGAGCCGTAAGACTGCCCGAAGTTCTTGCACGGCTCGCTCCACTGGATGGTGCACGGCCTGCGCGCGCCGGTCGCTACGTCGACCGGGTTTTCCCAGTTCCAGTTCAGCATCGATGCCGGCTGCACGGGCATGCCGGGGACATTGCCGGCAATAAATGCCGCGTAGTCCACAGTGTGGTCGCGGCCGCGGCCGCCATCGAGGTTGTCGCAGCCGGGCCCGCGAACCAGCCAGTCATCGCCGTCGCCGCCCTTCATGACATCATCGCCCTCGCCTCCGACGAGCACATCGCCACCGCAGTCGCCAAAGAGCACGTCCTTGCCCAAGCCGCCCAGGATCCAGTCGCCACCCCCGCCGCCGCGCAGCACGTCATGGCCATCGCCGCCGATCAGCAAGTCGGCGTTGGCGCCGCCGCGCAGGTCGTCGTTGCCTGCGTCACCGCGCAGCTCCAGATGCGCAACGATGACCGACGAGCCGTCGATCTTGTCGTTGCCGGCGCCGCCTTCGACAAATGTCG
>Ga0180104_1000136_pt1 | contig 16028 bp, 14 predicted proteins | sample EasRiv730_16_1Da_FD_121791 | JGI IMG/M metagenome (GOLD analysis project Ga0180104, IMG submission 121791) | Soil microbial communities from meander-bound floodplain in the East River, Colorado, USA - East River metaG ERMLT730_16_1Da | ecosystem: Environmental > Terrestrial > Soil > Floodplain ... | reverse complement strand
CGGTCGCGCAGGAACGGCCAGTGGGTGCGCGCCACGTCCACCAGGCCGAGGTCGCACTCGACCACGAGGACCTCATCGCTCTCACCGGCCCGCTGGAGAACGTTGCCGTACGGATCGGCCACGAAGCTGCCGCCCCAGAACTCGATGCCGCCCGGCGCGGCCGCGCCCTCGTGCCCCACCCGATTCGCGGCGACGACAAACGCCCCATTGGCGATGGCGTGACTACGCTGCATGGTCATCCAGGCGTCCTTCTGGGCTACGCCGTATTCCGTCTTTTCCGGTGGCAGCCAGCCGATCGCCGTGGGGTAAAACAGGATTTGGGCTCCCTGCAGCGCGGTGAGACGCGCGCCCTCGGGGTACCATTGGTCCCAGCAGATGAGGACGCCGATCCGGCCGTACGCGGTGTCCCACGCGCGGAAGCCCAGGTCGCCTGGGGTGAAGTAGAACTTCTCGAAGTACTGCGGGTCGTCCGGAATGTGCATCTTCCGGTACTTGCCGAGGTAGCGGCCGTTCGCGTCAATCACCGCCGCCGTATTGTGATACAGCCCCTCGGCGCGCTTTTCGAACAGCGACGCGATGATCACGACGTCGAGCTCGGCCGCGAGCTTCCCCAGCGCCTCGGTACTCGGGCCGGGGATGGCCTCCGCAAGCGCGAAGTTCGCGTGGTCCTCGGTCTGGCAGAAGTATTGGGACCGGAAGAGTTCCTGCAGGCAGATGATCTTCGCCCCGCGGCCCGCGGCGGTCCGGATGCCGGCGACGGCCCGGGCCAGGTTGTCCGCCGGATCGGTCGAACAGCGCATCTGCACCAGCCCGACCGGCACCTTCCTGGGGGATCTCTCATTCGTCATGGCGGGAAAATAGAGGTATAATCCCGGCCTGCAACCTTCCGGGGCCGCTGTACGTCAGATGACGTGAGTTCCCCCCGACAGTTCCGTCCCAATTCCGAGGTGTAATCGATGTTGCTTTCGCTCCTTCTTGTCCTGGCCCAGGAGCCGCAGCAGCCGGCGGCTCCCTCCCCCGTCTCCCGCGTGGAAGTCACGCCACCTCGCGCCGAAGTGCAGGTCGGCCAGACGCTGCAATTCCAGGCCCGGGCGCTGGATGCCGCCGGCCAGCCAGTTCCCGGCGTGCGGTGGCAGTGGTTCAACGGCGGCAATGGCGGCTCGATGGATTCCACCGGCGTCCTCACCGCCGAATTCATGGGCACGGCGCGGGTGGTCGCGGTCGCCCGGATCGAGGGCAAACGGTCGACCATCGGCGAGGCCACGGTTAAGGTCCTGCCCCAGCCGGCTTCGCGGATCGACCTCGCCGCGGCGCCGGCCCGCGTGGTCGTCGGTTCCCACCTGACGCTGTCCGGGACCCCGTACAGTGCCCAGGGCGATCGCCGGTATGACGCGATCACCTTCAGCTCCAGCAGTCCGAAGGTCGCCACGGTGACGGAGGACGGCCGCCTCACCGCCGTGGCCCCAGGCAAGGCGACGATCACGGCGAAGGCGGGAAGCGCCACCGCCACGTATCCGGCGCAGGTTGTGCCGAACACGATCGCGCGCCTGGCGCTCGAGCCCGCGGCGACGACGGTCCGCACTGGCGACGTGATCCACTTCAGCGCCAAGGCGAGCGATGCCGCCGGCAAGCCGGTGCAGGACGTCGGCGTGCGGTGGTCGGTGGTCGGCGGCAGCGGCGTGGCCCAGGTGGATGAGTATGGTGTGTTCGTGGCCGAAGTCGCCGGTAAGTACACCGTCGCGGGCGACGTCGGCGGAACGTCCGCCGAGGCGATCATCACGGTCGGCCCCCGGAACGCGGGGCGCGGCTTCGAGGTGCTGGGCCGGGTGCCGATCACCGAACGCGCGGCCGAGGTCTGGGTGCACCAGAACGGGAAGTGCGCCTACATGTCGACCATCGCCGACCGGGTGTACGCCATCGACGTGTCGGATGGCCATGCACCGAAGATCGTCGATTCGATGATGACCAATGCCCGCATCGTGAACGACGTGATGACCACGGAGGACGGCAAGTACGGCGTCTTCTCGCGCGAGGGCGCGTCCGACCGCAAGAACGGCATCGTCGTGTTCGATGCGTCCGACGCCTGCCATCCGAAGCCGATTGCGGAGTACACCGAGACCGTCTCCGGGGGTGTGCACTCGTCCTACGTCTACAGGGGCTATGTGTATCTCACGGACGACGCCACCGGCTCGATGCGCGTGATCGACATCCGCGATCCCTTCAAGCCGCGCGAGGTAGCGCGGTGGCAGACCGAGCAGGCCCAGCAGGGCCGCTACCTGCACGACGTGATGGTGGCCGACGGGCTGGCCTATCTCAGCTACTGGGATGACGGGCTGGTGATCCTGGACGTCGGCAACGGAATGAAGGGCGGCAGTCCCGAGAGCCCGAAGCTGGTCTCCCAGTTCAAGTACGATCTCGACGCGCTGTACGCGCGGGTGGAGCAGTACTGGGGCCTGAGCGCCCGCGGCACCCACACAGCGTGGCGCCACGGCAAGTATGTCTTCATCGGGGACGAGGTCTACGCCTCCCGGCCCACCAAGGGGCTCGAGGAGGGTAACGACCTGACCTTCGGCCGGATGCAGGTGCTCGACGTCTCCAACATCGAGCAGCCGAAGCTGGTGGCGTGGTACGAGCCGACCGACGGCGGGGTGCACAACATCTGGGTCGAGGGCGACACGCTCTACATGGGCAACTACCAGGGCGGCGCCCGTGCGGTGGACATCTCGGGCGAACTCAAGGGTGACCTGCTCCGCCAGGGCCGCGAGATCGCCTGGACCTTCACCGCGGACGACAAGGGCGCCAAACCCCGGTCGACGTTCGCGTGGGGGGCCGTCGTGAAGGACGGCACGATCTACGTGCCCGACATCAACAGCGGGCTGTGGATCCTCCGGCTGGAGCCGAAGGGAGAGGGGATGCCATAGGTTAGGAAGTCAGGAAGTTTGGAAGCCGGTTCCGATAACGAACGACCCTCCGCCAACCTGGACGGAGGGTCGTTTCGGCAGGGAGGCCACTTCCCAGCTTCCCAACTTCCTAACTTCACAGCTTCCCAACCTCCCAACTTCCCAACTTCGCAACTTCTAATGCACCAACTTCCGATACTTGATCCGATGCGGCTGGTCCGCCGCGATCCCCTTCCGGCGCTTGAAGTCCGCCGCGTACTCCTGGTAATTGCCCTCGAACCACGTGGCCTGGCTCTCGCCCTCGAACGCGAGGATGTGGGTCGCGATCCGGTCGAGGAACCAGCGGTCGTGGCTGATGACGACCACGCACCCGGCGAAGCGCAACAGCGCGTCCTCCAGGGCGCGCAGTGTGTCCACGTCGAGGTCGTTGGTGGGTTCGTCGAGCAGGAGGAGATTGCCGCCCGTCTTGAGCAGCGTGGCCAGGTGCAGCCGGTTCCGCTCGCCGCCTGACAGGGTGCCGACCTTCTTCTGCTGATCGGCGCCGCGGAAGTTGAACCCGGCGCAGTACGCCCGTGCGTTCACCTCGCGGCCGCCGAAGTCGAGCGTGTCGTGCCCGCCGCTGATTTCCTCATACACGGTCTTGGACGCGTCGAGCGCCTCGCGGCTCTGGTCGACGTAGGCGAGCTGCACCGTGGAGCCGACCTTCAGTTGCCCCGCGTCCGGCTGCTCCTGGCCCACGATCATCCGGAACAGCGTTGTCTTGCCGGCGCCATTCGGTCCGATCACGCCCACGATGCCGCCGCGCGGCAGCGCGAAACTCAGGTTCTCGAACAGCAGGCGATCCCCGTAGCCCTTGGCCAGCCCGTCCACGATCACCACCTCATCCCCGAGCCGCGGCGGGCGCGGGATGAGGATCTCGGCCGTACCCTCCCGCTCCCGCTCCCCTTCCGCCACGAGCTCCTCATACCGGCTGATGCGCGCCTTGTTCTTGGCCTGGCGCGCACGGGGCGCCAGCCGCACCCACTCGAGCTCGCGTTCGAGCGTGCGCCGCCGCGCCGAGGCCTGCTTCTCCTCGGTCTCCAGCCGCTTCTGCTTCTGCTCGAGCCAGGAGGAATAGTTGCCCTTCCACGGGATGCCCTGGCCCCGATCGAGCTCCAGGATCCAGCCGGCCACGTTGTCGAGGAAATATCGGTCGTGGGTTACGGCGACCACCGTGCCGGGGAACTCCGCGAGGTGACGCTCGAGCCACGCCACCGACTCCGCGTCGAGGTGGTTGGTCGGCTCGTCGAGCAGCAGGAGGTCGGGTTGCTCCAGCAGCACCCGGCAGAGCGCAACCCGCCGGCGCTCGCCGCCGGACAGTGTGGTCACGTCGGCCTCGCCGGGCGGCAGCCGGAGCGCGTCCATCGCGATGTCGATCTTCCGGTCCAGCTCCCAGAGACCCAGTGCCTCGATCCGCTCCTGGAGCGCGCCCTGCCGGTCGAGCAGCGCGGTCATTTCCTCATCCGACATCGGGTCGGCGAACCTGGCCGAGACCTCCTCGAATTCCGTCAGCAGCGCCCTCTGCTCCCGGACCGCCTCCTCGACGTTCCCGCGCACGTCCTTCGATGCGTCCAGCGCCGGCTCCTGCGGGAGGAAGCCGATCTTGATCCCGTCGGCCGGCCGCGCCTCGCCGATGAAATCGGTGTCCACGCCCGCCATGATGCGGAGCAGGGAGCTCTTCCCGGCGCCGTTGGCGCCGAGGACGCCGATCTTCGCCCCGGGGAAGAATGAGAGGTAGATCCCTTTCAGGATCTCCCGCTTGGGCGGGACGACCTTGCCGAGGTTCACCATCGTGTAGATGTACTGGTAGGTGGCCATAGGGCGGGGAAGATAGCGGAAAACCGAAAGGGCACGCCAGCGGGCGTGCCCTTCCTCCGGTCCCTGCGGGGAGAACGGGAACTACGACAGGTGTCTGCTGACCATCTTGGTCATGTCGAACATCGACACCTTCGACTTGCCACCGAAGACCACGCGGAGGTTGTCGTCGGCGTTGATCATGCGGCGCTCCTTGGAATCCTGGAGCCCCTTCCGCTTGATGTACTGCCACAGCTTCTTGGTGACTTCCGTGCGCGGCAGCGGGCTCGAGCCCACGACCGCCGAGAGGGCAGCCGACGGCTTCATCGGCTTCATGAACGCCGCGGACGGCTTCCGCTTGGACGCCTTCTTGACCTTCCGCTTCGCCGTCTTCTTCATCTTCTTCTTCGCGACCTTCTTGGACTTCTTCACGGCCTTCTTCTTCGCCTTCTTCTTGGTGGCCATTAGCTGGTCTCCGTCAGAGGGTGAACGTCAGGATTGCCGCAGGGGAACGCACCTCACTGCGGCCTCAAGATAGTGACTTTTCCCTCTGGCAACAATAGGAAAACGGCCATTTTCCCTCGGAAATGCCCCGTGTGGGACCGAGCGGGCGCCCGCCGGGGCCGGCCGGCCCGTCCGCGATACCGCCATTTCCCCGAGGGAAACGGCTCATCACCGGCTGCCCGGGGCACCTCGCACCTCCACCGCGGGGGTTGAAACCTGCGACCGCTTCAGGAGGTCAGGTTATCATCCACTGGACCTCTCTTACTGGGAAACCTGCCCGATGCGACTGCTCCTCCTCGCTCCCCTCCTGGCGACTCTCCTCCCCACGGGACTGCAGGCCCAGCGCGACACGGCGGCCTCGACGTGCGCCGCCGACGACGCCGGCCTCCAGCTTCCCTCGGGGTTCTGCGGCATTCCCTTCGCATCGGGCCTCGGCCGGGTGCGACACCTGGCCGTCGCTCCCAACGGCGATGTGTTCGTCGCCACGCGCGGGGATTCGGGTGGGGTCGTGTCCCTGCGGGACGCCGACGGCGACGGCCGCGCCGAAACGGTGCACCGGTTCGGCCCGGGCGGCGGCACCGGTATCGCGCTCGGGCCCGACGCCCTCTACTTCGCCCTGGCCGATCGCGTAGTGCGGTGGGCCTGGGCCCCGGGACAACTGGAGCCTGCCGGCGAGCCGGCGATCATCCTCGGCGACCTGCCGACCGCCGGCAACCACGGGGCGAAGTCTCTGGCGCTTGGGAAGGACGGCGCACTGTACCTCGGCGTCGGCTCCGCCTCGAACAGCTGCCAACAACAGAATCGCGCGGACCGCTCTCCGGGACAGGACCCATGCCCGGAACTTGCGACCCGTGCCGGAATCTGGCGATTCGACGCCGCGAAGGTGGGACAGCGCCAGGCGGACGGCGAGCGGTTCGCCACCGGCCTCAGGAATCCGACGGCAATCGCACTCCAGCCCTCCAGCGGTACGCTGTACGCGGCGCCGCACGGCAGGGACCAGCTCAGTGACAATTGGGGATTCTCCGATTCGCTCAACGCGGAGCTGCCCTCGGAGGAGTTCGTGGTCGTGACCAGGGGCGACGATTTCGGATGGCCCTATTGCTACTACGACCACCTCCAGCGCCGGAAGGTGCTGGCGCCAGAATACGGCGGCGACGGCAAGTCGGCAGGGCGGTGCGGGCAGGCCAAACGACCGGCGATCGGATTCCCGGGGCACTGGGCCCCGATGGCGATCGCCTTCCAGCCGTCGGACGCGTTCGGCAAGGACTACCAGGGCGGCGCGTTCGTCGCGTTCCACGGCTCGTGGAACCGTGCGCCGCTGCCGCAGGCCGGGTTCCGGGTCGCGTTCGTCCCGTTCCGCGACGGGAAGCCGACCGGGGAGTACTCGACGTTCGCCACGCGGCGGGATAATCCGCAGGGCCTCAGGGCGGCCGGCGTGGCGATCGGTCCGGACGGTTCGCTGTACATTGCGGACGAGAACGCGGGTACCATCACCCGCGTCGTGCACCGGCCCTGAGGCGGGCCTCATTCTCCTGGAGGGTTCGATGCGAAACTGGATGCGGGGCGCGCTCGTGCTCGCTCTGCTCGCTCCCGTGAGTGCGGGGAGGAGCGACGCACAGGAGCCGCTCGAAATCGGCGCCGTCGCCCCCGAGTTCGCGCTGATCGGCGCGACGAAGGACGGGGTGATCAAGGACTCCGTCCGCCTGAGCGATTTCCGCGGCGAGACCGTCGTCCTGGCCTTCTTCTTCAAGGCGCGGACCAAGGGCTGAACCGTCCAGATGAACGCGTACCGTGATCAGTACGCGACGGTCTTCAATGGCGGTGAAAAAGTGGTGCTTCTCGCGATCAGCGCCGACACCCCCGAGGCACTGCACTCGTGGGCCAGCGATTCGGGCTATCCGTTCCGATTCCTGAGTGATCCGGGCGGCAAGGTGGGCCAGGCCTACGGCGCCTTCAATGCGACCTACAGCCTCGACAACCGGAACCTGTTCGTCGTGGGATCCGACGGGAAAATTGCCTACCGGGCGATCCCCTTTCGTGAAGTGGATCCCCAGGCCTACAAGGAACTCGAGGCGGCGATCGATGGTCTCGCCGCCGGTCGCTGAACCCATTCCGCCGCCGGGCGGCCCCGCCTAGCTTCCGACGATGCTTGCGCTGCTCAAACTCCTGCAGGCGCTCGTCAAGGCGCTCCATTCCGAGGGCACGCCCGGGCAGGTGGCCGCCGGGATCGCCCTCGGCGCCGTGCTCGGCCTCACCCCACTCATCAACGTCCACAACGCCCTGATCTTCGCGTTGATTCTCGTCCTTAACGTCTCCTTCGGCGGCGCGATGCTGGGGTGGCTGTTCTTCACCCCGTTCGGCTTCATGCTCGATCCGCTGTTCGACGCGATCGGCAGCAAACTCCTCCTCGAATCGCCGTCGCTCACCCCCCTGTGGACGGCCTGGTACAACACCCCCGGCGCGCCGTATACCAACTTCAACAACACCGTGGTGTTGGGGAGCTTCGTGTCGTGGCTGCTCCTGGCACTCCCGATCTTCATCCTCGCCCGGATCGGCGTGACCCGCTACCGCGCGACGATCGGCGAGCGGGTCCGACAGTCGAAGTTCTACAAGGCCTTGACTGCGTCGAAGGCGTACAACATGTACCGCCTGTTCCGGCCGGAGTGACCGATGCGTATCCGCCTGGTGCGCTGGTCCGGCCTGCTGCCCCTCCTCGGATTCTTCGTTCTCCTTGGGGTCGGCTGGCTCCTCTTCGGGGACTTCATCGTGGAGCAGACCAGCGAGGAGGCGTCCACGGAGCTCCTGGGCACCCAGGTGGACGTCGCGTCGCTTCGCGTCCGCGAGACCCAGTCCGCGGTGGACATCGGCGGCCTCGAAATCGCGGATCCGTTCAATCCGATGCGCAATCTCATCGAAGCCCGCGGCATCCGGCTCGCGCTCGAGCCCGAGCCGCTGCTCGAGAAGAAACTGGTCATCCGCCGTCTCAGCCTCGAGGACCTCCGGTTCGGCACCACCCGGCGAAAGGCGGCACGGCCCGTCAAAGGCGGCGGCTTCGCCCCCCAGACGCTGCGCGCGCTCAACGAATGGCGGGAGCAGTTCGACGTTCCGTTGCTCTCCCTGGCCCCGATCGACACGATCAAGGCGATCGTCCTCGATCCGGCCAAGCTGTCTACGGTCGCGGCGGCCGGAGCGCTCCGCACCCGGGCGGATTCGACGAAGCAGGCTCTCGAGACGCAGTGGGCCGACATCGACGTCACGAGAGTCGTCGACAGCGCGACGGCCATCGCGAAGCGCCTCGAGGGCGTCACGACGACCCAGCTCGGCCTCGACGGGACGCGCAAGGCCGTGACCGACGTGCAGCGTGCGATCGCGCTGGTGGACGGCACCGAGAAAAAGATCCAGGGACTCGCCGAGGGCGTCCAGCGCGGCGTGCGCGGCCTCGCCGAGGGCGTGGCATCCGTCAACGAGGCCCGGCAGCGTGACTACGCGTTCGTTCGTGGATTGATGAAGCTGCCCTCGCTGGAGGGCCCGGCGATCGGCGGTGCGTTCTTCGGACAGGTGAGCATCGACCGCTTCCAGCGCGCGGTGTACTGGGCAGAGCTGGCCCAGAAGTACCTGCCGCCCGGCCTCAGGCCGCAGGCCCAGGCCGGCCCCAAGCGGCTTCGAATGGACGGCACGACGGTCCGGTTCCCGCGCGAGAAGCACTGGCCGCCGTTTCTCCTGCAGGCCGGCGATCTCAGTTTCGGCCTGGCCAGCGGGGCGGCGAAGGGTGCATATGCGCTCGAGCTGCGCAATGTCACCACGACCCCCGCGCTCCTCGGTCGCCCCACCACGTTCACGGCGTCCCGCTCCGCGCCGGGAACGAAGCTCCCGTCCATCGATGTGCGGGGCTCCCTGGACCACACCCGGACGACGCCGCGCGATCAGGTGCGGGCGGCGCTGGCCCGGGTTCCGCTTCCGGCATTCGACCTGCCGGGCCTTCCCTTCCGGGTCGAGCCGGGCCAGGGGAGCATGCGATTCGACTTCACGCTCGTAGGGCGGGACGTCGACGCCCGCTGGAACATCCGGTCCACCGAGGTCCGTTGGCCCGTGGACTCTGCCCGCGCCCGCACGCTGACCGACATGGAATCTCTGGTTGGCCGGGTCCTGCAGGGCCTCGGGACACTCGAGGTCGAGGCGCGGCTCATGGGACCGCTGGCGCATCCCAGGCTGTCGGTGCGGTCCAACCTCGACGATGCGGTGGCGGCTCGCCTGCGCGGGCTCGTCGGGGAAGTGGTCGCCGCCGGGGAGCGGATGGCCCGCGCCAAGGTGGACAGTGTCGTGGACGCCCAGGTACAGCCGGTGCTCGCACAGGTCGGCACCATCACCGCCGAGGCCGAGCGGCGGGTGCCCGTGGCCCAGCAGCAGCTCGACCAGGTGAAGGCGCTTCTCGAGAACCGGCTGAAGGCACTTACCGCCGGCCTGGGCGGTCAGATCAAGCTGCCTGGCCTCCCCTAGCGGTCCCTTCGCGCGGGGCCCGGTCCGGCGTAGATTGACGGGACTTCCACTTCTCCAGTCGAGGCGTAATGCGAATCGGAGTACCGGCGGAAACGGCGGCGCAGGAGCGCCGTGTGGCCCTCATTCCGGACGCGGTCACCAAACTCAAGGCGGCCGGGTGCGAGATCCTCGTGCAGCGCGGCGCGGGCGACTCCGCGTTCTTCCCGGACGCGGCCTACGCGGCTGCTGGCGCCACCCTGGTGGGCGCGTCCGAGGCACTCGGCGCTGACCTCGTGCTCAAGGTGCAGCGGCCCTCCCTGGAGGAGGCGGCCCAGCTCCGGGAGGGGGCGGCGCTCATCGCACTCCTCTCTCCTGCGGCGGGTGGCGACCTGTTCGACCTGCTCGCGCGCCGGCGGGTGACGGCGTTCGCGATGGAGCTGGTCCCGCGGACCACCAAGGCCCAATCCATGGACGTGCTCTCGTCCCAGGCGACGATCGCGGGCTACAAGGCGGTCCTGCTCGGGGCGGCCACGATGGGCCGGATCCTCCCCATGCTGACCACAGCGGCCGGCACGCTGCCCCCTGCCCGGGTCTTCGTCGTGGGCGCCGGCGTGGCCGGCCTGCAGGCCATCGCGACCGCCCGCCGCCTTGGCGGCCTGGTCTCGGCGTTCGACGTGCGCGGCGTGGTCAAGGAGCAGGTTCAGAGCCTGGGTGCCAGCTTCGTGGAGCTTGCCGCGGTGGAGGGGGAGGGCCAGGGCGGGTACGCGAAGGAACTCGCCGAGGAGCAGCAGCGCCGGGTGCTCGAGGCGGTGGGCGCGCACGCAGCCGGCCAGGACCTGGTGATCACGACGGCGCAGATTCCCGGCCGGCCGGCGCCACGCCTGCTGTCGGCTGATGCCGTCCGCGCGATGAAGCCCGGCTCCGTGGTCGTGGATCTCGCCGCGGAGTCCGGCGGCAATTGTGAGCTGACCAGAGCGGGCGAGCCCGTGATCGTCAACGGCGTCACGGTGCTCGGCCCGGTCAATCTGCCCTCGAGCGTCCCACAGCACGCGAGCCAGATGTACAGCCGGAATGTCCTGACCTTCGTCCAGTACGCGCTCAAGGACGGCGCCCTCAACGTGGACCTCGCCGACGCGATCATCGGCCCGATGTGCGTCACGCACGCGGGCGAACTCCGCACCCAGAAGGCGGCCTGAGCATGGAAGCCCTGATGTTGAGCATCGTCATCTTCACGCTGGCCACCTTCCTTGGCGTGGAATTGATCAACAGGGTTCCGACGACCCTTCACACTCCGCTCATGTCGGGCGCCAACGCGATCAGCGGCATCACCATCGTGGGCGCGCTGGTCGTGGCCGGTGGCGGACACGGCTGGATCTCGTGGGCATTCGGATTCGGGGCGGTGGTGCTGGCCATGATGAACGTCGTCGGCGGGTATGCGGTGACAGATCGGATGCTGCAGATGTTCACCAAGAAGCCGGAGGCGAAGTAATGCCATTCGGCCTGACGGAATTCCTCTACCTCATTGCCGCGGTCCTCTTCATCATCGGCCTCAAGCGGCTCTCCAGTCCGCTCACGGCCCGGCGCGGGAATCTGGTGTCCGGCGTCGGGATGCTCATCGCGATTATCGTCACGCTGTTCGACCGTCACATCCTCTCGTTTCAGGTCATCCTGGCCGGTCTCCTGGTCGGCTCCGCCATCGGCTGGTGGATGGCGCGGACGGTCAAGATGACGGCGATGCCCCAGATGGTGGCGCTGCTGAACGGGTTCGGCGGTGGCGCGTCGCTGTTTGTCGGCGGGGCGGAGTTCCTGAAGGTGGAGCTCGTGGGGGGCACCGCCCCGCTGGATGTCGCGATCACGACCCAGCTCAGCCTGCTCATCGGGGCCGTGACCCTGACGGGCAGCGTCATCGCCTGGGCGAAGCTGCAGGAGGTCATGACCGGCCGGCCGATCACCTTCCCGATGCAGAAGGCCGTGAACGCCGTCTGGTTCCTGGCGATCGCCGCGCTCGCCACCTACCAGATCCTCACCCCGGACCAGCTGCTCTGGCCGTTCTACCTCGTGATCGGCCTGTCGTTGGTGTTGGGCGTGCTGCTGGTGATACCGATCGGCGGCGCCGACATGCCGGTCGTCATCTCGCTCCTCAATTCGTATTCCGGCATCGCCGCGGCGATGACGGGGTTCGTGATCCACAACGACGTGCTGATCATCGCGGGCGCGCTGGTCGGCTCCTCGGGCATCATCCTCAGCCAGATCATGTGCAAGGCGATGAACCGGTCGCTGACCAATGTCCTCTTCGGGGCGTTCGGCGGCGGCACCGCGTCGGGCAAGTCCGCCGCCGGCCTGAGCGTGCGTCAGGTGACGGTCGAGGACGCCGCCATGCAGATCGCCTATGCCCAGTTCATGGTGGTGGTTCCGGGCTACGGGCTCGCGGTTGCCCAGGCCCAGCACGTGGTGCGGGAACTCGCCGACCTGGTAGAACGGCGTGGCGGCGAGGTGAAGTACGCCATTCACCCGGTGGCGGGCCGCATGCCCGGGCATATGAACGTGCTCCTCGCCGAAGCCAACGTGCCCTACGACAAGCTCTGCGAGATGGACCAGATCAACGACGAGTTCCAGCGGGCTGATGTGGCGCTGGTGGTCGGGGCGAATGACGTCGTGAACCCCGCGGCGCGGACCGATGCCGGCAGCCCCATCTACGGCATGCCGATCCTCAATGCGGACCAGGCCAAGAGCACGATCGTCCTCAAGCGCAGCATGAACGCGGGGTTCGCCGGGATCGAGAACGAGCTGTTCTACAGTCCGAAGACGGCGATGCTCTTCGGCGATGCGAAGCAGACGCTGACGAAGCTCGTGGCTGAGGTGAAGGGAGTCTAGGACAGCGGGTCAGCCGTTCGTGGCGCGAGCCGAGGGGTGAGTCCAGAGAGCACGCTCGTTCATGGCCCGGCGGACTCACCACCGGCGAGCGAGTAACAGCTCGTTTCGTCCCCCGTCGGTCCGCCCATCCGCCCTCGGTACCGGAGGCCTCAGATGACGTACCTGGGTCTGATCGAGGTCTACGTCTTCATTCTCGCGGCGTTCGTGGGGTTCATGGTCATCACCCGCGTTCCGCCCCTGCTGCACACTCCGCTCATGTCCGCCACCAACGCCATATCCGCCATCTCCCTGGTGGGATCGCTGGTGGCTGCCGGTGCCGACCGGAACCAGGTCAGCACCATCCTCGGCTTCGTGGCCGTGATCTCGGCCACGATCAACGCGGTCGGTGGGTTCATCATCACCGACCGGATGCTGAAGATGTTCCGGCGGAAGCCGGGTCCGGGAGCGGGGGAGCCGCCGCCATGACCCCCCGGGAACTGCTGGTCCAGGCCACCTACCTCACGGCATCGATCCTCTTTATCCTCGGTCTCCGCAGCCTGACGCGCGCCGACAGCGCCCGGCGCGGCATGCAACAGGCGGCGCTGGGGATGGTCATCGCCGTCTGCGGGACCCTCCTCCACCACGAGATCGTGTCCTACCGCTGGATCCTCGCGGGCCTGGTCATCGGGTCGATCATCGGCTACCCGCTGGGGACGAAGGTGCCGATGACCGCGATGCCGCAGCGGATCGCGATCTCGCACGTGTTCGGTGCGCTGGCGGCCACGCTCGTCGGGATTGCCGAGTACTACACCCACCTCCGCGACGGGGTCGTGATCTCGACGCCGATAATGGCCGCCCTGGGCTTCGAGGTCATCTTCGGCGCGCTGACGGTGAGCGGGAGCTTCATGGCCTTCAGCAAGCTCCAGGAGCTCATCAGCGGGCGGCCGCACACCTATCGCGGGCAGAACGTGACGAACATCGGCCTGTTCGTCGCGACCCTCGCGATTTTCGGCTATCTCCTGGTCAATCCGGGCGCCGCCCGGCTGTTCTACGTGATGGTCGGCATGGCATTCCTTTTCGGGTTCCTGCTGGTGCTCCCCATAGGCGGCGCGGACATGCCCGTCGTCATCTCCCTCATGAACTCGTACGCGGGGTTGGCGTCCTCCGCCACGGGATTCGCCATCGGCAACAACGTGCTGATCATCGCCGGCGCGCTGGACGGCGCGTCCGGGTTCATCCTGTCCATGGTGATGAGCAAGGCGATGAACCGCTCGTTCGGCAACGTGCTGTTCGGGGCGTTCGGCAGCACGGCCGCCGCGGGGTCAGCTCAAGGCGTCGAGGGACTCTCGGTCAAGGCGATCTCGGTCGAGGACGCGGCCATGCAGCTGGCGTACGCCCGCCTCGTGATCGTCGTGCCCGGGTACGGTCTGGCCGTCGCGCAGGCACAGCACGTGGTGCGGGAGCTGGCGGACCTGATCGAGAAGCGCGGTGGGGAGGTGAAGTACGCGATTCACCCGGTCGCGGGGCGGATGCCGGGGCACATGAACGTCCTGCTCGCCGAGGCGAACGTGCCGTACGATCGCCTGGTGGAGATGGACGAGATCAACAGCCAATTCCCGCAGGCCGATGTCGCGCTGGTGGTGGGGGCCAACGACGTCGTGAATCCCGCCGCGCGCAGTGATGCCTCGAGCCCGATCTACGGGATGCCGATCCTGAACGTCGACCAGGCGAAGGGCATCATCGTGCTCAAGCGGAGCATGAATCCCGGCTTCGCCGGCATTGAGAACCAGCTGTTCTACAACGAGAAGACATCGATGCTGTTCGGGGATGCGAAGCAGTCGCTGACGAAGCTCGTGGCGGAGGTGAAGGGGCTATAACTCCCCCCACTTCCGTACGTCCCCCACCTCCGCCGTCCGGCCGATCCGCTCCTGCGCCTCCCGGTAGTTGCGCAAGAAGTCCTCCTGCCATGCCGCGGGCATATTCGCCCGAAAGTACTCCGCGTTCATGACCTCCCCGTCCGGCCGCTCGTGGGTCTCGACGATTTCCCCCAGGAAGAGTGTCGAGGGGCCCGCGTCCATCGTGTTGAGCACCCGGCATTCGAACGCCGCGAAGCAGTCCGTCAGGATCGGCACGCCCAGGCCGCCGATCAGGTGCGGAACTCCGGTCAGCTTGTCCGGGATGTCCCGTCCACTCACGAAACCCAGTCGGTGGACCAGGTCGAACTGGCCCCGGTGCAGCAGGTGGGCGCCGAAGCGGCCGCTCTTCCAAATCAAGTCATGGCTCAGGTGCCACTTGTGGACGTACACCGACAGCCGCGGGTGCTCGGGGGAAATTGAGGCCCGGACGGCGCTGTCGAGGATCATGCCGTTGGTCCGGCCTCCGTGGGCGGAGGTCACGGCCACGAGCGGTCCGGCCAGCCGGCGGAGGAGCTCATAGGCGTTGGTCGTGAGCATGGGCCGGAATGTATGCGGCAGCCGAGAATCCGGCCAACCTGGAGGGTGCAATTCCGAACGACTGGCGCGTCTCTCGGTTACCGGGGAACGAACGAAAGGGTCAAGAGGTTACATGATGGTGGGACGTCCGAGACGTTCCAACGGCAACTTGTTGCCCGGTGCGACGTTGCCATAATGACAGGCATCCTCCTGAATCTGGGGGGTCGAAGGGGAGCCGGTCGGCAGGCATTATCGCAACTCCTTCGAACCGATGATGTTAGCCGATCCGTGCTTTGAGGTTAGCTAACCCGTTGATTTTTGCGGGCTTAGCAGTTAAGTTTCTCGACTGTTTTCGGGGCGGCCCCAGGGGCCGCAGCAGGTATACAGTGATGGGGTTTCCTGAGGAGGTCTGAACGGTGACTGTCAAGCCTCGCCAGAAGCGTCGTGCGGTTCGTCCCGCACAGATTGCGAAGGCGGTCGACGAGGGGCGCGAGTCTCTCGACCTCTACCTCGACGAGATCAGCCGCGTCCCCCTCCTCAACCGTGAGGAGGAGATGGAGCTTGCCCGGAAGGCGTTCCGCGGCAGCGTGGCGGCCCAGGAAAAGCTGGCGCGTCACAACGTGCGGTTCGTCGTTTCGGTGGCGAAGAAGTTCCAGAACCGGGGCGTGCCGCTGGTCGATCTCATCGGTGAAGGCAACCTCGGCCTGATGACAGCGGCCCGGAAGTTCGATCCGGATCGCGGCGTCAAGTTCATTTCGTACGCGGTCTGGTGGATCCGGCAGGCGGTCCAGGCGGCCATCGCGCGCCACGGCCGTCCGGTGCGCGTGCCGCTCAACCGTACCGCCGATCTGAGCCGGCTTGGCCGTACCACGACGCTCCTGAAGGAGCGGCTCGGCCGGATGCCGACGACCGAGGAATTGGCCAGGGCAACGGGCCTCACCGTGGAAGCCGTGCGGAGCCTGAGCGCGCTCAACACCGAGGCGGTCCGGCTCGATCACCCCACGCGCGACGGCGATGGCAACGAGCGGAT
>Ga0180104_1000135_pt1 | contig 16120 bp, 12 predicted proteins | sample EasRiv730_16_1Da_FD_121791 | JGI IMG/M metagenome (GOLD analysis project Ga0180104, IMG submission 121791) | Soil microbial communities from meander-bound floodplain in the East River, Colorado, USA - East River metaG ERMLT730_16_1Da | ecosystem: Environmental > Terrestrial > Soil > Floodplain ... | reverse complement strand
TTCGCCGGGCAGCAGCCCTGCCCGCCGAGAACGTATTCGGGAATCACCTTTTCCAGCGCGCCGAAGATGATCTCGGGGTAGAGATGCGAGATCATCGTGCGGCCCCAGGTCGCCGCCGGCGGCCGGCAGTGCACCACCGTGCCCTCGTCGGCGACCACAGTGATTGGCAGCAGCGCGCCGTGGTTGGAGGGCACCTCGGGATCGAGCGCCGCCTTGATCGGATACGAGCTGTAGGACTTGGTCATGTTCAGGCAGCAGTTCACGGCGGCGCTGACCTCGCCCGAGGAGCCCCGGTAGTCGAGCACGATGCTGTCGCCGTCGATGATGACCGCGACCTTGATGTCGACGCGCTCGGGGCAGCCGGGAATCGGCGGCAGGCGCACCGCGTAGCGGTAGGTGCCGGAGGGGAGCTGGGCGATTTTGCGCCGCAGGCTCGCCTCGGTGCGGTTGATGATCTCGTCGGCCAGCTCGCCGATGCCCGCCAAGTTGTACTCCTCCATCAGGCGCAGCAGGCCGCGGGTGCAGACGTTGTTCGCGATCAGCTGCGCGCGCAGGTCGCCGAGGATCTTCTCGGGAACGCGGGTATTGGCGCGGATGAACTCGTACACCGTGGAATCGAGCTCGCCTTCGCGGTAGAGCTTGAGGATCGGGATCTTCAGCCCTTCCTCGTAGACGTCCTTCGACTCGAGCGTCGCCATGCGCCCGCCCATGTCGAGGTGGTGCACGATGCACAGGGTGTAGGCGACCAGCTTGCCGCGATGGAACACCGGCGCCGCGACCGTGACGTCGATCAGGTGGCCGCTCGCGAGCCAGGGGTCGTTGGTGATCAGCACGTCGCCCGGCCGCAGCGTCTGCGGCGGATGCACGCGCTCGAAGTTCACCATCACGTCGGGGATCACGCCGAGCAGCCCGGGGGTGGTCACGGTCGAGTGCGCGAGCAGGCGCGCCTGGACGTCGAACACCGCGCAGCAGAAGTCGTGGTACTCCTTCACCGAGGGCGTGTACGCGGTGCGGATCAGCCCGCTGGAGGCCTCGTCGACGACCGAGATCAGCCGGTTCCACAGCAGCTGGATGGTGACTGGATCGAGCCGCAGGCCGCTTTCGGCTGCGCGCGCTTTAACCTTGGTATGCATGTTCAGTCCGCAGGTCGTGGCTCTCGAACTTCGGCAGCGCGACATCGATGAGCAGGCAGCCGTTCGCGTCCACCGTCAGGCGGTCGCCCCGATGCAGCACGGTGGTGGACTCGCGCTCCTCGACGATCGCCGGCCCGGCGATCGCCTGCCCGGCGCGCAGCGCGTAGCGGTCATAGACCGGCACGGTCTCGAAGTCGGCGCGCTCCGGCTGGTACGCAGCGCGCTCGGCCTTGGGCTTCGCGTCCACCGCGGCTTGCGGCCGGCGCAGCTGCGGCGCCGGCGGTGGCTGCATCACGTTGAGCCGCACCGCCGCCACCTCGACCGGATTGTTGTCGTCGACGCGGCCGTAGAATTTCTCATAGGCGGCCGCGTATTCCCGCTGCCATTTCTCCTTCGCCCCCGGCGCGGTGCACGCGCCCTCGACGTCGATGTCGAGTGCATAGTCCTGCCCGGCATAGCGCATCTGCAGGCTGCGGCGCTGCTGGGTGGCGCGGTCCCGCGGCATCAGCTCGGCAATCTCGGCGTCGAGCTCGGCGAACAGCCCTTCCAGGTCGGCGGGATCGAGCTCGCGCAGCAGCCGGCGCACCGCCCGGCTGCGCTCAAAGGCGATCGGCGCGGCGAGCAGGCCGAGCGAGGACAGCACGCCCGAATACGGGGGCACCACCACGCGCGGACAGCCGAGCTTGCGCGCGAGGCCGATCGCGTGCAGCGGTCCGGCGCCGCCGCAGGCTACCAGCGTGAGGTCCCTGGGCGCTTTCGCCTTTTCGGCGACGTAGACGCGCGCGGCCGCCGCCATGGTCTCGTTCACCAGCTCGTGGATGCCCGCGGCGGCCTGCAGCGCGCTCAGGCCGGCGGGCTCGGCCACCTTGCTCCTGATCGCCTGGCGCGCGCGGCCCTCGTCGAGCGCCATTTCGCCGCCGAGGAAGAACTTCGGGTTCAGGTAGCCCAGCGCCAGGTCGGCGTCGGTCACCGTCGGGTCGTTGCCGCCCTGCGCGTAGCACGCGGGTCCCGGGCTCGCGCCGGAGCTTTCCGGGCCCACCTGCAGCAGCCCGAGGTCGTTGATGCGCGCGATGCTGCCGCCGCCCGCGCCCAGCTCGAGCAGGTCGTATACCGGAATCGACACCGGGATGCCGCTGCCGTGGCGGAAGCGGTGCACGCGGTCGACCTCGAATTCGCGCGTGCGCCCGGCGCGGCTGTCCTCGACGATGCAAAGCTTCGCCGTGGTGCCGCCCATGTCGAACGACAGCAGCGTGCGGATTCCCATCAGCCGCGCGAAGAACGAGGCCGCTTCCACGCCGGCGGCGGGCCCCGACTCCAGGATCTGCACCGGGAAGCGCTTGGCGGCCTCGATGGTGGCGGTGCCGCCGTTCGACAGCATCATGAACGGCTTGCCGCGGAAGCCGCGCTTGCCGATGCCCTTGGCGAGCTCGTCGAGGTAGGTCGCGGTGACGCGCTTGACGTAAGCGTCGACCACGGTGGTCGAGGTGCGCTCGTACTCCCTCGGCTCAGGATGCACTTCGTGGGACAGCGACACCGGCACGCCCGGCATCTCCTCGGCGAGGATCTCGCGCACGCGCTTCTCATGCGCCGGATTGGCATAGGAATGCAGGAACGACACCGCCACTGCGCCGACGTTGTCCTTGCGGAACAGCCGCGCCGCCTCGCGCACCTCGTTCTCCGCGAGCGGCCTGCGCTCGCTGCCATCGGCGAGCACGCGCTCGTCGACGCCGATGCGCAGGTGCCGCGGCACCAGCGGCGCCGGGAAGCGGATGAACATGTCGAACAGGAAATAGCGGTCCTCGCGCCTGAGCTCCAGGATGTCGCGGAAGCCTCGCGTGGTGATCAAGCCGGTCTTCGAGCCCTTGCGCTCGATGATGACGTTGGTGACCAGCGTGGTCGCATGGATCACGTCCTTCATGCGCGCCAGCAGGTCGCGGTTGCGCGCGGCAAGGCGGTCGATGCCGGTGAACACCGCCTGGTCGGGCTCGGCCGGGGTGGTCAGGCATTTCTCCACTTGCACCTCGCCGCTCACGTCGTCGATGAGGACGAAGTCGGTAAACGTTCCGCCGATGTCGATTCCGAGCCTCATCCGGACCTCCCCATCGCCGCGATGCGCTTGGCGAGCGCCGGGCGCCAGCCGCCCATGGCGATGATCTCGAGCAGCGTCCGGTCGAGCGGTGCAAAACGCAGCTCTTCGCCGCGCGTCTTGTTGAGGAACCGGCCGGTGCTGAAGTCGACCTCGAGCTCGTCGCCGGTCTCGCAGTGGCGGGTGACGTCGGGGCAGGCGGGCAGGATCGGCACGCCGGCATTGACCGCGTTGCGCAGGCTGCCGCGCGGGATCGACTCGACCACCAGCCCGAGCCGGAGGCCGCGGATGCCGAGCAGGCCCTGGATGTGCGGGTTGCCCTGCGCGAATTTCTTGCCGGCGACCATGATATCGCCGGGCTGCGCCTTGCCGGCGAAGCTCGGATCGACGCCCTTCATGGTGTGCGGCGTGAGCACCTCGACGCGCGTTTCGCGCTGCATGGCGAATTCGAGCGGCATCAGGTCGCCGTCGACGCCGATGTCGCTGCCGAATTTCCAGCAGCGGCCGCGGTAGGTGAAGTTCATAGAAACTCCCTCGGATCGACGATCTTGCCCGCGACCGCGGAGGCGGCGACGGTGAACGGGCTGCCGAGGTAGATCTCGGCTTCCCGCGTGCCCAGGCGCCCGTAATCGTTGCGCGTGCCGGTATTGATGGAAACCTCGCCCTTGGCGATCGGCGAGATGCGCCCGCCGGCGCAAGGGCCGCAGCCCGGCGCGGTCAGCATGGCGCCCGCGCTGATGAAAATCTCGATCAGCCCTTCCTCGGCCGCCTGGGCGGCGATCTGCTGCGTGCCCGGCGTCACCACGAAGCGCACGCCGGCCGCGATCTTGCGGCCCTTGAGAATGCGCGCCGCATCGCGCAGATCGGTGATCGAGCAATTGGCGCACGAGCCGATGAAGGCATAGTCGATCTTCTTGCCGGCGACCTGGGATACCGCGACCACGTTGTCGGGCGTCGGCGGCGCCGACACCTGCGGCTCGAGGATGCCGAGGTCGTAGTCGAGCGTCGCCTTGAATTGCGCGCCCGGATCGCTGCGCACCGCCTCGAACGGCGGGGTCGCACGCCCCTTCAGGTACTCGAAGGTCACCGCGTCGGTCTCGAAGATCGTCGACTTGACGCCGATCTCGATCGGGCGGTTGCACAGCGTGATGCGGCCGTCGATGCCGACCGAGGAAAGCGCGGGCCCGCCGAACTCCATCACGCTGTAATCGGCCATGTCGGCACCGACATCGGCGATCATCCGGTCGGCGATGTCGCGCGTGGTGATGCCCGGCCGGATCGCGCCGCTGAGGTTGATGCGCAGGGTCTCGGGAACCTTGAGCCATGCCGAGCCGCAGGCGAGGACATCGGTGATCTCGGTCACCAGCGGGATCGCGAGACAGCCGAGCGCACCGTAGTTGTTGACGTGCACGTCGTACGCGAGCACGAACATTCCCGGCTTGACGTAGCCGAGCTCCATCGGGAACACGTGGCCATGCCCGCCGCGGCCGGTGTCGTAGAAATGCTTGACGCCGTACTTGGCCACGATCTGCCGCACCTGCCGCTGGCGCTCGGCGGCGAGCACGCTGACCGCGACCGGCTCGTGGTCAGTGCAGATCAGCAGCTTGTCGGGCGCATAGAGCTGTTTCACGCCGAGATCCTGCAGCGCCTTGTCGAAATTGACCACGTACCAGTCGTGCACCGTGACCAGGTCCGGCTCGGGGTAGATGATCTCGCCCTGGCGCACCGGGCGGCCCATCGCCCGCGAGAGGATTTTTTCGGTCGCAGTCTGCGGCATGTCTTCAGCCCTCCAGGGCTTCGAGGCGGAACAGCTTGACGAGCGAGGCGCCGCCGCTCACCTGCTTCTCGCGCGCGCGCTCGGTGGAGCGCTGCGCCAGCGCCTTCTTCGCCACTTCCGCGATGCGGTCCTTCGCGACCACCACCACGCCGTCGGCGTCGCCCAGCACGTAGTCGCCGGGCTCGACCACCGTGCCGCCGACCGACACCGGCACCTGCAGCCAGCCGGGGTGGGCCTTGAGCGTGCCGCGCACCGAGGTGCCGAGCGCGTAGACCGGAAATTTCATCGCGCGGATTTCGTCGAGGTCGCGGCACGCCGCGTCGACGACGGCGCCGGCGAGGCCGCGCGTCCTGGCGGCGAGGCTCGAGGTGCCGCCGAGCGCCGTGACGCGGTCGCTGCCGCCGGCGTCGATCACCAGCACGTCGCCGTGCTTCGCGCGATCGATGGCGCGCAGCACCGCGGCGAAGTCGCCGGGAAGGCAGCGCACCGTGAACGCCGGGCCGAACAGGCGCGTTCCCGGCACCATCTGCCGAATCGCGGGCGCCATGTCGCCGCGCTTGCCGTTGGCTTCGTAGACCGTCGCGGCGGCGAGCTTGGCGAACTGCTTCAGGTTTTTCATCGAACCTCCGGGAAATCCGTACCCAGCGTGACCGCTTCCCATTGCGCAATGCTTTGCGTCATGGCGCCGAGCTTCGCGCGCGCCAGGTCGAGCGCCGGGCGGCCAAGGAGAACGCGCAGCGGCGGAGACGGCGATTCGACGATGCGCACGATCGCAGCCGCGGCGCGCGCGGGGTCGCCCGGCTGCTTGCCGCTGTTGCCGGCGATGAGCGCGCGGCGCGCGCCCGCCGTACCGGTGTAGTCCTCGAGCGGCGCGGCGGTCTGCTTCAGCGAGCGCCCGGCCCAGTCGGTGCGAAACGGGCCGGGTTCGATCAGCGTGACGCGGATGCCGAGCGGCTCCACTTCCTTCGCCAGCGCCTCGGACAGCCCTTCGACCGCGAACTTGGTGGCGTTGTAATAGCCGGCGGCAGCGCCCGCGACCAGGCCGCCGATCGAGGAGATGTTGACGATGTGGCCGCTGCGGCGCGCGCGCATTCCCGGCAGCACCCGCTTAATCATTTCGACCACGCCGAAGAAGTTTGCGTCGAACATGGCGCGCACCTCGCGGTCCTCGCCTTCCTCCACGGCGGCGAGGTAGCCGTAGCCGGCGTTGTTCACCAGCACGTCGATGCGGCCGAAGCTGCGCTGTGCTCCTTCGACTGCATCTCTTATTTGTGCGGGATGCGTGACATCGAGAGAAAGTGGAAGCGCATTCTCGGAGGAAAAGCCTTTCAGATCAGCCGGATTGCGAGCCGTGACGGCGGCGTGCTCGCCATGCCCGAGCACGTGCTCCGCGAGCGCGCGGCCCAGGCCGCTGGAGCAGCCGGTGATGAACCAGACGCGACTTGTCATGGCACGAAGAGCTCCTCCAGCGCGACGTCGCGCGAGATCAGGTGCTGCTGGCGCGAGAAGCCGATCTGGGTCTCGATCGTCTTGCGGTTCGCCGCCAGGCCGTAGGGCCAGAAATCCTCGCCCAGCACCTCGCGGGCTTGGATGAGGTTCGCCGATGCCCAGGGAAGCATGGTCCTGGGCGCGGACTCGATCTCGAGATCGCGTATGGCGATGCGCTTGGCCTCGCTGAAGGCATCGAGCAGCGCGCGCGGCAGCCCGGGGTGGCGCTCGACGAGCGAGCGGCGCACCACCACCACGTGCATGATCGGGAACACGCCCGTGTCCTTGAAGTAGCGCGCCTCCTCCTCCCACCAGCGCTCGAACAGGCGCGTGACACCGTTTCGCCCGAGGCAGCGCGGCGGCGCGTAGGCGATCAGGCCGTCGAGCTCGCCGGTTTCGAGCAGGTCGGACAGGAGCCCTTTCGTTTCAGCAACTACCTGGTAAGGCGCAGGGAGCTCGGGAATACGGATCGTGGTGCGCTCGCGCCGGTCGACGTCGCCGACCACCCAGCGGATGCGCTCGAGCTTCACGCCGTAGTAGCCGGCGAGGATTCCGCGCAGCACCAGCGACGCCGTGTTGGTGTACTCGCGCAGCCCGATGCGCTTGCCCTCCAGGTCCGCCGGGGCACGGATGCCGCGATCGCCGCGGATGAACAGCGCGTGATGGCGGAAGCAGCGCGTCGGAAAGACCGGCAGCGCGATGTACGGGCAGACGCCTTTGGCCGTGGCGACCAGGAAATTGCTGAACGAGAGCTCGGTGATGTCGAGCTCGGCGCCCTCCAAGGCGCGGCTGAAGATGCTTTCGAGCTCGCCGCTCTGCCACTCCACGTCGAAGCCGGCGACGCGCACGCGGCCGTCGAGCAGCGCCCGGGTGCGGTCGAAATCGCCGAGCGCGCCCGTGAGCTTCATCGGCCCGCCTTGCGATAGCCGTATTCGCGCATCGCGAAATCCTCGGTGATGTAGCCGTTGCGCAGGTCGCCCTCGATGAGCTGCGGGTCGCGGCTGCGCGGGTCGCCGTAGCCGCCGCCGCCGGCCGACTGCAGCCACACCAGCGTGCCGGGCTCGAGGGGCACGTACGGCGTCTTGCTCGTCAGCCGCCGCTCGTTCGGCGCACCGGGATTCAGCACGTATAGCGCGGTGGCGCCGGGCTTTCCGCCGAACAGGCCCTGCGGGTGGGAGCGGTGGCGGTCGGCGCAGATGCAGATCGACGCCTGGTCGGCGAGCACGCGGAACACGCGGCAAAAGCCGTTGCCGCCGCGGAAGCGGCCCGCGCCCCCGGTGTCGGGCATCACCTCGTAGCGCTCGAACTGGATCGGGTTCTCCATCTCGTCGGCCTCGATCGGCACATGGCCGGCGTTGCCGGCGCCGTAGCGGATGGCGTTCATGCCGTCCTTGGTGGCGCGCGCGCCGTAGGCGCCGGAGGAAAGCTCGAGCGTGAGGAAGAACGGCTTCTTCGCGTTTGGGCGCGTGTCGCCGCCGCCGACGACGGTGGTTCCGGTGGAGCCCGAGCCGCTCGCCAGCACCGCGCTCGGCGCGGCGTCGCTCAGCGCGCGCATCGTGGCATCGAGCACGCGGTAGACCACTTCGCCGTAGCCGACCATCGATCCCGGCGGCTGCGCATCGCACAGCGTTCCCGGCTTGGTGATGACCTGAATCGCCCTGTAGCTACCGGCGTTGGGCGGATTCTCCGGATCGGTGATCGACTTGATCGCGTACTGCACACCCGAGATCGCCGAGGCGCGCGAGCAGTTGATGCCGCCGCGCGATTGCAAGGACGATCCGCTGAGGTCCACGCGGATGTCCGAGCCCGAGATGCTCACCCGCGCGTCGATCCACTGCGGGTCGTCCCGCACCCCGTCGCCGTCGAGGCAGTCGCGCGCGTGGTACTCGCCGTCCTTGAACTCGGCGATGCGCGCACGCGTCAGCTGCTCGGAGCGCGCCAGGATCTCCTTCATCGCCGCCTTGATGGTGCCGATGCCGTAGCGTCCGATCACTTCCTTCAGCCGCCGCTCGCCGGTGAAGCAGGACGCGTACTGCGCGCGCATGTCGCCGAGCGCCACCGAGGAGTCGCGCACGTTGCGGATGACCAGATCCACGATCGGCTTCTGCAGCTTGTCGCCGATGAACAGCTTGAGCGGCGGGATGACGAGCCCTTCCTGGATCAGCTCCTTGGTGGCGGGCGAGTAGCTGCCGGGCCCCATGCCGCCGATGTCCGCCCAGTGCCCGCGATTGCACAGGAAGCCGTACAGCTCGCCCGCCCAGTAGAGCGGCCGCACCAGCAGCACGTCGGGCAGGTGGGTGCCGCCGAGGAAAGGGTCGTTGGTGATCAGCACGTCGCCCGGCCGGATGTTGTCGCGCCCGATACCGTCGATCAGGCCCTGCAGCTGGAACGGCATGGTGGTGACGTGGATCGGGAACCCGGTCGGGTCCTGCGCCACGATCTCTCCGTCCCAGTCCATTACGCAGCACGACAGGTCGCCCTGCTCCTTCCAGAGCTGGGTGTACGCCGCGCGCATGGTCATGAGCTTCATCTCGTGCGCGACGCCGATGAGGGCGTTCTGCAGCACGGCGAGCGTGAAAGGATCGATGGTCAAGGCAGCTCGAGGAGGATGTTTTCCTGGGGATCCACCGAGGCGGTTGCGCCGGGCGGGACGATGGTGGCCGAGGATAGCTCCTGGATGACGGCCGGCCCTGCGATGCGCGTTCCCGGGCCAAGGTCGTTGCGCAGGAACACTTTGGTTTGGATATTTTCTGAGAACCAGACTTCACGCGTCCCTACGGGCTTGGCGCTGCGGCCGCCGGCGCTCGCGCTACGTTTCTTCGGCTTGTCGACCAGGCCGAGCGCGCGCAGGCGGATGTTGACGATCTCCACCGGCTCGTCGGGCACCGAATAGGTGTAGACCGATTCGTGCTGCCGGTGGAACTCCTCGAGCCAGGCGCCGAGCTCGACCGGCTTCGACGAGTCGTCCGCCGCCACGCGGATGTTGATCTCGGTGCTCTGTCCGACGTAGCGCATGTCGGAGCTTCGCTGGTAGTGGCGCCGCTCGGGCGGCACGCCCTCGGTATCAAAATCGGCGTCCGCGCGCGCGCGCAGCTGCTCGTAAGCCTTGTGCAGAAGGCCGAGGTCGATGCCGGAGGCCGGCTTGAGGATCGACACCGAATAGTCGTGCGTGAAGTCGGCAACCGCGATGCCGCTCGCGGAGAACAGCCCCGGGTTGCTCGGCACCACGATGCGCCGCATGCCGAGCTCCTCGGCGATCGAGAAGCCGTGGATCGGCCCGCCGCCGCCGAACACGCACAGATCGAAGTCGCGCGCGTCGACGCCGCGCTGCACGGAGACGAAGCGGATCGCCTCCGCCATCTGGCTGGCGGCGACCTTGAAGATGCCGGCGGCCGCCGCGACCACGCCCAGGCCGAGGGGCTTCGCGATGCGCTCCTCGATCACCGCGCGCGCTTTCTCCGGGTGGAGCTTGACTTCTCCGCCGGCGAAGTTCTCGGCATCGATGTAGCCAAGCACCAGGTTAACGTCGGTGAGGGTGACCTGGTTGCCGCCGAGGCCGTAGCACGCTGGCCCGGGGTCTGCGGCGGCGCTGTCCGGGCCGACCTTGATGCGCCCGACATCGTCGAGCCGCACGATGCTGCCGCCGCCCGCGCCGACCGTGTGCACGTCGAGCATCGGCGTGACGATCGGGTAGCTGTCGATCTCGCGCGCCGTGGTCGCCTCCGCGACGCCGTCGCGCAGCAGGCATACGTCAAGGCTGGTGCCGCCCATGTCCATGGTGATGAGGCGCGGATAGCCGCTGGTCGCGCTGAGATGCGCCGCGCCCACCACCGCGCCCGCCGGCCCGGAGAGCAGGGTGGTCACCGGGTTTCGGATCATCAGCTCGGGCCGCGCAATCCCGCCGTTCGACTGGAAGACGAACAGCGGGCTGAGAATGCCGGCTTCGCGCATGCCGGCGAGCAGGATCTCCAGGTACTTGCGCATCACCGGCGAGATATAGCTCGCGAAGATGGTGGTGCTGGTGCGCGGATACTCGCGGAACTCCGGCTGGACGTCCGAGGAAATCAGCGTATCGACGTCGGGCAGCGCCTGCTTCAGGCGGTCGCGCAGGCGCTGCTCGTGCCCCGGCTCCAGAAACGAGAACAGCAGGCAGATCGCGACCGCTTCGGCGCCGCTTTCCTTGACCAGGGCGACGACGCGCTCGACCTCTGCATCGTCCAGATCCTTGACGATCGTGCCTGCGGCGTCGACGCGGCAGTCCACGCCCAACCTCAGGTGCCGCGGCACCAGCGGCGCGGGCTTGTCCTTTTGCACGGCATAGATGAGATCGGCCGAGCGCGCGAAGCGGCCGATCTCGATGATGTCACGAAAGCCGCTGTTGGTGACGAGCGCGGTCGTCGCGCCCTTGCGCTCGATCACGGCGTTGGTGGCGATGGTCGTGCCGTGGCCGATGAACTGCACATCGCCCGATTTGACGCCCGCGACGTCCATGACGCGCTTGATGCCGCGCACCACGGTCGCCGCGCGCCTGCCGGGCTCGTTCAACACCTTCGCCACATGCACCTCGCCTGTCGCTTCGTGCACGAGGATCACATCCGTGAAGGTCCCGCCGACGTCGATGCCGATTCTGTACATTCAGGCAGGCAAGACCACGAGATTCTCGGCGGCCCACGACACGCGCACCTCGCTGCCCGGCTTGAGCGACGCGTTGGCTTCGGTGCTCGCTAGTTCTGCGATCAGGCTGCGCCCGCTGTCGAGCCGCAACCCGACGCGGATCGAGGCGCCGAGGTAAGTGGAGTCCGTCACCACCGCCGACATTCCATGCCTTGATTCCATCGAAACCAGCACTTTCTCGTAGCGCAGCACCGCCACCGCGGGCGCGCCGCGCTCCAGCACGCACCCCGCGCGGCCCTCGAGGCGCCAGTCTCCGGCAAGCAGCACGCAGGCGCCGGCGCCATCGGCGCCGTCGCAGCGTCCCTCGATGAAGTTGGCGTGGCCGACGAACTGCGCGACGGTGCGCACGCTCGGGCGCTCGTAGATCTCGCGCGGGCTGCCGAGCTGCACGATCCTACCCTCAGACATCACCGCGATGCGATCGGACAACGAGATCGCCTCGCCCTGATCGTGGGTGACGAAGATGAACGTGCGCCCGGTCTCGCGGTGGATGCGCTTCAGCTCGTCGTGCATCTGGAGGCGCAGCTGCAGGTCGAGCGAGCCGAGCGGCTCGTCGAGCAGCAGCACCTCGGGATCGTTCACGATGGCGCGCGCGATGGCCACGCGCTGCTTCTGCCCGCCGCTCAGCATGTCGATCTGGCGATCCTCGTATCCGGACAGGCGCACCAGCGCCAGCGCTGCCTTCACCTCGCGCTCGATCTTCTCGCGCGGCAGCTTCTTCACCTCCAGCCCGAAAGCGATGTTCTGCGCCGCGCTGAGATGGGGAAACAGTGCCAGGTGCTGGAAGATCATGTTGGTGCGGCGGCGATAGGGGGGATCGGCGAGCGCGCTGCGCCCGCCGATCAGCACATCGCCGCTGCTCGGCTCCTCGAAGCCGCCGATGATGCGCAGCAGAGTCGTCTTGCCGCAGCCGCTGGGGCCGAGCAGGGAGAGGAACTCGCCGCGGCGCACATCGAGCGAGATGTCGTCCAGCGCACGAACCGCGCCGAAGGCCTTGGTGACGCCGCGGACCGAGACCGCGATCTCCAATCAGGCCGCCTTCACCCGGGTCCAGACCTCGAGCCATTGGTTGAGGTTGGGCGGCATGCGAAGCGGCGCGTGCCTGGTGGTGCCGTCGAGGATGCCGTAGCCCCACTTCGTGCGATCCGCCGCCGGCATGTCGCGCGCGCCGAGCTTCGAGGTCGAGAGATAGCCGCACGCCGGCGAGAGCTGGCTCGCGTAGCGCTGCCCCAGCATGGCGTTGATCATGGCGTGCGCGGCGTCCTGGTTGGACGAGTCCTTCGGGATGTACGCGGGCTGCACGAACGACAGCACGCCTTCCTTGCACCACGCGTTGGTGATCGGCTGGCCCTTCTGCTGCAGGCCGTAGCGCACCGGGATCGGCCCGAAGGTGGTCACCACCTCGCCCGTCGCCAGCAGGTTGGCGCACTGCGCGAAGCTGTTCCAGATCGTGCGCACGTTCTTCTTCTTCGAGATCATGAACTTGCCGACCTCGTTGAGCTCCGCGGTGGACATCGTCTCGGGCGCCTTGTGCCCGAGGAACAGGCCCGCGGCGAGCAGCATGTGCGGCGAGGCGTCCTGCCAGCCGATGCGGCCGGCGTACTTGTCGTCGAAGATGAGGCCCCAGGACTGCATGGCGGGATCCTTCTCCGCCGGCACGTGCTGGGTGTTGAACAGCACGCTGTCGTAGCCCCACATGATCGGGATGCCGTAGACCTTGCCGTCGCGCTCGAGGAAATCCTGCTTGAAGGTGTCGCTGACCTGCGAGACGTTGGGGATCTTCTTGAGGTCGAGCGCGCTGCACTTCTCCGCGCCCGCCTTCTCGCCCAGCACCGGCCCGCGCGAGAAGATCGAGTGGCTCATCATCAGGTTGTAGCGCGCGGTGCCGCCGGGCGCGATCAGGCGCGATACCACGTCGGTCGACGACTGGAACGGCGCGTCGTTGATCCTGATGTTGGCCTCCTTCTCGAGGATACCCCTGAGCGGCCCGCTCATCAGCGCGTTGACCACCAGGATTTCGAGCGTCGCGCCCGCCTGGCCGAAGGCAAGGCCGCCCGGCAGCGCCGCCAACGCGCCTGCCGCTGCGCTTCGCTTGAGGAACTCACGCCGTGCGTCGTTCACATGCTTATCCATACGGTTCCCTCCTGTAAGAGATCAATTCTCCACGCGCGCGGCCAGCCTGGCCGCGCGTCCCGAAACCCAGAAGCCGATGCCGGCCACCACCACCGAGATCAGCATGATCACCACCCCGACCGCGGGCAGGAATGTCGCCATCTGCTCGGCGATCAGCAGCCATAGGTACACCGGCGTGGTGCGCTGCGAGCCCACCACGAACAGCGTGCGGATGAACTCGTCGAAAGACAGGGTAAAGGAGAACAGCACCGTGGCGATGATCGCCGGCCGGATGAGCGGCAGGACCACGCGGCGGAACACCACCCAGGGTGTCGCGCCGAGGTCCATCGCCGCCTCCTCGATCGAGCGGTCGAAGCGGTGCAGCCGCGGGTAGAGCGTGAGGAAGGCGAACGGCAGCACCCAGGTGACGTGCGCGGCGAGCACCGCGGTGGACAGGCCGTAGGGCAGGCCGACGACGCCGAAGCTCACGTAGAGCAGCACGCCCGAGACGATGCCCGGCGTGATGATCGGGATCAGGACCACGGGCAGCACCGCCTCGCGAAACGGCACGCGGTGGCGCAGCCCCAGCGCGATCATCAGGGCGAGCGCGGTGGCGATGATCGAGGCGAAGATGCCCACGGCGAAGCTGTTGAACAGCGCGCCGAGCAGCTCGTTCGCGGCGAAGGCCTCGCCGTACCAGCGCAGCGAGAACCCCTTCAGCGGAAAGCCCATGATCTCCGAGTCGTTGAAGGAGAGGACCACCATCACCGCGATCGGCACGTAGAGGAACGCGTAGAACGCGCCCGCATAGGCGCCAAGCAGCCGCGGCATCCTCATCGGCGCTCCCCCATGAAGAGCTCCTGCATGCCGAGGCGGCGGCCGGCGACGAAGACGAAGCCGATCACCACGGCGACCAGCACAATGGAGAGCGCGGCGCCGAGCGGCCAGTTGTTTGTGTGCAGGAACTGCGCCGCGATGACGTTGCCGATCATCTGCCCCGAGGTGCCGCCGAGGAGCTGCGGCGTCACGTAGGCGCCGCAGGAGAGCAAGAACACCATGATGCAGCCCGACCACACGCCGGGCATGCTGAGCGGCAGCACCACGCGGCGGAACGCCTGCAGCGGTGTGGCGCCGAGATCGCCCGCCGCCTCGACCAGCTTCGGGTCGAGCCGGTCGAGCGACAGGTAGATCGGCAGCGTCATGTACAGCGTGTAGACGTACACCAGCCCGACGTATACGGTCCCCTCGCTGTAGAGCAGCCAGTCGATCGGCCGGTCGATGATGCCCAAGCCGATGAGCGCCTGGTTCACCACGCCGGCGCGCCCGAGCATCGGCAGCCAGACGAACGTGCGCACCACGTAGCTCGTACAGAAGGGCAAGAACACCAGCAGCACGGCGAGGGTCTTGTGCTGCCCCTTGAGCCGCGCGAGGAACATGGCGAGCGGATAGGAGATGACGAGCGAGAGCAGCGTGGTGACCAGCGCGATGCGCAGCGTCTGCCACAGCACGCGCGCGTAGACCGGGTCGTTGGTGAGGATGCGGTAGCTGTCGAGCGAGGCGTCGGTGGACAGGCCGAAGGCGGAGGCCTTCCACAGCGACACCACGGCGAGGAAGCCGAGCGGCACGACCGCGAACACGGCGAGCCAGAGCAGGCCCGGCACCACCAGCAGGCCGCCGAGTCCGCCGCTTCGCGCACGCGCCGTACTAGCTCCTCCGCGCCTGGGCGAGGCGCGCGAACAGGCGGATGGTGTACTCGATCGCCTTGCGGTAGCCGGCGACCTGGATGTACTCGTTGGCCGAGTGGCGCCGGTTGGCGTGCCCGGGCAGGGTGCCGATCCACGACAGGCCGAGGTCGGTAAAGAGCTTCGCCGCGATGGCGAGCGATTCGCGCGGCCAGACCTCCGGGTCGATGCCGCAATCGGCGTAGGTGGCGAGCATCGCCTTCACCGCCCAGTCCTCCGGCGGCGAGCCGCCGCCGACGTAGCCGTTCATCAGTTCGATCGATACGTCCGCGAAGCCGTGGCGGTCGAGATGGCGGCGCATCGCCGACACCATGCCTTCCACGGTCATGCCGTCCAATGGGCGCATGTCGAGGGCGGCGACCGCCTCGTGCGGCACGATCACCTTGTGGCCTGTTTCCGAGACATAGCCGGACTTGAGCCCGGCGATGTTGAACTCGCTCTGGAAGCACTTGGCGCGCACCGCAGCCTCGAGCGTGTCCTGCTTGAAGCGCGCGATGCCGAGGTCGGCGCGCAGCCGGTCGGCCTGCAGGCGCGCCACCAGCTTCTTCACCAGCGCCTCGTCCCCCGGCGTCGGCGGCACGCGCCCGGCGTAGAAGCCTTCGATGGCGACGTCGTTGTCGTCGGCGGTCTTCATGCCGGCGAGCGCCGCGGCGAGCCGGTGCGCCGGGTTCGCCACCCAGGTCGAGTGCGCGCCGTGGATCTCGGCGCCGCGCGGGCCACCCCAGTCGCCGCCGCGGCAGCGCAGCTTGAGGGTCATGACTCCCTTGAGCCGCAGGAACACCACCTGCGTGCCGTCGGAGCGCTGCGTGTGCCACGGCCAGAAGCAGACGTCGGCGCGGCGCAGCTCGTCGGCGTTCTCGGCGACGAAGCCGGGCAGGCTGCCGCTGCCGAGCTCGGAGGCTTCGAGCACCATCACGATGTTGCAGGGGAGCTTCACGCCGGCGTCGCGGTAGGCGGCGATCGCGTTGAGCACCGTGGTCAGCGGTCCCTTGGTGTCTTCGGCGCCGCGCCCGACGATGCAGTCGCCGAGGTTCTCGAACTGCGCGACGCGGCGCGCCTCGAACGGCGGCACCGACCAGTTCGGCTCGTCCGCCGGCGTGGTGTCGTA
>Ga0180104_1000134_pt1 | contig 16154 bp, 20 predicted proteins | sample EasRiv730_16_1Da_FD_121791 | JGI IMG/M metagenome (GOLD analysis project Ga0180104, IMG submission 121791) | Soil microbial communities from meander-bound floodplain in the East River, Colorado, USA - East River metaG ERMLT730_16_1Da | ecosystem: Environmental > Terrestrial > Soil > Floodplain ... | reverse complement strand
CGACTGGTCCGCGCGGTGGATTACCCGTTCCTGTTCGCCAATGGCCTCCTGCTGCTCACCGTCTCCTTCGTCCCCTTCCCCACCGCCGTGCTCGCCGGGCAGCTCGCCACGCCGGAGTCGGCAGCGGCGGTGGCCTTCTACTGCGGCACCTTCGTGATCAACAGCCTGGCCTGGGCACTGCTGTGGCTCACGATCGTGCGGCGCGGCCTGCTCCGCTCGGACGTGCATCCGACGACACCCCTACGCATCCGGAACGCCTACGCCGCGGGACCGCTGGTCTATTCGTTCGCCACGGTGGTCGCGTTCTACCGGCCGTTTCTTGGCCTGGCCATCAACGCATCCCTCTGGCTGCTCTGGATCCGGCTGTGCTATCACTCGAGCCGAGGTGCACTCCGAGAACAGGAGAAAAGGCCCGCATGACGCCCCCCCGTGTGATTCTCTGGCTTGGCGCGCTTGGGTTCCTCGGCTTCGGCGTGGCCTTCACGCTGTGGCCGCTTCCGATGGCCAGGATGATCGAGATCCCGCTTCCCACGCCCACGGCCCGGGTCGACTTCGCGGCCACATACGGCGGGTTCGAACTGGGCTTCGCCGCGTTCCTGATCGCCTGCGCGCGGCGCGAGGCCTGGCTCAGGCCGGGGCTCTGGGCGATGACCGCCGCAGTCGCCGGCTTCGCGCTGGTGCGGATTCAGAGCCTGCTCGTCGCAGCCGGGCCCGCGACCACCCCGATCTACGTCGCGCTCGCACTGGAGCTCGCCGGCATGGCGGCGGGCATCTGGGCGCTGCGCCGCCCGGGCACATCATGAGAGTGAAGGTCTTCGATCGGCAGGGCCGGCTGGTCGGGCCGGTGGAGTCGGCCCGGGTCGTGAAGAGTGATGCCGAGTGGCGCGCGCAGCTCAGCGCCGAGCAGTTCGCGATCGCGCGGGGCAAGGGGACCGAGCGCCCCTATTGTGGGACGCTGCTCGACAATAAGCGGGAGGGGGTGTACAGCTGCGTGTGCTGCGGCCTCCCCCTCTTCGCGTCCGGCGCCAAGTTCCATTCGGGCACCGGGTGGCCGAGCTTCTTCCAGCCGGTGGCCGAGGAGAATGTCGCCACGCACGAGGACGTGAGCTTCGGGATGGTTCGCAGCGAGATCCTCTGCGTGCGCTGCGACGCGCACCTGGGCCACGTCTTCGAGGACGGCCCCCGCCCGACCGGTCTCCGCTTCTGCGTGAATTCCGAGTCGCTGGTGTTCACCGACCAGGCGGACCTGTCGCAACTCGCGGATCCTGCGGCAGCGGAGCAGGCCTGACATGAACCTTCTCATCTTCGGCGCCTCGGGCGGCACCGGCCGCCACCTGGTGGAACAGGCCTTCGCGCAGGGTCACGGCGTCACGGCGTTCGTCCGTGACCCCGCCAGGCTCCCCATCAGCCATCCGGACCTCAGGATCATCCGGGGAGATGTGAGCGACGCCGGGGGGGTTGCAGAATCCGTAGCGGGACAGGGCGCGGTCCTCGTCGCGCTGGGCGCGCCGATTCCCGTGCGGCACTACCCCGCTCTCACGGAAGGGCTCATGCACATCGTCGAGGCGATGGAGCGGGCGGGGGTTCGCCGCCTGATTTATCTGTCCTTTATCGGCGTCCGCGAGAGCCGGCGGGCTGGTGGCTTCTTCATCGAATACATCGCGTCCCGGCTCCTGCGCCACTCGATCGCCGACCACGAGGAGAACGAGGCCCGGATCCGCCGGAGCGGACTCGACTGGACGATCGTGCGTCCCCCAAAACTGACGGACGGCTCCAGAACCGGTGCCTATCGCCACGGCGAGGCGATCCGGGCCCGCTCGCCCTTCCCCACCATCTCCCGCGCCGACGTCGCCGACTTCATGCTCGCCCAGCTCACCGACCGGACCTACGTCCGCAAGGCGGCCGCCGTGATGCACTGAGCGACTCACCCGCTTCAGGGGCCCCGGCGCTTCACCAGCTCCACCAGCTCACCCGCCTGCACCACCTCCCCGTGCTGATTCAGCATCTCGGCGGCGAAGGTCACCAGCCCGCGGTCCGCCCGGGACGAAGCCCGGCGTGACGCCACCCGCAACCGCACCCGGACGGCGTCCTCGTAGAAGACCGGCAGGCGGAACGACCAGGAGACACCGACCAGCGCGATCAGCGTACCGCGGGTGAGTCCGAGCGCGCTGACGAGGCCGGTGGCCACCGCCAGCCCGAGCATGCCATGGGCCACTGGCCGGCCGAAGGACGTCCGCGCGGCGAATGCCGGGTCGAGATGCATCGGGTTCCGGTCACCCGAGAGTTCCGCGAAGGCCTGCACGTCGGCCCCGGTGACCGTCCTCGCCGCGGTCTCGAAGGTGCGGCCCGGCGCCAGGTCCTCGTAGTCCAGCCCCCGCTCCACGCCCTCGCCGGTTCCCCCGCCCGCTTCCATTCGGGCCTCCTCTCTTGACAGATCAAATATGTCATATCAGATTCGACCGTAGCAATAGTGTTATATAACATGTTACAAACGGTAGCCGGATCATATGACATATCAGAATCTCCCCGCCCGCCGGTCCCAGGATCTGGTCTTCACCCTCTACGGGGACTACCTCCTGGCCCGCGACCAGCCGGTCTGGACCGGCAGCCTGATCACCCTGCTCGGCCAGCTCGGGCTGTCGCCGATGGCCGTGCGCACGGTGCTCTCGCGCATGGCGCGCAAGGGCTGGCTGACGGTGGAGCGCCGGGGCAACCGCAGCTACCACGGTCTGACCAGGAAAGGTCGCACGCTGCTCCAGGAGGGTCGGGAGCGGATCTACCACCCGCCGCGCGGCCAGCGGTGGGATGGCACCTGGCATCTCGTCACCTACACCATCCCGGAGGAGCGGCGCCGGCTGCGCGACCAGCTGCGGGTGAAGCTGGGGTGGCTGGGCTGCGGGCCCCTCGCCAACGGCGTCTGGATCACCCCGCACGATGTTCGCGACGAAGTGGCCGAGATCGCCCAGCGGCTGCGGATCGCCAGGCACGTGGAGGTCTTCCGCGCCACGCACGCCGGCTTCTCCCCGCAGGAGAAGCTGGTGGAGCAATGCTGGGATCTGGGCGGGATCAACCGCCGCTATGCCGCGTTCATCGCGCGGTGGCAACCGGACTTCTCCCACTGCCGCACTTGCGGGATGAGCGGCGTGAAGGGGCCGGTCCACAAGCCGTGCGCCGCGCCTGCCGACTGTTTCCGCCGCCGCTTCCTGCTGGTGCACGAGTATCGCGCGTTCCCCCTCGAGGACCCGTTCCTCCCGGGGCCGCTGCTGCCGCCGGATTGGCAGGGGGATGCGGCCGCTGAGCTGTTCGAGTCGTACCACCGTGTGCTGGCGGAGCCTGCCGAGCGGTACGTGGACGACGTCTGCGGCGCCGGTGACGCCGCCAGGGCCGCCTGAGCCCCGACACCGAGGAACTGACGATGGGTGCGTTCGAATCCAAGCCTCCCGCCGAATTCGGCTTCCGGGAAGTGCTGTATACGAAGGCCGACTGGGTGGCCACGATCACGATTAACCGGTCGCACAGCTACAACGCCTACAGCACCGGTGCCCTGCGCGAGCTGGCGGCGGCCATCACGGATGCAGCGTTCGACGACGCGGTGGCGGTGATCGTCCTGACCGGTGCCGGGCACCAGGCCTTCTGCACGGGCGGCGACGTCAAGGAGTACCAGCATCTCTACACGACACGGCCCCGGGACTACTGGAAGTACATGGGGCTCTTCAAGGCCTACATCGAGGCGCTGGTCAATGCCGGCAAGCCCGTGATCGCACGGATCAACGGCATGGCCGTCGGGGGCGGGAACGAGTCGCAACTGGCCTGCGACCTCGCGGTGATGGCCGAGCACGCCTACCTGGCCCAGGTGGGCACCCGCGTGGGAAGTGTGGCGGCCGGTGGCGCGACCCAGTGGCTCCCGCTCCACGTGGGTGATCGGCGCGCCCGTGAGATGCTGCTCCTCAACCCGCGCATTCCCGCCCGGCAGGCGTTGGAGTGGGGGCTGGTGAACCGGGTGGCGCCCTCCGTGACCAAGGACGGGCGATTCATCGAGGGCGCCACGCCGGAGGAAATCGAAAAGGCCCAGGCGGGGAAGGACGGCTACGCCATCAGCCTCGCCAGGCTCGACGAGGCGGTGCTGGAGCTGGTGAAGGTGCTGCTCCAGCAGTTCCCGGAGTGCCAGCGCTATACCAAGCAGCAGGTCAACTTCTGGAAGGACCTCGCGTGGCACAGCACGATTGGCCATGCCCGTGACTGGCTCTCCACGCACTACACCGCCCTGGAGCCGTGGGAGGGGATGCGGGCGTTCGTGGACAAGCGGAAGGCGCGTTACGTGGAATTGCGGCAGCGCGCGGCGGATGGCGGCTCGAGCGAATTCGTCTGGGGACCGTACGAGGCCGACTGCCCGGCGTGTGGCGCCAAGGGCATTCCCACGGGATTCGCGTTCTGCGGGGCCTGCGGCACGGCTCTGGTACCCGCCGCGGTGGCACCGAAATGAGCGCCACGTTCGTCCACGTCCATCTGGAGGGCGCGGTCGGGCGCATCCGGCTCGACCGGCCGCCGCTCAACGTGCTGGATCTCGCCATGATGGCCCAGTTGAGCGCGGCCGTGCGGCGCCTCGGAGCGGACCCGAAGGTGCGGGTCGTGGCGATCGCCGGCGAAGGCAAGGCGTTCTGTGCCGGCGTGGACGTGGCGGACCATTCCGCCGACCGGGTCGGGGCCATGATCGAGCGCTTCCACGGCGCGATCCGCGAGGTCATCGCCCTGGAGCAACCGGTGGTGGCGCTGGTGCAGGGCGCGGCGCTCGGCGGCGGCTGCGAGCTGGCGCTGGCCTGCGACATCGTGGTGGCACGCGACGATGCAACGTTCGGCCAGCCGGAGGTCAAGCTCGGCGTCTTCCCACCAGTGGCGGCCGCGCTTCTGCCCCGCCTCGTGGGCCGCCAGCGCGCCCTCGAGCTGGTGCTCTCCGGCCGGACCCTCCGCGCCGAGGCCGCGCGGGCAATGGGGTTGGTCAGCGACGTCGTCGCGTCCGACCGCTGGCAGACCGAGACCGACGACCGGTTGCAGCGGATGGCAGCGCTGTCGGGATCGGCGCTGCGCCTGGCCAAACGGGCGGTGACCGGCGGGCTCGACCTGCCCTTCGCCGCCGCGCTCTCCCTCGCCGAAGACCTGTACCTGCGCGAGCTGATGGCGACGGCGGATGCGCGGGAGGGAATCGCGGCATTTCTCGAGAAGCGCACGCCGGTCTGGCAGGAGGCCTAGATGGACACCCACGTGGCGACTTCCTTCGACGCGAGCGGGCTCGCGGATGCGACGGTCGACCAGGCGATCGCGGCCTGCCGGGATCTGCTCGAGGACCCGTCCTTCCCGACCGTGCACGCGTGGAAGGCGCGCGGCGGAAAGGTGCTCGGCCACTTCCAGGTGTACTTCCCCGAGGAATTGGCCCACGCGTCCGGGATGCTGCCGGTGAAGGTGCGGGGCGCGCCGGTGGAGATGCGCCGGGCCGACTCGCATTTCGGCTCGTACCTCTGTTCGATCCTGCGCAGCTCGCTCGAGGTGGCCCTCGACGGCCGCCTGCCGCTCGACCTGTTCGTCACCCACCCGATCTGCGACGCGGCGCGGAACCTGGCCGGGGTGTGGGCGCGAAATTTTGCCTACCCTGCCCAGATCCTCTACCTGCCCCAGAACGCGAACAGCGCGTTCGCGCCCCAGTACCTGCGGGACGAGTACGACCGGCTGCTGGAGGACATCGCGCTGGTGGCGCCGCACCGTCCGACCGAGGACGATCTCCGGCACTCCATCGCGGTCTTCAATGAGAACCGCCGGCTCATCCGGCAGCTGTGGGCGGTCAAGCGCGACACCCCGTGGCTCCTGGCAATGGATGAGGCCTACGTGCTGCTCGCGGTCGGCGCCCTGATCCCCCGCGAGGAACACAATGCCCTGCTCGCCGGTCTCATCCCCAGGCTGGGCAGCCGCCAGGCCCGCCGGCAGGACAAGATCCGCGTGGTGTTCGAGGGAGGGTTCTGCGAGCAACCGCCTCTCGATCTGCTCTCCGTGATCGCGCAGTCCTGCTATATCGTCGACGACGACCTGCTCATCGGCCTCCGTTTCCTCACCAGCGACGTGGATACCACGGGCGATCCGCTCGGCGCGCTGGCCCACGCCTATCTCGAGCGCTCCACCTACAGCCCTGTCCAGCACGATGCGCGCAAGCCCAAGGAGCGGATGCTGCTCGAGCGCATTCGCGCGTCGGGGGCTCAGGCGGCGATCCTCGCGGCGGCGAAGATGTGTGAGCCCGGACTCGAGGAGCAGGTCGCATACGCCAAGGCGCTGGACGACGCGGCGATCCCGTATTTCGTGACCGAGTTCGAAGAGAAGATGACCGGCTTCGATCAGGTCCAGATCCAGCTCGAGACATTTGTCGAGAGCATCCTGTTCGACTGAGGAGGCGTTGTGACGGTGGCGGAGACGCTCATAGGACGGGCGCATTACGAGGCGGGCGGGCTCATACGCGACTGGTTCGCCCGGCTCAACCGCGCGGCGGAGCGCGGGGAGCCGGCGGCATATGTCTTCGTGATGGGCAGCATGGCCGAGGTGCTGCAGGCCTTCGACCTGCACCTCGTCTTTCCGGAGATCAACTCGCTGCAGACCGCGGTGCGTCACGTGGCGCACGAGTACCTGGGCGTCGCGGAAGACGCCGGATACTCGCCGGACATCTGCGGGTACGTGAAGGCCGACGTCGCGACCCAGATTCAGAGTGGCCGGCACCCAATGGGACGCATCCCGAAACCCTCCCTTGCGGTGGCGACCAACGCCTGCAACACCTACGTGAAGTGGGCCGAGATCTGGGAGCGGATGTACAAGATTCCGGTGATGACGTTCGACATCCCCGGCTCGCGCACCGCCCTCGGAGGTGCGGCGCCAGGCACCGCCGCCTTCGAGCGGGACCGCCGCTATGTCGAGCACCAGCTGCACGAGCTGATCGCGATCTGTGAGCGGCTGACCGGCAGGGCACTGGACCTCGACCGCCTGCGGGAGGTGCTGGGGTACACCAATCGGATGGCGGCCGCCTGGCGCCGCGTCCTGGAACTGAACCGCGCGCGGCCCGCCCCGTTCAACGCCCTCGTGGACGGCACCGTCTACCTCGGCGTGCTGAACGCGCTGCGTGGCACGAAAGAGGGCGCGGAGTACTTCGACCACCTGGTCGAGGAGCTCGAGTACAAGGTGGCCACCGGGACCGGCACGATTGCCGAGGAGCGTTACCGGCTGCTGTTCGTCGGCGTGCCCTGCTACCCGATCTTCCGCCGGTTCCATGAGATGTTCGCGGACCAGGGCGGTGTCTTCGTGGGGTCGTCCTACCTCTGGTTCGCCACCGGCGGCATGGATCTCGGCTTCCAGTACGATCTCTCCCGGCCGCTCGAGAGTCTCTCCGAGGGGATCCTGCTCGGCGTACGGCACGCGGGTGACGCGATGCTCTTCCAGGACCAGGCGCTGATTCGGCAGGTGGACGACCTGGGGGCGGACGGGATCGTGTACCACCCCGTGAAGAGCTGCCGCACCGTATCGACCGGGCTGGCCGGCAGCCGGAAGGCGGTCATGCAGGCGCGGGATGTCCAGTGCCTCTTCATCGAGTCCGACATGATGGACCGTCGGGTCGTGTCCGAGGCGCAGTTGAAGAACCGCATCGACGCGTTTTTCGAGGGGCTCGAGTCACGGAGGCTGCGCGCGGTGTCCGGCGCCGCGCCGGCCTAGCGGAGGCGGGAATGCAATACGCAGGCGGCGTGGACGTGGGTTCCACGCAGACGAAGGCGGTGGTGATCGACCACGCGCGTCGCATCGTGGGACGCTCGCTCATCATGACCGGCGCGAACGTCGTGACCGCGGCTCAGGAGGCGTTCCAGGCGGCGCTGGACGACGCCGTGGTGCGAGAGGCCGACATCGGCTACGTGATCGGCACGGGCTATGGCCGCTACAAAGTGACCTTCGGAAACGACCAGGTGACGGAGATCTCCTGCCACGCCCGCGGCGCCGCGCATCTCTTCCCGGGGACGCGCACCGTGCTCGACATGGGCGGCCAGGACACCAAGGCCATCCGGATCGGCCCGAACGGCGACGTCGTCGATTTCTGCATGAACGACAAGTGCGCGGCGGGCACCGGCCGCTTCCTCCAGGCGGCGTCGTTTGCCCTGGAGATTCCGCTCTCGGACCTCGGGACGATCGCGCTGCGCGCCCAGCGTCCGGTGAAGATTTCCACGACCTGCACCGTCTTCGCCGAGAGCGAGGTGCTCTCCTGGGCAGCGCGGGGCAAGAAAGTGGAAGACATCCTGATGGGGGTGCACCGTTCGATCGCCGCGCGAAGCGTCGCGCTGCTCACGCGCGTCGGGGTGGAGGAGAAGGTGACCTTCACCGGAGGCGTGGCGCGCAACCAGGCGATGGTGGCGCTCCTCGGCGAGCTCCTCCAGCTGGAGCCGCAGGTCGGGGAGGAGGCGCACTACATGGGCTCGCTGGGTGCCGCGCTCTTTGCGCTGGACCGGATACAGGGCTCGGCCGCCCCGGTCCCGGGGCAGACGGAGTCGGCCGCATGATCACCGCGGGGATCGATGTCGGCTCGACCTACACCAAGGCGGCGCTGGTGGCGCAGGACGGCGCGCTGGTGGCGAGCGCGATGATTCCTACCGGGTTCCGGCTCGAGGCCGCGAGTGATGAAGCCTTCCGGATGGTGCTGCGCCACGCCGGCCTCGCGGCCGGCGATGTCGCCTACGTGGTGAGCACAGGGGCGGGACGCTACCAGGTTCCCTTCCGGGACCTTCAGGCCACCGACCTGACGGCGCAGGGCCGGGGGGCTCGGCACTTCTTTCCGAACACCCACACCCTGCTCGACGTAGGCGGGCAGACGATGAAGGCCAGCCGGCTGGACGCGCGCGGCCGGGTGGCGGCCTTCCGGCTCAACGACAAGTGCGCGGCCGGCACCGGCGCGTTTCTCGAGAAAACGGCGCGCTATCTCGGCTTCCGCACCGAGCAGATCGGCCAGCTCGCCGCCGGTTCCCCCGACGCCGCCTCCATCTCGGGCGTCTGCGCGGTCTTCGCCGAATCGGAAGTGATCAATCACGTGTCTGCCGGGAAGCCGCCCTCCGAAATCCTGCACGGGGCCATGGTGTCCCTGGTCGCCCGTTCGGTGCAGCTGATGAAGCGGGTGAAAATCGAGCCCGAGGTGACGCTCGTCGGCGGCATCATGCGGTACCCGACGATGATCGGGGTCCTGCGCGACCAGCTCGGGCTCGAGGTGAACGTCCCGCCCGATCCGCTGGCCCAGTTCACCGCGGCCATCGGTGCGGCGGTGCTCGGCCAGCAGCGGCTCGCCAAGATCGGCGCTGCGCCCACGGCCGCCTGATGCGCACGAGCCAGCCCTCCGCCGCGGAGCCCCTGACGGAAGCCATGGCGCTCACCTCAGCGGGCTGGGAGCGCCGGTTCATGGCCGCCGGTCCGCGGGTGGAGGAAAGCGTCGCGCTGTATCGCGCCCTGGGCTTCGAAGTGCACCTCGCCAGGCCGACGGCGGAGGAGCTCCGCGAGGAATGCGGCGACTGCCGCATGGCCCTCGAGCTCTTCCGCGTGTTGTACACCCGGAGGCCCACGTGAAAGCCGCGGTCTTCTACGCCGCCCACGAGCCGATGCGGATCGAGGACGTGCCCACACCCCAACCGCGGGCCGGGGAGATCCTGATCCGCGTGGCCGGCTGCGGGGTGTGCCACACCGACCTGCACTACCTCGACCACGGCACCCCGACATTCAAGCAGCCGCCGGTCATCCTCGGCCACGAGATCGCCGGGACGGTGGCCGCGCTCGGCGCCGGCGTGACCACGCTGAAGGAAGCCGACCGGGTGCTCGTCCCCGCCGTACTTTCGTGCGGGCACTGCACGCTCTGCCGAACCGGGCGCGAGAACATCTGCGAGAACAGTCAGATGCTCGGGAATCACATCGACGGCGGCTACGCCGAGTACGTGGCGGTGCCTGCGAAGGATGTCTTTCGCATGCCCGACGACGTGCCCCTCGTGGAGGGCTCCGTGATCGCCGATGCCGTCACGACGCCGTTCCATGCCGTCGTGCGGCGCGGAAAGGTGGCGGCCGGCGACTGGGTGATCGTCTTCGGCTGTGGGGGCGTCGGACTCAGCCTGGTGCAGGTCGCCGCGGCAGTGGGGGCCAGGGTCATCGCAGTCGACGTGAAGGATGCCAAGCTCGAGACGGCCCGGCGCTTCGGCGCGACCGCAACGCTCAACCCGGCCGCGGTACCCAAGCTCGACAAGGCGGTACGCGCCCTCTCGGGCGGTGGGGTGGACGTCGCCTTCGAGGCCGTCGGCAAGGCGACGGCCCAGGAGGCGGCGCTCAACTGCCTCAGGACCGGCGGCCGGCTCGTGCTGGTCGGCTACAGCCCGGAGACGCTGCCCCTCAACGCCGGCCGCGTGATGTTTCGCGAGCTGGACATCATGGGGTCGCTCGGATGCCGACCGGTGGACTACCCCAGGGCCATCGAGCTGGTCCGGCAGGGAAAGGTGAGACTCGCCGACATGGTGACGCACCGCTTTCCATTGGACCGGATCGGCGAGGCGATGGACACCCTCCGCGCCGGGGACGCCATCCGGATCGTGGTGACGCCATGATGCTCACCGATGCCCTGCTCGGCGAGCACGCCGTGTTCTACGCGCAGTTCGACCGGCTCGAGGCGGAGCTGCCCCATACGCACTCGGCCACGGAGGTGCGGGAGCAGGCCGCCCTCCTCGCCTCCGCATTGGTGAGCCACGCGAAGCTGGAGGACGAGCTGCTGTTCGCCCCACTGGCGAAGGCGGGAGGTGACGCGGGCTTGCTTCAGGTGATGGAGGAGGAACACGAGCAGATCGCCCTCGGGCTCGAACGCGCGCAGGGTACCAACGACGTGGAGCGGGCCCGGACGGAATTGCTCGAGGCTGTCTCCCTGGCGCGGGAGCATTTCGCGCGGGAGGAGCGATTGACCTTCCCGCAGGCCGTGTCGTTGCTCGGGGCCGCCACGTTGCGCGCATTTGGTGGGGTCTGGGCCGAGCGGCGGAACGTGCACCTCGAGTGGTGAATCCGGGTACGGCGATGTTGTTGGCCCTGGTCGCCTATTCGACCGGTGTCTGGGCGGAGCGCCTGGCGGGCGGGCTCAGACCCTGGCACCTCACGGCCTTCTGGGTCGGCCTCGCCTCTGACACCTGGGGCACCGATCAGATGTTCCAACTTGCGGCGGGCTGGCACCTGTCGCTCCACGCCGTCACAGGGGCCATTGCCTTGGCCCTGATGGCGGTCCACGCGGTGTGGGCCACGGTGGTGATAGTGCGTCAGGGCTCGGAGGCACGCGCGCGCTTCCATCGCATCAGCGTCACCGTCTGGGCCATCTGGCTCGTCCCCTTCGTGACCGGCGCCCTGATCGCGATGCGGCGCACGACATGACCCTCGGCGAACGACTCGGCCGGGCTCCGCTTCTCAGCTTCTTCGCCATCGTCTTCGGGATTACCTGGGGCCTCGGGCTCGTTGCCCTCCTGGCCAGGGACTGGGTCGATACCCACCTGGGCCCGATCACGGCGTCCCACCCCGCCTTCATCGTGGCGGTCTATGCGCCATCGCTCACGGCCATCGGCCTCACGGCGCTGATCGAGGGTGGTTCGGGACTCAAGGTGCTCCTGGGCCGACTCGCGCCGTGGTCGGTGCGGTGGCACTGGTGGGTCGGCAATAATCTCCGGCCGTTCGGGGTGTCGTTCACGGTGGGAGGGCTCGTGGCGGCCGGATGGGCCCTGGCCGTCGTGCTCGGAGGCGGGCTCCGGGGCGTCCCTCGCGCTCCCCGGCGGCCATCGGCATATTCCGATGCCTGATGGCCGACTCGCCGGCAGCTCCTGCGTTCACGATCTCCGACCGCTACACCACTGAGGGCGAACTCGGGCGGGGCGGCATGGCGACCGTCTACCTGGCCCAGGACCGGAAGCACGGCCGCAAGGTCGCGGTCAAGGTGCTCCAATCCGCGCTCGCGGCGGCACTCGGCCCCGAGCGGTTCCTGCGGGAGATCCAGATCGCCGCCCGGCTCTCCCATCCCCACATCCTCCCGCTCATCGACTCGGGCGAATCCCAGGGCCTCCTGTATTACGTCACCCCGCACATCCCGCAGGGCTCGCTGCGCCAGCGTTTGGAGGCCCAGGGACGACTCTCCCCTGCGGACGCGATTCGCATCGCGCGCGAGATCGGGGCGGCGCTGGACTATGCGCATCGGGAAGGCATCGTCCATCGTGACGTGAAGCCCGAGAACATCCTGTTCGCCGACGACCACGCGGTCCTCGCCGACTTCGGCATCGCGCGCGCCTGCCGCGGTGTCAGCGCCACCGTGGTGACCGGCGCCGGGATGGCGCTCGGGACGCCCGAGTACATGAGCCCCGAACAGGCCGCCGGCGAACAGGAGCTGACCGGTGCGAGCGATCTCTACAGCCTGGCCTGCGTCGTTTATGAGATGCTGGCCGGGGAGCCGCCGATTCAGGGCGACGGACCCCGCGCCACGATGGCCAAGCAGGTGACGGAGACGCCCAGGCCGCTCCGGGTGCTCCGGCCGGACGTCTCCCCACCCGTGGCGCGGGCGCTCGCGCGGGCGCTGGCCAAGGATCCCGCCGACCGGTTCGCGACCGTGGCCGAGTTCGCCGAGGCGCTCCAGAGCGATCGGGTGGACGCCGGATCGGACACCCTCTCCTCGACGATCGGGCGCTGCATCGCCGTGCTCCCATTCGTCAACGCGAGTCCCGACCCCGAGAATGAGTACCTGAGCGATGGGATTACGGATGAGCTCATCTCGGCGCTCGCCGGAGTGGAAGGGCTGCGGGTGGCCTCGCGCACCTCGGTCTTCGCGCTCAAGGGGAAACCGCAGGACGTGCGGGCCGTCGGCGCCTTGCTCGGCGCCGCGTGGGTGCTGGAGGGCATGGTCCGCCGGTCCGGGGACCGGTTGCGGATCATGGCCCAGCTCACCTCGACCGACGATGGCCGCCTGCTCTGGTCGGAGCGCTACGACCGGACCTTCGCGGACATGTTCGACATTCAGGAGGAGATCGCCCGCACCATCGTGAACACACTCCGGACCACCTCGTTCGCCGACCTCACCTCCCCGGCCCCGCGGCGCTACACGAAGAGCATCGCGGCGTACGGGCTCTACCTCCAGGGCCGGTACGCCTGGAACAAGCGCACGCAGGAAGGGGTCGCCGAGGCGATCACTTTCTTCGAGCGGGCGATCGCCGAAGATCCAGGGTACGCTCCGGCCTATGCCGGGCTGTCCGATGCCTACGCCTTGCAGCTCGATTACCGGAGCGTCCCGGTGGACGAAGGGATGGCCCACGCCGAGGAATACGCCCGGAAGGCGCTCGCGATCGACGAGTCCGTGGCCGAGGCCCACGCCTCGCTGGCGTGGACGCTCTTCATCCACGACTGGGACTGGGCGGGCGCGGAGCGCGAATTCCGCCGCGCGATCGCGCTCGACCCCCGGTACCCGTCGGCCCACCAGTGGTTCTCGTTTCTCCTCCTGACGGCCGGCAGGTTCGAGGAGGCATTGATCCACGTCCGCACCGCACTGGAACTCGATCCCGCCTCGGTGTCCATCCGCCGAAGCGTCGGCTGGGCGCACTACTATGTCCGGCGATTCGACGTGGCGCGCTACCATCTCACGCGCGCCATCGCCATGAATCCGACCGCGGAGGAGACCTACCGGATTCTGGGGATCACCCTGGCGGCTACGGCGCACTGGGCAGAGGCCGAGCGAGCGGTCCGGGAGGGCATGGCAGTGCCCGGTCCGAAGGTGCCAAGCACCGAGGCGGCGCTGGGCTACGTGCTCGCGCGCTCGGGGCGGCGGAGCGAGGCCGAGAGCATCCTCGCCCGCCTCGAGGAGCAGCACAAGACGGAATACGTCTCCGCGGTGGTCTTTGCGACGCTGCATCTCGGTCTCGATCAGCCGCAGCAGGCGCTCGACTGGATGGAACAGGCCTTCGAGGAACGGCGGGGGTGGATGGCGTACCTCAAGGTCAACCCGATGGTGGACCCGCTCCGCGGCGATCCCCGCTTCGAGGCCCTGGTCAGGAAGATGCGGTTGTAGCGGTGCGAGAGGTGCGGTGGGTTCTGCTCGCCGGGCTGGCCGGGTTGCTCGCCTCGGCGGTTTTCACCTCCATCCTCCATCTCGGCAGGCCCGCATTCGTCGGCGCCTACGGCCTGCTCGCGGGCCTCGTCCTCATCACGTTCGTACGCGCCCACGGCATCGACTTCGTCATCCAGGTCCGGCGGCGGTGGCTCGCCGGCATCATCGGGGGTCTCCTGGTCGGCGGCGTCCTGGCGCGAACGGTCGCGCTGCAGCCCGGCTCGGCGAGACCCGAAGGCGCGGCGCTCGGAGCCTCCCTCGCGTGGAACGGCATTGTCTACGGGACGATCGACGCGCTGCTGCTGAGCGTCCTGCCGGTCCTGTCCATCTACGGGTCACGGCCCCCCGGGACGTTGCGGGAACCGGTACAACGATGGACGTGGGGACTCGCGGCTCTGGCCGGGAGCCTCACCGTCACCACCCTCTATCACCTGGGGTTTGCCGAGTTCCGGGGCCCGGCCCTGCTCCAGCCCCTGATCGGGAACGCGATTATCACGGCGAGCTACCTGGTGACCGGCAATCCGCTTGCCGCGATCCTGTCGCACGTCATCATGCACGGGGCGGCTGTGCTGCACGGGGCCGCGACGGCGGTGCAGCTCCCGCCGCACTACTGACATCACACGGAGGTTGTCTCATGTCGAAGAAGATCCTGATGCTGGGCGGCGATTTCGTCGAGGACTACGAAGTGATGGTGCCGTTCCAGGGGCTGCAGGCGGTCGGCCACAGCGTGGACGCCGTCTGCCCCGGCAAGCGCGCCGGAGAAAAGGTGCGGACGGCGGTGCACGATTTCGAGGGCGACCAGACCTATTCCGAGAAGCCCGGGCACAACTTCGCTCTCAACGCGACCTTCGATTCGGTGAACGAGCAGGAATACGACGCCCTGGTCGTCCCCGGTGGCAGGGCGCCCGAGTACCTGCGGCTCAATCCCCGGGTGCTGGAAATCGTCCGCCATTTCGCCCGGAGCGGCAAGCCCATCGCCGCCATCTGCCACGGCCCGCAGCTCCTGGCCGCCGCAGGCGTCCTCGACGGGAGACGGGTGAGCGCCTATCCCGCCTGTGCGCCCGAGGTCGAGCTGGCCGGGGCGACCTTTGCCGACATCGGGGTGGACGCGGCGGTCACGGACGGCAATCTTGTAACAGCCCCGGCCTGGCCCGCGCACCCGGCGTGGATCGCGCAGTTCCTCGCCGTCCTCGGTACCCGCGTGGAGCACGCGTCCCTGGCCGGGGTGTGATGATCGCAGGCCCACCCGAACGGAGGATGCCGTATGAGCACCCAGAACCTGCTTCTGTTCCTGGTGATTGGCGTCGTCGCGGGATGGCTGGCAGGCAAGATCATTAAGGGGGGCGGGTTCGGCCTCGTGGGCGACTTGGTCGTGGGCGTCATCGGCGCCTTCGTGGGGGCCTGGCTGTTCGGCCTGCTCGGTATCACCGCGTGGGGCACGCTCGGTGTCCTGCTGACCGCCGTCGTGGGTGCGGTCGTCTTCCTTTGGATCATCCGGTTGTTCAAGAGCGCCTGATCCAGCAGTGCCCGCCACGGCAGGGCGCGCCCGCATCCGGCGAGCGCGCCCCCCGGCGCCCCTGTTCCCGACCACATGACCGAATCCTCGATCCTGGTCCGCTCCCTCGGCCGCTGGACCCTTGCGGCGCTCGTCCTCAATACGATCATCGGGACGGCCGTCTTCGTCCTGCCCGGGACCGTCGGCGGCCGGCTCGGCTGGATGAGCCTCGTGGCCTGGGTCGTGGCGGCGGCCTGCACCGGGGCGATGATCCTATGTTTCGCCGAGGTCGCTTCCCGATTCTCGGCAGCGGGTGGGGCGTATCTCTACACCCAACTGGCGTTCGGGCGGTTCACCGGGATCCAGGTCGGGTGGATGACCTACCTGGTGCGGGCGATCTCCGCGGCCGTGCAGGCCAACGTGTTCTCCCTTTACCTGGCGGAGTTCTGGCCCTGGGCCGGGACCCGTTCCGGTGAGCTGGCGATCACCGGCCTGTTCATTGGGGCGCTG
>Ga0180104_1000132_pt1 | contig 16200 bp, 18 predicted proteins | sample EasRiv730_16_1Da_FD_121791 | JGI IMG/M metagenome (GOLD analysis project Ga0180104, IMG submission 121791) | Soil microbial communities from meander-bound floodplain in the East River, Colorado, USA - East River metaG ERMLT730_16_1Da | ecosystem: Environmental > Terrestrial > Soil > Floodplain ... | reverse complement strand
TTCGAGCGCTTCGTGCCCGACGCCTGCCTGATCAACCGGTATCAGCCAGGCTCAAGGCTGTCCCTGCACCAGGACCGTAACGAGCGCGACTTCAGTGAGCCGATCGTGTCGGTCTCGCTTGGTCTTCCAGCGGTGTTCCTGTTCGGTGGATTGAGGAGAGGCGAAAAAGCGAACCGAGTGCCGCTCGAGCACGGCGATGTCGTGGTCTGGGGCGGCCCTGCCCGCATGCGCTATCACGGCGTGCTGCCGCTCAAGCAAGGTCATCATCCCTTGCTGGGTAACCGGCGCGTCAATCTGACGTTTCGCAGGGCGTCATGAGCTGCAGGATAGAGCGGAGCAGCCCGCGCGGTGCCGCGCCCATTCCGGGCGGCGAGCGGCGAGTTCCTGGTGCGCCGGCTGCTCGTCGTAGGGCCGCTCGAGCACTTCCAGCAGCCGCTCCATGACCGAGGCGTCGCCGCGCTCGAGGGCGTCGATCGCGAGCTGCGCCAGGTAGTTCCGGAACAGGTACTTCGGGTTGGCCCGGTTCATGCGCTCGACGCGGTCGCGCGGCGCCGCTTTCGACCGGTCGGCATAGCGCCGCAGCCAGCTCTCCAGCGCCTTGCGGTGCTGCGGCGGCGGATCGGAATAGAAAGCTGCCTGCAAAGCAGAATCGTCCACGCTAGCCAGGGTGCGAAAAAATATCGTGAAGTCAGTCTCGACCTGATAAAGAAGAGCGAACAGGTCCGACAGCAGCTCGTCGTCGCCTGGCTGGTCGAGCGCGTCGAGGCCGAGCTTCTGCGCGAGCGCGCGCCGCCACGCGTTGTTGAAGGTTTCGGCGTAGAGGCTGAGGCCTTCTTCCAAAGGCTTTTGGTCTTCCACCAGGGGCAGCAAGGCTTCGGCCAGCCGCGCAAGATTCCACTGCGCGACCTGCGGCTGGTTGCCGTAGGCGTAGCGCCGCGTATGCGCATCGGTGGTGTTCGGCGTCCACTGCGGGTCGTAACCCTCGAGCCAGCCGTAAGGGCCGTAGTCGATGGTAAGGCCGAGGATCGACATGTTGTCGGTGTTCATGACGCCGTGCACGAACCCCAGGCGCATCCAGTCGGCGATCAAGAGGGCCGTGCGCCGGCACAGCTCCTGATACCACGAGATGTACGAGTATCCGGTGAAATGCTCGCGAATCACGTAATCGGCAAGCCTCTTCAGGGAGTCGAGCTCGCCCATCGCTGCATGCATCTGGAAGTTGCCGAAGCGCACGAAGGAGGGCGCGACGCGGCACACGATCGCCCCCGGCTCGGGCGCGGGGTGGCCGTCGTAGAACATGTCGCGGATCACCGGCTCGCCCGTGCCGGCGAGGCTCAGGGCGCGCGTGGTCGGCACGCCGAGGAAATGCATCGCCTCGCTGCAGACGAACTCGCGCAGCGAGGAGCGCAGCACGGCGCGGCCGTCCGCGGTGCGCGAGTAAGGCGTGCGTCCGGCGCCTTTCAGCTGCAGCTCCTGGCGCGTACCGTCGCTCGCCCTGATCTCGGCGAGCGTGATGGCGCGGCCGTCCCCGAGCTGGCCGGCCCACGTGCCAAACTGATGCCCGCCGTAGCGCGCGGCGTACGGCTGCATGCCCGGGAGGACGCGATTGCCGCCGAGCACATCCGCGGCTGAAGGCTTTTCCATCCCGAGGTATTCGCCCAGAGCATTCGACCAACCGAGCAAGCGCGGCGCCGCCACCGGCGTCGGATCGACGCGCGTATAGCTGGCGCCGGCGACCTGGCGCGGGACGTTCTCGGGCACCGGGTCGGCGGGCAGCTCGCGCACGAAGCTGTTTTCGAACTCCAGTTCGGCGAGATCCATCGCAATACGGATTGTGCAGCAAGCCCCGCGCCTAGAATTGATGCCGTGACCACGTTCCACATGATCAAGGGCGCGCCCGACCCGGTGGCGCCGTTCAGCCATGCGGTCGAGGTCGAGGGCTGGGTCTTCGTCACCGGCCAGCTGCCCTTCACCGGCATATCGGCCGCGTCGCCGTATCCCGAGGGGATCGAGGCGCAGACGCGGCAGGTGATGGAGAACCTGAAGCGCGTACTGGCCGGGTGCGGCGGCCTGGGTCTCGAGCATGTCGTCGCCGCGCGCGTTTTTCTCACGCACTTCGACCAGGACTACGAGCCGATGAACGCGGTGTACGCGGGCTACTTCGCGGCGGGAAAGCGGCCGGCGCGGACCTGCGTCGGCGTGACGGCGCTCGCGCGCGGCGCCCGCGTGGAGATCGACCTTATCGCCCGGAGAGCTCGCGGATGAGCCGCAGCAGGGCGCGCGGCTCGTACGGCTTGGCGACATGGTGCTCGAAGCCGGCGGCGCGCGCCTGCTGCCGGTCGGCCTCGCCGGCGCGCCCGGTCAGGGCGATGAGCGCCGGGCGCGCGCTGCCGTAGCGGCTGCGCAGGGTGCGCGCGACGTCGTAGCCGCTCATCTGCGGCATGCCGATATCGAGCAGCACGATGTCGGGCGCGAAGTTGAACACGGCCTCCAGCACTTCGGCGCCGCGGTGCACGCCGCGCACCTCGTAGCCCGCCTGGCGGAGCAGCGCGCCGAGGCTGAGCACCGCATCCTTGTCATCGTCCGCCACGAGAATGCGCGGCTCGTTCATTCGTAAATTTTACGAAACTGATGGCGCCGTGTCGGTGCTTTTTTTCCTGTCATCATGGAGCTACATGGCGTCGCGTAAGCGTGTGGTTGTCTGGGCCATTGCAGTTGCGGTGGCGGTGCTCGCGCTCAACTGGATTTATCAGGTCGTCCGCAAGCCGGCCGAGCTCTTCTTTCCGGTCAGCGGCGCGCTTTCGAAGACGCCCGGCGAAACGTGGACGCAATACGAATCGATCTTCCGCAGGCACTCGACGCCGGTGATGACGCCCGAGCTGCTCGCCGCGCTCGCGCAGGTCGAGGGGTCCGGCAATCCGGTGGCGCGCACGCCCTGGCGCTTGCGCGCGGCGCAGGATCCGCGGGAGATCTACCGGCCGGCGTCGAGCGCGGTGGGGATGTACCAGATCACCGACGGCACGTTTCGCGAGGCGAAGCGCTACTGCATCCGCGACCATGCCGCGCTCGAAGAAGGCTGCTGGTTCAACAGCCTCTATATGCGAGTCATCCCGAGCCATGCGGTGGAGCTCACTTCCGCCTATCTCGATCGCCGCGTCGCCGCGGTGCTCGAGCGCCGCCGGCGAGCGGCCACGCTCGAGCAGAAGCAGAACCTCGCCGCCCTCATCCACCTGTGCGGCGCCGCGGCCGGGGAGGCCTATGCCAGGCGCGGCTTGCGCCTCGCTCCCGGCCAGCGCTGCGGCGAGCACGACGCGCGCGCCTACCTCGCCCGGGTCGACGCGATGAAGCGCCTGTTTGCCCGCTTATCCACATTCCGCTAAAGTCCGCGCGTCATGCATCCCGCCATGCAGGGCTTTCTCATCGGCCTGGCCGTCTCGGCCTTCCTCATCGTGTTCGAGTACATCATGGTGAAGAAGGCGGTCCAGGAGCGTGCCACGCTCAAGCACCAGAAGCCGCAATTCGAGGCGACCGACAAGAACCGCATCCGGGCAGTCGTCAATTTCTGCCTATTCGTGCCGCCCGCTTTCGCGCTGGGCTTCTGGCTCGTGGATTGAAAGCTTGCGCATCGCGCCGTCGTGCGCCGAGAGCAGGCGCAGGGCGTCGCGATCGCCCTTGGCGGTCGCCATGCGCAGCGCATACACCGGGCTCATCGGCCTGGTCAGCCGGGCAACCGCGAACAGCAGCGCGCCGATGAAGATCGCCTGCGCCCACTGCAGCTTGTAAGTGAGCCACGGCACGAGCACCAGGCTGGCGAGCCCGAGGCCGGCAAGCGTGGAAGCGCACTCGCGCGCGAACCCGGGACGTTCGAAGTACAGCGGATAGCGCTGCACGATATCGGCTTCGTCGGCCTCCAGCGGTTCCTGCGCGCGCCCGCGCAAGGCGGCAGCGTCGCTCCGGCGCAGCTCGCGCGCGAGCCACGCGAGAAACGCGAATTCCGCCGCGGCAAAAGCCCACGAGCCGGCGGCCGGAGCGAGGAACGCCCAGGCCACGAGTCCCGCCACCACCGTCGTCCCCAGCCCTTTCATGGGGCCCATGATAGGCTCGCGCGGCCATGCCGTGCGCCGCGCTCGAGTGTCATCCCGCCACCTCGTGCGCTGCGCTGCGCGGTATCGAGGTTTCCATAGTACGAAAACCAGAAGGCTTGCAGGTCGCGTACATCCTCGAAGGCGAGATCGAGCGGCTGCGCATCCCCGGGCCGCGAGCGCCGCGCATCGCCGAACGGCTCTGGCAGCATACCTGCTGCGAGATCTTCATCGCCCGCCGCGGCGCGCCCGGCTACCGTGAATTCAACCTCTCGCCGTCGGGCGAGTGGGCGGCGTATGCCTTTACGGGCTACCGAAAGGGCGCGCTTCTCGACGGGATTCATCCTGGAATTGCAGTCCGGCGTGGCCCGGGCCGGCTGGAGCTGGAGGCGTCGATTCCCGTGAAAGAAGACGCCAAGCTGCTGATCGGGCTGTCGGCGGTGATCGAAGACGAAAGTGGCGCGCTTTCCTACTGGGCGCTCAGGCACGCGCCGGACAAGCCGGACTTCCACCATCCGGCTGCCTTTGCAATGGAGCTCGATGAAGTTCGGCATTGACCGGTTGCTCGAGGAGCGCGCGCTGGCGAAGCCGCTTGCCGGACGCCGCGTCGCGCTGCTCGCGCACCCGGCGTCGGTGACGCAGGATCTCGTGCATTCGCTCGATGCCCTGGCCGCCGCCGGCGTGAAGCTTTCCGCCGCATTCGGGCCGCAGCACGGGCTGCGCGGCGACAAGCAGGACAACATGGTCGAGTCGCCCGATTTCACCGACCCGGTGCATGGAATCCCGGTGTTCAGCCTCTACGGCGCGGTGCGCAAGCCCACCGACCGGATGCTGGAGCGTTTCGACGTCCTGCTCGTGGACCTGCAGGACCTCGGCTGCCGGGTGTACACCTTTCTCACCACCTTGCGTTACGTGCTCGAAGCGGCAGCGCAGCATGGGAAGAGCGTGTGGGTGCTGGATCGCCCGAACCCCATCGGCCGCCCGGTCGAAGGGCTGAAGCTGCGTCCCGGCTGGGAAAGCTTCGTCGGCGCCGGAGAGCTGCCGATGCGCCACGGCCTGACGCTCGGCGAGGCGGGCAAGTGGTTCGTGCGCACGCTCAAGCTCGACGTCGAATACGAGGTCGTCCCCATGAAAGGCTGGAAAGCCGGCGCGGGCTGGCCGCTCGGCGAGCGGGCGTGGGTGAATCCGAGCCCGAACGCGCCCAATGTCTCGATGGCGCGCTGCTATCCCGGCACGGTAATGCTCGAAGGCACGACGCTCTCCGAGGGGCGCGGCACCACGCGGCCGCTCGAGCTTTTTGGTGCGCCGGACCTCGACATGAACGGGGTTATAGGGAAAATGAAAACCCTTGCACCCCGATGGCTCGAAGGCTGCGCGCTACGCCTCTGCGGGTTCGAGCCGACGTTTCACAAGCATGCCGGGAAGCTCTGCGCCGGGCTGCAGATCCACGTCGAGGGGCGGCAGTACGGGCACGAGGCGTTCCGGCCCTGGCGGCTCATGGCGCTCGCCTTCAAGGCGATCCGCAGTCTTTCGCCGGACTACGCGTTGTGGCGCGATTTTCCTTACGAGTACGAGACGCGGCTCGCCATCGACGTGATCAACGGCGGCACTTTGCTGCGCCAATGGGTGGACGACCCCGCCGCGAGGCCGGCCGACCTCGACGCGGCGGCGCGCGCGGACGAAGCCGCCTGGGGCGAAGAGCGCAAAGCAGTCTTGCTTTATTAGTTCTTTTCCGGGCGGGTTGCGGCGATGGCCCGCGCCAGCGCGTCGTCCTCGGGACCCCACGTGGGCAGGATGAGGTCCACGGCCTGGAGGAAAACGCTGGACGGCGGCACGTCCTCGCCCTCGAGCCAGGCGTGCAGCACGGTCCGCGACACCTTCAGGTGCCGGGCAAGCTGCGTCACCCCGCCCAGCGTCTGGCAAGCGCGGTGCAGCACGCGCGTGTACACGGTGACGCGCGGCGGCGGCGCCACTGGGCAGCTGTCTGCCGGGATTCCGATCTTCTCCATCGCCCGATGGTGCGGGCCGGTGCGCGCCTTGCTCAAGTCACCGGCCGCCCGAATTGTGGGTGGTCGAATCCGTGAGTCGCTAAGTGGCGACGGCGTCGAGCAGTTTCGGCATTGTCTGGTCCGCCCAGTGCTCCGGTTCGTGCTCGATCTTGGCGTCGCCCCGCGCGCGCGTCGCGGCATCCACGCCCTTGCGCTCGCAGAAGTCGTGCCAGAACTGCTTGATTTCATCGGCGCTGATGTCGTCGGCGCGCCGGCCTTGCTTTTTCGCCATGTCATCTCCCCCAATCGTCTTCTTCATCCTTCAGGGGCTTCACCCCCGGAGGCGGCTTTTCTTTACGCCGCGCCCAGCCGTAAAGGAACAGCCCGCCCAGGCCCGCCAACGCGATGCCGAGGAAGACGATGAACCATATTAGGATATTTTCCAACGCCCGAGAGCGGTCCTGAACAGCTCGGCGAATGCGGCGGCATTCGGCTCGCGCAGCATATCCTGACTCCCGCAGCCGTCCGGACCGACGTATTCCTCGGCGCCAGGCGCCACCGAGCGCCAGCGCTGCGCGGCGTCCCACTGCCGGGAAGGCAGAAACAGCGCAACTCGGCCGGCGAACTCGCGCGGCGCATAGGCACGCACCGCGGCGACGGTGGCGCGCTCGACCTTGCCGCGCAGCACGAGCACCGGGTCGAGCGCGCCAGCCTGCTGGCCGCTGATGCGCTCCCTGCGCCGACGCAGTCTCTCAGTGAGATAGCGGCGGCAATCTGCCGGCGAGCGCACGGCGAGGCCGCGCGCGAGGCCGCCGATTCGTGCCGCCTGCTCGGCGACGCGCTGCAGCAGTTGCGCGGGAAACCTGAAGTAGGCCGGATAGGGGCTGCCGAAGAGCGCGAGCAGGCTGACGCCGGCACCGTCGCGCGAAAGCTGCTGCGCCAGCTCGAAGGCCACCGTGCCGCCGGCGCAGTAGCCCGCGATGATGGTGGGCCCCTGCGGCTGGAACGCGCGGACCTGTCTGGCGAAGCAGGCGGCGATGTCCTCGACGCGCTCGAGAGGCTCGTCCTGGCCGTCGAGCCCGGGCGGCTGCAGCCCGAAGAACGGCTGGTCCTCGCCGAGGCGCTGCGCCAGCGCGCGGTAGCAGAAGACGTCGCCGTTGTGCCCGGGCACGCCGAACACCGGGACGCGCGTTCCGCTCGCCTGCAGGGGCACGATGGCGCGCTCCTGCGAGGCGAGCGCCCGTGCCGATGCGAGCACTTTCAGGATGTCGTTCTTGTGCTGCCTCAGCCCGTCGCGCAGCTCGGGCGTGAGTGCGCCCGCCTTCGCCGCGCAGTGCAGCTGCCCGCCGACCGCCCAGACCTGGATTTCGCGGCGGCGCAGCTCGGAAAGGAAGGTGGCGGCGTTCACAGCACGATCTCCTCGCGCTCGCCGTGGGCCTGGTTGCGTGGCTTTGTCAGGGAAAGAGCTTCTACTGCCTCGGCGAGCCCGGCAATGGTCGGGTGCTCGAACAGATTGCGCAACGAGAGGCTCACGTCGAAGGCGTCGCGGATCTGCGTGAGCGCCTTCATCGCCATCAGGGAGTGCGCGCCGAGGTCGAAGACGTCGTCGTTGACCCCGACGCTCTCCACCTGCAGCAGCTCGCTCCAGATGGCCGCCAGCGCCTTCTCGGTGTCGGTGCGCGGCGCGGCGACGACGCGCTCCTTCTGCAAAGGCAGCTCGGCAAGTGCCTGGCGGTCGACCTTGCCGTTGGCCGTCAGGGGCAGGCGCTCTACCAGCATGAACGTCGAGGGCACCATGTAGCGCGGCAGGTGCGCGGCGAGGTGCTCGCGCAATCCCGCCGGGTCCATCGTGTGGGGCGCAACGTACGCCACGAGGTGTGAAACGTGTTTCACCAGGACTGCGGCCTCGCGAACGTCGGGATGCGCGCGCAGCACCCCCTCGATCTCTCCGAGCTCGACGCGGTAGCCGTTGACCTTGACCTGGTGGTCGACGCGGCCGCGAAACTCGAGGTTGCCGTCGGGCAGCTCGCGGCCGCGGTCGCCGGTGCGGTACACGCCGCCGGCGAACTTTTCCGCGGTGAGCTCGGGCCGGTTGAGGTAGCCGCGCGCGACCCCGGCTCCGCCGATGCAGATCTCGCCATCGATCAGCTCGACGCGGATACCCGGCAACGGTTTCCCGAGCGGCAGCGTGCCCCGGCCGTTCGGGAGCGGGGCCTGGCCGACGTGGTAGGTCAGCACGCCGACCGTGGTTTCGGTCGGGCCGTAGTGGTTGTAGATCTCGCAATCGGGAGCAATGCGCGGGGCGAGCGCGCGCAGGCGCTCGATCCAGTCGAGGCGCGACGCCTCGCCGCCAAGGATCAGGCGCCTTCTCGGCATGACGCGTTCCGGGCTCAATGCCGCGAAGTGCGAAGGCACGATCTTCAGCACGTCGATCTTCTCGCGCTCGAAGTACTCGGCGAGGAGGCCCCCGTTCTCCGCGCGCTCCTGCGAGATGACGTGCAGACAGCCGCCGGTCACGAGCGCGGGGAAGATCACCGTGTTGCCGAGGTCGGCGGCGATCGTGGACACCGTCGCGTAGCTCATTCCCGGTTCGAGGCGCAGGCGCTCGATCACGCCGAGCACGTAGTTGACGATGTTGCGATGCTCGATGCACACGCCCTTGGGCTTGCCGGTCGAGCCGCTGGTGTAGATGACGTAGGCGAGATGATGGGGCTTCACCGCGGGAGCGGCGCGCGCCGCGCGCTCGGCCTGCCAATCGAATTCTTTCGTCAGGACCACCTTGGCGCCGGAGTCCGAAACCATGAACGCGACGCGCTCGGCAGGGTAGGAGGTATCGATCGGCACGTAGGCGCCGCCCGCTTTAAGGATGCCCAGGATGCCGACGATCAACTCGAGCGAGCGCTCGACGTGCAGGCCGACGGTCGTATCGGGCCCGACGCCAAGCGCGACGAGGTGGTGCGCGAGGAGGTTCGCGCGGCGCTCGAGCTCGCGATAGGTAAGCCGCTGCGCCTCGAACACGACGGCCGGGGCATCGGGCGTGCGTTGCGCCTGGGCCTCGATGAGCTCGTGCAGGCAGGAATTCAAAGCGACCATGCGATCAGTTCCTTCATGATTTCGTTCGAGCCGGCGTAGATGCGCTGCACGCGGGCGTCGGCCCACATGCGCGCGATCGGGTATTCGGTCATGTAGCCGTAGCCGCCGTGCAGCTGCAGGCATTCGTCCACGATGCGGCACTGGCTCTCGGTGAGCCAGTACTTCGCCATCGCGGTGCTCGTCTCGTCGAGGCGGCCGGCGATGAAGCGCTCGATGCAGCTGTCGAGGAACACGCGGCCGATCTGCGCGCCGGTCTTGCATTCGGCGAGCTTGAAGCGCGTGTTCTGCAGATCCAGGAGCGGCTTGCCGAAGGCCTTGCGCTCCTTCACGTAGCGCGTGGTGATCTCGACCGCCTGCTCGGCCATCGCGACCGCGCCCACCGCGATCTGCAGGCGCTCGTAGGGCAGCTGCTCCATCATCTGCGCGAAGCCGCGGCCCTCATTGGCCACACTACCGCCGCCGAGCAGGTTCGCTACGGGAACGCGCACGGCGTCGAAGAACAGCTCGCACGTGTCCTGCGCCTGCATGCCGACCTTTTCCAGCGGCCGGCCGACGCGATAGCCGGCGAGGTCGCGCGTCTCGACGAGGATGAGCGAGATGCCGCGCATGCCGATGATCCTCGGATCGGTCTTGACCGCGAGGCACACGAGGTCCGCGCGCGAGCCGTTGGTGATGAACGTCTTCGATCCGCCGACGACGTAGTGCCCGCCGTCGCGGCGCGCGAGGGTCTTGATCGCCTGAAGGTCGGAGCCCGCGCCGGGCTCGCTCATCGCGATCGCGGCGACGGCCTCGCCGCGCCCCATGGGCGGCAGCCAGCGGCGCTTTTGTTCCTCGGTGCCGTAGGCGAAGATGTAGTGCGCGACCGTGCTCTGGATCGCGCAGCCGAAATGCACGCCGCTTCGCGCGAGCTCCTCGAGCACGGCCGCTTCGTGCGCGAACGTGCCGCCGCCGCCGCCGTACTCTTCCGGCAGGTCGGGCAGCAGGATGCCGGCGCGCCCGGCGTTCGCCCAGGCATCGGCATCGGGTCCGTGCTGCTCCCGCCATCGGCCCTGGTGCGGCACGAACTCGTTGCGGACGAACTGGCGCACGGTGTTGCGGAACAGGCGCACGTCGTCGTTCATCCAGGGAGACTCGTAGGGGGAGGCGGGCATGGTTTCCTATCCGCTGTGGCACGCGACCGCGGCGATGAAGCCGGGCAGCGGAAAAAAGCTGTGCACGCGCCAGCCCGGCGCGCGCCCGGCGTCGAGCTGGTCGATCGGCATGGAAAGGCCGTCGCCGATGCCCTTGACGAGGGCTTCCTTGCGCGTCCAGCAACGGAGGAACCCGAGCGGCTTGTCGCGTGCCGCCAGCGCGGCGTAAGCCTTTCGCTCGCGCGGCGAGAAGAAATGTGCCGCGATCGCGTCGGCGGAGCGGATCGGGCGCAGCGCTTCGACATCGACGCCGATGCCCGAGCTCGGCGAGAACGCGAACAGCGCCACGTCGCCGCAATGCGAGACGCTGAAGTGCAGGCTGTCGTCGGCGACATGTGGGGCAAGAGCGGGCTTCCCGTTCGCGCCGTACGCGAGCTCCACAGCCGCGGGCGCTATGCCGAGGCGCGCGCCGAGCAGCCCGCGCAGGCGCGCGCGCGCGACGATGAATCGGCGGCGATGGCGCTGGAAGAAGAAACGGCCCGCGCGCTGCCGCTCGGACGCGGAAAGGCACGCCTGCAGCGCGCGCACCTCGTCGGGGGATACGTCCAGCCGGGCCACGACCACATCGAAATCATCCGCAGCACGAGGCATAGCCATGCATGCTGAAGCGCGCGTATTGCGTGTCTCCGACGCGCGGCGAGCCCGCTAGGACTAAGGATTTGCCTTGGGATTTTCCTCGTCGGGGAAGGCCGACGCCGTGCCGTCCAGCCAATCGCGCCCGTGGCGGTATAGCCGTTCGACGACGTCGCCTTTCAGCTGCGGCAGATCGCGCTTCACCCGCAAGCCGAGCCTCGTCTGCAGATAGCCCAGGTGGCGGTAGCCCTCGGGGATCGAACCGAGCAAGTCAGGGTCGAGCTTGATCCTCACGGAAGGGTCGACGGGGTCCATCCGGTCCTTCTCGTAGATCGGCTGGCGCCGCACGATCGCCCAGCGCCCGGCGCGCTTCTCGAAGAAATCGTAGAAGCGCCCGGTGCACACGACGTCGACCGTCTCGCCCTCGCATTGGCCGCGCTGGCTGATGGTCATCTTGGTCTGGGCGATGGCGCGGTTGCGGTTGACGTCCACGCTCGAGCCGCCGAGGAAGTGCAGGATGCTCACGCCTTTTTCGAAGCCGGCCTTGCTCACCTTGATGAACTCGCGCGCCGGCCCCTGGAACCAGGTCGCCGTCATCCAGCCGTCGTCGTGCCAGACGCTCGCGAAGCGCCCCCAGTCGCCGGCGTCGCGCCACAACGCCCAGTTGTGGACGACCTCGACGATCGCGAGCTGATCTTGCGTCAATCGGCCTTCGCTCCGGAGACCTTGACCACCTTGGCCCACTTCACGATTTCGTCGCGCAAGAACCTGTCGAACTGATCGATCGACATTCCCATCGGGGACACGCCCTGCTTGGCCCAGGCGGCCTTCACCTCGGCGGAGTTGAGCAGTTTGTTGACTTCAGAATTCAGTCTCTCGAGGACCGGCCGCGGCGTGCCGGCCGGCGCCATCAAGCCGAGCCAGATGCCCGATTCGTAGCCTGCAACGCCGGCCTCGGCGACCGTGGGCAGATCGGGCGTTACCGGCGAGCGCGACTTGCCGGAGGTGGCGAGCGCTTTCACCTTGCCGGCGCGTGCGTTGGCGGCCATTGTCGGCACCGCGTCGAACATCATCTGGACCTGGCCGCCGAGGATGCTGTTGCGCGCGCCGTCGCTGCCCTTGTGCGGGATGTGGACCAGATCGACGCCGGCCAGCGCCTTGAACAGCTCTCCGGCCATGTGATACGGCGTGCCATTCCCCGACGACGCGTAGTTCATCCCGCCCGGCCTGGACTTCGCGAGGGCGATGAACTCCTTCAGGTTGCTCGCCGGCACCGAAGGATGGATCACCATCAGCAGGTCGGAATAGTTCACCCCGGTGATCGGCGCGAAATCCCGCATCAGGTCGAACGGCTTCTTCGGGATGAGCGTCTCGTTCACCGTGTGCGTGTTCGACATCATGAGCAGCGTGTAGCCGTCGGGCGTGGACTTGGCGACGTAGTCGGTGCCCACGATGGAGCCGGCGCCGGGACGGTCCTCCACGATGAAGGATTGCCCCATCACCTCCTGCAGCTTCGCGCCCAGGAAGCGGGCGTAGATGTCGGCCGGGCCTCCGACGCCGTAGGGAACGACGATCTTTATGGGCTTCGTCGGGTACGCCTGGGACCAGGCGCTGGGACCGACGGACAATAGAAGCAGTGCCAGCAGTGTGCGGAGCATGTCTCCTCCTTATTTAGAATACTTGTTCCCATGAGAATACTCGTGACCGGTGCGGCGGGCTACATCGGTTCCGCACTGGTCGGGGCCCTGAGGGGGCACGAGGTCCTCGCGACCGATCAATCGACTCCCGCCGCCATCCTCGGGAACCTCGCCTACCCGCAGTTCGCCCGGTCCCTGATAACGCCGCAGATCGACGCGGTATTCCACCTCGCGTCGCTGGTCTCGGGCGGTGCCGAGCAGAACTTCGAGCTCGGCACCAAGGTGAACCTGGACGCGACGCGCGACCTGCTCGAGGCCTGCCGCCTCGCCGGGCATTGCCCGAAGTTCGTCTTTGCTTCCTCGATCGCCGTCTACGGTGGGGTTCATGAAGTAAATGATGAAACTCCTGCGGCACCGCGCCTTTCGTACGGCGCGCAGAAGCTGGTGTGCGAGATCCTGATCGACGATTACACCCGCCGCGGCTACATCGACGGGCGCGCGCTGCGCCTGCCTACGGTGATGGTTCGCCCCGGCGGTCCCAACACCGCGGTGTCAGGCTGGGCGAGCGCGATCATCCGCGAGCCGCTCGCCGGCCGCGACTACGTCTGCCCGGTGCGGCCCGGCACGCGCATGGCGTGCATTTCGTCGAGGAAAGTCATCGAATCCTTTGTTCAGGCCCTGAACCTGCCGCCCGAACGCCTCGGTAGCCGGCGCACGCTGCTGCTCACCGGCATCAGCGTGAGCGCCCAGCAGATGTGGGATGCGGTGAAGGACAAGGCAACGGGCAAGGTGCGCTTCGCGCCCGATCCGGCGATCCAGGCGATCATGGATGCTGTGCCTAAAGCAACGTACTCTGAGCGCGCCGCGGCGCTCGGTTTTCCGCAAAGCAGGAACATCGAAGAAATCGTCCGTGAGTACGAAGAAGCTGCCTTCGCGCATCACGGTTGAGGGCCTCGACCGCGCGCCGCACCGGGCGTTCCTGCGCGCGTTGGGCTTGAAGGACGTCGATCTGCAAAAACCGTTCGTCGGCGTGGCCTCGACGGACAGCCGTGTTACGCCCTGCAACGCGCTGCTCGGTGGTTTTGCGCGCGAGGCGTGCGCCGCGGTGCGCGAGGCGGGCGGCGTGCCGTTCGACTTCGCCTGCGCCTCGGTCGCCGACTCGATGTCGATGAACCACGCCGGCATGCGCTACTCGCTGGTGTCGCGCGAGATCATCGCCGACGGCGTCGAGGCGGTGGCGCGCGGCCATGCCTACGACGCGCTGGTCACTTTCGCCGGCTGCGACAAGACGCTCCCTGGAATGATGATGGCGATGGTGCGGCTCAACCTGCCCGCGGTGTTCGTCTACGGCGGCGCCGCGCTTCCCGGCACCTGGCGGGGAAGGGATGTCACGGTCCTTGATACCTACGAAGCCGTGGGCGCCGTGATGGCGGGCGACATGAAGGAAAGCGAATTGAGCGAGCTCGAGCACGTCTGCCTGCCGACGCTCGGCTCCTGCCCCGGCCAGTTCACCGCCAACACGATGGCTATGGTCTCGGAGACACTGGGTCTCGCACTGCCCGGCTCCGCGACCTTGCCCGCAGTCGATTCTCATCGGAAGGAACTTGCTCGGAAAGCAGGCGAGGTGGTGATGCAGGTGCTGAAGAACGGCGGTCCATTACCACGCGACCTGGTGACGAAGAAGAGCCTGGAGAACGCCGCCGCCGCCGTGGCAGCGACCGGCGGCTCGACCAACGCTGCGCTCCATCTTCCCGCGATCGCGCACGAGGCGGGGATCCGCTTCACGCTGGACGACTTCGCGCGCGTGGCGAAGCGCACGCCGCTCATCGCCGACATGAAGCCGGGCGGCCGCTTTCTCGCGAAGGACCTGCACGCTGTCGGGGGTGTCTACACGGTTCTGAAGGAACTCCTCGAACGAGGCGCTTTGCACGGCGACTGTCTCGCCTTGTCGGGTATTTCTCTCGAAAAAGCGTTGCAGGGCCATGCCGGTCCCGACGGGAGCGTCGTTCGCAAAGAACCGATCATGAAAACCGGCGGTTTGGTAGTCCTCAAAGGCAACCTCGCGCCCGATGGCGCGCTGATCAAGGTGGCGGGCCTGAAGTCGCTCGTTTTCGAGGGACCGGCGCGCGTGTTCGACTCCGAGGAAGCTTGCGCGCGAGTGGTCAGAGAAAAAAACTTCAAGCCGGGAGAGGTCCTGGTGATCCGTTACGAAGGGCCGAAAGGCGGGCCGGGCATGCGCGAAATGCTCGGCGTGACTGCGCTGATCTACGGCCAGGGAATGGGCGAGAAGGTCGCGCTCCTCACCGACGGGCGCTTCTCCGGCGCGACGCGCGGCATGATGGTCGGCTACGTCTCGCCTGAAGCGGCGGCGGGCGGTCCGCTGGCGCTCTTGCGCAACGGCGACCGGATCGGCATCGATGCGGCGGCGGGCACGCTGAATGTGCTCGTGGCCGAGAGCGAATTCTCGAAAAGAAAGCCGAAGGCGCCGCTACGGCAGGTTTCGGGAGTCCTGGAGAAATACGCGGCGCTGGTCGGACCGGCGAACCTGGGCGCCGTCACCCACAGCGGCGCGCCCAGCCGGCGAAAGTCCCCCTGACCTGTCCTTCATCTCATCAAGCTCGGCAGCCAGAGCGAGATGATCGGGAATGCAATGAGCAGGGCGAAGCGCACGCAGTCCGCGAGCATGAACGGCATCACGCCGCGGAACACGGTGGTGGTCGGCACGCCCGGCAGCAGCGTCTTCAGGACGAAGAGGTTCATGCCGACCGGCGGGCTGATGAGGCCGATCTCGACCGCCACCACGATGAGGATGCCGAACCATACCGGGTCGTAGCCGAGATGGACGATCACCGGAAAGAACACCGGCAGGGTCAGGAGCACCATCGAAAGCTCCTCCATCGCCGTGCCGAGCAGCACGTAGATCACGCAGATCGCCGCCACCACGAGGATCGGCCGCAGCTCGAAATGCGACACGAAGGCCTTGAGATCCGCGGGCATCGTGCTGATGTTGATGAAGTCGGCGAACATCAGCGCGCCGATCAGGATCATGAACAGCATCGCGGTGGTGCGCGCGCTCTCGAGAAGCGCCGCGTACAGGGTCTTCCAGGTGAGCGCCCCGCGCAACAGCGCGAACGCCATCGCGCCGAACGCGCCCATGCCCGCGCCTTCGGTGGCGGTGAAGAAGCCGCCGTAAATGCCGCCCATCACGAAAAGGAAAAGGAACGCCACCGCCCACACGTCCTTCAGCGCCTGCCAGCGCTCTTTCCAGTCGGAGCGCTCGCCGGGCGGGCCGGCGTTCGGGTCGCGCCAGGTGACGTAGCGCACCGCGAGGCAAAGCAGGGTCGCGCCGAGAATGCCCGGCAGCACGCCCGCGGCAAACAGCTTGCCGATGTTGGTCTCGGTAAACACGCCGTAGATCACCATGATGGTGGAGGGCGGGATCATGATGCCGAGCGTGCCGCCCGAGGCGATCGCGCCGGTGGCGAGGCGGTCGGAGTAGCCGAAGCGCTTCATCGACGGGTATGCGACCTTCGCCATGGTAGCGGCTGTGGCGATCGACGAGCCGCAGATCGCGCCGAACCCGGCGCAGGCGAGAATCGTCGCCATCGCCAGGCCGCCCTTGAGATGGCCGACGAAC
>Ga0180104_1000131_pt1 | contig 16207 bp, 17 predicted proteins | sample EasRiv730_16_1Da_FD_121791 | JGI IMG/M metagenome (GOLD analysis project Ga0180104, IMG submission 121791) | Soil microbial communities from meander-bound floodplain in the East River, Colorado, USA - East River metaG ERMLT730_16_1Da | ecosystem: Environmental > Terrestrial > Soil > Floodplain ... | reverse complement strand
TTACGCCGCCCATGGTCGACCACCAGATGATCTTTCCCGAGGACGCCTCGTTCCTGGTGCTCGGGCGCAATTCCCGCGCGCAGCCAGTCTACGAAGCGGACGTGGTCCGCATCCCGCCGCTGCGCAAGTAGGCCGGTTGTTGGAGAAAGCGTATTACCACCGCGACAGTTGCCGGCTCTGCGGCGGATCGAACCTGACGAAGGTCCTCGCCCTCACGCCGACGCCGCCGGCCAACGCGTTCGTGACCGAGGCCGAGCTCTCCGAGCCGCAGCCGGCGTTCCCGCTCGACGTCTGGCTGTGCAACGGCTGCGGCCATGTCCAGCTCCTGGACGTGGTCGACCCCCGCATCCTGTACGCGCACTACGTCTACGTCTCGGGAACCTCCCCCGTGTTCGTGCGGCACTTCGAGCAGTACGCACAATACGTGCGCAGCACGTTCAGCCCGGCGGCGGGCAGCCTGGCGCTGGACATCGGTTCGAACGACGGCACGCTGCTGCGCTTCTTCAAAGACGCCGGCCACCGCGTACTCGGCGTCGAGCCGGCCGAGGAGATCAGCGAAGCGAGCCGCCGCGCCGGCATTCCGACCATCACCGGATTCTTCAGCGAACAACTGGCCGAGCGCGTCGTCAAGGAGCACGGACAGGCTGCGGTCGTGACGGCAAACAATGTCATCGCGCACATCGACGACCTCGCCGCGGTCATGCGCGGGGTGGCGAAGCTGCTTGCGCCCGACGGCGTGTTCGTGTTCGAAGTTTCGTACCTGGTCGACGTCCTCGAGAAAACGCTGTTCGACACCATCTACCACGAGCATCTGGACTATCACTCGGTCGAGCCGTTGGAGCCGTTCTTCCGCTCCTGCGGCCTGCAGCTCATCGAGGCGTTGCGGGTGGACAGCCACGGCGGGTCGCTGCGCGGGGTCGTGCAGCGCGCGGGCGGCCCGCGCAAAGTCGGGGCGTCGGTCGCCAGCCTGGTCGCCCGGGAGCGCCAGATGGATTTGCGCAATGCAGACACCTTCCGGACGTTCGGCGCGCGCATCGCCAAGGTGGGCAGCGAGCTGACGACCTTGCTGGGAAAACTGAAGCGCGAAGGCAAGCGCATCGCCGGCTTCGGCGCGCCCGCCAAGGCCACCACCCTCCTCTATCACCTCGGCATCACGCCGCAGCTCGTCGACTTCATCGTCGACGACAGCCCGCTCAAGCAGGGGCGCTATACGCCCGGCATGCACATCCCCGTACTTCCTGCGCAGGCACTGTATGACCGCGGCGTCGACTACACCGTGATCCTCGCCTGGAATTTCGCCGAGCCGATCATGAAGAAGCACAGCGCGTGGCGCGACGGCGGCGGCCGCTTCATCGTTCCGCTGCCGAAGCTGGAAGTCCACTGACATGCCGCGCCCGTTGCGCCTCGGGCTGGCTGGCGCCGGCCGGTGGGGCCGGAACTACATCCGCACGATCGCCGGCCTGCCGGAGCTGCGGCTCGCGCGGGTCGCCAGCGGCAACCCCGAGACCGCCGCCCTGCTGCCGGCAGGCTGCCAGCTCGTCGGCCATTGGCGCGACTTGATCGATCCGTCGGCGCTCGACGGCGTCATCATCGCCACGCCGCCGGCATCCCATGCCGAGATTGCCCGCGCTGCCATCCTCGCCGGCATCCCGGTCCTCATCGAGAAGCCCCTTGCGCTCTCCGCCGCTGAAGCGCGCGCCGTGCGCGACCTTGCCGCGGAGCGGCGCGTGTTCGCGCTGGTCGAGCACACGCATCTCTTCAGCCCCGCCTTCCGCGCCTTGAAGGGCCTCGCCGAGCGCCATGGCGGCGTGCGCGAGATCCGGAGCGAGGCAAGCAACCATGGGCCCTATCGCCGCGACGTCCCGGTGCTGTGGGACTGGGGGCCGCACGACGTCGCCATGTGCCTGGATCTCATGCAGGAGGTTCCGGCGTCGGCGGTATGCACGGTCCACGACAGATCAGAGAAGGACGGGGGCACGGCAGAAACCGTGACCATCGCCCTCTCTTTCCCTTCGGGCGTGCCGGCCCAGATCCTCCTGAGCAACACGAAGGACAGGATGCGCCGATTCTCGGTCCGGTGTGCCGATGCCGAGATCGTCTACGACGATCTGTCAGCGCAGAAGCTCTTCGTCGACGGAAGGCCAGTCCAGGTTGCCGGCGATCTGCCGCTGACGGTTGCCGTTCAGGAATTTGCGGCGGCGATCGCGTCGGGCGGCAGGGACGAAGGCGCGCTGGACCTGGGCGTCAGGGTCGTCGAAGTATTGGAGACCTGCGAGCAGCCGCGCGCCGCGCGGCTATAATCGCGCCCCAACGCCCCGGGGAGGAACGGTGCCGCTAGCGCAGATGAATCGCAATCCCCGAACGCTGCAAAGCCTTGGCGGACTCCTGGCACCCGGCGAGCGCTTCGTGTTGATGGACATCGGCGCCCGCGGCGGGATATCCGAGCAATGGAAACCTATCGCGCAGCTCGCCCGAGTGATCGGCTTCGAGCCGGACCCGGCGGAATGCGATCGCTTGAACGCGACGGGAACCGGCATGGAGTTCCATCCCTGCGCGCTGCGTTCCAGTCCGGGCGAGCATACCTTCTACCTGACGGAATCCGCGTTCTGCCACGGCTTCCGGCCGTGCGATCCGAAGTACTTCGGCAGGTTCCCGAATGCGATCAACAACCAGGTGAGAGGCGAGCTGGTCGTGCGCGCCGACTCGCTCGACAACTTTGCCGCGAGCGCCGGCCTCGATCACATCGACTTCATCAAGATCGACACCGAAGGCAGCGAGCTCGACATCCTGCAGGGCGGCCGCGCCTCGCCCGATGCGAAGCGCGTGCTGGGCCTTCTCGTCGAGCTCTGGTGGGACCCGCGCCTGAAGAACCAGCCCTCGTTTGCGGAAATGGACTCGTTCATACGCCAGCAGGGGTTCACCTTCTTCGACATCGAGTGCCAGCGATACCCGCGCAACACCCTTCCGGTTGGGCGCATGACTCGCGCTTTCAGGCGCGTCGGCCGCTCCCGGCTCGTGAGAAGGATTGCCGACGCGCTGTCGCATCCGACCCCCTATCGGCACTACGGGCAAATACTGACCGGCGACGCGTTGTACTTCCGCGATCCGGTGTGGGACTTGCAGGACGGCGCCAACGCGTTCGGCTGGGACGACCAGACCATCCTGCGGCTCGTCGGCCTGCTCGATCTCTACGGCTACCCGGACTTCGCCATCGAGATCCTGGATTTCTATCGCGATCGTTTCGAGCGGCCGGTGGATGTCGACGGTCTCATCGATGCGCTGGTGCCGCCGATCGACGGCGCCCTTTCGATGGAAAGGCTCTGTTCGTTCGGCGCCCGGGTCTGGAAGCGACTCCTTCCCAAGAGGGACGGGGCCGTGCTTCCTTTCGACGAGTACTGGAGCCGGTCCGAGCGCCTCTTCCTCGATAACTGCATCTCGCCGGACCTTCGCCCGAAGGCCCGCATCAAAAGACCGCGCTACAGGGGATAACGCGATTCCAGTCGTCAGCGTCATCATCTTCTGCCGGAACACGGCCGCGACGATCGAGCGGGCGATTCAGAGCGTGGTGTCGCAATGGTCGCCGTCGATCGAGCTCGTCGTCATGGACGGCGGCTCGACCGACGGCACCCTGGAGATCCTTCGCCGCTACGAGCGCAACATCGCCGTGCTGCGCAGCGGGCCGGACGGCGGTCCTACTGCGGCGATCAATGAAGGCGTGCGCCGGGCAAGCGGAGACGTCGTCGCGCTGCTGCCGGGCGACGACTGGCTCGAGCCCGGCGCGCTCGCCCGGGTGGTAGAGGAGTTCGCTGCCGCGCCCGATCTGGACGTGCTTTCTTGCGGCACCCGCTATGTCCGCTTCGACGAGAGCGGCACCGAGCGCACGCTGGCCCAGTTCACGGACGCGCCCACCCTGGCCTTCGACCTGCCGGCGGTGCTGCGCCACCCGCTCACCGCCGGCCGCTTCATCCGGCGCCAGCGCTACCTGGATCTCGGCGGCCACAGCATCGAGTGCGTCTTCGGCGACTATGACTTTCTGATACGGCTCTGCCTCGCCAAAGTAAAATCGAAAGTCCGGTGTGAGCTGACTTACACGTATCGAGCCCATCCGCAATCCACCACGTTTGCGGGTCGCCCCGAGACAATAATGATCATGATGCGCGAAAACATGCGCCTGGCAGCGCGCTACCTGGGATCGGCAGAAGGCCGGGACCGCCGCGCGCTGCTCCGGCTTCACGCGGGCTCCGCCGTGCGCCTGTTTGTCATGAGGCTGCTGCGCCGCAGTCCCGGTGAAGCCGCCGGCGCCCTCGCTGACGCCTTCCGCACCAATCCCCTGTGGCCGCTCGCCGCGCTTTCCTGGTACTGCGGAAGCGTGTCGAGCAAGCTCCGTCACTCGTTCGCCCGCTAGTGTCCGCGCCCCTGCAAACCTATCTCATCCGCCCTGCAGGCAAGCAGTCGGTGATCGACCTGCGCGAGATGTGGCAGTACCGCCACCTGCTCGCCACGCTGGTGTGGCGCACGCTGAGGGTGCGCTATCAGCAGACGGTGATCGGCGTGGGCTGGGCGCTGCTGCAGCCGATGCTGCTGGCGTTCGTGTTCACCATCATCTTCGGCCGGCTCGCCGGTATCCCGACCAACGGACAGCCCTACCCGATCTTCGTCCTGAGCGGCCTGCTGGTGTGGCTGTTCGTCGCGCAGTCGTTCAACACGGCCACCATCAGCATGGTGGCCAACTCCCACCTGATCACGCGCATCTATTTCCCGCGCGTCATCCTGATCCTCGCCGCGCTCATGACCGCGCTGGTCGATTTCGTCTGCGCGTTCTTCCTGCTGGTCCTGATGATGGTCTGGTACGGCATCGGCCCGACGATCGGGGTGGTGTATTTCGTCCCCATGCTGGCGCTCGCGATGCTCACCGTATTCGGCCTGTCGCTCTGGCTGAGCGCGCTGAACGTCGCCTACCGGGACATCGGCCACGTCATGCCCTTCCTGGTCCAGATGTGGATGTTCCTTTCGCCGGTGATCTACCCCAGCACGCTGCTGCCGCCTAAGTACAGCTTTCTCTATGCGCTCAACTCGGTCGTCGTCGTCATCGACACCAGCCGCTGGGCATTCACCGGCGGGCCGCCGCCCGCGGGCTGGATGGTGGCGGTGTCGTGCGCGGTGGCCGCGTTCCTCTGCGCCTCCGGCTACTGGTTCTTTCGCCGCCACGAATCCACCTTCGCGGACATCGTCTAGCATGGGCGGGCTGGCGGTCGACGCGCGCGAGCTGGGCAAGTGGTACGTGGTCAACGAGAACCGCTTCCGCAGCACGCTTTCGGAGAAGCTCGGCCGGATGATCACCGCGCCGCTGCGGCGCTCGGCGGACGCCGAGCGCTACACCTCGCCGCAGGCCATCTGGGCGCTGCGCCATGTCTCCTTCCAGATCGAGCCGGGCAAGATCATGGGCGTGATCGGGCGCAACGGCTCGGGCAAGAGCACGCTGCTGCGCATCCTGGCGCGCATCACCTCGCCCACGGAGGGCAGCGTCATGCTGAGGGGGCGCGTCGGCGCGCTTCTCGAGGTCGGCACGGGGTTCCACCCCGACCTGAGCGGCCGCGAGAACATCCTGCTTGCCGGCACCATGATCGGCATGACCCCCAGGGAGGTGCGCCGCCGCGAGGACGAGATCATCGCCTTCTCGGAGGTGGAGGACTTCATCGACACCCCCGTCAAGCACTATTCGAGCGGCATGTTCATGCGGCTCGCGTTCGCCGTGGCGGCCCACCTCGAAGCCGAGATCATGCTGGTCGACGAGGTGCTCGCCGTCGGCGACGAGGGTTTTCAGCGCAAGTGCAAGGCCAAGATCCGCGAGACCGCGCTGGCGGGACGCACGGTCCTGTTCACCAGCCACGAGATGGATTCGGTGCGCAGCATCTGCCATTCCTGCCTGCTGCTCGATCGCGGCAAGGTGCTCAGGCAAGGCGGCGTGGAAGAGTGCGTCGCCGAGTACCAGCGCAGCCTCGCCGCTTCATGACTGGACGCGGCCGGCCGCCGCTACGCCCGGGTCCATTCGCTGATGACGGCGTGGAGCAGGAATTGCCAGTCCGGTAAGGGCGCGCCGAGGAGCGTAGCCGCCTTGCGGTTGTCGAGCACCGAGTAGGTTGGGCGCCGGGCGGGCGCGGGAAACTCGGCAGTGCGCGCGGGCTGCACTTGCGACTTCGACCCCATGGCTCTGATGACTTCACGCGCAAACTCGTACCGCGTGGCTGTTCCCAAGGGCACCAGGTGCAGCAATCCATTCGCCCGCTCGCGCAGCAAGGCAACGGTGTATTTCGCAACGAAACTGGCCGGTGTGGGCACGCTGGTCTGGTCATGGACCATGCGCATGGATTCCCCCGCCGCCGCCTTGCGCGCGATGACCTGGTAGAAGTTGGTGGCGAGCGGGCCGTAGACCCAGCTCGTGCGCAGGATGAGATGCCGGCAGCCGCTCGCGGCGATCGCGCGCTCGCCCTCGAGCTTGGTGCGCGCGTAATGGCTGATGGGATTCGGCGCGTCGTCTTCCGTATACGGCGAGCGCTTCTCGCCGTCGAAGACGTAGTCGGTCGAGTAGTGCACGAGCAGCGCGCCGAGGCGCTTCGCTTCCTCGCCCAGCACCCCCGGCGCGACGCCGTTCACCTGCATGGCGAGCTCGGCCTCCGATTCGGCCTTGTCGACCGCCGTGTATGCAGCTGCGTTTACGATGATTTCCGGTCTTGCCTCGCGCACGACGCGGCGAATGGCGTCGGGATCTGAAAGATCGAGACCGTTGCGGTCGGTTGCGGCGACCTCGCCGAGCGCGGGCAGCGCGCGCTCGAGCTCTGCCCCGACCTGGCCGCGGCAGCCGGTGAGGAGGATCCTCAATCGAAGACTTCTGCGCTGCGGAAAGCGGACCCGCGCCGGTCCTTGTCGCTGACGATCGGCTCGCCTTCCAGCGGCCAGCGGATGTCGAGCGTGGGGTCGTTCCAGAGGATGGTGCGCTCGTGCTCGGGGGCGTAGTAGTCGGTGGTCTTGTACAGCACGATGGCGTGCTCGGAGAGAACGATGTAGCCGTGCGCGAATCCTTGCGGAATCCAGATCATGCGGTGGCCGCCGCCGGTGAGCGTCACGCCGAGGCACTTTCCGAACGTCGGCGAGCTGCGGCGCAGGTCCACCGCGACATCGTAGATCTCGCCCGCCATCACGGAGATCAGCTTGCCCTGCGAATGCCGGACCTGGTAGTGAAGCCCGCGCAGGACGTTGCGCACCGAGAACGACGTGTTGTCCTGGACGAATTCGACTTCGAGCCCGGTCGCTTCCTTGAACGTGCGTCGGTTGTAGCTCTCGAGGAAAAAGCCGCGCGCGTCCTGGTGCACCCGCGGCTCGAGGACAAGCACGTCCGGAATGTCGGTGCGCGTGACCTTCACGGGAGCAGCCGGTCGGTCAGCACGCGGCGCAGGTATTCGCCGTAGCTGCTCTTCTCGAGGGGCTTCGCGAGCGCTTCGAGCTGCGCGGCGTCGATGAAGTCCATGCGATAGGCGATCTCTTCCGGGCAGGCGATCTTCAGCCCCTGCCGGCGCTCGATGGTCTCGATGAAGTGCGCCGCTTCGAGCAGCGCCTCGTGCGTGCCGGTGTCGAGCCAGGCCATGCCGCGGCCCATGGGAATGACTTCGAGCTCGCCGCGGTCGAGGTAGGCGCGGTTGACGTCGGTGATCTCGAGCTCGCCGCGGGCGGAGGGGCGCAACCGCGACGCGATTTCCACCACTCTTGGATCATAGAAATACAGGCCGGTCACAGCGTAGCGCGACTTGGGCTGGCGCGGCTTTTCTTCGATGCTCACGGCCTTGCCGCGCGCGTCGAACTCGACGACACCGTAGCGCCCCGGGTCGTTTACCGGATACGCGAACACCGTCGCGCCGCGCTCGCGCGTCGCGGCGCGCTCGAGAAGCTCGGTGAGATCATGGCCGTGGAAGATGTTGTCGCCCAGTACGAGCGCCACCCGGTCGCCGCCGATGAAGTCGCGCCCGACGATGAATGCCTGGGCAATGCCTTCGGGCCTCGGCTGGACCGCGTAGCGCAGCCGCAACCCCCAGCGCTTTCCGTCGCCGAGCAGAGATTCGAACCGCGGCGTGTCCTGCGGCGTCGAGATGATCAGGATGTCGCGGATTCCGGCGAGCATCAGCGTCGAGAGCGGGTAGTACACCATCGGCTTGTCGTACACCGGCAGGAGCTGCTTCGACACGACCTGCGTCACCGGGTAGAGGCGCGTGCCCGAGCCGCCCGCCAGCACGATGCCTTTCATCGTCTGTTCTCCAAGTACCAGCGCATGGTCTTCGCAAGGCCGGATTCGAAGCTCTCGCGCGGCCGCCAGCCGAGCTCGCGCGCGAGCTTGGAGCTGTCGATCGCATAACGCCGGTCGTGGCCCGGCCGGTCCTTTACGAAGGTGATGAGCCCGGCGTAGGGGCCAGCCTTCCGCGGGCTGGCGTCGTCCAGCAAGGAACAAATCAGCCTGACGAGATCGATATTGGCCTTCTCCGCGCCGCCGCCGATGTTGTAGGTCTCGCCGCCGCGGCCGCGCTCGAGGACGAGGCGCACCGCTTCGCAATGGTCGAGCACGTAGAGCCAGTCGCGCACGTTGCGGCCGTCGCCGTAGACAGGCAAGGGCTTGCCGGCGAGCGCGTTGCCGATCGTGAGCGGGATCAGCTTCTCCGGAAACTGGCGCGGGCCGTAGTTGTTCGAGCAGTTCGTGGTCAGGGTCGGCAGGCCGTAGGTGTGATGGTAGGCGCGCACGAGATGATCGGCGGCCGCCTTCGACGCTGCGTAAGGGCTGTTCGGGGCGTACGGCGTCGTCTCGGTGAACGCCGGGTCGTCCGGCCCCAGCGATCCGTACACCTCGTCGGTCGAAACGTGGAGGAAGCGAATTTCACCGGAGAAAAGCCGTGCCTCTTCCAGGAGCGAAAACGTGCCGACCACGTTCGTCTCGACGAAAGGCGCCGGCCCCGAGATGGACCGGTCGACGTGGCTTTCGGCGGCGAAATGCACGATCGCTCTCGGCCTGTGTTTTTTCAATAGCGTCCTGACCAGCTCGCGGTCGCAGATGTCTCCTTTCACGAACACGTGGCGCGGGTCGCCGCGCAACGGCTCGAGATTGCGCAGGCTGCCGGCGTAGGTGAGCTTGTCCAGGTTGACGATGGGCTCACCGGTCTCTTTCAGCGTGGAGAGCACGAAGTTCGAGCCGATGAAGCCGGCGCCGCCGGTGACCAGGATCATGCTTTCGTCGCGCGCAGGATGAGATTCTTGCCGATCACCGGGTGGAGGAAGACGTCGAGCATTCGCGAAAGCGGAAACAGGTACCTATCATAGAACCGCACCGACCGGATATTAAGCTCGCCGCTCCGCGGCCCGAGCGCCTTGAAGGCCAGGGCGGCAAGGAAGCCCAGGCTGTCGGCATAGCGGATCTCGTCGATGGTGAAGCCGGCGCCCCGCACGACATCGATCAAAGTGCTCTTCGTGTAACGGCGGACATGGCCGATGCGGCGGTCCATCGCCGAATACAGGACCATGAACGCCGGCACATAGAGGAGAAGGCGGCCGCCGGGCTTCAGCACGCGGTGCAACCCGGAAAGCGCCGCGGCATCGTCCTCGATGTGCTCGAGCACGTTGAACGAATAAGCGAGGTCGATCGACTCGCCGGGGATCTGTTCAAGACCTGGATACGCGGTCAGGCCGCTTGCCCCCAACTTCTCGCGAAGGCGCGGATCGGGCTCGATGCACTGGATGCCGATGTTTCTTTCCCGCAACTTCGCGGCGAAGGTCCCGCTGCCGGCGCCGAAGTCGACGACACGACCGTTGGCGAGGGGCAAGATGAGACCCAGCAAGAAATCGTTGTAGCGGACCGCTTCCTCCATCACCTCCAGATTGCCGGCTCCGGGGTAGCCGCTCATGTGCGGAACACGACGCTGCGCGTTGCGTAGAAGTTGAACAGCAGCGAGACCGCCGCCCCGATCCCGAGCGCAATCACCGGGCGCTCGTACAAAGGCGGGGCCAGGACCACGCACGCGGAGAACACGAAAAGGTTGATGAGCGCGCCGACCACCTGGATCGCGCCGTAGGCGCCGTAGGCGCGCGCGAGCGGCAGGCGCAGGCCGCGGAAGGTCCACAATCGATTGAGGGTAAAAGTGCAGGCAAGCGCGACCGGAAAAGAAACTGCCCTTGCCGCAAAAGGCGACCACGAGGCCACGCTGACGAGAAGCTGCAGCACGGCTGCGTCGACCACGAAACCGATGGCCCCGACCGCGGCGAAGCGTGCGAGCTCTGCGCGCACCGGCCTATGGGCGCTGCTTCGCGGCCTGCAACGACTTCAGGCCGAGGTAGGCGAGGCGCTTCATCTCCTGGCGCCCCCGCGTCACCGTATCCAGGATCAGGCCGCAGGCGAGGCTCAGGAACGCCGTCAGCATGAGGCCCGTGGCGAGGATGGCCGAAGGAAAGCGCGGCACCAGGCCGGTCTCGACGAAGGTGAGCCACAGTTGCACCCCGATGACGAGCGCCGGGACCGCGGCGAGCGCGGCGATGGTCGCGAAGAACGCCAGCGGCCGCTCGCCTTTCACCAGCTTCACGATCGTCAGGAGGATGCGCCGGCCGTCCTGGAACGTGGAGAGCTTGCTGTGCGAGTCGCCTTGACGCGGGTAGTAGGGCGTCTCCACCTCGCAGAACGGGATGCCCAGCTCGAGCGCGTGCACCGAGAGCTCGGTCTCGATCTCGAATCCCGAGGAAAGCGCCGGGAACGACTTCACGAAGCGGCGCGAGAGCGCGCGGTAGCCCGACAGCAGGTCCGTGATCTGCTTGCCGAAGACGAGCGCGACCATGCCCGTCAGCATGCGGTTGCCCATCCTGTGCCCCGGGCGGTAGGAATCGCGCTCGACCGGCCTGCGGGCGGCGCTCACCATGTCGTACTCGCCTTCGACCAGGCGCGAGATCAGCTCGGGCGCCGCCGACGCGTCGTAGGTGCCATCGCCGTCGACCAGCACGTAGATGTCTGCGTCCACGTCGGCGAACATGCGGCGCACGACGTTGCCCTTCCCCTGCCGCGTCTCCGCACGCACCATGGCGCCGGCCGCGGCGGCAAGGCGCGGGCTGTCATCCGTCGAATTGTTGTCGAAGACGTAGATGCGGGCCGCGGGCAGCGCGGCGCGAAAGCTGCGCACCACGTCGCCGATCGCCGCGCTCTCGTTGAAGCACGGGATGACGACGGCGACGGAACCCTCCATGAAAGGCATTCTAATTGCAGCCCCCTATAATCGTGCTGAATGCAATCGACAGAGACGCGTTTCGTCCCAGTAGTCCTCTGCGGCGGTTCCGGAACGCGGCTCTGGCCGCTCTCGCGCTCGCACCTTCCGAAGCAGTTCCTGCCGCTCGTGTCCGAGCGCACGATGCTGCAGGAGACGCTCGTCCGCCTGCAGGGGCTCGACGGCGCGCAGGCGCCGATCGCGATCGCGAACGACGAGCATCGCTTCCTCGCCGCCGAGCAGCTGCGCGAGATCTCGTGCCCGCCGCAGGCGCTGCTGCTCGAGCCCGCGGGCCGGGGCACCGCGGCCGCCGCGGCCGCCGCCGCACTTCTGCTGGCGGATAAGACGACCGTGATGCTCGTGCTCGCGGCCGACCACGCGATCTCCAACCTGCCGCAATTCCACGCCGCGATCCGCTCGGCGGTGCGCCTCGCCAGCGAAGGCGCGCTCGTCGTATTCGGAATCGCGCCAGCGAGCCCGCATACCGGCTACGGCTATATCAAGCAGGGCAGCCGGCGCGAGGATGCATTCGTGGTCGAGCGCTTCGTGGAGAAGCCCGACCTCGACACCGCGAAGGGCTTCCTCGCCTCGGGCGGCTACTTCTGGAACAGCGGCATGTTCGCGTTTCGCGCCGACCGCTACCTCGAGGAGCTCGGCCGCCACCGCCCCGACATCGTGGCCGGGGTCGCCAAGGCGATGGAAGCTGCGCAGCGCGACCTGGACTTCGTGCGCCCGGAGCGCTCGGCGTTCCTCGCGGTCCCCGACGACTCGATCGACCGCGCGGTGATGGAGAAGACCCGCGACGCCGTGGTGGTGCCCGCCAAGTTCGCCTGGAGCGACGTCGGCTCGTGGAGCGCGCTCTGGGAGCTCGGCGCCAAGGACGCGCTCGGCAACGTCTCGCAGGGCGACGTCCTGGCGCGCGACAGCCACGGCTCCTACCTGCGCAGCGAAGGCCGCCTGATCGCCGCCGTGGGGGTCGAGAACCTGGTGGTAATCGAGACGAGCGATGCGCTCCTCGTTTCGACCAAGGAGCACGCCGACGACGTCAAGCTCGCCGTGGAGCAGTTGAAGCGCGGCAAGCGCACCGAGCACGCCATCCACCGCCGCGTCTACCGCCCGTGGGGCTACTACGAGTCGATCGACGCCGGCGAGCGCTTCCAGGTGAAGCGGCTCATGATCAAGCCCGGCGCGCGGCTCTCGCTGCAGCGCCACCGCAAGCGCGCCGAGCACTGGGTGGTCGTGTCCGGGGAAGCGAAGGTGACCCGCGGCGACGAGGAGCTGCGCCTGGGCGCCAACCAGTCCACGTACATCCCCACCGGAACCAAGCACCGCCTGGAGAACCCCGGCACCGAGCCGCTTTTCGTGATCGAGGTGCAGTCCGGCGATTACTTCGGCGAGGACGACATCGAGCGCTTCGCCGACGACTACCGCCGCACCTGATTGTAGATGCGCTCCATGCTGTCCAGCATCCGCTCGCGGGAGAAGTTCGCCTCGGCGTGGCGTCGCGCCGCGTCGCCCAAGTTTTTCGCAAGAAGAGAGTCGGTGAGAATTCTCTGAAGCGCAGACCGTAGCGCTGCCGGGTCTTCCGGCGGCACGACAAGCGCGGTTTCTTCGTGTCTCGCCAGCTCGCCGATCCCGCCGACGTTCGTGGTGACGCACGGCAGCCCGACCAGCATCGCCTGCGCGAGCGCCTGCGGCACCCCTTCGTTGGCGTAGGAAGGCAGCGCGAAGACGTCGAACGCCTGCAGCCACGGCACGACATCGGTTTGATTTCCAGGGAAGAGTACACGCCCGCGCAAGCCCAGCTTTTCCACCAGAGATTCCAAGGGTTCACGCTGCGGGCCGTCGCCGACGATGACGAGTTTTGCGTTTTCCGGAAGAGCTTCTATGAGATAGCGGTGCCCCTTCCAGCTCCGCAAGGTCGCCACGATGCCCACGAGATTCTCGTCCAGGGGCAGCTTGAGCGCCGCGCGAGCGGCGCGGCGGTCGCCGGGCCGGTAACGCTTCGTATCCACGCCCGTCGGGACCGAGTCGATGCGCGGTGCAGGAAACCGGTTGCGCTCGATCAGCTCCTTCCTGAGCGCCTCCCCGGTCGTGATGATGCGCGCCGTGGCCCGGGTATAGAGCCAGCGCGTCGGCGGGTTGCGCGGCACCGGCGCCGAGATATGGCGCGTGCGCACCATCGGGACCGGCCGGCCGAGGGCGAGGAGCGCGAGCGCCGTGAGCCAGGCGTCGGTCGAGCTGTGCGTGCTCACGAGGTCGCAGCGGTTGGCCTTCAGCCACTCGTAGAGGACCTTCACCCCCACCGGCCGCTTTCTCGCGATCGGCAGCCCGACGACCGGCACGCCCCAGTTCGCGGCCTCGGAATGGATGCGCGCCTCGGGCGGGCAGATGAGCTTGATGTCGTGCCCGCGGCAGATGAGCCCCTGCGACTCCGACAGCACGCGGATCTCCTGCCCGCCCCAGCCGAGCGAGGACTCGGTGTGCACGATGGAAAGAGGGTTCAGGCTTTTCTGGTTCGGCGTGGATCCGAGCCTTGGTTACGCAACGCCTCGGTAGGCGAGTCCGACCAGCGCAGCCGCGTCCTGAGTCTGGTGCCGCGCCTCGCACGTCGGAGCAGTTGCTCGCCAGTTTCGATACTGATTTTCACCGGGCTACGATGTCAGACACCCTCCGGTGCAATGAGCGGGATCATCTTGCGGCCGCCCCTGCGGTAGATGCGGAAATCGGAATCGAAGGTCATCACCGCCGCATCATCGAGCAGCTCGGTCATGCGCACCAGGCATGCATCGGCGAGCGACATCGGCGTTTCGCTGTAGCGCTCCATCAGAACACGCAGGTAGGCGGCTTGCTCCTGTACCGAAAAGCTGACCTTAAGAACGCCTTTTTCCACGAGCGCCGGCACCGCGCTGGGATCACCGCCCAGGCGTTTCAGGATGAAACCCGCCTCGCTCAAGGCAGGCTCGCATGTAAGCATCGGTGGCTTGAGTCTCGACCACTGCTCCCTGGTCCAGCTGTGATGCAGGTCGGCCGCGATAAGCAAGGCGACGATCGGGCCCGCGTCAACGACGATGCTTTTTGGCACGCCTGACGCGCTTCACTTTGAAGTAATCGGCAAGGATCGCTTCGTCGAGGTAGCGCTTGTTCGTCGACGCATCTCTCGGACCGCCGCGAACCGACCCGATCAGGTCGCCCGCCAGGTCCGCGCAGGTGAGTTCGCCGCGTGCGGCCGGACGCTCGAGCAACGTCGTCTGCAACGATTCCCGGATTACCGCAGCCTGGGAAACACGGCGGCGGCGCGCCTCTTCGGCGAGGCGCTTGCGCAGTTGCGGCGGCAGCTTGAAAGAAACAAGGTCCATACGCGCAATGGTAATACCCGATTGCCTTATGGGCAATACCGCGGCTGGGAAATTTGCTCTGACCCCCTTTTCAGGCCGCCGCACGCTCCGCGGCGTACTGCATCCGGTAGAGCTTGGCGTACACGCCCTCGCGCGCCAGGAGCTCGGCGTGGCTGCCCATCTCGGCGATGCGGCCGCGCTCGAGCACCACGATGCGGTCGGCGCGCTCGATGGTGGAGAGCCGGTGCGCGATGACGATGGTGGTGCGCCCGCGCATCAGCGCCTCGAGCGCCGCCTGCACCTGGCGCTCAGACTCGGAGTCGAGCGCGGAGGTGGCCTCGTCGAGGATGAGGAGCGGCGCGTTCTTGAGGATCGCGCGCGCGATGGCGAGGCGCTGGCGCTGGCCGCCGGAGAGGCGCAGCCCGTTCTCGCCGATGAGCGTGTTCAGGCCTTCGGGCGTCTCGCGGATGAAGCTCAGGGCGTGCGCCGCCTCGGCGGCCGCGATCACGTCCTTCTCCGCCGCGCCGCCCATGCGGCCGTAGGCGATGTTGGCGTAGACCGAGTCGTTGAACAGCACGATCTCCTGGCTGACGAGCGCGATGTTGGCGCGCAGGCTGTCCAGCGTCAGGGTCTGGATGTCGTGGCCGTCGAGCAGGATGCGGCCCGAAGTGGGGGCGTAGAAGCGCGGCAGCAGGTTGACGAGCGTGGTCTTGCCGCCGCCCGAGCCGCCGACCAGCGCCACGGTCTCGCCCGGCCGGATCTGCAGGTCGATGTCCGCCAGCGCGGGCTCCGTGCGCGTGGGGTATGTGAAGGAGACTCTTTCGTACCTCACCTCCCCTCGCGCTCTTCCGATATTCGTAGTACCACTGTCCTCCTCGACCGGCGCGTCGATCATGCCGAACACGCTCTCGGCCGAGGCGAGCCCGCGCTGCAATGCGTTATTGATCTCCGTGAGGTGCTTGAGCGGCGCGAGCAGCATCAGCATCGCGGTCATGAACGAGGCGAACTCGCCGACCGTGGTGCGCGCGGCGAGCGTATCGCCCATCGAGATGTAGATAATGACAGCGAGCGCGAACGCCGCGAGCGTATGCGTAATCGGCGTGGTCAGCGCCGCCGGCACCTCGGCGCGCATCACGAAGCCGCGCAGCGCCTGCACGCGGTTGTGGAAACGCTTGCTCTCGTACTCCTGGCCGCCGAACACCTTCACCACCTTGTGGCAGTCGATGGTCTCCTGCAGCACGTGCACCACGTCGCCCAGCGAGCTCATCACGCCGCGCGCCATGCGGCGCAGGCGGCGCGAGGTCAGCCGCACCGTAAGCGCGACCGGCGGGCCGATGACGAGCGCGATCAGCGTGAGCTTCCAGTTGAGATAGAAGAGCCACGCCAGCAGCCCGACGATGGCGATGGTGTCCCTCACCAGCACCGTGAGCACGGTAGTCGCGGCGGCGGTCACCCCCGAGACGTCGTAGGCGACTTTCGAGAGCAGCGCGCCTGACGTGTGGTCGTCGAAGAACTTCGCCGGCAGGCGCACCAGGCGCGAGAACATCGCCGCACGCAGGTCGAGCACGACCTTGTTCGCCACCCAGGCCA
>Ga0180104_1000130_pt1 | contig 16269 bp, 12 predicted proteins | sample EasRiv730_16_1Da_FD_121791 | JGI IMG/M metagenome (GOLD analysis project Ga0180104, IMG submission 121791) | Soil microbial communities from meander-bound floodplain in the East River, Colorado, USA - East River metaG ERMLT730_16_1Da | ecosystem: Environmental > Terrestrial > Soil > Floodplain ... | reverse complement strand
GTGGAGAGCGAGTTCGGCTTCCACGTCGTGCGCCTGACCGGCATCGTGGCGGCCAAGGCGCGGTCCTACGACGAGGTCAGGAAGGAGCTCGCCGACGAGCTCGCGCGCCAGAAAGGCCAGCGCAGGTTCGCCGAGGCGGCGGAGACCTTCAACAACCTGGTCTACGAGCAGTCCGACAGCCTGAAGCCCGCGGCCGAGCGCTTCAAGCTCCAGATCCAGCAGACCGTGTGGATCGCCAAGTCGGCGCGGCAGGAGCTCGGCGCGCTCGACAACCCGAAGCTGCTCGCCGCGCTGTTTTCTTCAGATGCCGTCAAGAATCGGAGAAACACCGATGCGATCGAAGTCGCGCCCAATACGCTGGTGGCGGCGCGCGTGGTCGAGCACCAGCCGGCGGCGCAGCGCGGCTTCGACGAGATGAAAGCCGAGGTCGCCGAGCAGCTGCGCCGGCGCGAGGCATCGGCGCTCGCCCTCAAGGACGGCACGGCGAAGCTCGAGAAGCTGCGCCAGGGCACCGATCCCGGCGTGAAATGGGGCCCGCCGCGCCTGGTCTCGCGCCGCGATGCCCAGGGCCTGCCGGGGAACGTGCTGCGCCAGGTGGTCTCGGCCGATACCTCCAAGCTGCCGGCTTACGTCGGCATCCCGATCCCGGACGGGGGCTACTCGCTGCTTCGCATCTCCAGGGTGATCGAGGAGCCCGCGAAGGAGGGCGATCCGCAGATCGCGGCGCGCGCAGCGCAGCTATACGGGGGCGCGCAGTACGAGGCTTATGTCGAGAGCCTGCGCAGCCGCGCCGACGTCGAGATCAGCTCGAAGAATCTGCAGGCGAAGTAGGCCGCTCGGAGGGGATGCCGGCCACCACGTGGCTGAAGCCGGCGTCGACGTACAGGATCTCCCCCGTGATCGCGGCGGCGAGGTCGGACAGCAGGAAGGCCGCGGCGTTGCCCACGTCCTCGGTCGTCACATTGCGCCGCAGCGGCGCGTGCTCCTCGACGAACTTCAGGATCTTGCCGAACCCGGCGATGCCGGCCGCGGCGAGGGTCTTGATCGGGCCGGCGGAGATTCCGTTGACGCGGATACCCTGCGGCCCGAGGCTCGCCGCAAGGTAGCGCACCGACGCTTCCAGGCTCGCCTTGGCGAGTCCCATGGTGTTGTAGTTCGGGACGACCCGGGTTGATCCCAAATAAGTAAGAGTGAGGAGGGCGCCGCGCCTGCCCTGCATCAAAGGCAAGGCAGCCTTGGCGAGCGCGGCGAAGCTGTAGGCCGAGATGTCGTGCGCCTGGCGGAACGCCTCGCGGCTGATTCCCTCGAGAAAGTCGCCGGCAATCGCTTCGCGCGGCGCAAACGCGATGGCGTGCACGAGGCCATCGAGGCCGTCCCACGATTTTTTCAGCTCTGCAAAGAGATTGTTGATCTCGGCGTCGCTGGTCACCTCGCAGGGTAATGCCAAGCTCGAGCCGAGCTCCTTCGCCATGTCGGTGACGCGATCCTTGAAGCGTTCGTTCTGATAGGTGAGCGCGAGTTCCGCGCCTTCGCGGCGCGCCGCCTTGGCGACCCCGTAAGCGATGGAGCGGTTCGACAATACGCCGGTGACGAGGATCTTCTTGCCGGAGAGGAGCGCCATCGGCCGATTATACTTTCCGCGAGTGAGACTCCTGTTTCTTCTCCTGGGACTGTCAGCGGTTGGCGCGCAGGCTGCGGATCCAGCGAAGATACTGCGCATCACCTTCCAGGCGGCGGAAACCGGATTCGATCCGGTCAAGGTGTCCGACTACTACTCGGGCACGGTGATCGAGGCGATCTTCGACCCGCTGCTCACTTACGACTACCTCGCGCGGCCGGCCAAGCTTATTCCCAATACAGCCACGGCGCTGCCGCAGATCGGAGATGGCGGCAAAACCTACACGGTCAAGGTGAAGCCGGGCATTTACTTCGCCGACGATGCGGCATTCAAGGGGTCGAAGCGCGAGCTCACCGCGCTCGACTACGTCTACTCGATCCGCCGCTTCCTCGATCCGAAGAACCGCTCGCCGTACGCGTTCCTCTTCGAGGGCATTGCCGGCATCGAAACGCCGGAGCGCTACACGCTCGTGATCCGGCTGAAGCAGCCGGACTACAACTTCGCGCACGTGCTCGCCTTTTCGCTCTCCGGCGCGGTGGCGCGCGAGGCCATCGAAGCGTACGGCGACGAATCCGCCGCGCGCCCGGTGGGCACCGGCCCGTTCCGGCTCAAGCGCTACGTGCGCTCCTCGAAGATCGTGCTGGAGGCGAATCCCGGCTATCGCGAGGTGATGCGCGACGGCAAGCGCCTGCCGCTCATCGGCGGTGTCGAGATCAGCATCATGGAGGAGACGCAGGGCCGCTGGCTCGCCTTCCAGCGCGGCGATACCGACATCGAGTACCAGCTCGCGGAAGTGGCGCCGACCTTCATCACCGCGGAGGGCAAGCTCAAGCCCGAGCTCGCGCGCCGCGGCATCCGGCTCGAGCGCAGCATCGACCCGGAGATCATCTACCTGTACTTCAACATGCAGGACAGGACGGTCGGCGGCCTGGGCAAGGAGAAGATCGCGCTGCGCCGCGCGATCGCCATGGCCTACAAGGTCGAAGACCAGATCCGCATCATCCGCAAGGGCCAGTCGATCCGCGCGCATTACCCGATCCCGCCGGGCGTCGCCGGCCACGACCCGGACTACCGCTCGAGCATCGCGCACGACCCGCGCGCGGCGAACGCGCTGCTCGACAAGTTCGGATACCGGAAAGGCGCCGACGGCCACCGGCGCATGCCGAACGGGGACCCGCTCGTGATCCGCTACTCATCCACCCCGAGCGAGCGCGACCGCCAGTTCGACGAGCTGATGAAGCGCTCGCTCGACTCGATCAGCGTGCGCCTCGAGATCCACAAGGACCGCTTTCCCGAGCTGATCAAGCTGGAGAACCAGTGCCGCCTGATGATGCGCGGCGCCGCGTGGATTGCAGACTATCCCGACGGCGATAACTTCATGCAGCTCCTTTACGGACCGAACACCGGGCAGAGCAACAACGCCTGCTACCGCTCGCCGGAGTACGACCAGCGGTACGAAAAATCGCGCCTTCTGCCGCACGGCCCGGAGCGCGACCGCCTCTACCGCGAGATGGCGCGCCTGATGGAGACGCACACCGTCTGGCTGCTCACCGACAGCCGCTACCGCAACGTCCTGATGCAGCCGCGCGTGAAGGGCTTCATGAAGCACCCTGTCCTGCACGCCGAATGGCTTTACATAGATATTGAACTACTTCGGTAGAAGGTTGTGGCAGTTCATCCCCACCCTGCTGGGGGTGGTGCTGCTCGTGTTCTTCCTCTTCAACTGGGTCGGGGGCGACCCGGCCTACATCCTCGCCGGCAAGATCGCCAACCCGGAGAGAATCGAGGAGATCCGGCGCAGCCTCGGCATCGACCAGCCGTACTGGGTGCAGCTCTGGATCTTCATCAAGCAGATCGCGGTCGCCGACTTCGGGGCGAGCTGGTCCACCAACGAGCGTGTCGCCCAGATTTTTGCGACTCGACTTGGACCATCGCTCACGGTCTTGCTTCCATTGCTAATCATCAGCACTGTTCTTGCGCTGGCGGCTGCGATGCTGGTCGCCTATTACCGCGGCTCGCTCACCGACCGCGCGATCATGATCGGCTGCACCGTCGGGCAGTCGATCAGCATCCTGGTCTACATCCTCGTCTTCCAGTACCTGCTCGCCTATCAGCTCGGCTGGTTCCCGGTGCAGGGGTGGGGAGGGACGCTCGCCGAGAACCTGCTCGGCTACGCCGCGCTGCCGATCCTGGTCGGCGTGGTGGTCTCGCTCGCTCCGGACATCCGCCTGTACCGCAGCTTCTTCCTCGAAGAGATCAACCAGGACTACGTACGCACGGCGCGCGCGAAAGGCCTCGGCGAGGGCCGCGTGATGTGGCTCCACGTGCTGCGGAACGCTTCGATTCCCGTCATCACCAACGTCATGACGCAGATCCCCGGGCTGCTCGCGGGCGCGTTCCTGATCGAGCGCTTCTTCTCGATTCCCGGCATCGGCCGCGAGGTGATCCTCGCCGTCGAGCGCAGCGACTTTCCCGTGATCAAGGCGGTGAGCGTGTACGTCGCCGTCGCCACGATGATCATCAACCTCGCCGCGGACCTGGTTTACCGGGCGCTCGACCCGCGAGTGCAGCTCAAATGAGCCTCTGGCTCCTCGCCTGGCGCCGCCTGCTGCGCGACCGCGTCGGCGTCGCCTCCGCGGCGATCGTGCTCGCCTTCATCCTCATCGCGGCCGCGTCGGCCGCGGGCTTCATCGCGCGCGACTGGGGCCAGGAGGTCGGCGTGAGCTATGCGCCTCCGGGCTTTTTAGGTCCAGAAATCGAGCACGAACGTGCTGCGGCGATCACGTCGGGTCCCCAGGAGGACTACGGGATCGCCGACCCGCTCGCGGAGGAGCTCGCCGAGATCCGTGCACGCCTTACGGGAGCCGCGGGGACTGAGGCGAGAGCGACGACGCTCGCCTTCGGCGGCGACAAGTGGGGACGCGACGTGGTCAAGAAGGCGATCAAAGGAACCGAGACCTCGCTCGTCGTCGGGCTCGCCGCCGCGACCCTCGCTGCGTTTCTCGGCACGCTGTTCGGTGCGCTCGCCGGCTATCACGGCGGGTGGCTGGACGACTTCTTCAACTGGCTTTACAGCGTCTTTACCTCGATCCCGTACCTCCTGCTGGTGCTGGCCATCGCCGCGGTGCTGAACCAGAAGGGCGTGCTTACCGTGATCCTGATCCTGGGACTCACCGGCTGGACCGGGATCTTCCGGCTCATCCGCGCGGAATATCTCAAGCACAAGGTGCGCGAATACGTCCTCGCCGCCGACGCCATCGGGGCCTCGGACGCCCGGCGCATGTTCGCGCACATCCTGCCCAACGTGAGCCACGTGGTCCTGGTCCAGCTCTCGCTGCACGTCGTGCTCTTCATCAAGTCCGAGGTGATCCTGAGCTTCCTCGGCTTCGGCGTCGGCGTCGATACCGTGTCCTGGGGCAGCATGCTCGCCGAAGCGCCGAGCGAGCTCATCCTCGGCATGTGGTGGCAGATCGCCGCGGCGACCGCGGCCATGGCGCTCGCGGTGACCGCCTTCAGCCTGTTCACCGATGCGGTGCGCGACGCGCTCGACCCGAGGCTGCAATGACGCTGCTCAGCGTGCGCGATCTGCGGGTTGAATTTTCCACCAGGGACGGGACGGCACCGGCGGTTCGTGGAATCAGCCTCGAAGTCCCCGAGCACAGTACCCTGGCCCTGGTCGGCGAATCGGGCAGCGGCAAGTCGGTCACCGCGCTTTCGATTCTGGGTTTGCTGCCGGGAAACGCAACGGCGCGGGGCGAGGTTCTTTATCGGGGGAAGAACCTTCTCCAGGCGCCGTCCCGGGATCTGCGCGCCCTCCGCGGCGCCGAGATCTCGATGATCTTCCAGGAGCCGATGAGCTCGCTCAACCCGGTGTTCAGCGTCGGCTTCCAGATCGGCGAGGCGCTCCGGGAGCATCTTGGAATGTCGCGGAAGGAAGCGCGGCGGCGGGCGCTCGAACTTCTGCAGGAGGCGAGAATCTCCGACCCGCAAAGGAAGGTCGATGCTTACCCCTTCCAGCTCTCCGGCGGCGAGCAGCAGCGCGTGATGATCGCCATGGCGATCGCCTGCGAGCCGAAGCTCCTGATCGCGGACGAGCCGACCAGCGCGCTCGACGTGACGGTGCAGAAGCAGATCCTCGACCTGATCGCCGAGCTGCAGCGGCGGCGCCGCATGTCGGTGCTCTTCATCACCCACGATCTGGGTTTGGTAAGTCAACTGGCGAACCAGGTCGTGGTGATGCGCGAGGGCGAGATCCGGGAGCAGGGGAGCGTGGCCCAGGTCTTCGGCGCGCCGCGCGATGGTTATACCCGGGCGCTCCTGGATGCGCGTCCGCGGCTCGATCAGCCGCGTCCGCCCCGGGCGCGGCGCGACGGCACCGTGATTCTCGAAGCGCGCGGCCTCGCCAAGAGTTTCGATGACGTAAAGGCCGTAAAAGGGGCGAGCTTCAAGCTGGCCAAGGGCAGGACGCTCGGCCTGGTGGGCGAATCAGGCTCGGGCAAGACCACGCTCGGGCTGCTGGTGGCCCGGCTTCACCAGGCCACGGGGGGCTCGGCGCTGCTCCACGGGCGCGATACCGCGTCCATTCCGTCCAAGGTGTTCAAGCGCGCGATCCAGATCGTGTTCCAGAACCCTTACGCTTCGCTCAATCCGCGCTTCAGCGTGGGGCAGATCATGCTCGAGCCGATGCGCATCCACGGCATCGGCTCGGGCGAAGCCGAGCGCCGCGGGCTCGCCGCCGAGCTCCTCGGCAAGGTCGGGCTGCCCTCGAGCGCGCTCTTCAAGTACCCTCACGAGTTCTCCGGCGGCCAGCGGCAGCGGATCGCGATCGCGCGGGCGCTGGTGCTCAAGCCGGAGCTCCTGATCTGCGACGAGGCGGTGTCGGCGCTGGATGTCTCGATCCAGGCGCAACTCCTGAAACTGCTGCGCAATTTGCAGGACGAATACGCAATGAGCTATCTCTTCATCTCGCACGACCTGGCCGTGGTGCGCTCCATGGCCGACGAAGTCATGGTGATGAAGGACGGCGAGGTCGTCGAGATGGCGGCTGCGGAGGAGCTCTACGCGGCGCCGAAGCATCCCTACACCCGGACGCTTCTCGCTTCGGTGCCGCGATGAGGCTGCTGCTTTTTCTTCTCTTTACAACTTCCGAGGCGTGGGCCGCGCACGCTTATTCCCAGTTCGGCGACATCAAGTATCCGCCCGGATTCAAGCATTTCGAGTGGGTGAATCCCGACGCGCCCAAAGGCGGCGACATCGAGCTCGTGCCGCCGCTGCGCATCACGAACTTCGACAAGTACAACCCCTTCACCCTGAAGGGCACCGCGCCCCCGGGCCTGGGCGGGCTGGTCTTCGAAAGCCTGCTGACGGGGACGATGGACGAGCCGAACACGGCCTACGGGCTGCTCGCCGAGGACGTCGAGGTGGCGGCCGAGGGGTTGTCGGCGACCTTCCGCCTCAACCCCGCGGCGCGCTTCCACGACGGCACGCCGGTGATGGCCGCCGATGTGAAGCACAGCTTCGACACGCTGATGAGCAAGCAGGCGGCGCCGCAGTACCGCGTCGTCTTCGGCGACGTAAAGCAGGCCGTAGTCGTGGCGCCGCGCACCGTGCGCTTCGAGTTCAAGCGCGCCAACGCCGAGCTGCCGCTCATGGTCGGCGGACTGCCGGTGTTCAGCCGCGCCTGGGGCGCGGGCAAGCCGTTCGACCAGGTGGTGATGGAGATGCCGATCGCGACCGGGCCGTACAGGATCGGGCGCCTCAACTTCGGCCGCGACATCACCTACCAGCGCGATCCGGGCTACTGGGCGCGCGACCTGAACGTCAGACGCGGGCGCTACAACTTCGACCGGATCACCTACAAGATCTACAAGGACACCACGGCCCAGACCGAGGCGTTCAAGGCGGGCGAGTTCGACTACCTGCGCACCTTCTCGGCACGCGAATGGGCGCGGACCTACGTCGGCAAGAAATTCGACTCGGGCGAGCTCGTCAAGGCCGAGCTGCCGACGAAGAACGCGGGCGACTTCCAGGGCTTCCTCATCAACGCGCGGCGCGAGAAGTTCAAGGATCCGCGCGTGCGCCAGGCCCTCGCGCTCGCCTTCGACTTCGAGTGGATGAACCGGCAGATGATGTACAACGCCTATACGCGCGTGCGCGGGTTCTTCAACGCGAGCGATTTCGAGGCGAAAGGGATGCCGGGGCCGGAGGAGCTCGCGGTGCTGGAGCCTTTGAGAAAGCAGTTGCCCGAAAAGATCTTCACCGAGGAGGTGCCGCTGCCCCCGTCGACGAGCCCGCCGGGCAGCCTGCGCGACAACCTGCGCAAGGCGCGCGGCCTCCTCGCCGCCGCGGGGTGGACCTACCGGGACGGCGCGCTGCGCAACGCCAAGGGCGAGCCCTTTACGCTCGAGTACCTCGACAGCGGCGGCGGCGAACGGCTGGTGGCGCCTTATTTCCAGGCGCTCGCCAAGCTCGGCATCGCGGGCGAGTACCGCCGCGCCGACTTCGCGCTGATCCGCAAGCGCCTCGACGTGTTCGACTTCGATCTCTTTACGGTGCGCGTCCCGGGAAGCGAGGCGCCGGGCGCCGAGCTCCTCGACCGTTACGGCTCGCAATCGGCCGACACCGAAGGCTCGAGCAACCTGATGGGCATCAAGGACCCGGCGATCGACGCGCTGGTCAACCTCGCGGTGTCGTCGCGCACGCGGCCGGAGCTGGTGGCGCGCCTGCGCGCGCTCGATCGCGTGCTGCGCCACCACCACTTCGTGATCCCGCAGTGGTATTCGAGCACTTTCCGCATCGCCTACCGCGCGGGCAAGTTCGAGAAGCCGGCAGTCATGCCGCAGTACTATCAGGCAGAGGACTGGGTCATTTCCACCTGGTGGAGAAAACAATAAATGTGGTCCTACGTCCTCAAGCGCCTTCTCCTCATGATCCCGACGCTGTTCGGGATCCTGCTCATCACTTTCGTCGTGATCCAGTTCGTGCCCGGCGGGCCGGTCGAGCAGATGGTGGCGCAGTTCCAGGGCTTCGAGGCGGGCGGCGAGGGCCCGGGCGCGGCCGAGGCGGGCTACCGCGGCCGCCAGGGCGTCGATGCGGTCCGGGTCGAGGAAATCAGGAAGCTCTACGGCTTCGACAAGCCGGCGCCCGAGCGCTTCGTGCAGATGCTCGGCCAGTTCGCGCGCTTCGACCTCGGCAAGAGCTTCTTCCACAACAAGGACGTCTGGCAGCTGGTGGTCGAGAAGCTGCCGGTCTCCATCAGCCTGGGACTGTGGACCTTCCTCCTCGTCTACCTGATCTCGGTCCCGCTCGGCATCGCCAAGGCGGTGCGCGCCGGCACCCCCTTCGACACCGCCACGACTTTCATCGTGCTCCTCGGCTACGCCATCCCCAGCTTCGTCATGGGCGTGGTGCTGCTCGTGTTCTTCGCCGGCGGATCGTTCTTTCAATGGTTCCCGCTTAGAGGCATTACCTCCATCAATTGGCACGAGCTCAGTATTCCCGGGAAGATTCTCGATTACTTCTGGCACATCGCGCTTCCGGTGACCGCGATGGTGCTGGGCGGGTTCGCGGTGATCACCATCCTCACCAAGAACTCGGTCCTGGAAGAGATTCGCAAGCACTATGTCCTGACGGCGCGCGCGAAGGGCGTCGACGAGCGGCGGGTGCTGTGGCGGCACGTGTTCCGCAACGCGATGATCCCGATCATGACGGGATTCCCGGCGGCGTTCGTGGGCGCTTTCTTCAGCGGCTCGCTTCTCATCGAGACGCTGTTCTCGCTCGACGGCCTCGGCCTGCTTTCGTACGAGTCCGTGATCAGGCGCGACTACCCGGTGGTGTTCGGCAGCCTCTTCCTCTTCACCATCATCGGGCTGCTGACCACGCTGCTGCGTGATCTGAGCTATCTGTGGGTCGATCCCCGCGTGAAGTTCTTCGACTAGCATGCAAGTTCACGAGAGCCCGGGGCGGCGAGCGTGGCGCCGATTCCGGGCAAACCGCCTGGGCTACACGAGCCTCGTCATCTTCGCGGTTCTCTTCGGCCTGAGCCTGCTCGCCGAGATGCTGTCCAGCGACAAGCCGCTCATCGCGCGCTACGAAGGGAAGTGGTACTTCCCGGTGGTGCAGACCCTGCCGGAAACCACCTTCGGCGGCGACTTCGCCACTCCGACGGACTATCTCGACCCCTTGATCCAGCAGAACCTCTCGCGAGGGGACAACTTCGCGCTTTTCCCGCTCAACCGCTACCACCACAGCACGATCAACTACTTCGCCTCCGAGCCGAGCCCCGCGCGGCCCAGCCGGGAAAACGTCCTCGGCAGCGACGACCGCGGGCGCGACCTGCTGGCGCGGCTGCTGTACGGCTTCCGGCTTTCGGTGGTGTTCGCGCTGATCGTGACCGCGGTCTGCTCCCTGTTCGGCATCCTGTACGGTGCCATCCAGGGCTATTTCGCCGGCTGGACCGACATCGCGATGGAGCGCTTCAACGAGATCTGGAGCGCCATGCCGACGCTCTACATGCTGATCATCTTCTCCTCGCTGTTCTCGGCGAGCTTCGGCCTCCTGGTGGTGCTGCTCTCCCTGTTCGGCTGGCTCGGCATCGCGGCCTACGTGCGCGCCGAGTTCCTGCGCAACCGCACGCTCGACTACGTGCGCGCAACACGCGCGCTGGGGCAGAGCAACTGGAAGACCATCCGCCGCCACATCCTGCCCAACAGCCTGACGCCCGTGGTCACCCTGGTGCCCTTCGAGATGGCGGGGGCGATCGGCGCGCTCACCAGCCTCGACTTCCTCGGCCTTGGGGTGCCGCCGGGAACGCCGAGCCTCGGGGAGCTCCTCAACCAGGGAAAGAACAACCTCGACGCTTGGTGGATTTCGCTTTCGACGTTCGGCGTGCTGATGGTGACGCTGCTGCTCCTCATCCTGATCGGCGATGCGCTGCGCGACGCCCTCGATCCGAGGAAGGTCCTCGATGAGTCTGCTTGAAGTAAAAGACCTGAGCATCGACTTCGGCTCGCGCCGCGTGGTGGACCGCGTCTCGTTCACGCTCGATGCCGGCGAGAAGCTCGCGCTAGTGGGGGAATCCGCCTCGGGGAAGACGGTCACGGCGCTTTCCACTTTGCGATTGATCGAGAACGCTCGCTTGAGCGGCGAAATCTTTTTCGACGGCAAAGACGTGCTTCGCATGTCGCCACAGGAACTGCATCAACTGCGCGGCCGCGACATCGCGGTGATCTTCCAGGAGCCCATGACCGCGCTCAACCCGATCTACAGCGTCGGGGACCAGATCGTCGAATCCCTCGTGCTGCACACCGGGCTGCGCGGCGCGGCGGCCTGGGCCGAGGCCGTGGCGGCGATGCGCCGGGTGGGAATCGACGAGCCGGAGCGCCGGGCGCACAGCTATCCGCACCAGCTCTCCGGCGGCCAGCGCCAGCGCGCGATGATCGCCATGGCGCTCGCGTGCCACCCGAAGCTCCTCATTGCGGACGAGCCCACGACCGCGCTCGACGTCACGATCCGGCTGCAGATCCTCGAGCTGCTGGAGCGGCTGCGCGCCGAGGCGGGCATGGCGCTGCTCCTCATCACGCATGATCTCAACCTCGTGCGCCGCTTTGCCGACCGCGTCGCGGTGATGGAGAAGGGCGTGCTGGTGGAGCAGGGGCCGACCGCCCGGGTGATCGAGCGGCCGCAGCACCCGTACACGCAGAAGCTGGTTAACAGCCGGCCCGCTCGCGAAGTGGGCAATCCAGGCCGTGGAACCGTGGTGAACGCGAAGAACGTCCATGTGCACTATCCGACGCGGCTTCCGGGTATCCGCGGCTGGTTCAAAAGCGGGCGCTTCACCGCGGTCGAGTCGGTCGATTTCGAGCTCGCGTCAGGAGAGACGCTCGGCATCATCGGCGAATCCGGTTCGGGGAAGACCACGCTCGCGCTGGCTGTCCTGGGGCTCATGGCGGCGCAAGGAGAGATTCGAATAGGAAACAGAAGCTGGGTCGAGCGTGCGGAGCGACGCAGCATGCGCAAGGAGATTCAAGTCGTTTTCCAGGATCCGCTGTCGTCCTTGTCGCCTCGCCTGACGGTGGAGCAGATCATCGCCGAAGGTCTGGAGATCCACGAACCGGGACTCGATGCGGCGGCGAGGCGCGAGCGCGTTCTGCAGGCGCTCCACGACGTCGGGCTGACCGAAGGCGGCCGCGCCGAGCCGCTGCTGTCGCGCTATCCGCACGAGTTCTCCGGCGGCCAGCGCCAGCGCATCGCCATCGCGCGCGCGCTCATCGTCAAGCCGAAAGTGGTGGTGCTCGACGAGCCGACCAGCGCGCTCGACGTCACCATCCAGAAGCAGGTGCTCGAGCTCCTCGCCGGGCTGCAGCGCAAGTACGGGCTGAGCTACATCCTGGTGACGCACGACATCGACGTGGTGCGCGCCATGGCGCACCGCGTGATGGTGATGAAGGACAGCCGGATCGTGGAGAGCGGGCCGCTCGAGCAGGTGCTCGAGAGGTCGAAGTCGGACTACACGCGAAGGCTCGTCGAAGCCGGGTACGCCTAGCTGCGCGTGCGCTTGCGCTTGGGCTTGGCCACCGCGCGCACCTCGACGGCGAGCTTCCTGCCGGCGACCGCCTGGCTCACGCCGTTCCAGCGCTTCAGGTCCTCGGCCGAAACGCGGTGCTTGTTGGCGATCGAGGTCAGGGTCTCGCCCGGTTTCACGGTATGGAAGATCTTGCGCGTGGTCACCGGGATCGGCGGCGCGTACATGATCGGCAGCTTGCGCGCGCCAGCCGATGCAGCGTCCTTCATGGGCACCACGAGGAGCCGGGGCACCGCCTTGTTGCGCGGTGCGATGCCGTTGACCTCCTTGAGCTGCCCCACTTGCATGCCGTGCTTCTTGGCGATCGATTCGAACGTTTCGCCCGGCTTCGGGTAGTAGGTCTTCCAGGACACGAGCGATTTTTCGCCCAGGGCCTCGAGGTTGTCGTGGAACACGTCGACCTTGTCCGCAGGCAGCACGATGCGCGGCGTGACCGAGGCGCGGATGTACGGGCGGCTGAAGCCGGGGTTGAGCGCGATGAACTCCTCGACCGGCATCTCGGCGAGGCGCGCGGCGAGCTGCACGTCGATGTCGCGCAGCTTGGTGACGGTGGCGAAGTAGGGCTGGTTCGGGATCGGCCCGATGTCGATGCCGAACGGCTCGGGGTTGTCGATGATGTTCTTCAGCGCCTGCAGCTTCGGGATGTAATGGCGGGTCTCGGCCGGCATCGCGAGGCTGGCGTAATCGCCCGGCCTGCCGGCGGCCTGGTTTTTCGCGATCGCGCGCGCGACGGCGTTCTCGCCCCAGTTGTAGGAGGCGAGCGCGAGGTGCCAGTCGCCGTGCATCTCGTAGAGCTTCTCGAGGTAGTCGAGCGCCGCGTTGGTCGATTCCACGATGTCGCGGCGCGCGTCGTACCACCAGTTCTGCTCGAGCTCGAAGCGCTTGCCCGTGCCGGGAATGAACTGCCAGAGGCCGGAAGCGTGCGCCCGCGAGTACGCCATCGGGTTGAACGCGCTCTCCACCATCGGCAGGAGCGCGAGCTCGGTGGGCAGGCCGCGCTTCTCGATCTCCTCGACGATGTGGTAGAGGTAGAGCCGGCTGCGGTCGAAGATGCGCTGCAGATACTCGGGCCGCGCCGCGTAGTAGCGCGTCTTCTCGCGCACCAGGGCGTTGTCGAGGTCGGGGACGGCGAAGCCGTGGCGGATGCGCTGCCACAGGTCGTCGAGCGGGGCGGTGCGGTCGATGCTGGGCAGCGCGCGCGGCCGGTCCTTGATTTCCTCGAGCTTGGCTTCGAACGGCGGTGGCGGCGGAGGCGTTTCGGGAGGAACTTCGATCGCAGCCGCGGCCGGCTGCGGCTCGGGCTCGGGGGCGGGCGACTCCGGCGGCTGCGGCGCCATGGCGCAGGCGTTCAGCAGCAGCGCGGCAAGCGTCAGCCGTAGGGGCTTCACGCCTTACCTTATATAGATCTTTTGCCCGACCTGCAGGAAGCGGCCGGTCTGGTTCCAGCGCTTCAAGTTGGCCACGCTCACCCGGTAGCGCGCCGCGATCGAGCCCAGCGTATCCCCCTTTTTCACGACATGGGCCGCCCGCGCCGGGCCCTGGTGCGGGATCGGCGGCGCGTACATCAGGGGCAGTTGGGCGAGCGTCGCCTTGGCTTCGTCGTTCTTCGGCACCACCAGCTCGGCGGGCACGCGCGACGAGCCCGGCGCGATGCCGTTCACGCGCTTGAGCTCCGCGACGCTCATGTCGAAGCGCCTGGCGATCGCGTCCAGCTTCTCGCCGCGCTCCGGGTGATAGACCTGCCAGGAGACGAGCGCGGCTTCGTCCAGCTCGTCGAGGTTGTCGTAGAAAGCGACCACCCGGTCGGCCGGCAGGATGAGGCGCCTTGCCGCCGAGGAGCGGATCAGCGGCCGGCTGAATCCCGGATTGAGCGCGATGAACTCGTCGACCGGCATTTCGGCGAGCCTCGCTGCGACATGGACATCGATGTCGGGCGTCTCGGTGACCACGGCGAAGTACGGCTGGTTCGGGATCGCGTCCAGGTCGACGCCGAAGAACGCCGGGTCGGCGATGATGTTCTCGAGCGCCTGCAGCTTGGGAATGTAGTGCCGGGTCTCCTTCGGCATGCGCAGGCTCGCGTAGTCGGTCTTCTTGCGCGCGGCCTTGTTCCGCGCAATCGCCCGCTTCACCGCGTTCTCGCCCCAGTTGTAGGAGGCGAGCGCGAGGTGCCAGTCGCCATGCATCTCGTGGAGCTTGGTCAGGTAGTCGAGCGCCGCGTTGGTCGAATCGACGATGTCGCGCCGGCCGTCGTACCAGGTGTTCTGCTCGAGCTCGAAGCGCCTGCCGGTGCCGGGGATGAACTGCCAGATGCCGGAGGCATGCGCGCGCGAGTAGGCCATCGGGTTGAACGCGCTCTCCACCATCGGCAGCAGCGCGAGCTCGGTGGGCAGGCCGCGCTTCTCGATCTCCTCGACGATGTGATAGAGGTAAAGCTTGCTGCGCTCCAGTATCCGCTGCAGGTACTCCGGGCGCGCCGCGTACTGCGTCGTCTTCTGCTTCACCAGCGGGCTCTTCAGGTCGGGAATCGCGAAACCCTTGCGGATGCGCAGCCACAAGTCGGTCGGCTCCAGCGCGCGATCGATCCCGACGATGGTGGGCGGCTCCACGGGGACGGCCTCGGCGTTGAACGGCTTGGGCGTCGAAACCACGGGTTCTGCGGGTGCGGCCGGGGCCGGTGCCTGGACGGCTGGAGGCGGCGGCGGAACGGCGGCGACCGGCTCCGGAGCCGGCTCGGGAACCGGCTGCAGCGCGCAGGCCTGTAGCAGCAGCACGACGGGCAGAACAATTTTCTTCAAGAGCGGTTTTTCCACTCGCGAATGGCAGCAAATACCTGTACAGGATCTGAAACGCGCGTACCAAGGTATTTGTTGACCGATTCGACCACGGCGGGCTCGGTGCAGCGCAGAAACGGGTTGGTCGCTCTTTCCTCGCGCATGGTGCTCGGCACGGTGGGCTTGCCGGCCTGGCGCAGCGCGCGGTCGCGGCTTTCGCGCGCGGCGAGCGCGGCGTTCTGCGGCTCGACGCCCCTGGCGAAGCCGATGTTGGCGAGCGTGTACTCGTGCCCGCAATAGACCTTGGTCTCGTCGGGCAGCGCGCGCAGCTTCTGCAGCGACGCATACATCTGCTCCGCCGTGCCTTCGAACAGGCGCCCGCAGCCGCAGGCGAAAAGCGTGTCGCCGCAGAACAGCGCGCCTGCCCCATAATAGGCAATATGCGCGCGGGTATGGCCGGGGATGTCGAGCACGGAGAACGAGACGCCGAGCGCCGGAATCGTCACCGTGTCGCCCTCGGAAACCGGATGTGTGAGCGTCGCGATCGGCTCGTTTTTGGGTCCATATACCGGCACTCGGTACTGGTCCCGGATTTGTGCAATACCTCCGACGTGATCGGGATGGTGGTGTGTGGCGAGGATCGCGACGAGCTCGAGCTTCTCGCGCGCGAGGCAGTCGAGCACCGGCCGCGCCTCGCCGGGATCCACCACCGCGGCGTGCGTCGCGTTGCGCAGCGTCCAGACGTAGTTGTCCTTGAACGCCGTAACAGGCACAACGTCCAGCGGAACCACTTTAGGCATGCATCGACCCTTCGTTCAGAACGGGGCGCTGAAGTATAACGGCGGTCGCTCATCGCTTTCCGGGTGGCTCTCGACCCCCCAGGGAGCGTACGTGCTCGATTGGGAGCTTGCACAGTTTGACAGTGCTGTTGATGACGTGTTCGGTTTCAGGGCAGTACAGGTCGGCCTACCCGAGGTCGACTTTCTGCGACAGAACCGCATTCCGTACCGGTTCACGCTCGCGCTGGAGCAGGGCGCGGCGCTCGCCGCCGACCCGCTGCAGCTGCCGCTCGCCTCGCAGAGCGTCGACCTGGTCGCGCTGCCGCACGTCCTGGAGGGACACCACAACCCGCACGACGTGCTGCGCGAGGTCGAGCGCGTCCTGATGCCGGAAGGGCAGGTGGTGATCTCCGGGTTCAATACCGCCTCGCTCTGGCGCGTGCGCCAGGCGTTCATGTTTCACCGCAACGGCGCGCCCTGGGATGCGAAGTTCATCGGCCTGCTGCGGCTGCGCGAATG
>Ga0180104_1000129_pt1 | contig 16397 bp, 11 predicted proteins | sample EasRiv730_16_1Da_FD_121791 | JGI IMG/M metagenome (GOLD analysis project Ga0180104, IMG submission 121791) | Soil microbial communities from meander-bound floodplain in the East River, Colorado, USA - East River metaG ERMLT730_16_1Da | ecosystem: Environmental > Terrestrial > Soil > Floodplain ... | reverse complement strand
GCGGTTGGCGGTTGGCGGTTGGCGGTTGGCGGTTGGCGGTGTGCGGATCCTTACTTCTCTGTCAACTGTCAACCGCCAACCCTCTTCTCATTTCCCCTCACCCATCGCAATCAGAACATTCGTGTCCTCGTGCCGCACGTCACGACCCTCGACGACGTACAGGACGTGGCGTGCAATGTTCTTGGCGTGGTCGCCGACGTGCTCCAGTGCCTTCAGGACCGTCACTGCATCGAGGACCGCCGCCAGGCGCCGCGGATCTTCCATGGCCTGGGTCACCAGCCGGCGCACCGCCGACTGGAATTCGGCATTGAGCTCGGTGTCGCGGCGCGCCACGTTGACCGCGCCCGTCGCATCCATGCGGTCAAAGGCATCGAGCGCATCGTGCAGCATGCTAGCGGCAAAATGCGCCATGTGCCGCACGTCGCGCGCAAGTTGCGCGCTGAGCTTCGTATTGCGCTTGCCACCCGAGTCCAGTGCCGCGTACGCGATCTTCTTGGCTTCGTCGCCAACGCGCTCCAGATCGCTCACGGCGCGCGCGATCGATATGATGGTGCGCAGATCGCTGGCCATCGGCTGGCGGCGCGCGATCAGCGTGATGCTGTCCTCGTCGATTCTCAGGTCGTAGCCGTTGACCTGCTCTTCTCGCGCCAACACCGCCCGAGCGGCGGGACCATCCGCACCTGCCAATGCAGCGACCGCACGCTGCACCTGGTCGAGCACGAGTCCGCCCATCTCGAGAAGCCTGATCCTCAGCCCCGCGAGATCGACGTCGTAGCCCTTGACGGTATGGCCTTCGGTGAGCTCAGTCATGATGGCCGATGGAAGCGAGTTGGCGGTTGACGGTTGACAGAGAAGACGGATCCGCTCACTGCCAACCGTCAACTGCCAACCGCTTATCCAAACCTTCCCGTGATGTAGTCCTCAGTCAGCTTGTGACGCGGATTGGTGAAGATCCGGTCGGTCTCGCCGACTTCGATGAGATCGCCGAGATGAAAGTACGCGGTGCGTTGCGATACGCGCGCGGCCTGTTGCATCGAATGCGTGACGATGCAGATCGCGTAGCTCGCTCGCAACTCATCGATGAGGTCCTCGATGCGCGCCGTGGCGATCGGGTCGAGCGCCGAGCACGGCTCGTCCATGAGGATGACCTCGGTGTTAATCGCGATGGTGCGCGCAATGCACAGCCGCTGCTGCTGGCCACCGGACAGGCTCGTCCCGGGATTGGCGAGGCGGTCCTTCACTTCATCCCAGAGTCCCGCGCGGTTCAGGCTCGTCTGCACGATTTCATCGAGCTCGACACGGTCCGCGGCGAGCCCGTGGATACGCGGTCCGTAAGCGACGTTTTCGTAGATCGACTTGGGAAACGGGTTCGGCTTCTGGAACACCATGCCGACGCGGGCTCGCAGCTGCACGACGTCCTGGCGGCGGTCGTAGATGTCGCGCCCATCCATGGTGATCGATCCGGTGACGCGCGCCGACTCGATGGTGTCATTCATGCGATTCAGGCAGCGCAGGAATGTCGACTTGCCGCATCCGGATGGACCGATCATCGCGATCACCTGGTTGCGCGCTATGTCGAGGCTTACATTCTTGATCGCGTGCTTGTCGCCGTAATACACGTTCACGTCGCGAGAAGACATGATTGGATTATCGACGGTGATCGTGCCAACGGTGCCAGCCCCCGGCTGTGGCGTGAGGTCCAGTCCCGCCCGCTGACGATGGCTCGGCTTGACGTTTACGCCAGCCTCGCCGCTCGCCACCGACCTGTCTTCGGCAACTACTGGGGTCATTTCAGTCTCGTTATCGACTGTCATACGCCGGCTACCACCGCCGTTCAAAGCGGTTGCGGAGAATCACCGCCAGGCCGTTCATCAGGATCAGAAACGCCAGCAGCACGATGATGGCACCCGATGTGCGTTCCACGAATGCGCGTTCCGGCACGTCGGCCCAGATGAACACCTGCACCGGCAACACCGTGGCGGGATCGAGCAGGCTCTTCGGCACATCGACGATGAACGCCACCATGCCGATCATCAGCAGCGGCGCCGACTCACCCAGCGCGCGCGCCATACCGATGATGGTTCCGGTGAGCATGCCCGGCATGGCGAGCGGCAGCACATGGTGCGCGACCATCTGGATCTGCGATGCGCCCATGCCCAATGCCGCTTCGCGTATTGAGGGTGGCACCGCTTTGAGTGCGGCACGGCTCGCGATGATGATCGTGGGCAGCGTCATGAGCGTCAGCACCAGCCCACCGACGACCGGAGCAGAGCGCGGCAGGCCGAAGAAGTTGATGAACACCGCGAGGCCCAGCAAGCCGAAGACGATCGACGGCACGGCCGCCAGGTTGTTGATGTTCACTTCGATCAGGTCCGTCCAGCGGTTGCGCTTGGCGAACTCCTCAAGATAGATGGCGGAGGCGACGCCGATCGGAAACGATAGGACCAGCGTTACCAGGAGCGTGAAGAACGAACCGGCCACCGCACCCCAGACGCCGGCGAGCTCCGGCTCACGTGAATCACCCGACGTGAAAAACACCCGGTTAAAGCGCAGCTCCGCGCCACCCTTGGAGCGCAGCCGATCCGCCCATGCGAGCTGCTGATCGCTCAGTGGACGTGATTCCTCGCTCTCGCTGCGTTCAATTCGGCCCTTGTAGTACAGATCAAGCTCATCGCTCGCCAGCAGCCACAGGGTTTCGCGGGTGCCGAGCTTCGAGGGATCGTCCGCGATGCGCTTTTGCAGATCGAAACCTGCAGCGGAGCTCACGAGTCCGTACAGCTGACGCAGATTTGGCCGCCCTTCGACGTCGGGAAACAGCTTGCGCAACGCTGCTTTCGCCAGGGCGCTGTAATCCGCCTGCGCCAGCGACTCCGGCGAGCGCGTTCCGTCGGTGTCGAGCACCTCGGCGTCGTAGAAGATCTCGAGCTGGACATAGCTCTGACGGAACACCGACCAGCCCTGACCGATGATCGTCACGAACAGGATGGCGAGGAACACCAGCCCGAGCGACACTGCGCCCAGGCCATACAGCCGGAATCGAGTCTCGGCGCGATAGCGCGACTTGAGGCTGCGCGCAACAGCCTCGGCCGCCTTGCGATGATCGCGCAACGATTCAGGAAGCCGTGCGCCGGCGCCTTTGGCCGCTTCACTCATATTGTTCCCGGTACTTGCGCACCACGTGCAGCGCGATGATGTTGAGTCCCAGCGTCACGAGGAAGAGCACCAGGCCGAGGGCGAACGCGGCCAGCGTTTTCGGGCTGTCGAACTCCTGGTCTCCGACCAGCAGGGTCACGATCTGCACGGTGACCGTCGTCACTGCGGCGAGCGGATTGGCGGTGAGATTGGCGGACAACCCCGCCGCCATCACGACGATCATGGTTTCGCCGATCGCCCGCGAGATCGCGAGCAGGACACCGCCGACAATGCCTGGAAGCGCAGCCGGCAGGACCACGCGCCGGATCGTTTCCGAGCGCGTACCGCCGAGGGCGTATGAACCATCGCGCATCGACTGTGGGACGGCCGTGATCATGTCATCGGACAGTGACGACACAAACGGGATGATCATGACGCCCATGACCAACCCCGCGGCCAGCGCGCTCTCGGACGCGACATCGAGACCCATCGACTCCCCGGCTGCCCGCAACAGCGGACCGACGGTCAGCGCCGCGAAAAAGCCGTAGACGACGGTCGGTATGCCGGCCAGAATTTCCAGCAACGGCTTGGCGGTCGCCCGGAACTTGCGGTGCGCGTACTCGGCGAGGTAGATCGCGGAGAACAGGCCGATCGGCACCGCAACGGCCATCGCGATCGCGGAAATGAGCAGCGTTCCGGCGAACAGCGGAACCGCGCCGAACGCACCCGAGGAGCCAACCTGGTCGGCACGAATGGCGGTCTGCGGGCTCCATTCCAGTCCAAAGATGAAATCCCAGATCGGCACCTGACGGAAAAACAGCAGCGATTCGAACAGCACCGACAGCAGGATGCCGATCGTGGTGAAGATCGCAATCGTGGAGCAGCCGAGCAACAGCCATTCAAAGATCTTCTCTACGCTGTTGCGAGCGCGTACCTGGGGCGCGATCCGCCGCCACACGAAAATCCCGCCAAGCATCGCCGTCGCCAGTGCGACGACCGCGAGCGCCATGCGACTCGTGCGCTGCAGGCGCAGATACGCTGTCGCGGCCCGCTGCGCATCCCCGGAAACCTGCGAAAGCTGCATGTTGCCGGCGACCACGTTGCGCACGTCGTTGAGAATCAGCGAGATCTCGTCTTCGGGAAGTGTCTGCACCGCCTCCGGCATCTCGGCCAGCACCAGGCGTGTGATCACCGAATCCTGCGCCGCGGTCCACAGCCCCACGACGAGCAACGCCGGCAGGCCACACCACAACGCCGTGAGCAGGCCGTAGTACGTCGGCAAGGAGTGCAGATCGCGTTGTCCGCGTCGGCCGCCGACCACGGCGATCGAGCGCGTCCGCCCGAACCGATAGGCGATCACGGACAGAATCAGCAGCACCAGTACGAGCGTCGTTGCGGACATCGGTTCGGGCTCGCCCCTTGTGTTGTCAATCGTTGTAATCGCGTTGGGGCAGCACAAGATCACCCAGCCGCTGCCTCGGGGTCAACACCCGACGCTGAATTCACCCTGTCCGCCCGGACCAGTGCCCGAGTGTTCGACCCCGATGTTGCGGGGCTGTTACAGCGCGCCGGCCCGTACCGTTCAGTACCGGACGTTGAAATCGACCTGCAGCCGGTCGTATTCGAGCCCGGTCAGCGGCACGCCACCGACTGTCAGCGGCCGATCGACGAATCGATCGTTCATGAAGTAGGTCGCGTTCAACACCCAGTTGCGCGCGAGTGCATAGCCCAGCCTGACTACGCCGCCGTCGACGTCGGTCAGACCGCCACCGAAGTCCGAATCCACGAATTGCCCGAACAACGCGTCTTTTTCCGTCTTCTGATAAAGGTAGCTGAGCTCCCACGTTTGCGGATTGCTGGCACGGCCGAGTGTGAAGCCGGCGGCATACGCGGTATCCAGCTCTTCCGCCTCGGTGTTCTGCGCGTAGTTCGCGAACACCACCAGCGGCAGAGAACCCAGCGTGAATTCCGCCTGACCGAGCACCTCGTAGATGTTGTAGTCGTTCAACAGGCGCGAGCAGTTGTCGCCCAAGTTCACGGTCGTATTGCCCTGCGCGCCGCCGAAGAACGCGTTGTTCAGGAGCCCCGCGGCACACACCGCCGGCGCCATGGCCGACGGTGCAATGATGGAGGTCACTTCGTTCTGCACCGCTCCGAGTTCGTAGTACATGGCTGCAGCGGTCCACTTCATCGAGCCGAGATCGCCCTTAAGGCCCAGCTGCGCTCCCGCCACGTTGGAGTCCGATGTCAAGGCAGCCTCCGACAGCCAGTAGCCGAAGGCGCTGGCGAAGAAAGGGCCGCGCGCAAACTTGAATGCGCCGCCCTCCGGCGTGAGGTCGGGATCCCAGAAGGCGGTGGTCACGCGCTGGAATGGATACGGCATCTTGCCGAGCTGCACGTTGACGCCCTGCACCGGCGCCCAGTCGAGGTACGCCAGATCGAGGCTGACCTGTTTGCGGTCAAGGCCGCTGCCCAGCGTCTGATTGGTCGACCGCGGATCATTGTTGCCGCCGCCGGTGGCGAGCTGCAACGTGGTCGTGAGCGTATCGTTGACTTTCGCATTGAGACCGAAGCGCGCACGGATCCGTTGACGCGTTTGATCGTTAACCGCCTCGAATGCATCGACGTTCTCGTGGCGGTAGCGGAAATCGCCCTTCCAGGTGATGCGCGATGCCCAGTCAGTGGCCTTGGCCTTGGAGCTGATCTGCGCGATCTGGTCGGTCTGCTTGTCATTGGACTCTTCCAGCGCTTTGTTCTTGCCCTCGAGGTCCTGGTTGCGCGCCTCGAGGGTCTGGTTCTTCTGTTCGAGCGCGTCGAGCCGCTGCGTCACCTGGTCGAGTGCGCGCCTGAGCTCGGCGAATTCGGCATCGGTCGCCGCCGTGGCCGCGACCGGAGCTGCGAAGATCGCAGCGATTGCGGCACCAAAGAGCATCTTGATGTTCATGAGGGCCTCTTTTCTCCTGGGTCTTCGGTGTGGGTCGGGTGTCAGAGCCTTAGGTTCTTCAGCGACGCGACGTCGGCGCGAACTTTCTTGGCTTCGGCGCTCGGCAGCGGCACGAGTCCCTTGTCGACCAGGTATCCCTCACTGCCGAACGCCTTGTCGCTCGTGTACTCCTGCACGAACTCGGCGAGTCCCGGGATCACGCCGATGTGCGCTTTCTTCACGTACACGTACAGCCCGCGCGACACCGGGTATTTCGCCTCCGCGATGTTTTCGAATGTAGGTGCGACTCCATCGACGTTGGCGCCCTTGAGCTTGTTGAGGTTCTCCTCGAGAAAGCTGTAGCCGAACACGCCGACGGCCTGTGGATTCGCGGCCAGCTTCTGGACAATTACGTTGTCGTTCTCACCGGCCTCGATGAACGCGCCGTCCTCGCGGATACCGTGACACACCGCCTTAAAGCGCTTCTCGTCGAGTTCCTTGATTTCCTTCAACCAGGAGAAGGACGCGCAACCCGGTTCCATGGCCAGCTCGACAAAAGCGTCACGGGTGCCCGAGGTCGGCGGCGGTCCGAGGACTTCGATCTTCTGTGCCGGCAGCGACGGATTGACGTCCTTCCAGGTCTTGTTCGGGTTGTCGATGAGGGTGTTGGGATTGGCCGGATCCGGGATCTTCTTCGCGAGCGCGAGGAAGATGTCCTTGCGGCTGACGGCGAGCTTCACGCCCTCCTTCGCATTGGCGAGCACGATGCCGTCGTAGCCGATCTTGACCTCGAGGATTTCCTTCACGCCGTTCTTGGCACAGCCTTCGACTTCCGACGCCTTGATCCGGCGCGACGCGTTGGCGACGTCCGGATGCTGCGGGCCGATTCCCGCGCAGAACAACTTGATGCCGCCGCCGGTGCCGGTGCTCTCGACCTTCGGGGTCTTGAACTTGCCGCCGCGGCCGAATTGCTCGGCGACGGTGGTGGTGAAGGGGAAAACGGTGGATGAGCCGCTGATAAAGATGTAGTCGCGTGCCGCCTGCGCGTGCGCGAGACCCGCGATGATGACGCCTGCGGCCGCGGCCGCGATCAGGGGTTTCTTGAACACGTTGAGCCTCCGGATTGGGATTCTGTTTGCGCCTGCGAACGCCGCGAAGCGTTATAAGCGGCGAATGTTACAAGTGCATGTCAGTCCTCGAGCTCATCTCTAACTCGATGTTCCGGATCGACAAAGTGGCACCTGTGCATTCGGTTTCCGGCCTCGCGGAGGTCGCCTCACATCGCGCAGGCTCTTGTCTGTAGCAATGCTGTCATCACCGCCAGATGCGGCTTTCAGCCCGCCCAGACGCCCGCTCGGCCGGCGGTCCGCTTGCGAGCAGAGCAGATTCTCCTTATAAAGCCGCGGGTCTCGCACTTCACCGATCCGCAGGAGCACTTCCAGCACCGATGTCCGACGCACTTGCACTGACCCAGGCGCTGATCGCCCGCCCCTCGGTCAGTCCCAGCGACGGTGGCTGTCAGGATTTGCTCAGCGAGCGGCTTGAACGGATCGGCTTCACTGTCGAGCAGCTGCGCTTCAACAATGTCGACAATTTCTGGGCCCGGCGCGGCAGCTCCGGGCCGCTGTTGTGCCTGGCCGGGCATACCGACGTCGTGCCGACGGGGCCGCTCGAGGAATGGATGAGCGACCCATTTACAGCGGTGCTGAGGGACGGGCTGCTCTACGGGCGCGGCGCCGCCGACATGAAGAGCGGCCTCGCGGCCATGATCACCGGGTGCGAGCAATTCCTGAGCGAGCATCCCTCGCACTCCGGCACGATTGCGTTTCTGATCACCAGCGATGAGGAAGGCGTCTCAGTCGACGGAACACGCCGTGTCGTCGAGGTCCTGCAGGGACGGGGCGAACGCATTGACTGGTGCGTCGTCGGCGAACCTTCGAGCGAGAAACAGCTCGGCGATACAATCAAGATCGGTCGGCGCGGTTCGTTGAGCGGCCGCCTGACCGTGCACGGGATCCAGGGTCACGTGGCGTATCCGCAGCTCGCGGACAATCCGGTGCACGCTCTCGCACCGGCGCTCCTCGAGCTCACGACGCGCGTCTGGGACCAGGGCAACCAGCACTTTCAGCCCACCACATTCCAGGTCTCGAATCTCAATGCCGGGACCGGCGCGCCCAACGTCATTCCCGGCGAGCTCAAGGCGCGCTTCAACATCCGGTTCTCGACCGAGCAGACGGTGGCAGGCTTGGAGCAGACGGTCGAATCGATTCTCAATCGGCACCGCGTGAAGTACACGCTCGAATGGTTCCTGTCGGGCAATCCCTTCTTTACGCCGCCCGGGACCTTGTCGAATGCGGTGAGTCGCGCCGTGAGGGACGTGACCGGATTGACCCCGGCGCTCTCGACCGGAGGTGGCACTTCCGATGGCCGCTTCATCGCGCCGACCGGCACCGAGGTGGTGGAGCTCGGCGTGGTGAACGCCAGCATCCACAAGGTCAACGAGCACGTGCGCGTCGACGATATCGAGACGCTCGGCCGCATCTACACGCGCGTGATGGAGCTGCTGTTGCTTTGAGCTGGGTGGCGCGGCAGCACCCAGTTTGCGAATGCGCCCAAGCCGCCGAGCACCGCCAGGCCGATCAGGACCCACCACGGCATGCTCAGGCCGAGGAAGCGCCAATCGATGACGCCACATTCCCCCGACGCCGTCAGCACCGTGCGGATCACTTCCACGAGCGGGAAGATCTCGAGCATGTAGTCGAGAGTCGCGCCGCATGACGGTACGGTTCCGGGCGGCAGACTCTGGATGTAGATGTGCCGGGCCGCGACTCCCATTCCCGCCAACGCAACCAGATCGATGACTACGCCGTAGACTCGCGCGCCGATTCTCTCCGGATCGTGCAGCGCCGCCACGAGGAACACGACGCCCACTGCGAACACGGCCACGCGCTGGAAGATACACAGTGGGCACGGCTCGAGGGCCTGGAAGTATTGCAGGTAGTACGCGAACGCAAGCAGCAGCGCGCAGGCCAGCGCGCCACCGATGTTCAGCTGGCGTCGGGTGAGCGACACGGAATCAATGGGTGCCGGCGCGCAGCTCGCGTTCCACGTCCTCGAGCGACGTGTGGCGGATGTCCTTGCCGTGGACCATGTAGATCACGTACTCGCAGATGTTCTTGGCATGATCACCGATACGCTCCATTGCGCGGACCACCCACATGACGTCGAGCGCGCGCCGGATGGTGCGCGGATCCTCCATCATGAACGTGATGCACTGGCGCTGGATCGCCTCGTACTCCTCATCGATCGTCTTGTCTTCGCGCGCCACGGTGAGCGCCGCCTGCGCGTCCATGCGAGCAAACGCATCGAGCGCCTGATGCACCATCTCGCCCACCTGACGGCCGAGATGCTTGACCTCGCGATACTTGTCTGCGGGGCGCTCCATCGAGGCCAGCCGTGAGGCGATGAAACCGATCTTCTCGCCCTCGTCGCCGATGCGTTCGAGGTCCGTGATCGTCTTGATGATCGCCACGATCACGCGCAGATCACCGGCGGTCGGGTTGCGCGTGGCGAGGATGCGGCTGGCCTCCTCGTCGATCGACACTTCCATACCGTTGACCTTGTAATCGTCCATCGCGACGGATTCACCGAGCGAGCTGTCGCCCTCGACCAGCGCGGTAATCGCCTTCTGCAATTGCTGTTCGACGAACCCGCCCATGGTGAGCACCTTGTTGCGCAGGCGCTCGAGATCCTCATTGAACCGTCGTGAGATGTGATGCGAAAGATCTGCAGTATCCATAGTCAACTCCGGGCCGCCATCCGACAGCCTGCAACGCAGTGTAATACAGCCACGAGTACGTCGGCGCAATAGGCTGCGCGTGCTGAGGACCGCGTCACGGCGACAGGCTTGGCGTTATCCCGCTCGGATGACCAGGCTGAGCCATCGGTTCAGTCTCCCGCATCGATGTGAAGCCATTGTTTCAGGAACGCCCCGAACGCTTCGAACACGGCCTGCCGACACGTGCTCGCAGTCATGTCGTGATCGCACTCTGGAACCTCGAGGTACTCATGCCGCTTGCCGGCTTTGCGTAGCGCTGCCACGAAGCGGCGACTCTGCTGCACGGGAACGTCGGCATCGTCCGGAGCGTGGATGAGGAGAATCGGAGTTTCGATCAGATCGACCAGCGCGAGGGGTGACATCTGTGCCAGGACCGTACGGTCGCTGCCAATCCTGGAGCGCCAGATTTCGGCGAACTCGAAGCGGTCCTTGAACTCGGTCAGCGCCACCAGATCGCTGACGCCGGCAAAACTCGCGGCACAACGGTAGACGGACGATTCACGCGCAGCGCCGAGCAGCGCGGCATAGCCACCAAAACTCGAACCGATGATGCAGATGCGCTTCGCATCCGCGTAACCCTCCTCGGCCAGCCAGTGCGCACCATCGGTGATGTCATTGTGGACGGTGCCGCCCCAGTGACCGGCGCCTGCCACCAGGAAATCGATCCCGTACCCGGCGGAACCGCGAAAGTTCATCTGCAGCACGGCATAGCCCTGGGCGGCGAGGAACTGTACCAGGGGGTCGAATCTCCAGTAATCGCGCGTCTCCGGACCACCGTGCACGAGCACTACGGCGGGCAGACCAACCGGCGGCTGGTCCCTTGGCAAGGTGAGAAACGCCGCGATCGCCTGGCCGTCGCGTGTGCGGTAAACCACCGGCTGCATCGGAGCGAGATTTGCCCGCTCGGCCTCAGGATACAAGTGCCCGACAGGCCGGAGTGCGTTGCCCTCTGTATCGAGAATGAACAGTGACGGCGGATCGATATCGCTCTCGGACCAGACCAGCTGTCGCGTTCGGTCGCGGCTGCGCTCGAGGACGTAGTTGACTCTTCCCGGAATGCGCTCGTCGATCCAGCGCTGTTGCGCAGCTGCGGTCCCGTCGAAAAAATGCGTCTGAACATGCGTCGCCAGATAGCGCACGCCAAGAAGCTGGCGGGTGCTGCGCTCGAGATCGACGGGTCCGAGGACGTCGTACACCGGGTGGGTCATCATCAGCGACATCGCCCCGCCCCTGTCGGTATCCACGTGGAAGAGCGAATACCTGCCGTCGTAGAGCCGGATGGCGTACAACTCGCTCGGGCTGGAGCCGAAACCGATTGGACCGAAGGCTTGGGGATCGACCAGTTCCTGGCGCGTCAGCAAAGTCAGCTCGCCGGTCTCGGGATCGCGCACGTATACGGTTCCAATGCCGTTATCGAATCCCAGCCCGAGCCGCACGGAACCCTGGCCATCCGCGACCCAATGGCGAACCGGCGGACGTGGCGCAACGACGCGACGCACCGAGCCCGTCGACAGGTCGACTCGTGAGACCTCCGGGAAGCCGTCAGCGTTCTCGTCCAGGAGGACGAGCAGGCTGGAGCCGTCCTCCGGAAATGTGTCGATCACCCGATCCGCGATGCGATCCTTCGATCCTTGCAGCAGCGGCCGACGGCTACCGTCACGGAGGTCGAACAGATGGAGCCGCGCCGCCTCGAGCACGAGGCCGCGGCGCCGTACGAGCGTGCCGATTCCGCACGCGAGCCGGTCGGGACCGGCCCAGACACAATGCCGCACTCGCTCATCGGGCAGTTTCACGCCGTACAGGGAGCGGAGATCGCTTCCGGTAACCCGCTGCACCATGACCCACTGCCGATCGTCCTCCTGGCGCAGGAATGAGATCCATTGGCCATCGGGCGACAGCTGCGGTGACTCGAATGCCGGAGACTCGTGGAAACGCACGCGCTCGTCGGCGGCCTGAGCGGACACGAGCGGGGTTGCCGCGAGGAATGCGAACGCTGACCTCAGCCATACGTTGAGTGCCCGACGGCATCGGTGCCGGTACGCGCTTCTCATGGGCGCATGTTAGCCGGGATTCCGGCCGCCTCGTTGGGCGGCAAGGGAACCCGCCCGACACGAGGGCGTCCGCCCCTCAGAATCTCAGAGTCGCGTCGAGCTTGACGGTCATACCCAACGTCTGCTCGAGCACGATGACCCCACCCTGTTCGATCTCGATGCTTTCATCGAGCAGGTTTTGCAGGCGCAGCTTGAAGCTGAGCGATTCGGTCGGATAGAAGTCGTAAATCAGGTCCAGCGAGTGAAAGGGCTGTTCGATTGCGTCAGGCGCACCGTTCCTGCCGCCGAAGAACACGCGTTCGCCGAAGCCGTTGTAGACCAGTGTTGCCGTGTGAGCGCCGTTGGGCGAGTCGAACCCGAGTTGCAGGTTGAAAATGTAGTCAGACTGTTGCGTCATCGGGCGCGCGTTGTTGGTCAGGTTGAGCGCGGCATCGCCGATGATGATCTCGGAGTCGCTCAGCGTCAGATTACCCGCGATGAAGAAGGAATCGATCCACGAACCCGTCGCGCCGCCCAGAAATCCCAGCCCCTTGAGCCATTCAATTTCGAGCCCGTAGAGCTCGGCAGATTCTGCGTTGATGAACGTCAGCGAGACGTTGTCGTCGGTGCCGGCGGCTTCGATGGTCTCGATGGGATCCGCGATATCCTTGTAGAAGGCCGATACAGTGAAATTGTCGCCTCCGGCGAAGAACCATTCCGCGCGCAGATCGATGTTCGTCAGGTCCGAGTTGATGAGATTCGGATTGCCGCGCACGCGCGCTTCCGTCAGAGGATCGATATACGTCGCCCCGGAAACTTCGCGCAGATCCGGTCGCGCCGTCGTCTCGCTCCAGCCGAACCGGAGCTGAAAGTCGTCGGCCCAGAAGTCCGGCCGCATGTAAGTCACGGCGAGCGCCGGATAATAGTCGTCCTCGACCACTGCCAGGGTCGCGAGCTGATCGGTCGGGATCGGGATCTTGCCCACGTTGATGTCGAACTCGAGCGGATCGATGGGTACCGACACGCGCTCGAAGTTTTCCCAGCGCACGCCGCCGGCCAGGCGCCAGGTCGCGTCCCAGGTCAGGTCGAAGTTGCCGAAAAAGGCACTGACCTCTTCGGCCGCCAGGTAGCTCTCGGTACCGATGCCCCCGATCGACAGAATGTAGCCATTGGCGGCATCGAGGATGTTGGCGTCGCTCAAGGCCTGTTCTGGCGTACCGGTTCGTGCCGCCTCGGACCCTAGCGCGGTAGTGCCGAGGCCCAGCTGCGTCTGCAGATAGCTTCGGCCCTTGTCGTAAAAGTCCCAGCCGCCTGAGAACTCGAGCACCGTCCTGTCCGTTTCAAATGGTTTTGTCAGGCTCCAGCCGTAGCTCTGCACCTCGTCCTGCAGATCCGTAAAGCGATAGTCAGCAGCGGTCGCGCTGGCGCGCAAACGGGTCGAGGTGACCTGGCCGGTTTCAGGAATGACGGTATCCTCGGCTGAGATCAGGATCTCATTCGGAACCCCGGTCTGCGCTGTGGCATCAGATACGTACCACGCAAACGAAAGGTCCTTGAGCAGCGCGTTGTCACCTAGACCGCCCAGCATTGCGCGTGTCTCCGGACCCAGCGTGTGCGTGCCTTTCACCTGCAGGAGCTCAAGGTCGCGTTCCTCGTACCGGATCTTGTAATTGCGCAGCTGCTGTCCGGACGACCTCTGAAAGTTGAAGTTATTGCCGGTCGTGATGGACGCGTCGTCCTCGGTGTTGCGCAGGTAGAGCCCAGCCACCTCGACCCGATGCTCGCCGGCGTACTCGAGTCCAACGTTTAGCGAGCCCGTCAGCGTCACCTGATTGACTGTTCGTCGGGTGTTGAAGACGACATCGTCGGGCGTGAGCACGGAACGGTTCACGCGATCCCGATTGCGCCAGGTGTTCTCGTAGTCGCCCAGGGCCAGCACGCCGAAGCGCCATTCCTGCGACTCGCCAAAGTACCAGCTGTTGCCGGCCGATCCCTCCACGGAGAGGTCCGGATCCATCGATTGCTCGTTGATGTCGATGTTGCGATTCAGGCTCGTCGCCAGGTCGCGATTAATCGCCTCCGCTTCGCCAATGGCGTGGAACTGACCGTCACGCTGCAGGGCCTGGAAAATCGCCCCCGGCGCAAGTTCGCCCTGATACTGCTGCACGGCGCCGGTGATCGCCGCGGGCAGCTCTCGGGTGCCGTCGTCAGTTCCGAATTTGTCATCGCTCCCGCCGTCATACGTCAAACCTTTGTCGGAACTGTCGCTGTTCCATCCCGATCCGACCTGGAAGTTGAACAGTGGCTTCTCCGGGATGCCTTGTGTCCGGATATCGACGCTACCGCCCCCGAACGCAGCCGGCTTGTCGGGCGAATAGCCCTTCTGCACCGCCAGCGATTCGATGATCTCGGCCGGGAACAGATCGAGCGGGATGACGTTGCGCGTCAGGTCCGGCGACGGCACATAAGCGCCATTCAGCGTCGTGCTCGAATATCTCTCGCCCAGGCCCCGTACGTAGATGAACTGATCGTTGACCAGCGATACGCCGGGAAGGCGGCGCAAAGCGAGCGACACCGTGCTATCACCGACACGGCCGATCTGCTCGCTACCGAGCAGGTCCGCGACGACCGCCTGCTCGATTCTCTCCTGCACGACGTCAGTGGCCGCCGACTTCGACCGGCCGACCACTTCGATCCGCTCGATCACCTTGTCTTCAGCTCCCGGATCGCTGGAGCTCGCAGCCTGTTGTGCATCCGCTTCCGGACGCGCGTCTGCACCCTGCGCGGCCTCACTTCGTGGCGCATCCTGCGCGAGTCCTGGGCTGGCGTGGGCGCTCATGCCCGCAGAAGCCAGCGCCAACAGCGCGTGCACGGCTCTTCTAATTTGGATATTCATCTCCTCGCACCCTCAATTGCTGAACGAGTTTTCGGCGGCAATCGATGAGCGCCGCCGATGGAGCCGCCACTTGCGGGCGGGTCACTCGAACCACAGCGGTTGTGCGCGGTTTGTTGCGTGCAGTCCAAAAGTCCAGCTGGTTGTCCAGTCGTCTGCAGCCAGCACGGCACCAAAATGCCCCCCCGTCGCGGCCGTCGGATGGGTGATGGCCGCGCCGGCAGCGTCAGCCAGCGAGGTCGCCGTGTAGAAGGAATTCGGCGCCAGGATCCGCACATTGGCATTGATCGGGTCGGTTATGACCGTGTTGTTGGCGTTGAAGCTGTAATTGGCGCCGTTGGTGCTCGGATTGGCGCCGATGGCCCATTGAGTGAGCGCGTCGCCGTTGGCAAGCGTCCCCTTGACTGCCTCCTGACAGGCGACAATCGTGGTGGTCATGGTCGCATTGCCCGCAGCGGCAAATGCCAACGACACGGGGCTCTCGACCTCGATGCATTCGTTGGACGACAGGCTGCTGACGCTCGTGCCGTAACCGGCATACACAATGCTGTCGATGAGTTGCATCTGGGCGCCCTGCCGCAGCAGCGGACCCTCGGAGTCACCGTGCGTGCTGCCGGCGGCCTGGTCAATATTTGACGTGATGCAGGTCAGGTTGCGGATCGCGGGATTCGTGAGCGGCGGTGTATCGAGCGGTTCGCCCTGCGTGCTGCGTCCCTCGCCGATGTTGTCGCCCTCGATGCAGCGGTTGGCGTTGGACCGGGAATGAATGACGAGCGCGTTCTGAACCGTGCCCACATAGCCGTCAGAGAAGTCGATCGAATCGTCGCGCACATACAGCGCCACGAGATTGGTGACATTCACGGCGCCACCGAAGAACTCCACGCCATCGTCGTACGTGCTGTACATCTCGACGTTCTCCACTGTCGTGCCGGATCCAACAGCATTGAACGTTATGCCATTGAGCTCGTCACCCGGCGCCACTTCGAATCCGGTGTGCTTGACAACCACATACCGGAGAACGCCGGAGCTCTCATTGTTGACACTGCCGCCGTAGTGGGTTACCCCGCCTCCTTCGGCCGCAACGTGGCACTGGTTCGCGGCGCGTTCAGCGTCCGAACAATTGTTCGTGATGCCGTTGCCGTTGATAACGATACCGCCCCAGAGCTGAACGTCCTCCGGTCCAGCCGTGTTGGTTACGGCGTCAGTGAATCCCGTAAACGTGATGGGTGCCGCCTGCGACCCCACCGCCATGAGCGTCGAGCCGCGATTGATCACCACGTAATCGGCGGAGTCCAGAAATGCGAGCGTGTTGCCCGCGGCGATTGTCAGGGTGGGACCGATACCGGCCGCCGGAGCGGCTCCAGAATTGACACTCTGGCCGACGAACAGACTGTCCTGGAAGATGTGGACGCCGGAGATGAACGGGATGGTCAAATTCACCGTCAGCGGATTGGTGGCGCCGACGAATTCCGAGCCATACGTGCAATTGGTGCCATCGAACGAGCCGCGCCGCTCGGTGTTGCTGGTGGGATCGATGTAGTTGGCGCAGGGATTGCTGCTGCTGCCGGGATTTGTGACGCT
>Ga0180104_1000128_pt1 | contig 16471 bp, 17 predicted proteins | sample EasRiv730_16_1Da_FD_121791 | JGI IMG/M metagenome (GOLD analysis project Ga0180104, IMG submission 121791) | Soil microbial communities from meander-bound floodplain in the East River, Colorado, USA - East River metaG ERMLT730_16_1Da | ecosystem: Environmental > Terrestrial > Soil > Floodplain ... | reverse complement strand
CCCGCTTTCGTACCTGCACCGCTTTCCAATCGATATCCTCAAGATCGATCGTTCGTTCGTTGCCCGCCTGACCAATTCCTCCACCGGCCCGGAACTCGCGCGCAGTGATCACGCTCAGCGAGACTCTGGGTCTCGATACAGTGGCCGAAGGAATCGAGTTCGAGCCACAGATCGGCGAGCTGCTGAAGCTCGGGTGCGTTGCCGGACAAGGGTTCCACTTTGCGAAGTCCGGAACTCTCGCGGAGCTGTCGAAGAGCCCGTTCGTGGCGAAACGCAACGAGCTTTGGAATTCCCAGTCAGGTCGCGAAGACCTTTCGCCGACGGGACGCTTCCGTGCGCTCACGAGGGTCGCTGGAGCGGCATAGCTGAAACCTCAGGGGGCGGCCGTCGCATTCCCCCTTTGTAAATCCCGCGCCCGCCGCATCTGGCTGCGCGCCCAACGGCTCGACGAAGACGCGCCGTTTGGCGACGGGCCCGAGGCGACGCGCGCCGCGGTGGAGCATCCGGGCTATGTGCAGATCGACACTATCTCGCCTTAGCCTGATTGGCCGGCCGGCCGCATAGATCGCTCGTCTGGGTGGGTGCTAGTATCCCGGCGCATTGCATTTCAGGAGTTCGCTCGTGCAAAGCGAACAACTGGATCGGTAAACGATGGATCGGCCTCTCGCAACGACTCATTGGCGCAAATGCAACTGCAGGTCGGAATGGGTACACGCGATTGGCGCTTGCTCTCCGTGGGTTCGCACGCGACAACAATTAGGCAGCATGAAAGCGTGAACTATTGGTTGTGTTTGTTTCGGCCAGATACTTGGAACCGGTTTCGGAAGCACGGCGCGCGTACCATAGGTTTTCTCGAACGTCATGAACGGCGGGTTCGCCAAATTATTCCGGGGGACATTTTGATTTGTTATGTGGTGAAGTCTATGTCGTGGTGCGGCGCATTCGAGGTGACAAGGCCGGTATTCAATGATGCGTCACCCATTTTTGAGGATGGCATCGATCCATATCGTCTTCGTTTGATGCTAAGTCCGCTTGCGGTGTTATCACTGGACGAAGGAATTTCAGTGAACGAACTTTGGAATGATCTAAGCAGAACTAGGAATGCCGATCGGAATAGGCAGGGATGGGCATATCGCGCGAGGCTTGTGACTTCGCCGTTGCCAATTGACATCGCCGATGGCAAAACACTGGTCGCCGCACTAGTAGCTCGTGCTACGAGCATACCCGTGCTCGAGAACATGCCTTCAAGAATGATTTGTGGCAGCGATGCTTAGATGTCCTCGTAGGCTAGGCGAGCTCGGTTTGGCGCAATGAAATATCTCGACAGTGGATCGCGGGACCCTAGACAAACACTTGCGACGTGGCTCGAAGAGGTGGTGCGTCCTGATGTCACCGAGTTTCGCCTTCAAACGGGATTTTTCTCATACGACGGAATTTGCCTTCTCGTACCTTACCTAGAAATAAGCGCGCGAGAAGATCGAATACTGAAGGCATTAATTGGCTCAAATGACGGCGGAACGTTGCGGGCGGATATCGCCGAATTGGTTGGGATATTGGGTCTCCCGAGACAGCAAGCGCAACTCGGTATCGTGAATTTCGCTGGCGGCTATTTTCACCCCAAGTCATATCACGTCGTTCGTGCTGACGGATCGCAGGCAGCGTTTGTTGGCTCCGCAAATCTGACGGCCGCCGGCCTTGCTCTTCACATAGAGGCCGGCATCTCGCTTGATACCCGAGACGGTGATTCACCCGAGCGTCTCGTTGAGATCGGCGCCGCAATCGACAGGTGGTTCGCCGCACTTGACCCCGGTCTGATCGTTGTAACAGGCATGGACACTGTTGACGAACTCTTGACCGCGGGTATTCTTTCGGCAACGCCGGCTGTGCGTGCTTCGCGCGAGAGCACCGAGGGCGTTAGTTCCACTGCTGCTGCTCGCCCACGCATTCGGGCTATCTTCCCCTTGCCGCCTAGTCGCCCACGTGGTTTTGGCAATGTCGCTGGCGTCCTGGTACCGGCAGTTGGTGCTGAAGTTGAAGACCTTCCTGAAGAGGCGATCAATGAGGATCAAAGCGAGCTGGTAGTCGAGCTAGCTCCTCCTGCGCCTAGGCAGAGCGGCGCGCATACCGTGTTCCTGATGACGCTACAAAGAACCGACGTTGGCGTTGGCCAAACGACCCTTGGAGCCGCACGACGCTCGCCTGAGATCTTCATACCGTTAGCCGCACGTAACGCGGATCCGGAATTTTGGGGCTGGCCTGGTTCATTTACACCAGACACATCAAAACCGGGAAAGATGGATCGCGGGTCCGTGAAAATGCGAATCGGAACTACAATTGTAGAAGTAAACATGATGACATGGCCGGACAAGCACGACTTTCGGCTCAGAAGCGAACAGCTACGGAGTGCCGGAAATATCGGAGATATTCTCTATCTAGAGAGGAGCGACGGACTGTCCGGATTTACGTACTACGTCGAAGTGATTCCTGCGGGCTCTGCGAAGTATCCCCAACACTTGGCGTACTGCGTCAACGCGGTCCGAAATTCTAAGCGCGTTTGGGGCTACCTTTAGGCCGGCTTATATAGCAATAATATTTCCTCTGAAGACACAGCGTTCTTTCGAAAGATGTCTCTGGAGATCAGCATATCCATTGAGAGCGATTCCGTCGCGACAAATCCGACCGCTTGAGCAACCTGTCGAAGCAAGGAAGGGGTCTGGATGTCGACTCGTATTCCGCCAGCAATTGTGTGATTGTTGCCAACGACGACATTTGCGAATCGTTTTGGCTTGAGTGCCAGATGCATTCCTGTCATTACGTCCCTCATATCGAAGAAGTATTTCGCCAAAAGCGCAGGTAGATTCCTTCGACGGAATCCAACCTCGACCTTCTCATTGAGTGAATTGACACGCCAGATGAGATCTCGCACATCCCCTGGCAATTGCTCGCCGTCCGACTTGAATCGATCCCAATACTGACGGCGGACTTTCTCGGAAATCTCTCGATTGCCTATCATCTCCTGGTCCTTGGAGCGATGATCCGGTCTTGGCAGAAGGCCGAGATAAATCAGACTAAGACGGTCAGTGTCCAAGTACGGCAATGCCGTGGCGTACGGTGGCGACGTGACGATGAGGTCCAAAGAGCATCGGCCCCAATGACTCGCGCATCTCCGCGCGTCGCCCTCTGTAATGTCGAACCTCGGATTTGACGGCAGCCCATTCTGAAATAAAAATGCCAGGACGGCTCGGAATGATCGGTCCAACTCATCCAGAAACTCCTTTTCGGCATCTATGCTTTCTTGCGGGTGGACCTCCTTCCTCACGCGCAAGTCGTCTTCCTTCTGCCAAGAGACCCTACGCAAAATATTGCTGAGCGCAATCCGCATTAGATCTGCCGCGACCTTGTCGCGAACTCGTCTAATCAGCAATGCAATGTGATCAAGTTGAAAAAGGATAGGCTTTGAGAACCAAGACGAAAGATAGAGCTGATCGGCCGAGGAAAGACTGTGAAAATAATGCAGTCGCTTGGTTGTTCGCTCTCCGCCGCTCACCAACTGACTGCGCACCCGCGCATAGCTAGAAGCAAGTTTTTCTGCGTCTGCCGACAATAAACGAGCCTTCACTGACCCCAAGAAAACGGACAGCGGATTCATATCTATCCCCAATCCGCAACAGTTCGAAAGGATTGCTTCGACTACTGTCGTTCCACTGCCACTCATCGGATCGCCGACGACGGCGCCGGGGTGAATACCTGAGATATTGATTAACGATTTCACGAGCTGTGGAAAAAACTTTCCGCGATACTCGTGCACTCCATGAGTACCGTATCGCAAGCAACGCCGCTGCGGCAAAGGCACGTCACCGTTGAAGGGAAGTTGCTGCCGCAGAGATTGAACAGCCACGCCAGTGCGAACGAGATTGACCGTTGATTCTCGAAGCGACTGCGTTGTCAGCATTGACTCTGTCGCGTGCTCAATCGACTCCCAATACGATAGACGATTGGCGAGATCTTGCAGTGAACGAACGGATATTACTTCAAATTCAGTGCTAGTCTCTTCGAGCAAGCCCAAGGGGCGCGCATCAGCTGCTGCAAGTGATTGCAGTTCCCGCAACGCCAGAACTCGCTCAAACGGTTGGATGTACGGCTTCATTCGCACGCGGAGGGCGTTCACCGAACACCCGTGCGATACTGCAAGACCAAAATGTTCTCGTTCCGAATCTTTCCTATTGCTGGATTGAATGCTTTCTTTGTGGACTGTAGCGTTCGATCGATTCGCAGCACCTCGCGGAATCCATGCATTGTCCCGGCGTGACTGATCAGATCTGCATTGTTAACTCGTTGTCCTTTCAGCGTGGAGTCGCCGACCACAAAACAGGCGTAGCCGTCCTGCCGAATTCTCGTCGACAGCCATTCAAGAATCTGCGCGAATTCGTTGCTAAAAGTCAGTGCTGTCGCGCCGTTTTTTCCGCGAGTCGAGTACTTTCGATGGCTTCCAATTTCCTGTTTCTTGAATAGCGGCTGATCCATACCAAGCCAGACCATCCTCGTCATGTGGTAAAGGTGATAGCTGTATGCATTTGGATACGGGGGCGAACAGACTATGAGGTCAAGTAGCGGCACTTCTGGAGCATCTAAGAGATTGCCCTCTATAACTTTGCAGTCAAAGCGAGGTTCAACGAGTTCGGAGAACTCCGCGGCCGCACGACAAGCGACCTCAGCGGATCGCGCCCACCGACGAAAGGTTTCTCCTGGCTGAATATTCTTCTCGCGTCGAACGTATCGTGTATCAGAGTCCTGCCGGGACACCGACACAACTATTGCCGAGAATGCCGTAATAGCGAGCGTGCGGGCAGCTTGTGAAGACAGCTCCTTACACCACGCGAGCAGTTCCGCTAATTCTTCAATCACATGCTTCTCGAACCAAAAGTCCAATTTCTCATATGACGGGCGCCACTGCTTTGACGAAAATACTTGCAAGGGAAAAAGATCTGCATCGTGTTCAGCGCCGAGAGTGTCCCCAAGCAACCTAGCCCGGTGGGCGAGCGCGCACAGGGCCTGGGTATCTGACTCCGAGATTGTTCCGGTCTTCGCTCGTGAAATTAGGCACGCTAAGGGATTGGCATCAACTCCCACTGCGTGACGCTTAAGCGTGAGAGCTTCGACTAGAGTAGTTCCGCTTCCACAAAATATATCTCCTACCGTGTCACCAACGCCGGAGAGCTCTTGAATAAGAGCGTTAGGAATCTGCGGAATGAACTTAGCGGGATATGGATGGATGCCATGCGTCAAATAACTCGTTTTCGCGCCGGCGAAATCCCAATCAATGGCTGCAAGCTTCCCAAGATACGGAACGCCTCTGTCTTGAACAGATAGAGACGGTGTTCTCGGGTCCTGATCCTCGGTGACCGTCGACGCGAAGGCCACAACTGCTCGCGCCTCACCCTCGGAGAAATTGCGCCAGCCGTGGCGATCGCGAGTTGGCTCTGGAATCAGACCGGCTCTCAGCCAACGCAGAAGCGTGTCCTTATGAACGCCTGCAAGGCGAGCGACTCCAGCCGTTGATATCTTTGGAGTCCTAGTGGCTACGTTCTGCATTTGTCATATGCTTGCATATACTTGCATATAGGTAAACATGCATTTCTCGTGAAATGCGCACGTTGAATCGGTGGGAACCAGCCGTGATGACACCTGCATCACACGATCAGTGGTGAGAGCCTTCGAAAGCATCCGTCTAGCAAGGATTCACGCGCATGGATGACCACGCTCGCTACGACCGTTTCGGCTGGCAATCCGACCTCGCGACTTTTTCTGGCTCCGAGCCACGAGTCGTACGCTTGCGGCTGCAGCAATTCGTCGAGGACGCAAGCCCCGAACAGATTCGCGCTTGGGATCAGTCAATTCCGTGGCTGCAGCGCGAATGCCGAGCGCTCGAAATACGCGACAGCGCTTCTCGCGAATACACGGCTATTCTGGAGTACGAGCTGCCGCGCGATTTTCGCCGTCCGGATGTCATCGTCCTCGAAAACGGCTGCGTCGTTGTGTTGGAGATCAAGGGTCAGTTGCTCCCATCGCGGGCGGCGATCGACCAGGTGTTGGCCTATGCGCGCGATCTCGCGGCCTATCACGCCGCTTGCGCGCGGCATCCCGTTACCCCGGTCCTGCTCACACGCGGCGCAGAGCCAACGCCGAAAGTGCGGGATGGCGTGTATGTGGTCGCCCCGGAAGGTCTCGCGGGCTTACTGGAAAGTCTCACCCAACGACCTGAGCCGCTGATCCGCGCAGACGAGTTTCTAGTCGAGAATGCTTACGCCCCCTTGCCTTCCATCGTGCAGGCGGCACGCGAACTCTTTCACCATCGCCCATTGCCCATGATCAAGCGGGCCCGTGCCGCAACCGAACCGGCACTGTGGCACATCACAGAGATCGCACAGAGTGCCGCACGCACGAAGACGAGACATCTGGTGCTGCTGAGCGGTGTCCCGGGATCCGGCAAGACGCTGGTGGGATTGCAGCTCGTGCACTCGCACTGGCTCGACGATCTGGCGATTGTCCGAGACAACAAGAAGCCGTCGGCCGCCGCGGTCTATCTCTCGGGGAACGGTCCGCTGGTCGAAGTGCTTCAGCACGCCCTGCGCGAAGGCGGTGGCGGAGGAAGAACATTCGTTCAGGACATCAAGTCCTACGTCAAACAACACAGCCGCGCCGGTCGGCCGATCCCACCGGAGCACTTGATCGTTTTTGACGAGGCGCAGCGCGCGCATGATGCCGACCGTGTCGCCTCGGTTCACCGGAGCGCGGTTGACAAGAGCGAGCCGGATCACCTCTTAGAGTTTTGCGGCCGCATTCCGGAATGGTGCGTGCTAGTGGCGCTTATCGGCAACGGGCAGGCCATTCACTCCGGGGAGGAAGGTGGCATTTTGTTGTGGCGCAAAGCAATCGATCGATTGCCTGCAGACGCCGGCTGGGAGGTCCACGGCGCACCGGACATGGCGGAGCCGTTTGGGGGATCGCGAGCCCGTCAGCATTGGAATCCCGTGCTCTCTCTCGACACCGAGATCCGATTTCATCTCACGCCTCGCGTGCATTCGTTCGTGGGCGGTCTCCTCGATTGCGCTCTGGACGAGGTCCTTCGTTCCATCGCGCAGGAACTGCACGAGGGCTCGCACCGATTCCTGGTGACACGGAGTCTCAATGCGGCCAAGGACTATCTGCGCGAGCGCTACCAGGATGCGCGCGAGGCGCGCTTCGGCTTGCTCGCGTCGTCGAAGGACAAGTGGCTGCCCGAGTTCGATGTCGACAACACTTTCCAAACGACCAAGCGCTTGAAGGTCGGGCCCTGGTACAACGCGCCGGTCAGCGACTCCGCCTCCTGTTGTCGGCTCGAAACCGTCGTCACGGAATTCTCATCACAGGGACTGGAACTCGACTGCGCGCTCGTCGCGTGGGGCTCGGACCTGCTCTGGGAGAACGGCGCCTGGTCGATAGCGCATTCGCGGGGCACGAGAGGCCAGCTGCGCGATCCGATGGCGCTTCGCAAGAATGTGTATCGCGTGCTGCTCACGCGGGGACGGGACGGGAGTGTGGTGTTTGTTCCGGAGGATGCGAGGTTTGATGCCACGTTTGGGCGTTTGTTGAGAGCGGGGTTTAGGAGGTTGGAGGAGTAGGCCGACGCTCCGACGCGAATCTGCTCGATTCGGAGCACCCGAGTGCGCCGGGGTCAGAGCGGAAGATGAGAGGGCTCGTCCGCCCACTCCCGCGGTCGCAGAAACTCCTGATAGAGCCCCGCCTCAGGAGTGCCGGGCTCGGGATGCCAGCCGTAGCGCCAGCGGACGAGGGGCGGGAGCGACATGAGGATCGATTCCGCGCGCCCGCCGGACTGAAGGCCAATGAGCCTCGCTATCGAGAGCGGCGATACTGCCCCGGGGCGCTACCCATCTCCCGCTTGAACGCACGCGTGAAAGTGGCTTCGGACTCATAACCCACATCCGCCGCGATTTGCGAGATCGGGTGCAGCGTCTCGCGCAGCCGCTGCGCGGCTACCTGCATGCGCCAGCGTGTGAGATAGCTCATTGGCGGGACATCGAGCAACTGCGTGAACCGATCGGCGAAAGCGGAGCGTGACAAGAGGGCTTCCGCCGCCAGTGCCTCGGTGGTCCACGGGTGCGCGATGTGCGCATGCATGCGGGCCAGTGCCCGGCCGATGGCCGGATCGCGCAGCGCGGCCAGCCAGCCCGTGCGCTCGCGCGGGAGTCCCGCGGTGTATTCGCGCAATGCCTCGACGAACAGCAGCTCGGAAAGCTTCGCGAGCACCGTGCCGGCGGCGGGCCGGCCGGACGCCACTTCCTGCGCAGCGTGCTGGAAGGAGCGGGCAATCCAGTCGGAACCCGGCCTCCCATCCAGGTTCATCGCCATCACGCGTGGCAGCGCGTTGAACAGCGGATGCTCCTGCGATTCACTGCCGACGAAGCCGCACACGATACGCGTGACTTCGCCGCCACCGCCGTGCTCGATGCTGGACAACGCGCCGCTGGGCTCGGTCCGGATCAGCAGGTTTGAATCCACGGGCGGGATGCCGGGACCGCTCGCCAGCAGGTGCGCGTCGTTGCGCGGCAGCAGCACGATGGTATTGCCGCCGACATCCAGCGGACGTTCACCGTCCACCGCGACATGCATGCGCCCCGAGATCACGTAATGAAAGGAGATCACGGACGCGGTGTTGGTCAGATGTGGCCGGCAATCCTCCGGACCAATGTGTGAGGTCACACACCAAGGTGCGGTAAACGAAGCCTCCAGAAACACGCCCCCAGTCAGGCGGACGACTCGCAATACATCGCTCAAAGCATCCATGACGCGCTCCCCGTGCACTTCCGGCGGCTCGGCAAAGAGGCGAGGCGGATGAGCCATGGTGGCTTCCACCGCGCTGCGCGAAATTGGCCCCCAGCGCGAGCCGCCGTGGCTCGCCATCATTGGAGAGCTGACCATGACCGTCAAGGACTACGCCGGATACGCCGTTTCAGGAGCCAACACTGCGGGCGTGCAGGCGTTCGAACAGGCATCCCACGAACTTCGTTGCTATATCAACGATCCCGTCGCGAGCGTGGACCGGGCGATCGCCGCAGCGCCCGATATGGTCATGGCACATACGCTGAAGGCCTGGATGCACCTGATGGGCACCGAGCCCGCTGCCTTGCCGGTCGCGCGTGCCTGCCAGCAGGCGGGCGCGGCACGGCCGGCGAACGAGCGCGAGCGCGGACATCTGCAGGCGATTCGCCTCGTGAGCGAAGGCCTATGGCGCGATGCCGGCCGCGTGCTCGAGGATGTCAGCGCGGCCTATCCGCGCGACCCCCTCGCCCTGCAGGCGGGGCACCTCATCGATTTCTTCACCGGCGACTCGCGCATGCTGCGCGACCGGCCTGCGCGCGCGCTGCCGGCTTGGGACCCCAGCGTCCCTGGCTATCATGCGGTGCTTGGCATGCACGCGTTCGGTCTGGAAGAAACGGGGGACTACGCGCGAGCCGAAAAGACCGGCCGCAGGAGTGTGGAGCTCGAGCCGCGCGACGGCTGGGGCCAGCACGCGGTGGCCCACGTCATGGAAATGCAGAACCGGCCGCGCGACGGCATCGCCTGGATGCGTGCGAACCCGGAAGCGTGGTCGCGGGACAGCAGTTTCGCCGTGCACAACTGGTGGCACGTCGCCGTGTTCCATCTCGAGGTCGGAGACGTCGACGAGGTGCTGCGCCTCTACGACGGCCCGATCAACGGCAAGCGTTCCCGGATCATCCTGGAAATGATCGACGCCACAGCGTTGTTGTGGCGGCTGCAGCTGCGCGGCGTGGACGTGGGCAATCGCTGGGAAGCGCTGGCCGACGATTGGGCGCCGGTGGCCACCGCGGGCAACTACGCCTTCAATGACGTGCACGCCATGATCGCGTTCGTCGGCGCCAATCGCGGCAAGGCGCAGCGTGCGGTGCTCGAATCTCAGCGCCACGCGCTCGCAGGGAGCGGCGACAACGTTCAGTTCACGCGTGAGGTGGGGTATCCCGCGGCACTCGCGATCCAGGCGTTCGCGGAGGGCAACTATGCGGAATGTGCGCGATTGCTCAGGCCGATCCGCAGCTACGCGCACCGCTTCGGCGGCAGCCACGCGCAGCGCGACCTGCTCGATCTCACGCTCATCGAGGCGGCGCTGCGCGGCGGCATTCGCCCGCTGGCATCCGCGCTGGCGAGGGAGCGCATCGCGTTGCGGCCGGAGAGTCCGTTGTCGCAGCTTTTCGTCAGGCGTTCCGAGGCGCTGGATACATCGGTGCGGGCTGCTTAGCCGTGTCGACCGATCAAGCGAACCAGGGCGGGTCAGGGCGGACGAAAGGACTCGTCCGCCCATTCCCGCGGTCGCAGACTCCGGGCCGAAGGGAGCGCAGGCCTCGCGAGCGGTGCGGTGCCAGTGAACCGCGTCCACTTAAAAACCGTAGTAGGGCGTGAGGTCGAAGCCGCCGCCGAACCACCAGATGGGCTCGCCGCCTTCCTTCTCGGCGAGGAAGAACCTCACGTTCATGTGCGCCGTGGGCGCGTAGGGGTTGTGCGGATGGAAGATGAGCGAGACGCCAAGGGCTTCGAAAGAACGCCCCGCGAGCTCCGGCCGGCGCGCGCTGGCCGTGGGCGGAAGGTTCGGACCGAAGACATCCGAGTAGCCGACGCCCGCGCGCTCGAACACCGCACCCTCCGCGAGCACTCGCGACCGGCCGCCACCACCCTCGGCGCGTTCCCAGAGGTCTTCGCGAAAGCGCGCCGCCCCATCCTCCGCCTCACTCGCCCCACAGACGCGATCCTGGAGAGAGATGAGATAGGCGCGGACGGCAGCGGTGTCGATCCGGTCGGTCATCGGCGAGCAGTATGATCCGAAAGGACACCATGCCCTCACCCCAACCCTCTCCCGCGAGCGGGAGAGGGAGTAGAGTCGGTCGAAGCGCACAAGCGGGAGGGGCCGGAAATGCGAAATCTAGAGCGCCTCATCGCATCCGTAGTGTTGTTGCTGCCGTGCACAGGCGTTGCGGCAGAACCGGCGGCGCCCACCGACTTTGCCCTGGAATTTGTTCTGTCCGAACGACCGCCGCCGGGCCGCCCCGCCATCGTTCGCTGTCTCGAGGGCTGTGACTGGGCGGAGAGGACGATCCAGTGTCCCGTGGAGCAACAAGATTGTCGCGCACTCATTGCGAGCCGCAGGCTCGATACTCTGCAGTCCATCGAGGCGCGTCGGCCAAAAGCTCGACCAGTTCTTGACAGCCACTGCCTGGGGCTTCACGTCATCACGGATCCGCCCGGCAAGATGAATCAACATTGCGAGGAGATTGAAGAGGAGGGCGCCTCAGGATCCAATTGTTTTGTCGAAGAGGTACCGGCGCCCGACAGCCGTGCATTCGTCAACGATGTCTTTCCGAAGGCACCAGCGGAACTGGCGGGTTTTAGCCCCGGTGATGTCATTGTGAGCCTGAACGGTGCTCCTATCGCGGGACGCATGGACGTGTTCTACGCGATCCGAAGCACTAAGGCGGGACAGTCGTTCGATGCCCTGCTCGAACGCGATGGGGCCCCGATGACGGTGCAGGGTCGAGTCGGTATCGCAATGTCCGACGGCGCGTGCGCAGTAGCTAGCGCACGACTGCTCGAGACTGCGGTGAAGTACGACCCTTATCTGGAGTACGTTCCCTTCAAGCTTGTCTTCGATTTGCCAGGCGTGAATGTCGAGCTTAATTGCCTGGAAGGCTGCAGCGGGGGCAGGCAGGGCAACTTGTGTGGCTTCTCATTCTATGGGCCCGTCGACCGATGCACCGTCCGGGTCTATCAAGTTGCTGGCGGCGAGTTGATGGTGGGCGGCGATGAACTGAACAACGCGTACCCCAAACCGTCGAAACCAAAGTAAGACGCTACTCGCCAGTGGTGTGTCAGGTATCGGCTGCCGGTACCGAATGATGCTCGTGCACGATGGTCCACGCGCCGCCGACCCGACGCAGGCACACCGTGAGGCGCACGGGGAACGAGATAGGCGCGGACGGCGGCGGTGTCGATCCGGTCGGTCATGAGCGGGCAGTATGACCCAAGAGGGCAGTGGGACGCGTCCGTGTGCCTCCGTCAACGCTAACCAGAGCCAGAGCATGGGCGGGCATGGCGCCGAGAGGTGGTCACAAAACGTGACCACCTCCGGATGCTGCCGCGGTCACCGCAACGGCTGGCAGACTTGCATTTCAGCGCGGTTGGACCACATTCCAATCTGGCTCTCTGGACATACATGACCTACCTTGCGCCAAATGTCCCAGATCGGAGACACTAAGCCCGCAGAGGCGGTATTTCATGCTCGAGCACTGGCCGAGATCCGCGGATTGCCGCGTGTTGTTCGCAAAGCGATAGGCGCTGCAATCTGGGACTTACAGCTCGGGCGAACGCTGGCGATGCCGCTTTCAAAGCCGTTGCCTGGCGTTGCGCACGGAGTGCATGAGCTGAGGCTGCATGGCGAGACTACCCAATTCCGGGTGATCTATTGCCTGCGGCCGGGCGTAGGTGTCGTGATTCTCAGCGCATTTGCCAAGCGCACGCGGCGGATTCCGCTGCAGGAGTTGAGGTTAGCAAGGCACCGATTGAAGGACTTACTCAATGAAGAAGCGTAATCGAGTTGTGACCCGCAGCGCACGCGAACTGGCGCGTGCCCTATCACTTGATCCTGAAGATGCGATTGAATTCGAGGTTCGCTCGTCACTGGTTGAAAAGATTGCGGTAGTAGTTAGGCAACGCGGGCTAACACACCAACAAGTGGCGAAACTTGCGCGGACGTCGCGCACTCGCATCACCGGAATTCTCAACCGCAGCGCGAGCGGTGTTTCGACTGATCTGCTGCTGCGAATACTGGCAAGTCTCGGGTATCGCGCGCGAATTGTTGTAACGCGTGCCGCTTGAGTTGTGCGTTCGCGTTGTGCCCTCACCCCGGCCCTCTCCCGCAAGCGGGAGAGCGGGTGGAGCCCTCACGCTGGTCTGGCGAGGAGTAGCTAACTAGGCTACATTTGTAGCCTAAATGGCGACACACCAACCCATCGATCTCGCCGCGCTGTTCTTCGGTGCCTATCGCAGGCAGGTCCTCGGCCTGTTGCTCCTGCACCCGGACGAGTCCTTCCACTTGCGTGAGATTGCGCGGATCACGAATACGCAGCCGGGAACGTTGCGGCGTGAATTGGCGTTGCTGGCCGAGGCTGGCGTTCTCCAATCCGAAAAGGTCGGAAACCTGGTGCGCTACCGGGCGAGCCCCGAGTGTCCCATTTACGATGAGTTGCGTGGAATTCTGCGCAAAACCAGCGGCATTGCCGAGATATTGCGCGAGGCATTGGCGCCGTTGAGCGATAGGATCTCAGTGGCTTTCGTCTATGGCTCGGTGGCGCGCGGTGACGAGCGTCGCGCGAGCGATATTGACGTCATGGTCGTTGGTACGGTGGCCCTCGAGGATGTCGTGCGGGCGCTGCATCCCTGTCAGCAACAGTTGCGCCGCGAGATCAACCCCAGTGTCTATGCCCCGGCGGAATTCAGGCGAAAGGCGAAGGACAAAGGGGCGTTCATTGCGCGTGTCCTGGCAAGCCAGAAGCTCTTCATCGTAGGAAACGCTGATGAGCTTGGAAAACCTGGCGCGCGTCGGAAAGCTCAAGCCGCATAGTCCGACACGGCAGGAGATCGCGCGGCTTGTCGCGTCGGCTCACCGCAATCTTCGGGACGCGCGCGTCGCGGGCGTCAGCGCAGAGACGCGCTTCGATGTGGCGTTCAAGGCAGTCATGCAGTGCGGTCTGGCTGCACTCATGGCCAATGGGTTCCGGCCCTCAACCAGTGAGCCCGGTCACCACGCGACAGTCATTCAGAGTCTTACGATCACGATTGCGCTTCCGAATGAACGCTGCATTGTTCTCGACAAGCTGCGACGCCTGAGGAATCTGAGCGACTACAGCGGCGTGGACATTAGCGAACAGGAAGCCGCCTCTTGCATTCGCAGCGCAGAGAGCTTGTTGGTTTCTTTCGGGGCATGGCTGCGTATCAACCGTTCGGAACTGTTGAGTCGCGATTCGTAGGGCGCCCGGGAAGGAACCCTCACCCCGGCCCTCTCCCGCAAGCGGGAGAGGGAGACCGTCTAATTCGCCTGTGCGATCGACCCAGCGGACAACACGCCCTATTAGAATGAGGTGTGCCTGACTTCATCACTTCTGTCGCCGGCGAGCAGGTACCCCGGATCATCTATGGAACCGCTTGGAAAGAAGCGGACACCGAACGACTGGTCCGGCTCGCGATCCACGAGGGTTTTCGCGGCATCGACACCGCTTGTCAGCCCAAGCATTACGACGAAGCGGGTGTGGGCGCCGGTGTGACCGCATCGCTCGGCGACCAGCTGACTCGCGCTCAACTGTATCTGCAAACCAAATTCACGCCGCTTTCGGGCCAGGATCCTGCCCGGATTCCCTACGATCCAAAGGCACCGCTTACCGAACAGGTGGCGCAGTCCTTTGCCGCTTCTCTGCGCAACCTGCAGACCGATTACCTGGACTGTCTCGTGCTGCATTCATCGCTCGCGAGTGAGAAACACACGATGGAGGTATGGCGCTCCATGGAGTCGCTCGTGGACAGCGGCGGTGTAAGGCAGCTGGGCATCAGCCACTATCATGACCTCGCAGAGCTGGAGGGCATGTTTCGCGCAGCTCGCGTCAAGCCCGCGGTCGTGCAGAACCGCTTTTACGACGACACGGGCTACGATCGCGAGATCCGCGCGTTCTGCTCGCAACCACGGATTGTTTATCAGAGCTTTTGGACGCTCACGGGCAATCCTCACGTGCTCGCTCATGCGACGATCAAGTCTCTGGCGTCGAAATACGGACGAACGCCCGCGCAGATTTTCTTCCGCTATCTGACCCAGGGCGGCGTCGTGCCGCTGACCGGAACCCGCTCCCAGACGCACATGCGCGAGGACCTCGCGATCTTCGAATTCGAGCTCACGGAGAGCGAGCGCGAGACGGTCGAGGAGCTTCTCTAGGCCAAGGCGAACGCTTATGAAGCGCCCGGCGGACCAGCGCGGAGCCGGGGTCGGCGAGAAAGACTCCGCCGAAGATTTGCGGCACGCCGAATGCTCCGATCAGCAGCGGTCCCCACGTTCCGCCGTGGCGCCCGCGCAGCACACGCCGCATTCCGACCGCGCAGGCGGTGAAGAGCAGACCGACGATCACGAAGTTGGCGATCTGGATCCATCCGAGGTCGCCCAGGCTCAACAGGCTGAACGGGTGACGTTTCAGGTCGAAGCCGTCGCGGGTGAAGGCCTGAAGCAGGATAGAACTCCCCGTTGATGCTTAGCGGCACGCTTGCGAACTCCCTATCACGCCGGCGTTACTTATTTAACGTCGCTTGCGGCACCTGCGACCGCCTATTCTTGCAGGGAATTGTCGCATCGGATTTCGCTCGAAGTGTGCGCGTGTCCGCTCTAGGCCTAATCGTCCGCTAGGCGAACGAGTCGAGCGGCGTTGAGAAGGTCAAGGCTCGTGTCCACGATCGATCATCCGTTCGGCACAGTCCCAGCCGCATGCGCGTCGTCCTGAGTCGCAAGGGTTTTGATACCACGGCAGGCGGATGCCCGAGTCCGATCGTCGCTGGACGTCCGCTGTCACTGCCGATCCCGACGCGGATGCCGACTCGATTTCGCTACTGCGACCTTGCCGCCGGTGTGGGCGAGGTCGTCGAGCAGCTGACGCGCGGTCGCCATGCGAGGCAGAGCTTCTGCCACCTCGACCCCGATCTCGACGCGAGCACCTTGCCGCGCGCTGCGGGCTGGCCTGCGTCGAACACGGTCTACGTGGCACGTGAGGCGCTGAACGTGGGAGGCGAGGAATGGGCGTGCCCGGGTTGGGGGCTGTTTGCGCGCGGCCTGCGATATGATTCGTGGAGCGCTGACGGGCACCCGCAAGCGGCGGCTCGTGGCCAGGAGTTCGTCGCCGATATCGGTGAGCGTGTCGATGCGCGGGAGTGGGTGAGGGGGTTGTTTGCGGCGGCACTCGTGGCACCGGTGTGAGGAAAGATGGTATCGCGATTTCTGGGTTTATCCGTCGCTTTCACTGCTGGAGACCAAGTATCGACCGGCGGAGAGTCAGAGAGCGATGGCGGAGTTTCGTCAAGCCGGTACAATCGCTCACCCTTCGATTCGAGGGCAGACGGGCATGGCGAAACTCGATCCGCGACTTTCACCAGCGTATTCGGTCGGCGAGGCGGCGCGATATCTAAGGATCCCGTCGCCGACTGTCCGCTCGTGGGTATTCGGTCGCGACTATCCGAAGCGCTCCGGCCAGGGCCGGTTTCAGCCCGTTGTCGTCCTGCCGAGGGATCCCAGTCACCGTTTGTCTTTTCGCAATCTGATCGAGCTTGCGGCGCTCCGCGCGTTGCGGACGGAGCACGAGTTCAAGCTTTCAGCGGT
>Ga0180104_1000126_pt1 | contig 16726 bp, 25 predicted proteins | sample EasRiv730_16_1Da_FD_121791 | JGI IMG/M metagenome (GOLD analysis project Ga0180104, IMG submission 121791) | Soil microbial communities from meander-bound floodplain in the East River, Colorado, USA - East River metaG ERMLT730_16_1Da | ecosystem: Environmental > Terrestrial > Soil > Floodplain ... | reverse complement strand
GGACTTCATCGCGATCTCCTCTTGGGCGGCAACGCCGAAACGTAATCTTCGGCCAGTACGATCCAGCTCCTCAGCGCGCGCGCGTGCTGCGCCTTGCCGACGCGGAACATGAAGCCGGGCTTGCCGGTGCCGCACAGCATGTGCTCGCGCAGCAGGAAACACACTGCGCCGAACATCTTCTTCTCGGTGATGGCGCGCCGGCCGGCAAGAATCTTGCGCAGCCGTTCGGCGAGTGTTTCATCTGTCATACGCGGCATCGCTCGGTCCCTTGACAAGGAATGGCGCTCGGATAATACTAAACCTTGTGGTTAAGTATCAAGACCCCCGGCTCGACGCGGTGTTCTCGGCGCTCGCGGACTCCACGCGCCGCGGCATCCTCGAGTCGCTGAGCGAAGGCGAGCTCGCGGTGAGCGAGCTGGCGGCGCCGCACGACATGTCGCTGCCGGGGTTCATGAAGCATTTGCGCGTGCTGGAGGACGCCGGGCTCATCGCGCGCACCAAGGAAGGGCGCGTGGTGAGCTGCGAGCTCTCCGCCGCGCCGATGAAAGCCGCGGCGACCTGGATGTCGCGCTACGAGAAGTTCTGGACCGAGAAACTCGACTCGCTCGCCCGCTATCTCTATCAGCAGGAGGAATTCCAGACATGGAACAAGTCAGGCTCCAGCAAAAGCCCTCGCTCAGCCTCACCCGCCACTATCCGGTCTCCCCGGAAAAAGTCTGGCGCGCGTGGACCGACCCGGAAGCGGTAAAGAAGTGGTGGGGGCCGGGGCCGGGCGAGCCGGTCTCGGCGGCCGAGCTCGACGTGCGCGTCGGCGGGCGCTTCCGCATCGTGTTCGGCGGGCCCGACGGAAAGATGCACGAGTGCGCGGGCGTCTACCGGGAAGTGGTGCCGAGCCGCAAGCTCGTCTTCACCTGGAGCTGGCCGCGCACCACGCCCGAGCGCGAATCGGTCGTCACCATCGTCTTTCGAGCTTCGGGAAAAGGTACTGACCTCGACTTCAAGCATGAGCAGCTCTTCGACGAGAAGGTGCGCGACGACCACAAGCGCGGCTGGACGGGCACGCTCGACAAGCTGGCCGAATTTCTACGTTAGCTCACTGGAGGACGCATGTACGTTGACGGATTCGTATTGCCTGTGCCGAAAAAGAACCTGGCCGCCTATCGCCGCATGGCCACCAAGTCCGGGAAGGTCTGGCGCGAGTACGGCGCGCTCGACTACAAGGAGTGCATCGCCGACGACGTGAAGAAGGGAAAACACACGTCGTTCCCGCAGGCGGTGAAGCTCAAGCCCGGCGAGGTGGTGTTCTTCTCCTGGATCCTCTACCGCAACCGCAAGCACCGCGACAGCGTGAACAGGAAGGTGATGAAGGACAAGCGCATCGCGCCCATGATGGACCCGAAGAAGATGCCGTTCGACGGCAAGCGCTTTTTCTGGGGCGGCTTCAAGGTGGTGGTGGACCTGTGAAGCCGTTCGAGATCGCGCGAGTGGTCGATGCGCCGCGCGAGCGCGTGTGGCAGGCCTGGACCGAGCCCGCGCGCCTGAAGCAGTGGTGGGGCCCGAAGGGCTTCAAGGTCCACACCTGCAAGGTCGACCTGCGCCCCGGCGGCACCTTCCTCTACGGCATGAAGGCGCCGGACGGCAGCGACATGTGGGGCAAGTTTGTCTACCGCGAGATCAAGGCGCCCGAGCGGCTCGTCTTCGTCGTCTCGTTCTCCGATCCGCAGGGCGGAGTCACCCGGCACCCGGCGTCGCCGGGCTGGCCGGCGTACATCCTGTCCACGGTGCAGTTTTCGGAAGCATCCGGCAAGACAAGAGTTAGCGTGAGCTGGACGCCGCACGAGGCGACCGAGGCCGAGCGCAAGACCTTCGACGAGGGCCGCGCCTCGATGCAGCAGGGCTGGGGCGGCACGCTGGATCAGCTCGCCGCCTACCTTTCGGGATGAACGAGCGCATCGTCAACGTGACCCGCGTGTTCGATGCGCCGCGCAGCCGCGTGTTCGAGTGCTGGACGCGCGCCGAGCACCTCGTGCACTGGTTCGGGCCGAAGGGCTTCACGATTCATTCGTGCGAGGCCGAAGCGCGCCCGGGCGGCATCTTCAAGCTCTGCCTGCGCGCGCCCGACGGCAAGGACTACTGGGTGCGGGGCGAGTATAGCGAGGTCGCCGCGCCCGGCCGTCTCGTGATCGCCTGCGCCGCCGACGACGACAAGGGCGTCGAGCGGCTGCACGAGGTGATCGACGTGACGTTCACCGAGTCGCGCGGCCGCACGACGGTGGCGGTGAACGCGGTGGCGCGCGGGCCGAGCGACGAGGCCGCCGCGATGCTCAAGGGAATGGACAAGGGCTGGGCGCAGACCGTCGCGCGCCTGGATACGCATTTGAGGAGATGACATGCTGAAATGGATTCTCGCCGGGACCGCGGTCGTCATAGCGGCGTTTCTCGCGGTGGTTGCCCTGCAGCCGTCGGATTTCCGCGTCGAGCGCAGCGCGACGATGGCCGCGCCCGCTCCGGCGGTGCACGCGCAGGTCAACGACTTCCAGAACTGGCGCGCGTGGTCGCCGTGGGAGAAGGTCGACCCCGCGCTCAAGCGCAGCTACGAAGGCCCGCGGGCCGGGACCGGCGCGGTGTACGCCTGGCAGGGAAACAAGGACGTCGGCGAGGGCCGCATGACGATCACCGACAGCCGCCCGGGCGAGCTGGTGCGGATCAAGCTCGAGTTCTTCAAGCCTTTTGCCGCGGTCAATGCCGCCGAGTTCAATTTCAAGCCCTCGGGCGACGGCACCGCGGTGACCTGGACGATGACCGGCCAGAACAACTTCCTGTCGAAAGCGATCTGCCTGTTCGTCAACATGGACAGCATGGTTGGCGGCATGTTCGAGCAGGGATTGGCCCAGATGAAAACCGTAGTGGAAAGGAGACCGTAATGCAGGTTCAGCCCTATCTGTTCTTCGACGGCCGCTGCGAGCAGGCCCTCGACTTCTACAAGAAGACCCTCGACGCGAAGGTGGAGGCGCTGATGCGTTTCAAGGAAAACCCCTCGCCCGCCCATAACCCGCCGGACTCCGAGGACAAGGTGATGCACGCCTGTTTCCGCATCGGCGACACGCAGGTGATGGCCTCCGACGGCAACTGCACGGGCAAGCCGAGCTTCCAGGGCTTTTCGCTCACCCTCAACGCCGCCGACGCGGCGGAGGCGAAGCGGCGCTTCAATGCGCTCGCCGAGGGCGGACAGGTGCAGATGCCGCTCGACGAGACCTTCTTCGCCGAGAGCTTCGGCATGGTGGCCGACCGCTTCGGCGTTTCGTGGATGGTCATTGCCGGACCGAAGAGCCCGGCGTGAAGAAGACCTACGACGGCAGCTGCCACTGCGGCGCGGTGCGCTTCGAGGCCGACGTCGACCTCGCGCAGGGCACCTTCAAGTGCAACTGCTCGATCTGCTTCAAGTCGCGGGCCTGGTTGGCGCCCGTCCCCGCCGGCGACTTCCGCCTGCTCGCCGGCGAGAACGCGCTGGCCGACTACCAGTTCGGCAAGCACACGATCCACCACCGCTTTTGCAGGACGTGCGGCGTACGGCCGTTCTCGCAGGCCAGCGACCCGAAGGGCAACAAGATGTACGCCGTGCGCGTGAACTGCCTGGACGGCGTGGATCCAAAGGAGCTGATCGACGCGCCGGTGAAGTACTTCAACATGCGGCACGACGACTTCAAGTCGCCTCCGGCAGAGACCCGGCACCTCTAACGTGGCTTCGATCCAGGAAAATGAGCGCGCCGTGTCGATTTCTCCGGGCGTGGTTCGTCGTAGAGGTAGAGCCGCAATAAGGCGACTCGCCACTACCGAAAGGATTCATCCATGCGATTCATGATCATCGTAAAGGCGACCAAGGACAGCGAAGCGGGCGTGATGCCGCCGGAGAAGATGCTGGCGGAGATGGCCAAGTACCACGAGGAGCTGCAGAAGGCCGGCGTGCTGCTCGACGGCTCTGGCCTGCAGCCGAGCTCGAAGGGCTGGCGCGTGAAGTACTCCGGCAACAAGCGCACCGTCATCGACGGTCCCTTCGCCGAGGCGAAGGAGCTGATCGCCGGCTACACCATGATCCAGACCAAGACGCGCCAGGAAGCGATGGAGTGGGCACGGCGCTTCCCCAATCCGTCGATCGACGGCAAAGAGGGCGAGATCGAGGTGCGCCAGCTCTTCGAGCTCGAGGACTTCGGCCCCGAGGCGGTCGAGCGCTTCAAGGACATCAATGTCGGCAAGAAGAAGTAGTCCCATGCCCAAGGTCATCTCCAAAGACGGCACCCCGATCGCTTTCGAGCGCTCGGGAACGGGCCCGGCGCTGATCCTGGTCGACGGCGCGCTCTGCTACCGCTCGTTCGGCCCGATGCCGCAGCTCGCGCCCCTGCTCGCGCGGCACTTCAGCGTGTTCACCTACGACCGCCGCGGGCGCGGCGAGAGCGGCGATACCGCGCCCTATGCGATCGAGCGCGAGGTGGAAGACATCGAAGCGCTGGTCAGGGAAGCGGGCGGCACCGCCTACGTGTACGGCATCTCGTCGGGCGCCGCGCTCGCGCTCGAGGCCGCGAACCGCATCGCCGGCATCCGCAAGCTCGCGCTTTACGAGGCGCCCTTCATCGTCGACGCCGGCCGGCCCCCGGTCCTGTCGGAGTGGGCGCGGATCGACGAGGCGCTCGCCGCCGACCGCCGCGCCGACGCGCTCAAGCACTTCATGAAGCTGGTGGGCATGCCCGGATTCCTGATCTTCCTCATGCGCCTGATGCCGGCGTGGTCGAAGCTCAAGGCGGTCGCGCACACGCTGGCGTACGACGGCGCGCTGATGCGCGACCATCAGCGGGGCCAGCCGCTGCCGGCGCAGCGCTGGGTCGCGGTCACCATCCCCACGCTTTCGGTGGCCGGCGGCAAGAGCCCGGCGTGGATGCGCAATGCGATGCAGGCGGTGGCCGAAGTCCTGCCGTACGCAAGGCATCGCACCCTGGAAGGCCAGAACCATATGGTGAAGGCCCGGGCGATCGCTCCGATGCTGGTCGAGTTCTTCCGGTGAAAGAGATCGAAGCGGTCTGGCGCATCGAGTCCGCAAGAGTGATCGCCGGCGTCGCGCGCATGGCGCGCGACGTCGGCCTCGCCGAGGAGCTCGCGCAGGACGCGCTCGTCGCCGCGCTCGAGACCTGGCCCGGGTCGGGCGTCCCGGACAACCCGGGCGCCTGGCTCATGGCCGCGGCCAGGAATCGCGCGCTCGACCATTTTCGCCGCCTCAAGATGCTCGAGCGCAAGCACCAGGAACTTGTTTTTGAAGAAGCCTTCGAACCCGACCTTGCGGCGGCACTCGATGATGATATCGGCGACGACCTGCTGCGGCTGATCTTCACCGCGTGCCATCCGGTGCTGTCCACCGAGGCCCGCGTCGCCCTTACGCTGCGCCTGCTCGGCGGCCTCGCCACCGACGAGATCGCGCGCGCGTTCCTCGTGCCCGAGGCGACCATCGCCCAGCGCATCGTGCGCGCCAAGCGCACCCTCGCCGAGGCGCGCGTTCCGTTCGAAGCCCCGCACGGCGAGGAGCGCGCCGCGCGCCTCGCCTCGGTGCTCGAGGTGATCTACCTGGTGTTCAACGAAGGCTACGCCGCGACCGCGGGCGAGGCCTGGATGCGCCCGGCGCTGTGCGACGAGGCGCTGCGCCTCGGCCGGATCCTGGCCGAGATGCTGCCGGAAGAAGCCGAGGTCCACGGCCTGGTCGCGCTGATGGAGATCCAGGCTTCGCGCTTCAAGGCCCGGCTGGGTCCCTCGGGCGAGCCGGTGCTGCTCGCCGACCAGGACCGCGCGCGCTGGGACCACCTGCTGATCCGCCGCGGTCTGGCGGCACTGGAAAAAGCCCAGGCGCTCGGCGGCGCGCTCGGCCCCTACGCGCTGCAGGCTTCGATCGCCGCCTGCCACGCCCGCGCACGCAGCGCGGCCGAGACGCAGTGGGTGCGCATCGTCGCGCTCTACGACGCGCTCGCCCAGCTCACGCCGTCGCCGGTCGTGGAGCTCAACCGCGCGGTCGCGGTCGGCATGGCCCTCGGCCCGGCAGCGGGCCTCGAGCTGGTCGATGAATTGCTTTCGGAACCGTCCCTCAGGACCTACCACCTGCTTCCGGCCGTACGCGGCGACCTGCTCGCCAAGCTCGGCCGCGCCGGCGAGGCGCGCGCCGAGTTCCAGCGCGCCGCCTCCCTCACGCGCAACGCGAGCGAGCGCGAGCTCCTGCTCGAGCGCGCGGCGGCCGTTTCCTGGGGAACCGTGAAAGTGCATACGCGAAGGAGTTGAGCATGCAGAAGATCACCCCGTTCCTGTGGTTCGACAAGGAGGCCGAAGAGGCGACGAAGTTCTACTGCTCGCTCTTCAAGAATTCGAAGATCCTCGCCGTCGCCCGCTATGGCGACGCCGGACCCGGGCCCAAGGGCAGCGTGATGACCGTGCAGTTCCAGCTCGACGGCCAGGAGCTCGTCGCGCTGAACGGCGGGCCGCAGTTCAAGTTCACCGAAGCGATCTCGCTCTCGGTGGCCTGCAAGGACCAGAAGGAGGTCGACCACTTCTGGGACCAGCTCTCCGCGGGCGGACAGCAGGTCCAGTGCGGCTGGCTGAAGGACAGGTACGGCCTGTCCTGGCAGGTGAATCCCACGATCCTGGGCGAGATGCTGAGCGACCGCGATCCGAAGAAGGCGAAAAGGGTCATGGAAGCCATGCTGCAGATGAAGAAGATCGACATCAAACGCTTGCAGGAGGCCTACGATGGGTAATCCGGTCGTGCACTGGGAGCTGATGTCCAAGGATCCGGCGAAGGTCGCGGACTTCTACGCCAAGATCTTCGGCTGGAAAATCGATCACCGGCGCGAGCTGAACTACCGCATAGTCGAAACCGGCGGCGATGGCGGCATCAACGGCGGGATCGTCAAGCCCGAGCGCGAAGGCCCGTGGCCCGGCAACATGCTGTTCTACATCGCGGTCGACGACCTCGCGAAGTACCGCAAGAAGATCGCCGCCGCCGGCGGCAAGATCCACGTCGAGGAGCAGAAGGTGCCCGGCATGGGCAAGTTCTCGCTCTTCACCGACCCCGAGGGCCGGATGATGGGGCTGTGGAAATCGGAGATGTAGGCTTGCATACATGTATATAAATACAGTATCCTGCGGCATGACCCGGGAAGCCCGCGCTCTCAGCGTGCGGATCTATTGCGCCGCGGCCAAGGCGTACGAGTTCCTGGCGGCGCCCGAGAACTTCCCGAAGTGGGCGTCCGGGCTCGGCGGCGCGCTGCGCCGCGATGGCGCCGACTGGGTGGTCGAGACTCCGGAGGGCCCGGCCAAGGTGCGCTTTTCCGAGCGCAATGCCTACGGCGTGCTCGACCACGCGGTGACGTTGCCGGGCGGGGCGCCGATCTACTTGCCGCTGCGCGTCGTCCCCAACGGCGAAGGTTGCGACCTCGTCCTCACCCTCTTCCGCCGGTCCGACATGACCGACGAGAAGTTCACCGCCGACGCCGAATGGGTCATGCGCGACCTGCAAACCGCGAAGCGACTGCTTGAAAACGCACCGGATTGAGACCCGGCCCGCGGGGGTGCGCGTTCGCGTGACGTTCAAAGGCGAGGCGATCGCCGACAGCCGCGATGCGATCCTGCTCGAGGAGAGCAGGTACCCGCCCGTCTATTACCTGCCGCGCAAGGACGTGAAGATGGACCGGCTGGTGCGCTCGAGCCATCGCACGCACTGCCCGCTCAAGGGCGACGCATCGTATTTCTCCTTGAAGAACGGACCGGAAAACGCGGTCTGGAGCTACGAGCAGCCGTACGACGAAGTCGGCGTGATCAAGGACCACCTCGCGTTCTATCCCGACAAGGTCGAGATTTCACCCGAAACGCCCGTGGCGCCGCCGCGCTAGGCTCGCACCGTGATCGCGATCGCCGGCCTGACCAAGACGTACGCGTCCGGACTGCAGGCGCTGAAGAGCGTCAGCCTCGAGATCCGCACGGGCGAGATCTTCGCGCTCCTCGGCCCCAACGGCGCCGGCAAGACCACGCTCATCAACATCGTCTGCGGCATCGTCACGCCGAGCTCGGGCAGCGTGCGCGTCGACGGCCGCGACATCGTGCGCGATTACCGCTTCACGCGCGCCAGGATCGGACTGGTGCCGCAGGAGCTGACCACCGACACCTTCGAGACGGTGTGGGCGACGGTGAGCTTCAGCCGCGGCCTGTTCGGGCGCGCCCCCGATCCGGCGCACCTCGAGAAGGTGCTGCGCCAGCTCTCGCTCTGGGAGCGCCGCCACGACAGGATCAGGACGCTGTCGGGCGGGATGAAGCGCCGCGTGCTGATCGCCAAGGCGCTCGCGCACGAGCCGGAGATCCTGTTCCTGGACGAGCCGACCGCCGGCGTCGACGTCGAGCTGCGCCGCGACATGTGGGCGCTGGTGCGCGCGCTGCGCGCCGGCGGCGTCACCATCATCCTCACCACGCACTACATCGACGAGGCGGAGGAGATGGCCGACCGCATCGGCGTGGTGAACAAGGGCGAGCTGGTCGTGGTCGAGGAGAAGGCCACGCTCATGAAGAAGCTCGGCAAGAAGGAGCTCACCCTGCATCTCGTCCAGCCCATGGCTGCGGTTCCCGCCGAACTGGAACCCTGGAAGCTCCAGATCAGGAACGGTGGCAGCGAGCTGCAGTACACCTTCCACGCGCAGGAGGAGCGCACCGGCATGCCGGCCCTGCTGCGCCGCCTCGACGAGCTCGGCATCGGGTTCACCGACCTGCAGACGCGGCAAAGCTCGCTCGAGGACATCTTCATCGACCTGGTCAACCAGTGAATCGCCACGCGATCGCCGCGATCTACCGGTTCGAGATGGCGCGCTTCCGGCGCACGGTGTGGCAGAGCCTGGCGACGCCGGTGATCACCACCTCGCTCTACTTCGTGGTGTTCGGCGCCGCGATCGGCTCGCGCATGGGCGAGCTCGACGGCGTGCCCTACGGCGCCTTCATCGTGCCCGGGTTGATCATGCTCGCGCTCCTCACCGAGAGCCTGTCCAACGCGTCGTTCGGCATCTACCTGCCGCGGTTCACCGGCACCATCTACGAGGTGCTGTCGGCGCCGGTGTCGCCGTTCGAGCTGGTCCTCGCCTACGTCGGCGCGGCGGCGACCAAGTCGATCGTCCTCGGGCTGGTCATCCTGGCGACGGCGAACCTGTTCGTGCCGGTGAGCATCGCCCATCCGGCGTGGATGATCGTGTTCCTGGTCCTCACCGCCACGACCTTCTGCCTGTTCGGCTTCATCCTCGGCATCTGGGCCGACGGCTTCGACCAGCTGCAGTTCATCCCGATGCTGGTGATCACCCCGCTCACCTTCCTCGGCGGCGCGTTCTACTCGATCGACATGCTGCCGCCGGCGTGGCGCACCTTCAGCCTGTTCAATCCCATCGTGTACCTCATCAGCGGCTTTCGCTGGAGCTTCTACGGCATCGCCGACGTCGACGTGCGGGTCAGCCTGGCAATGACGTTCGCGTTCTTCCTCGCCTTCCTCGCCGTGGTGGCGTGGATCTTCAGGACCGGCTACAGACTGAAGAGCTAGCGGGCAAGATAGCCCGAGTCGACGGGAAGCGTGACGCCGGTGATGCAGCGCGCGGCGTCGCTGCAAAGAAAGAGAATCGCCGCGGCGATGTCGTCGGTTTCGGGCAGACGGCCGAGCGGCGTGTGCGCCATCACGGTCTTCAGCACCTCCGGGTTGGAGAAGATCGGCGTCGTGAGGTCGGTGCGCACGTAGGTCGGCGCGACCGCGTTGACGCGGATGTTGTCGGCCGCCCATTCGAGCGCGAGCGCGCGGGTGAGGTTGACGACGCCGCCCTTCGAGGCCTGGTAGGACGCGTTCGGATAGATGCCGCCCGAGAGCCCCATGATCGAGGCGAGGTTGACGATCGCGCCGCCGCCGCGCTTCTTCATATGTGGATGCGCCAGCCGCGAGCACAGGAAGAGCGCGGTCAGGTTGAGCTCGAGCACCGCCTCCCACTCCTCCTTCTTCACCTCGACCGCGCTCCTGCGCACCGCGCGACCGGCATTGTTCACCAGGATGTCGATGGCGCCGATCCTGGCGAGCGCTTTCTCGACCTGCTGTTCGTCGGTGACGTCGCAGCCGGTCTCGAGGTCGAGCACTTCGACCCGGGCTCCCGCCTCCTCGAAGAGCTTCGCGGTCGCGGCGCCGATGCCCTTCGCCCCGCCGGTCACCACCGCGATTTTTTCCTTCAACCGGATTTCCATTCCGGGTCAGTATACTCAGGCGATGTTCGATCTCGTGATCCGCGACGCGATGCTGCTCGACGGTCTGGGCTCGCCGCCGCGCCGCGGCGGCGTCGCCGTGAAGGACGGCAGGATCGTCGAGGTCGGCAGGATCGTGGGGAGCTCCAGGGAAACCGTCATCGCCGACGGGCTCGCGCTGATGCCCGGGATCATCGACAACCACACGCACTACGACGCGCAGCTCACCTGGGACCCGTGGGCCTCGCCCTCGCCGGCGCTCGGCGTCACCACCGCGATCATCGGCAACTGCGGCTTCACCATCGCGCCGTGCCGCAGCCGAGACCGCGATCTGGTGATGAAGAACCTCACCCAGGTCGAAGGCATGTCGCTCGCCGTGCTGCGCGCCGGAGTGCGCTGGGATTTCGAGACCGTGCCGCAGTACCTCGACATGCTCGAGCGCCGCGGCACCGCGCTGAACGTCGCGGCCTTCGTCGGCCATTCCTCGATCCGAACCTACGTGATGGGCGACGCGGCGACGGAACGCCCAGCCAATCATGAAGAAATCTCCCAAATGCGGAATTTGGTCCTGGAGGCCATGCGCGCCGGCGCGGTCGGCTTCTCGACCAGCACCTCGCCCGCCCACAACGGCGAAGGCGGCAAGCCGATGCCCTCGCGCCTCGCCGACGAAGGCGAGCTGCGCGCGCTGGTCGGCTGCCTGCGCGAGGCGGGGCGCGGCGTGTTCATGCTCACCAAGGGCGGGCACACGCAGATCGGCTTCCTCGAAGAGCTCGCCGCGGAATCGGAGCGGCCGGTGGTCGTCGCGGCGCTGTTCCACAGCAGCACCAATCCCGACGCCGTATTCCAGGATTTGCAGAAAATTCAGGAGGCGAACGAGCGCGGCCGCAGGCTGGTCGGCGCGGTGTCGTGCTGCCCGCTCGCGATGGAGTTCACGCTGCATTCGCCGTATGTGTTCGAAGGGCTGGAAAGCTGGCGGCCGGCGCTGCCGCTCAAGGGCGAGGCCTTCAAATCGAAATTGAAGGACCCGCAGTTTCGCCGCGCTTTGCAGGATGAGCTTTCGAAACCTGCCCACTTCCGCCTGTTCAACGGCGAGTGGCACCAGGTGCACGTCATCCAGTCCGCGCGCGCCGAGCTCGAGCAGCGGCCGCTGTCCGCGCTCGCCGGCGCGGCGGGCAAGGATCCGCTCGACTTCATGCTCGACCTGGCGCTCGACGAGAACCTCGACACCGTGTTCAGCGCCCTCCTGCTGAACGCGGACGAGGCCGCCGTGGGCCGCATGCTGCGGCATCCCTGCAGCCTGGTCTCGCTGTCGGACGCCGGCGCGCATCTCACGTTCTTCAACGACGCCGGCTTCGGCCTGCACCTGCTCGGGCACTGGGTGCGCGAGCTCGGGGTGCTGACGCTCGCCGAAGCGGTGTGGCGCCTGTGCGGACAGCCGGCGAAGCTCTTCGGGGTGAAGGACCGCGGCGCGCTCAAGGCCGGCCATTACGGCGACCTCCTGCTCTTCGACCCCGCGATCGTCGACCGCGGGCCGAAGCGCCGGGTGTTCGACCTGCCGGGCGGAAATCCGCGGCTGACCACCTCGGCCGTCGGCGTGCACGGCGTGTGGGTCAACGGCGTGCGCATCGCAGGCAGGGAGGGCACCTTCAGCAAGAAGGAGCTTCCCGGCCGGCTGCTGCGCGAATTCGCCGCGTAGCGATTCGACGACAAGAAAAACCGAGCGCAAACAAGAGACTTCCCCTCGTGGCGGCACCCGCCGTCGCCTCGGGACGACAGTGCGTCCAGGCCGACCGGACCAGTGACGTTTCGCTTCAAGCACTTAGCGGCAGGTACGGATCGTGCCTACTAGCACGTGCTGTCCCACCTACCACTACAGAGAGGGAACTGAAAGTGCTACAGAAAGACGGGTTCTTCCGCAACAGGCGCGACGAGTCGTTCCGCCAGAATCAACCGATCGCGCCGGCGCCTGTGGCCGCCAACACGGCACCCGCGCCCTCTATCGAGCCGGAGAAGAAGGTCGACGAGCGCAAGGAGTCCAAGCTCGTGGTCGGTCCGGACATCAAGATGAAAGGCGTCGAGATCAGCGACTGCGACACGCTGGTCGTCGAAGGCCGCGTCGAGGCCACCCTCGATTCGCGCGTCCTCGAGATCGCCGAGCACGGCGTGTTCCAGGGCACCATCGCCGTCGACCAGGCCGAGATCCGCGGCCGCTTCGAGGGCGAGCTCACGGTGCGCAAGCAGCTCGTGATCCAGGCCACCGGCAAGGTGTCGGGCAAGATCCGCTACGCCAAGATCAAGGTCGAGGAAGGCGCCGAGCTCTCGGGCGACCTCGCCGTGATGGACAAGTCGGCGCCCTCGATCGCCGCGCCCAAGCGCGTCGCGAACGCCTAGAAGCACGCTGCGCGAGGCGCGCGAGACGCTCCAGAAGCTGGCGGCGGTCGTGTTCGACGAGGAGCGGCGCCAGACCTGAAGGAGGCGCGAACCCGCCCCGGGGGCCAGGTGGCCTTCGGGGCTTTTTTTGTTCAGGGCGGGGCAAAGGTGGCGGTGGCCCAGTGCAGACCGTAGAGGCCGGCGAAGACCACCCCCACGCCGAGCGCGGCGAGGGCGGCGCGCCGAGCCGGTGAGCCGCGCCGCGCGGCCGCGCGCTCGACCAGCATCATCTCGGCGAGGCAGTCGCCGGGCCGGCGCGCAAGCCGGAAGCACCAGATGCTCGCCGCGAGGACTGCTGCGGTACCCAAGTGGGAAGACACGCTGACTGCCGGTGGCGCTACCTCCGTCAGGGCGAGCCACGTGGTAGCGACCGCATAGACGGCACCGGCCAGCGCGAGACGGAAGGGGCGCGGGTCGGCGCGCAGGCGCCCGTTGCGCCACAGCAGCCAGACGCTCAGCCCCAGGAAGGCGACGAACGCCGGGAAGGTGTAATCGTGTCGCGCGAGCCCGCCCGCGCCGACCGCGCCGAATGCCGCGACCAGCGCCGGCAGGCCCGCGCAGGTCAGCCACGCGACCACCGCCACAGTAACGCCACTGGCCTCGCGCGCCAGGTTCAGGGCAGCGCGCCGCGCCGGGGCAAATGCCTGCGTGCGGGGCGCCAGCGGCTTTTGCGCGCGCAGCGCGACGGAACGGGCGTTGAAGAGACGCGCCACCTCGCGCGTCTTCTCGCTCGCGCTGAGCGAGAAATAGTCGAGATCGCCGAGGCGCTCGACGTCCTCGAATCCCGCGGCGCGCAGCATCGCCATATAGCGCTCCTCCTCGACCGCGCCGACCACGCATTCCGCCCACATCTCGGGGTCCTGCCGGAAGCGCTCGGCGACAGGGCGCGCGAGCGCGATGTCGGCGATCTGCAGCCGGCCGCCGGGCTTGAGCACCCGATGGATCTCGGCGATGGCGCGCGCCTTGTCCGGCACCAGGTTGAGCACGCCGTTCGTCGTCACCACGTCGACGGCTGCGTCGGCGAGCGGTATCGCCTCCGCGTCGCCCTCGAGCACCTCGAGGTTCGCGATGCCGGCGGCCGCGGCGCTGGCCTGCAGCTTGGCGCGCATCGCCGGCGTCATGTCCAGGCCGTAGACCCGCCCGCGCGGACCGACGATCCGCGCGCAGATCAGGGCGTCGGTGCCCGACCCCGAGCCGACGTCGAGCACATGGTCGCCCTCGCGGATCACCCCCGCCGCGAACGGATAGCCCACGCCGGCGAACGACTCCACCGCGTGCTGCGGCAGCGCCGCGAGGTGGTCGGCCGGGTAGCCGAGCAGCTCGCAGGCCATGCGCCCGGTCGGAAAATGGAACTGCCGCCCCGGCGCGCTCGCCACCGCCGTATACATGTCGCGCACCGCGCGGTGAATCGCCTCCCGCTTCCCGCTGACGAAGGCGACCATCGCTCAGAACCCCTTGAGCAGCGCCTTGACGCGCTCGCGCACGCCCGGCGCGGCGTCCTCGTCGCGCAGCGCCCGGACCTTGCCCTTGAGCAGCCGCTCGAACTCCACGCGCGAGAAGCAGCCCTTGCAGGTGTGCAGGTGCCGCCGCATGGCGGCCTGATCGCGCTCGCCCAGCTCGCGGTCGAGATAGGCGAAGATCTGCTCCAGCGCCTCGCCGCAGTCGATTTCTCTTTCCGTCATACCTTCCCGCCTTCCTGCGTGATTGGTGCCGCCCCTGCCCTCAGCCCGCGCTCGCCCGCCTGCTGCCAGAGCAGCTTCTGCAACGTCCCCCGTGCGCGCGCCAGGCGCGAGCGCACCGTGCCCACCGGCACGGCGAGCACCTGCGCGATCTCGGCGTAGCTGAGCTCCTCCAGGTCGGAGAGGATCACCACGACGCGGTGGTGCTCCGGCAGGCTCGCCAGCGCACGCTCGAGGTCCTCGCGCAGCAGCTTGTCGAGGAACTCCTGCTCCGGGTTGCCGAACCACAGCAGGAACGGCTGGTGCATCTGCTCGAAGAGGGAGAACGCCGCCTGCTCGTCCCCGTCCGCATCCGCCTCGGCGAGCGGCTCCGTCCTGGGTCGCGCGCCGGCGCGCCGCAGCTCGCTCACGTAGGTGTTGTGCAGGATACGGAAGATCCAGGCGCGGAAAGCCGGCTCGCATTCGAGCGTGTCCAGCGCGCGCCAGGCGCGCGCCACCGTCTCGGCCACCAGGTCCTCGGCGTCGGCGTCGTTGCGCGTCAGCCGGCGCGCGACGCCCTGCAGCGCCGCGAGCAGCGCGAGTACCTGAGTTTCGAAGACCTCCCTACAGACGGCCATCCTCTCTCCTGCTGCCTAGACGCACGGGGGCGCGATTCGGTTCCATGCGCGGCGCGCTGGAACTGTTCTCCCGCCGCGCGCGTCCTTGCCTCCAAAGGAGGATACAACGATGACTGCCGCTGCCGGAGCCGCAAAGCGCCTCGATGTCGTCGCGCTCGAGACCAAGGTCAAGGCCATGTATCGCGACGTCGCGCTCGACCCCCACGGCGAATTCCACTTCGAGATGGGACGCGCGCTCACCGAGCGGCTCGGGTACGCGCGCGCCGATCTCGACGCCATCCCGTGCGAGGCGCTCGACTCGTTCGCCGGCGTCGGGTACTACTTCGACCTGGCCGCGCTGCGGCCCGGCGAAACGGTCGTCGACCTGGGCAGCGGCTCGGGTACCGACGCCTTCGTCGCCGCGCTCAAGGTCGGCGCCGGCGGGTGCGTGACCGGCGTCGACATGACCGACGAGCAGCTCGACAAGGCGGGCCGCCTGCGCGACGCGGCGCGACTGGCGCACGTCTCGTTCCGCAAGGGCTACATCGAGTCGACCGGCCTCGACGCGCAGAGCTGCGACGCGGTGATCAGCAATGGGGTGATCAACCTCGCGTCCGACAAGCGGCGCGTGTTCCAGGAAGCCGCGCGGCTGCTCAAGCCGGGCGGGCGGCTTGCCCTCGCCGACATCGTCACCCAGGCGCGGCTGCCGGAGGGCATCACCTGCGACGCGACGCTGTGGGCCGCGTGCATCGGCGGCGCCCTGCAAGTGAACGACTACGTCGCCGCGGTCGAATCGGCCGGCCTGCGCGTGCGCGAGCTCAGGGACAACCCGCAGTACCGGTTCATTTCGGCGAACGCCCAGGGTGCGACACGAAAGTACGGCGTGAAGAGCATCTCGCTCCTCGCCACCAAAAGCTGACTCGCAACTACCACGGAGGATCTTTTCATGAAGTACCTCTTTACCCTGACGCTTTCGTTCTAACGGAGATGAAAATGAAACTGACCACTCTCGTGCTGACGTTCTCGGCGGCCGGCTCCCTTGCCGCGCTGCCTTGCGCCGCCCAGCAGGTCTACAGCGGCGAAGGGCACATCATGGGCACTCCCGCGCAGCTCACCTGGGCGGATGCGCCGGCGGTCGCGCCGGGCGCGAAGATCGCGGTGATCGAGGGGCCGCTGAACAAGGCGGTCCCGTTCACCTTCCGCCTGCTCCTGCCGGCCAACGCCAGGATCGCGCCGCACAGCCACCCCGCCTACGAGCGAGTCACCGTGCTCTCGGGGACCTTTCATTTCGCGCACGGCGAGACGTTCGATCCGGGCAAGACGCAGCCGCTCGGGCCGGGCAGCTTCGCCGTCATGCCGCCGGGCGCGCCGATGTTCGGCTACACGCGCGAGGAAACCGTGATCCAGCTGCACGGCATGGGGCCCTGGGGCCTCGCGTATCTGAATCCCGCCGACGACCCGAGAAAGGTCCCGGCGCCTAAAGCATCCCCTGCGCCTCGATGAACCGGATCACCTCCGCCAGGCCGTGCCCGGTCTTCAGGTTGGTGAACACGAACGGCCGCGCGCCGCGCATTTTCTTCGCGTCGCGCTCCATCACCTCGAGCGATGCACCCACCATCGGCGCGAGGTCGATCTTGTTGATCACCAGCAGGTCGGACTTGGTGATGCCGGGCCCGCCCTTGCGCGGGATCTTGTCGCCGGCGGCGACGTCGATCACGTAGAGCGTCAGGTCGGAGAGCTCGG
>Ga0180104_1000124_pt1 | contig 16823 bp, 11 predicted proteins | sample EasRiv730_16_1Da_FD_121791 | JGI IMG/M metagenome (GOLD analysis project Ga0180104, IMG submission 121791) | Soil microbial communities from meander-bound floodplain in the East River, Colorado, USA - East River metaG ERMLT730_16_1Da | ecosystem: Environmental > Terrestrial > Soil > Floodplain ... | reverse complement strand
TCCAGGCCGGCGGCGCCTTCGGTCACTTCTTCAAGCAGACTTCGTACAGCGAGCTGGCCGGGGTGATCGGCATCGTGGCCAACCAGGAGTGGGTGACGGGTGAGGAGGGTGGGCAACAGAGCCTCGAAGGCCTGCTCGGCTCGACTTGGCGCATTTTTCGATTCACTGACCCCGAAACCAGCCTGACGTCGAGTGCGGCCTACTATCCGAGCATCACCGAATCCAATCGCTATCGCGGCAGCCTCGACCTGACTCTGCGTCAGGAGATCATCGACGACTTCTACATCTACTTCTCGGTGTACTACGACTACGACAGCCAGCCGCCCGGCGAAGACCCGGCAAAGGACGACTACGGCATCGTGACCTCGATCGGGTATACGTTTTGAGAAGCGGCGGGAGGGAATCGTGGCGAAAAGTAGCGGCGAGGCGGTGAGCGATGTCTGAGCACGGCTCCTCGCTGAAGGCGATCCTGTACGCCTTCCTCGCCAATCTCTTTATCGCGCTTACCAAGTCCGGCGCTGCCATTTACACGCACTCGGGCAGTATGCTCGCCGAGGCGATCCACTCGTACGCGGACTGCGGCAACCAGGTGCTGCTCTACATCGGGCTCAAGCAGGCGCAACGGCCGCCCGACGAGACGCATCCGCTGGGGTACGGGCGACTGAGCTATTTCTGGAGCTTCCTGGTTGCCATCCTGCTCTTCAGCCTGGGCGGCTTATTTTAGATCTACGAGGGCTGGCACAAGCTGCACGCGCCCGAGCCGCTGAATCAGGCCTGGGTGGCGCTCGTGGTCCTAGGCATCTCGATCGCTCTCGAAACCGGCAGCCTGATGGGCTGCCTGCGCGAGATCGACAAGCTCCGCCGCGGACGTGGCTTTGGCGAATGGCTCAAGCGCACGCGCAATGCGGAACTGGTCGTGGTGCTGGGTGAGGACATCGCCGCGCTCCTCGGTCTCGTCATCGCCTTCACCTTCGTGTCGCTCGCGGCGCTCACGGGCGACACTCGCTTCGATGCGCTGGGCTCGATCAGCATCGGCGTGGTGCTGATCGCGATTTCGGCATTCGTCGCGGTGCGCATCAAGCGCCTCATCGTCGGCGCGTCAGCGGAGGTGGATCTGCGTAGGGCGATCGATGAGTTCATTCGCCAGGACCCGGCGATCGAGCGGGTGTTCAATACGCTCACGCAGCAGGTGGGCCCGAAGGTGATGTTGGCCGCGAAAATCAAGCTGCGCGCGGGCCTGAGCATCGAAGAAGCAGTTGCGGCAATCAACGCGCTCGAGCGGCGCATCCGCGGCGAGTTCCCGGAAATCGGCTGGTGCTTCATGGAGCCGGACGTCGAGGATTGCTCCGCGCCCCCTGCGAACAACATATCCTTTTCAGCGAGGCTCCGCGAAGAGTGGACGTCGTTCGTGAATGGTGCGGACTAGTAACCGCGCTTGACGTCTACCACGGACAGCATGCGATCGCCGGCTACGTAACGGCGCAGGTTCTCGCGCGCGATCTGCCAGTGCCGCTCGCTGCCGATATCCGAGTCGGACGAGACGTGCGGCGTGATGATCACGTTCGGCGCGCGCCATAAGGGATGATCGGGCGGCAGCGGCTCAGGATCGGTCACGTCGAGGCCCGCACCGCCGAGCCGCTTCTCGGTCAGTGCCTTCACCAGCTCTCCGGTAACGACGGTGCCACCGCGGCCGACGTTGATGAACAACGCGCGGGATTTCATCGCGGCGAACATCCGGGCGTCGAACAGTCCTGTTGTCTCACTGGTCAGCGGCAACGTGTTGACGATGACATCGGCATCGCGCACGAGACTCAGCAGTTCAGAGGGCGGGCCGACATGGCTCACGAAGTCCGGTGCCGCGCGATTGCTGGCGCGCGTGGCGACGATCCGCATGTCGAAGCCATGGGCACGCCGTGCGACCTCGGTGCCGATGCCGCCGAGGCCAGCGATCAACATCGTCTTTCCCTGGAGTGCAACCGTTCCCGCGTCGCCCACCGTTTGCGAGTCCCACAGACCCCGATCCTGCTGGCGCAGGTAGGTGGGTAGTCCGCGTGCGAGTGCGAGTGTCATCGCCATCACGTGCTCAGCCATGACAGGACCCGCGACGCGTTGCATGTTGGTGAGCAGAATGCCGCGCTCGGCCACGGCGGGAATCGCGACACAGCGTTCGACGCCGGCGCTCATGAGCTGGATCCAGCGGATCTGCGTGCCTTTCGCGAGTAACTCCGTGGAGCAAAAACCGACCACTGCATCGGCGCGCGCAGCAGCTGCCGCCGCCGCGGCGTTATCGCGGGCCGCAATGAATTCGACGTCCGGTGCGACGGCGCGCAGCCACTCGATGTCTCTGGGTGCCGGATCGCGCACGATGATGACGCGAGGCTTGCGCCAGCCGGGCTGATCGCGAAGCGCCGTGGGGGATTCCAGCAGTCCAAGCTCGGCGACGAGATGAGCGACGTCCGCGGAAGGCTCCACGGATGATCCCGGCCAGGCACGCGGCGGGACAACCGCCGTGGCTACGGCGAACAGCAGGCAGATGACGCGCAACCGCGGGCAACTCATTGCATTACTTACGTGCGGCGAAGCGATTTAGACATAGCGTACAAGCTTAAGAGAATCCCTTATGTCTGGCCGCCGTGCAATGCGCGCCGAGCCGTTTATTCATGGAATCTTGACATCCGGCGCGGAAGTCCTGCGTGGCAGGTCACAGCGACAAGCGTGCGCGATCATTAGCTTGTGCGCCGTTTATGAGCACCCCGACGTCCTTGAGCGCGCGTACGAGCGCGGCCGATCATGCCGCCGAGCTCACCGACATCATCGAGCACGCACGCATTCAGACGCTCTTCCAGCCGATCGTCGATCCACAAGGCCGCGGCGTCCTGGGGTATGAGGCGCTGTCGCGCGGACCGTCCGCCACGCGCCTGCATTCGCCGCTGGAACTGTTCGCGGCGGCGCTGCGTGCCAACTGCACCGTAGCCCTCGAAGAGTGCTGCCTGGGGCGCGCCATTCAGCGCTTTCGCGCGGCGAGTCTTCGAGGGCGCCTGTTCCTCAACATCTCGCCTTTTACGCTGCTGGCGGCACAGTCGCTTCCCAGCCGGCTCGTCAGCCTTCTCGGCAAACTCGGGCTGCCCGCGACTCGCTGCGTGCTCGAGATCACGGAGCAGAGCCTGGTCGACGACTACGCGGCTGTCCGCCGCGCACTCGACGCGCTCCGCGAAATCGGCTGTGAGATCGCCGTGGACGATCTCGGGGCGGGCTACTCGGGGCTCAAGACGTGGTCCGAGTTGCGCCCCGACTACGTCAAGATCGATCGCTACTTCGTCTCCGACATTCACCTCGATGGGGTGAAGGCCGAGATCCTGCGTTCAATCGTCGAGATGAGTCGCGCCATCGGCAGCCGCATCGTGGCCGAGGGAGTCGAGACCGCCGAGGAATGCACTGAACTGCTCGACATCGGCGTCGACTACCTGCAGGGCTACTACTTCGGCAGACCGCAGGCAGCACCGGCGGTGCGCGAGGCGGCGATCGCCCATCTGGCGGGACGTGAATCCGTTGCCGCGGCCGCCAATGCCGAGGAGCTGATCATCAGGGTCCCGCCGATCGAACCGGCGACCCGAGTGCAGGAAGTGGTCGCGATGTTTCGCGAGCATCTCGACTGGGACTCGCTCGCGGTGGTGCGTGACGAGCGCCCGCTCGGCATCGTGCGGCGCGACGACCTGTTCCTTTTTCTCACCAAGCTGTCGCATCCCGAGGTCTACAACCGCAAGCCGGTGACGAGCGTCATGGAGTCGCCGCCACTCCTGATCGACTCCAGGCTGCGTCTCGACCAGGTGGCGCGGCTTGTCACCCGCCGCTCGCGCTCCAAGGTCAGCGATGACTTCATCGTCACACGCGAGGGGCGCTACGCCGGGTTGGGAAAAATCATCGACATCCTGCGACAGATCACGGCGCAGCAGATCCAGGCCGCCAAGGACTGCAATCCGCTGACGCTGCTTCCGGGGAACGTGCAGATCAATGCCCACATCGAGCGCATGCTGTCGCAGCGGCGCGAGTTCGTGGTCTGTCACTTAGATGTCGATGACTTCAATCCGTACAACGACCAGTACGGCTTCGCGCGGGGCGACCAGTTCCTGCTGCAGCTGGCGCAACTCATCCGGGCCGTGGCCTGTCACCGCGCCGATTTCGTCGGCCACATCGGCGGCGATGACTTCATCGCGGTCATGCGCAGCCCGGACTGGAAGAAGCGGATCCTCGAGCTCATCGGGACCTTCACCGCCGCGGTGCCGAGCCTCTATTCTGACGAGCATCGCGAAGCGGGCGGCATTCGCGCCGTGGATCGTGACGGCGTGCTGCGAACGTACCCCGTCGCAACGCTCTCGATCGCGGCGCTCGAGGTCAAAGCGGGGCGCTACGCCGACCCGGGCGCAATCGCCGATCAGCTGCAGCGCGCGAAAGGAATCGCGAAGGCGCAGCGCTGCACAAGTTTCCTCTTAAGTGCCGCCGATCAGATCATCGATCTCAGGACTGACCGGACCCTCGCATCCGTGTCCGCCCCGCTCGCGGACTCGGCCTGAGTATCGATCGCCTTCACGAGGGCGTCCGCCCGCTGATGATCGGCACCTGCCACACGGCATAGTCATCCGGATTGCGGATGCTCGCGCTCACGTGATCGAAGAGCGCTTGCGTCTCAGCGAGCGTCAACTGCGTGTGCTGGCTGATCACTTCGCTGTAGCCATCGCGCCAGGCGTCGATGATCGAAGCAAAGATTTCCCGCGGCACGCGCACGGTATCGACCGTCATGTAGTCGACCCGCAGGTGTTCCAGCCCGAGCTGCTTCAGCAGCGTGTACGTGCGCCGCCCGATGCGGCCGTCGGTGTGGATGGCGCGCAGATACGTAATCGCGCCCTCGTGCCACAACCGGTCCGGGTCGAGTTTGCCCGGAGTCATGTGCAACATGCCGTAATCCTCGCTCAGGACGTGCAGCCATCCCCCGGTCTTGCAGATCCGCTTGAGCTCGGCCAGCACCTTCTCCGGTTCCGGTACGAGTTGCGTCATGTGACGGCAGATGACCGCGTCGAAGTGGTTGGCCGGCAGCTTGAGCTCGAAGGCATCGCCGCGTTCGAAACGCACGCGTGGCGCCAGCGCGGCATAGCGGCGGCGGGCGTAGTCGATCGGAGCTTCGAGGATGTCGATGCCGACGACTTCGGCCCGCGGATAGAGCGCCGCGAGTCGTGAAGTGATTTCGCCGCTGCCACAGCCGATGTCCGCGATGCGGCAGTCCGCGCCCAGCCGATAGCGGGCAAAGAGCGCCTGTTCCTGCGGCCAGATGGCACTCGCCTGCGCGGCGAGGTTGCGGATCATCGATTCATCGGCCATCTGCTCGGCCTGGGGATTACGATGCTTGCTCATGCGCGTGCGTGCTCGACCCGATCGGAATGTTGTTGGCGTTGACAGTTCGATGCGGCTGCGGTTGTGATTCTATCTTGAGGACGCTCATGCGGCCCGGCAAACGGGGGAAAGCCATGGTAGCGATGCGTGCCCGAATCCTGCTCGCCTGGTTCCTGGCGCTGTCGAATCCGCTCATCGCCGCCGAGGTCGTCGTACCGCCCGACCTGCAACCGTGGCGGAGCTGGGTGCTGCACGGCGAGGAGTTTCGCCGCTGTCCCTTCCTCACCGGCAATACATCCGCCGATGCAAGTGCGTTCCAGTGCACCTGGCCCGAGCGGCTGGTCCTCGATCTCGACGCCCGCGGTGGCCGATTTACGCAGCGCTGGCAGGTCTTTGCCGAATCGTGGCTCAGTCTGCCGGGCAACCTCGAACACTGGCCGCGCGACGTAGTAGTGAATGGCGCACGAGCTGCAGTGACGGCGCGCCACGGCGTCCCGCAAGTTTGGCTAACGGCAGGCAACTACACCCTGAGTGGCGGATTCAGCTGGAGCCGCCGGCCCGAGTCGTTAGCCGTTCCATCGCAGACCGGAATAGTCACACTGACGATCGATGGACAGCCGATCGTGCAGCCCGAGCGTCCGGAAGCGACCGTATGGCTGGGCAAGCGTCGCAGCGCCACGGAAAAACCGCAGATGGAGCTGCAGGTGTATCGCCTGGTCACGGACGACATTCCAGTGATATTGACGACTCGAATCCGGCTGCAAGCCTCAGGTGAGGCTCGCGAGGAACTGCTGGCGCCGGTGCTTCCCGCCGATTTCACGCCAACCAGCCTGACGTCAGTCTTGCCGGCGAGGCTCGAGCCCGACGGCAGGCTGCGCGTCCAGATCCGTGCCGGCAGCTGGGAGATGACGCTCACCGCGCGTGGCTCGACAGCTGCCGGGTCGCTGCGGCGTCCGCAAGGAGAAGGGCCATGGGCGCGCGACGAAGTCTGGAGCTTTGCAAGCGTCGATCGACTGCGCATCGCAGCGGTCGAGGGCGTTGAAGCGATCGATCCCGTGCAGGCCAATGTCCCGCAGGAGTGGCAACAGTTCCCGAGCTACCGGCTCGCAGTCGAAGCCGAACTAAAGGTCGTTGAGCGCAGCCGTGGACTTTCGGCAGCGGATGACAACCGCTTGCGGCTCAACCGCGAGATCTGGCTCGACTTCACCCACGAGGGCTATACCGCGGTGGACAGCATCGGCGGCGAAATGCGCCAGGGCTGGCGGCTCGATGTCGTGGCCCCGTATCGACTGATGAGCGCGCAGGCCGGCGGTGAGAGTCTCCTGGTTACGGAGGGCGCCACATCCGGTGCGACGGGTATCGAGCTGCGCACGCCCTACGTCGACGTCACCACCGTGAGTCGCGTCGAAGCCACTTCCGCGATGCCTGCCAGCGGGTGGCAAAGCCGATTCACGAACGTCCGCGGCACGCTCAACCTCCCGCCGGGTCATCGATTGCTCGCTGCCATTGGCGCAGATGACGCTCCGAGTGCGTGGATCGAGCGGTGGCGCCTGCTCGACATGTTTCTGGTGCTGATTGCAAGTCTCGCGATCGGCAAGGTGCTCGGCTGGCGGATGGTGGCCCTTGCGCTGCCCGCGCTGGCCCTCACGCATCACGACAGCGGCGGCATGATCTGGATCTGGGTGAACCTCGTGATCGCGATGGTGCTCGCGCGCGAAGCGCCGGAAGGGCGCCTGCGCACACTGGCGTCGATCTACCGCGGTGTTGCGGCTGTGGCATTGCTGGTGATGCTGATTCCATTTGCAGCGAACCAGGCGCGCCTCGCGATCTATCCGCAGTTGGATGTAGCCGGCTACGAGATCATCGAGCCGCGGGCGATGGCCGTGAAGATGGATGTGCCGGCGGAGGCGCCGGCCACCGCACCCGAGTTCGAAAGACCGAACGCGTCGTCGAGGGAAATGGCTCCCGGCGACAGCCGCTTGCAGGAAATCACGGTCACGGGATCGATCGTCTCCACGGGGCTCAGCCAGGCGCAGGTGATGCAGCGCTATGCGCCCGGAACTTTGATGCAGACCGGGCCGGGCATTCCCGAATGGCATTTCGTGAGTCACGATTACTCGTGGTCCGGACCTGTCGATCCGGGGCAGCAGCTCCGGTTTGTGATCGCGACGCCATTCTGGTTGTCGCTGTGGCGACTGGTCGGGATCGTGCTGCTCGCCGCGCTGCTGGTGGCCCTGGTCCGGTTTGCTTACGGCTGGCCGAGGCAGCTGCCTCGGTTTCCAAGGTTCGGCACTGGCGCCGCGGCGATGATTGTTCTTGCGGCGATACTCGCCCCCACTGCTTCGCGTGCGGAATCACCCGATGCCGCGCTCCTCAACGAGCTCAAGGCGCGTCTCACGCGCGCACCCGAGTGCGCCCCCGCGTGCGCCGAGGTTACGGCGGCGCGGGTCGTCGCCAATCCACAATCGCTCGCCATCGACCTCGATGTCAGCGCGCTCATTTCCGTCGCGATTCCCGTTCCGGCAGCGCCAGGACGTTGGGAACCCGAAACGATCAGCGTCGACGGCCAGACGAATGGCGTGTTGTATCGCGATGCGCAACAGCGCCTGTGGGTGCCAATGCGTCCGGGAGCTCATGACCTGCGCCTGACGGGAAGAATCGTCGCCGCCGAAAGCGTCCAGATCGTATTTCCACAGCAACCGCGCACCATCGAAGCGCGTGGCGAGGGTTGGGAGATTTCAGGCGTGAATGATGGCCGGTTGCTCACCAACACTCTCGAGCTGTTGCGCAAAGGGACTGCCGGTCCGGCAACGCGCCTCGAAGCCTCGATGCAGTTCCCGCCATTCGTGCGCGTGACGCGCAACGTCTTGCTGGGGCTCGATTGGACCGCACGCACCGTCGTGGAGCGCATCGCGCCGCAAAGTGGCTCCTTCACGGTCGTGGTGCCCCTTCTCACTGGCGAGTCGGTATTGACCGAGAACATCGAAACTCGCCCGGATGGCACCGTACTGGTGGCATTGCCGGCCGGCGAATCCGCCGTTCAATGGGATTCCGGTCTGGCACGCGGTGAGACCTTGCAGATGTCCGTCCCCGACGACGCCGGTTATGCTGAGGTCTGGAGTTTCAACGTGAGTCCGCAGTGGAGTGTGCAGTTCGAAGGCACGCCCGCCGTCCTGCCGTTGGATCTCGAGTCGCCCGAGTGGTCGTACGAGTTCCATCCGCGCAGCGGCGAGTCGCTCACCTTGCGCATCACGCGGCCGCAGGCGGTCGAAGGCGCGACTCTCGCATTCGACGGCGTCGAGCTGAAAGCCGAGATCGGCAAGCGCTCGACCAGCGCGTCGTTGGAACTTCGCTACCGCAGTACGCAGGGTGGGCGTCACGTGTTGAGGCTGCCCGAGGATGCGCGCGTAAGCAGCGTCACCGTGGATGGACGCAGCATTCCGATCCGCCCGCAGAATGGCGAGCTGCCGATCTCGCTGTCGCCCGGCTCATATGTGCTCGACATCGACTGGCAGAGCGATACCGGCGTCGCCGTGCGGTCGAGTGCGCCCGCCGTCGATGTCGGCAATCCCGCGAGCAACATCCGCACGCAGCTGACTCTCCCGGCCGATCGCTGGTCGCTGTATGCATTCGGCCCGGGCATTGGACCCGCGATCCTGTTCTGGAGCGAGCTGCTGGTGTTCGTCGTCCTCGCCGTGCTGCTCGGCCGACTGAGCTACTCGCCGCTGAAGACGCAGGAATGGCTCCTGCTGGGTCTGGGCTTGAGCACCTTTTCCTGGGGCGTGCTGTTGCTGTTTGCCGCCTGGATGTTCGTGATGCGCTGGCGATCGAGCTGGCAGGGAGCGGTGAGCCGGGTCAACTTCAACACAATCCAGCTGACTCTCGCTGTCCTGTCGGCGATCGCGCTTGTCTGTCTCGTGTCTGCGATTCCGTTCGGTCTGCTTGCCTCGCCCGACATGCGCGTGCAGGGGCTGAGCAGCAGCTCCTATACATTCAACTGGTTCGTCGATTTGGCGCCCGGCGCGCTGCCGCAGCCTGGAGTCATCAGCGTGTCGTTGTGGTGGTACAAGCTCGCAATGCTCGCGTGGGCACTGTGGCTCAGTTTCGCGTTGCTTCGCTGGCTGCCCTGGGCCTGGCACGCGTTCAGAGCCAACGGCTGGTGGCGAAGCGCACCGGTCACCGGCTCCACACGGCCGCCGAGTCCTGCAGCCAAGCCCGGATGAGTTCGCAATGAAAGTCTGCATCGCGGCCTCGCTGATGTTGCTCGCGGCCTGCAGTCGCGAGCCGTCCGCCGAGGACCGGATACGCGAAGTCATCGCTGCAGCCGAGACGGCGGCCGAAGCGCGCGATCTTTCCGATGTGATGGCGCTGGTCTCGGATCGCTATTCGGATCTGCGTGGCCAGGACAAGGCGGCGATCCGTGACCTGATGCGCGGCTATTTCCTGATCAACCAGTCGATTCACCTGCTGCTCAGAATCGAGGACCTGGAGTTTCCGGCGAACAACATGGCGAGCGCGCGCGTGACGGTGGGCATGCTGGGGCGTCAGGATGCGGGCGGGAATGACTGGTCGCTGGCGGCGGACGCGTACGAATTCGATATCCGGCTGTTGAACGAGGATGATGAATGGCGCCTCATCAGCGCCGAATGGGTTCGCGCCGGGAGGGGGAGATAGTGAAGATCGAGCTCACCGCACTCGAGGCACGCGTGATCGGGTGCCTGATCGAAAAGCAGATCACAACACCGGATCAGTACCCGTTGTCGCTCAACGCACTCACCAATGCCTGCAACCAGAAGAGTAATCGCGATCCCGTCATGGCGCTTGACGACACGACCGTCCAGCAGACGCTCGATTCGCTGAATCACCAGCATTTCATCCTCGAGAAGTCGGGATTCGGAAGCCGCGTTCCGAAGTTTCAGCACCGCTTCTGCAACACCGAGTTTGGCACGCTGCAGTTCTCCGCCGCGGAGGTGGCCATCCTGTGCGAGCTGATGTTGCGTGGACCACAAACGCCCGGCGAACTGCGCAGCCGCGCCAGCCGCATGTGCGGCTTCAGCGGTGTAGAAGAGGTCGAGAATTCATTGGACGCCCTTGCGAAGCGCGAAGACGGCCCGTTCGTCGTCAAGCTCGCGCGCGAGCCCGGGCGGCGCGAATCCCGCTACGCGCACCTATTGAGCGGGGAAGTCCACGTTCAGCCCTCGGCCGGTGATCGATCATCCTCAGCGACGCCTGCGCCCGCTGCAGAGGACGATCGGCTGACGCGCCTCGAGCAATCAGTCGAGGAGCTGCGCGCCGAGATCGAGCAGCTCAAGCGCCGCTAGCTGGTGCCTGGCACCGATTAACCCTTCAGCGTCCGTTCGAAGAACTCCACCGTGAGTTGCCAGGCGCGTTTCGCTGCGGCTTCGTTGTAGCGGGCTGCCGACGTGTCGTTGTGAAATGCGTGCTCGACGCCGCTGTACATATGCAGCGCATACTTCACACCGGCGGTCTGGAGCGCCTGCTGGAAGGCCGGCACATCGGCATTGATACGCGCGTCATTGCCTGCATAGTGCAGCAACAATTCCGCCTTGATCTTGGGCACGTCCTCGAGCGGCGGCACGCGTCCATAGAACACCACGCCCGCATTGAGTTTCGGGTCCGCGACGGCGAGGCGGCCGACGAGGCCGCCACCCCAGCAGAATCCCACGGCGCCGACCCGTCCGGTGGAGCGTTCGGAAGCCCGCAACCATTCAGTCGCCGCGAGCGCGTTCTCAAGCGTTTTCGCGGCGTCGAGCTTGCCGATCATCTCGCGCGCCAGGTCTTCGTTATCCGGCGTGCCGGCGACTGGCGACAGGAAATCGACGGCGAGCGCGCTGAAGCCCGCGAACGCCACTCGTCGTGCGACGTCCTCGATGTGGGGGTTCAAGCCGCGGTTCTCGTGGATGACGAGCACCGCCGGAATCGTCGTCGCGCCGGATGGCCGGGCGTGGTAGCCCTTGAGCTCGCCCGTCGCACCAGCGAATGCGACGCGCCCGGTCGCAAGCCGCGTTTCGTCGGCCGCGACGACCGCCGCCGCCGCGCGATTCGCCTGCAACAGCGGCACCAGCGCTAGTGCGGCGCCCATTCCGCCCGCGAGCGTGGCCAGGCGTTCGAGAAAAACGCGCCGATCGAGCGGCGCGTGCGTGTATTCGTCATAGAGGTCGATGATGCGTTTGTCCATGGTTCCTCCGGCGTGCGATGCTCCAGTGAGAACAACATAAGCAGGGAGCCATTCAATGACCATCGCACTGTGGTGTGTGCTCGTAGCCGGAATTCTGCCTTACGCCGCGGTGCTGATCGCCAAGAGTGGCCGCGAGGGATTCGACAATCGCGACCCGCGCAGCTGGCTCGCGAAACAGGAGGGATTTCGCAAGCGCGCCAACGCCGCACAGCTCAATGCTTTCGAGGCGTTCCCATTCTTCGCCGCCGCCGTGATCATCGCGCACCTGCTGAACGGGCCGCAGAGCCTCGTGAACACGCTGGCGCTGGTGTTCATCGGGGCGCGCGTATTGCACCTGGCCTTCTATCTGGCCAACCAGGCGACGCTGCGCTCGCTGGCCTGGTTCGCCGGTTTTGGCTCCGTCATCGCGATCTTTGTAGTTGCTTGAATCCGCTGTTGATGCTGCGCCGCACCTTGCATAGTGCATCGCAGCATTGACGGACTGCTCTTGGCCGGTATGATCGCCCCCATGCTTGTGGAGCGCGTTCGACCCTTCTCGCTCGAATCGATTCGCCGCTGAACGCCGACGACGGCCTGCGCGCGCACACAACACCCGCATCTGTTGGCTCGGTACCGGTACGAGCCTGTGGAAATAGCCACGGGGTCGCGCCGGCACCCTACTTGGGACTGCCATGCATCCACAGGCTGCGGGTCTTTTCGATCCGACGTACGAACGCGACAGTTGCGGCTTCGGACTGATCGCCAACCTCGATGATCAACCCAGTCACTGGGTGGTGCAGACGGCCATCCAGTCGCTCAATCGCCTGACTCATCGCGGGGCGATCGCGGCCGACGGCAAGACCGGCGATGGTTGCGGCCTGCTGCTCAAGAAGCCGACCGTGTTTCTGCGCGCAATCGCCGCGCAGGCGGGAGTCAAGCTCGCTGAGCGCTTCGCGGTCGGCAGCGTTTTCCTGAGCACGTTCGAAGATCAGGCGGGGCGCGCACGCGCGGCGCTCGAATCGCAGCTCGAGCGTGAAGAGCTCGAGCTCGCGGGCTGGCGCCAGGTGCCCACCAACGCGCAGGCCTGCGGCGACGAAGCCCTCAAGACGCTGCCGCGCATCGAGCAAGTGTTCGTCAACTGCCCGCTCGACATCGACGAGGCGGCGTTCAATCGCAAACTCTTTCTCGCGCGTCGGCGCACCGAGAAGGCGCTCAGGGGCAAGGATCCCTTCTTCTACATTCCGAGCCTGTCCGCCTCGACCATCGTCTACAAGGGCATGGTCATGCCGCAGCACCTGACGGAGTTCTATCCCGATCTGGACGATGAGCGCCTGGAAACGTCAGTTGCGGTATTCCATCAGCGCTTTTCTACCAACACGATGCCGCAGTGGCGGCTGGCGCACCCGTATCGCCTTCTCGCGCACAACGGCGAGATCAACACCATTCAGGGCAATCGCAACTGGGCGGTTGCGCGCGGCCCACTATTCCGCTCGCCACTGTTGCCCGATCTGTCGGACATCCTGCCGCTCGTGTCGATGACGGGCTCCGACTCGCAGACGCTCGACAACATGCTCGAGGTCCTGCTGATGGGCGGGCTCGATGTCCTGCACGCGATTCGCCTGCTGATTCCCCCCGCCTGGCAGACCGTGGACTCGATCGATCCGGATCTGCGCGCGTTCTACGAGTACTACGCGACGCACATGGAGCCGTGGGATGGGCCCGCGGGTATCGTGCTCACCGATGGGCGCTACGCTGCCTGCACGCTCGATCGCAACGGCCTGCGTCCGGCGCGTTACGTGATCACGAAGAACCGGCATCTCACCATCGCCTCGGAAACGGGCGTCTGGGACTACACGCCGGCGGATGTAGTGCGCAAAGGCCGGCTCGGTCCCGGAGAAATGCTGGCACTCGACCTGCAGACCGGCGAGCTGCTCGAGAACCGGCGCATCGACGACATCCTGAAGGGCCGCCACCCGTACAAGACTTGGCTGAAAAAGGGCGTGCGCTATCTCGAATCCGACCTGATCGATCCTCGATTGGCGGCAGAGCCGATGGACCGCGAAACGCTCGCGCGCTACCAGAAGATGTTCAACATCACCACGGAGGAACGCGACGAAATCATCCGCGTGCTGGCCGAGGATGAGAGCGAGGCGGTGGGCTCGATGGGCGACGACACGCCAATGCCGGTGCTCTCCTCGAAGGTACGTTCACTCTACGACTATTTCCGCCAGCAGTTCGCCCAGGTCACCAACCCGCCGATCGATCCTTTACGCGAATCGATCGTGATGTCGCTGCAAACCCAGATCGGCCCCGAATGCAACATCTTCGTGCCGGCGCCGGAGCATGCGCGGCAGGTGGTGATGAATTCCCCGGTGCTGTCGCAACGGAAGCTCCGGGAAATCCTCGCGATGACGGATTTCGGCGTGACGCACGAGTTTATCGATCTGCAGTACGCGCAGGATGAAGAGCTCAAGACGGCGATCATGCGGGTGTGTGACCAAGCGGAAATGGCTGTGCGCGCGGGCAAGCTCGTGCTGATGCTCTCTGACCGCTACCTGGTAGAGGGCAAGCTGCCGATGCACGCGTTGCTGGCGACGGGCGCCGTTCACCATCGCCTCGTCGACAAGGGGTTGCGCTGCAAGTGCAACCTGCTGGTCGAAACCGGCACGGCGCGCGAAGCCCACCACTTCGCCTGCCTGATCGGCTATGGCGCGACGGCCGTTTATCCGTACATGGCCTACCAGACCCTATTCGACATGATGCGCAAGGGACGCGTGAAGGTGGACACGCACGAGCGCCTGGGACTAGGCCGCAGCTACCGGCGCGGCATCATCAAGGGTCTGTTGAAGATCATGTCGAAGATGGGCATCGCCACGATCGCGAGCTATCGCAGCGCGCAGCTGTTCGAGATCGTGGGGTTGAACGATGACGTCGTGAAGCTCTGCTTTCCCGGGACCGTGAGCCGAATCCAGGGTGCGGGATTCGACGATCTCGAAACCGACCTCAAATACCTGGCGGCACGTGCCTGGAGACCCGGAGAGAGCATCGAGCAGGGCGGGTTGATCAAGTACGTCCACAACGGCGAGTACCACATGTACAACCCGGACGTCGTAGCGACGCTGCAGGCGGCGGTGGTGACCGGCGAATACGTGCGCTACCAGCAATTCGCGCGCCTCGTCAATGAACGCCCGGTCTCCACGTTGCGCGACCTGCTGGTGCTGAAGGGCGACACCCGGCCGATCCCGATCGAGGAGGTTGAGCCCATCGAAAGCATTCTCAAGCGTTTCGACGGCGCTGGGATGTCGCTCGGCGCATTGTCACCCGAGGCGCACGAAGCGCTCGCGATCGCGATGAATCGCCTGGGCGCGCGCTCCAACTCGGGCGAAGGGGGCGAGGATCCGGCACGCTATCACACCGAGAAGAACTCCAAGATCAAGCAGGTGGCTTCGGGCCGTTTCGGCGTAACGCCTGAATACCTGATCAATGCCGAGGTGCTGCAGATCAAGATCGCACAGGGAGCGAAGCCCGGGGAAGGCGGGCAGCTCCCCGGCCACAAGGTCAACGAGATGATCGCGCGGTTGAGATTCGCCCGACCTGGCGTGGGGCTGATCTCGCCACCTCCGCACCACGACATCTACTCGATCGAGGACCTGGCGCAGCTGATCTTCGACCTCAAGCAGGTCAATCCGCAGGCGCTCGTATCGGTGAAGCTGGTCGCGGAACCCGGCGTCGGCACCGTCGCGGCCGGAGTCGCCAAGGCTTACGCGGACCTGATCACGATCTCGGGTTACGACGGCGGGACGGGTGCGAGCCCGCTGAGCTCGATCAAGTACGCGGGCACGCCATGGGAGCTCGGTCTGGCGGAGACGCACCAGACGCTGCGCATCAACGATCTCAGGCACAAAGTGCGCTTGCAGACCGATGGTGGCCTGAAGACCGGGCTCGATGTCATCAAGGCGGCGATCATCGGCGCCGAGAGCTTTGGTTTCGGCACGGCGCCGATTGTGGCGCTCGGCTGCAAGTACCTGCGCATCTGCCATCTAAACAATTGCGCCACCGGCGTCGCCACCCAGCACAACGTGTTGCGTGCGAAGTATTTCGTCGGACTTCCGGAGATGGTGATCAACTATTTCCGGTTCGTGGCGCAGGAATGCCGCGAGATCATGGCAAGGCTCGGAGTGCGTCGACTCGCCGACCTCATCGGTCGCACCGAGTATCTCGAGATCGTCGAGGGCACGACGTCGAAACAGAAGAAACTCGACCTCAATCCGATCCTGTCCACCGCGGGTCTGGCAGAGGACAAGCCGCAGTACTGTCTCGATCCGCACAACGCGCCCTTTGACAAGGGCGAATTCGCCGAGCGCATGGTCGAGGACATGCGCGCCGCCATCGAACACCGCACCGGCGGACGGTTCGGTTACGAGGTCGCGAACTTCCACCGCTCGATCGGTGCGCGCGTGTCGGGTGAGATCGCGCGGCGCTGGGGCAACTACGGCATGGCCGATGCCCCGCTCATCGTGCGCTTGCGAGGCTCGGCCGGTCAGAGCTTCGGCGTCTGGAATGCGGGCGGAATGCATCTCTACCTGGAAGGTGATGCGAACGACTACGTCGGCAAAGGCATGGCGGCCGGGAAGATCGTGGTGCGTCCGCCGGCCAACGCCGCCTTCGTCCACAAGGACACGGTCATCATGGGCAACACCTGTCTCTACGGTGCCACGGGTGGCGAGCTCTACGCCGCCGGGCAGGCAGGTGAGCGCTTTGCCGTGCGCAATTCCGGCGCGATCGCGGTCATCGAGGGCACCGGCGATCACTGCTGCGAGTACATGACGGGTGGCGTGGTCTGCGTGCTGGGTCGCACCGGTCTCAACTTTGGAGCGGGATTCACGGGCGGCTTCGCTTACGTGTTCGATCTCGATCGCGGCTTCGTCGACCGATACAACCATGAGTTGATCGACATCCACCGCATCACGCCCGAGGGGATGGAATCGAACCTGCAGCACCTGCGCACATTGATCCAGCAGCACGTGCGCGAGACTGGAAGCGTATGGGGTGAGGAGATCCTCAACGATCTGCGCTCGTTCCTGCCCAAGTTCTGGGTCGTGAAACCGAAGGCAGCGGCGATCGATTCGCTCCTCGAGAACCTGAGGCGGGCGGCGTAAAGGAGGTTGACAGTTGAGAGTTGACAGTTGACAGACAGGGCACGAGGAGTTTCTGACCGCCAACCGCCAACCGCCAACCGCCAACCGCCAACCGCCAACCG
>Ga0180104_1000121_pt1 | contig 17057 bp, 18 predicted proteins | sample EasRiv730_16_1Da_FD_121791 | JGI IMG/M metagenome (GOLD analysis project Ga0180104, IMG submission 121791) | Soil microbial communities from meander-bound floodplain in the East River, Colorado, USA - East River metaG ERMLT730_16_1Da | ecosystem: Environmental > Terrestrial > Soil > Floodplain ... | reverse complement strand
GTGCTGCAGGACTACAAGCGCGCCTGGTCGGACAAGGTGAAGGAGTTCCAGCTGCAGCGCCGCATCATGGGCGTGGAAGTCGCGGTCGGCGCGTTCTTCAACGGCAAGGAGTTCGTGACGCCGGTCTGCATCAACTTCGAGCACAAGAAGCTCTTCCCCGGCGACATCGGCCCGCCGACCGGCGAGATGGGGACCTCGATGTTCTGGAGCGAGCCCAATCGCCTCTTCAACGCCACGCTCAAGAAAATGGAAGCGAAGCTCGCCGAGGCGCGCTACACCGGCTACATCGACATCAACTGCATCGTGAACAACAACGGCATCTACCCGCTGGAATTCACCTCGCGCTTCGGCTACCCGGCGATCAGCATCCAGCAGGAGGGCCTGCTCACGCCCATGGGCGACCTGCTGCGCGAGCTCGCGGCGGGCACGGCCAACCGGTTGCGCGCGCGCAGCGGCTTCCAGATCGGCGTGCGCATCGTGGTCCCGCCCTTCCCCTACAACGACCCCGAAACGCTGGAAAACACCTCCAAGGACTCGGTGATCCTCTTCAAGACGCCGAGCCGCGAGGGCGTGCACATCGAAGATGTGAGGACCGCCGACGGCGAATGGCTGGTCACCGGCACCTCCGGCGTGGTGCTCATCGTCTGCGGCGCCGGCCCGACCATGAAGCAGGCGCAGCGCCAGGCCTACAACCGGGTGCGCAACATCATGATCCCGCACATGTACTACCGCGACGACATCGGCGAGCGCTGGTCCGAGGACAGCGACCGCCTGCATGCGTGGGGCTATCTGAGAGAAGTCTAAATCCAGCCCCGCAACGCGCTGCCGCTGAAGTCCACGCTGCACGAGTACCGGATCGACCAGGTGCTCGGCGTAGGCGGCTTCGGCATCACCTATCTGGCGTGGGATTCGCACCTCGAGAAGGCCGTCGCGATCAAGGAATACCTGCCGGGCGAGCTCGCCGCGCGCGTAGAGGGTGGCACTGCGGCAGGCGCGGTGGTGCCGCTCAGCGCCGAGCGCGAAGCCGACTACCGCTGGGGACTCGAGCGCTTCCTGCAGGAGGCGCACACCCTCGCCAGGTTCGAGCATCCGAACATCGTGCGGGTGCTGCGCTACTTCGAGGCGAACCGCACCGCGTAGCCGCGGTGCTGATCGTGGCGATCGCGATTCTCGGCGCCGTGAACAAGCGGCGCTCGGAGAGCTCGTTCGAGGAAACCTTCAAGCAGCAGTTCCAGTCCGCGGATGCGAACGGCGACGGCTACCTCGCCCCGCCGGAGGTGCGCGGCCGCTTCCCGATGATCGCGAAGGAGTTCGCGCGCGTGGACACCGACAACGACGGGCGCATCTCGCTGCGCGAGTTCCTGCAGGTGCGCCGCCAGCAGCTCGAGCGCAAGTTCCAGCCGAAGTAGCGGCATTTTTCCGCGCTTGCGGCGCCTTGGCAGGCCTCGGCGCCGCCCTCCTCGTTTACTGCGCGCTCTTTCAGCGTAAGATGCTCTTTAGAAACCAGAAAAGGGGAGGGAACGGCGCGATGCTCGCCGTCTACCGCGAGCTCGAAGGCAGCGCGTACCTGCTGATGCACGCCATCCGCAGGCTCGGCGTGCTGCGCCTGCCGCCGGTGGCGGAGGAGCTCGTGCGCCAGATCTATTTCACCGGCGCGAGCGCGACCGGCGGCATCGTGCTGCGCGGCGCGTTCATCGGCACGCTGATCATCGCCTACGTGATCGAGGTGCTGAACGCGGACGCCGCGCTGGCGGTGAAGATGCTGCTCTGGGTCGTGCTGCGCGAGGTCGGGCCGCTGATCGCGGCGGTGCTGGTGATCCAGAGGAGCGGCACCGCGGTGGCCACCGAGCTCGCGCTGCGCGAGATCTCGGGCGAGATCGCCAGCCTGCGGCGCATGCGCATCGACCCCTACGACTATCTCGTCGTGCCGCGCGTCGTCGGAATGGCGGTGTCGAACGCCGCGCTCACGCTCTACGTGCAGCTCATCGCGGTCGGCGGCGGCATGGTGCTCGCCTCGCTCATCATCAACGTGCCGCTCGACGAGATGCTCACCAACTTCTTCCTGCTGGCGAGCCCGCTCGACCTGGTGTACTCGCTCATCAAGAGCGTGCTGTTCGGCGCCGCGATCGCCGTGGTCGCGTGCTACCACGGCCTCAATCCCGGCGGCCGCTCGATCAACGCGGTGCCGCAGGCTGCGATCCGCGCCGTCACCGAGGGGCTGCTTCTCGTGATGCTGCTGAACGTGATCTTCGCGTATCTGGTGTACGGCGTCGCGTTCTTCGGACTCGTGACTGCCGAGCAGTGAGGGAATCGTGACGACCGCCCTCCTGGGTTACGAGCCGGTTCCCGACGAAGAGTCGCCGCAGCGCGTGTGGGTCGACGCGCCGGGCAGCCACTGCGTGAGCTGCACCTACAAGGACGAGCTCCTCGCCGCGTTGCACGAGCTCAAGCCCCGCAAGGGCGCGCGCCTGGTGCTGCTCGGCACGGAAGTCGGCCAGCTACCCGAGGCCGAGCGGCTCGCGCTCCTGCGCCGGGTGGGATTCGTGCCGGCGAGCGGCGGCCTGATGAGCAGCCTGAACGCCTGGGAGAACATTTCGCTGCCGGTCGCCTACCACGCGCCCGAGAAGCTGGCGGGCACGCTCGGCGAGGTGCAGCGGCTCCTCGACGATCTCGGCGGCGTCGACAACAACCTGCTCGGCAAGCTGCCCGAGCACATGACGCTGTACGAGCGCCGGCTCGCCGCCTACATCCGGGCGCTGCTCGAAGGCCCGCAGCTGCTGGTGGTCGAGAATCTGGCCGGCGGGCTCGGGCCCACGAAACGAAAACGAGCGGCGCGCTTCGCCGAGGTGTACCACGCGCGCTGCCCGGGCGGCACGTTCGTGCAGTTCGACGGATAGGGAGGGACCGATGGACGAGAGCATCAGGAACGACATTCGCAGCGCGCCGCGACGTTTCCGCGGCATCCGCAAGCAGGTGAACATGTTCCTGCTGACCGCGGTCGTCGGCTTCGCCGGCGTCCTCGGCCTGGTCGCCTACAAGCAGGGCATGTTCGTCCAGCACACGCACATCTATTTCCACGCCCCCGACGCCGCCGGCATCAACAAGGGCATGGCGGTGCGCCTGCACGGCGTGCCGGTCGGGGCGGTGAAGGAGGTCGAGTTCGCCGACCGCGGCGTGCGCGTGCGCCTCGGCATCAACAGCGACTACATCCCGCGGCTGCCGCGCGGCGCGCTGGCACGGCTGACGCGCGAAGGCTACGTCGGCGCCGCCGCGATCCAGATCCTGCCCGGCACCGCCGCCACCGATCGCACGCCGGTGGCCGAGGGCGACGAGATCCGCTTCGTCGCGCAGAAGGGCATGGCCGACATGCTGGACGAAGTGCGCCAGCAGATGACGCCCGCGTTCCAGGAGCTGCGCAGGGCGGCGGCCGAGATGGCCGACCCCGACAGCGACTTCCGCCGGTCGGTGTACTCGATGCGCGAGCTGGTCGAGGAGCTGCCGGCGGCGAACCGCGAGCTGCGCCAGCTCCTGCGCGACACCGACCGCACCATGATCACGCTCGGACGGCAGGCCGAGACCATGGGCAGGCAGGCAGAGGCCACGCTCGCCATCCTGTCCCGGGTGGGCACGAAGACCGAGGAGCACCTGCCGGTGCTCGCGGGCAAGCTCGCCACCACGCTCGATTCGCTCAACGCCGCGGCGCTGCAGGTGCGCGAGACGACGCGCGCGAACGGCGACGCGCTGCGCGAGATTCTCGCCACGCAGGCGCCCGAGCTCGTGCGCGGCGGCGGCGACCTGGTGCGCGACACGCAGGAGCTCACCACTGCAGCGCGGCGCACCTGGCTGCTGCGCGACTACATCGAGCCTTCGCAGATGCGCACGCTGCCCGTCGACAGCTTCGAGTCCTTCGGGAAGCGATGAAGCGGCAGGCCTTATCTTGCGTAGTGGTTTTGACCCTCGCCGGTTGCGGCGGCCAGCCCGTCGCAAACACAACGGCGGCGCTGCAGGAAGCGGCGATCGAGGCCAACCGCAAAGGCGAGGCCTACGTGCGCCGCGGCGAGCTCGAGAGCGCCGCGCGCAGCTACCGCGAGGCGCTGCGCCTGTCGCAGTCGCTCGAGGACCCGGAAGGCATCGCGGCCAACGCGATCAATCTCTCCATCGTGCGCCAGCGCCAGGGACGCTTCGCCGACGCGCGCGCGAGCCTCGACGCCGTGCTCGAGCAGCCGAACCTGCATTTCTCTTCGCTGCGGCTCGCCGAGGCGTCCTTGCGCCACGCGCTCCTGGACCTCGACCAGAACCGGTTTTCGGGGGCGAACGAGTGGGTAAAGCAGGCCGCCCTGCACTGCGGCAAACGCTGCCCGCTCGCGAGCGCGATCCACAATGCGCGCGCGCAGCTCGCGCTGCAGGCCGGCAGCATCGACGCCGCGGCCGCAGCCGCGCGCAGCGCGCATGACGCGAGCCGCGCCGCGGGCGACCGGGTAGAGCTCGCCAACGCCCTTCGGCTACTTGGGATTATTTCATTGCATCGTGGTGATCCCGCGGGTGCCCGCACTCACCTCGAGCAGGCCCTCGCCCTCGACCGCGAGATCGGCGCGCCGCGCAAGATCGCGCTCGATCTCCTTGCGCTCGGCCGCGCCGCCGCGCTCGGCGGCGAGCGTGATGCGGCGCGCGCCTACTACGCCCGCGCTCTCGCCGTCAGCGAAGCCGACCGCGACAATGCCGGTGTGGCCGAGGCGCGCGCGCTCCTCGAGGCCGCCGACAAGGCGGCCGCCACCGGAAAGTAGAAAAAAAGAGGGCCGCTTTCGCGGCCCAGGAGGAGGAGTCTTAAGTTCGGTCGGTTATGCGTCGGTATGAATGTGCCTGAGGAGGAGGCGCTCGTCCTCCAGCGCGGCGTCGAGCACCGGCGCCTTGCGCGCAGGCATCAGCACCAGAAAACCACCGTAGAGAAGAAGCAGCGCGGACGCTGTCTGGCCGGTGGTGAACAGAAGGTCGAGGATCATGGAACCACTGTACCGGCCGCGGGCGCGATCCGCTATTCCGGAAGGCACACCGGGGGTGTGCGATCTTCACATCCACACGTCTTCTGACATTCCGCGCGTGCGGGATGTCACGCCGCCTTCCATCTACCAGCGCGCGGGCGGGGCCTTGTTGATGGTGATGCGGCCGTCTTCCACGCTGACGTAGCCGCCGGTGGTGAGGTCGCGCAGGATGCGGTTGATCATCTCGCGCGAGGCGCCGACGCGAGCGGCGATGTCCTTCTGCGTCAGTTTCTCCGGGATCACCAGCTTGCCGTCGCGCTCGACCGCGAGCTCGAGCAGGATGCGCGCCACGCGCCCGTAGACGTCGAGCATCGCGAGGTTGCGCACGTTGCGGTTGAGGCCGCGCGCGACCCGGATCAGGTTCTGGATGAGCTGCAGCGCCACCTCGGCGTGGCTGAGGAGGAAGGCCTTGAAATCGGCGCGCGACAGGATGGCGAACTGCGCCGGCTCGAGCGTCATCACCGACGCCGAGCGCGGCTGCTCGTCGAGCACCATCTCGCCGAAGTACTGCCCGGGGCCCTTGATGGCAAGAATGAGCTCCTTGCCGTGCTCGTCGGCGAGGTAGATCTTCACCCGGCCGGCGAGGATCAGGTACAGCGAATTGCTCTCGTCGCCCTCGTTGACGATGATGGCCTGCTTCGGGTAGCTGCGGGTGACGGTGCGATCGGCGAGCGCGCGCAGATCGGCGTCGGGAACGCCCTCGAAGAGAGGGATGCTCTGCAGGTCGGCCGGCATGGCGGTACGCAGGAGCATTCTAGGGCGGCGCTTCCCGGCGCTACAAGCGTGAATATTCACCCGATCCGGTGCTTGATCCACCTCAGCCAGGGGAGCGCGGCGGCGGCGAGCCTGCCCCAGGCGTCGACCCCGGCGACGAGCGTCTGCATCTCGCGCCGGTCGGGCCACAGGCGCTCGATGGCGAGGACGTTGCCTTCGGTAAAGGAATCCATCCACTGGATGTCCGGGTCGGCGTCGACCTGGCGGACGTTGGCGAGCTCGAGCATCGCCCCGGGCGAGACCCCGGCGAAGCTCTCGTCATACGCCGTCTTGAAGGCGTAGGCGGCCTCGCCCGCGGCGAAGGCGAAGCGCCGGGCGATCGGCCGGCCGCCGACGTCGATCCCGCAGCCGATCAGCCGGCCGCCGCGGAAGGCGGCGCCCACGATCTCGGTGAAGTAGCGCCGGTTGGCCTCGGACGACACCATCGCGCTGCCGTTGCGGCCCTTCCAGCCGCCCGCCTCGATGCGCAGGAAATCATCGATCCAGCGCGCGATGTCGTCGTGCGGCTGCAGCACCACGTGGGCCAGATCTTTCAGGCGCCGTTCATTCCTGGCCGCCTGCCGGCGGAAGCTGGCCGAGATGGTCGCGCGGTGCTTGCGCAGCAGGCCGCGGCTGTAGCTGCGGTTGACGACGCTTTCCAGGCCCCGGGCCGCGAGCACGTCCAGCAGCGCGCGGTGGAAGGGCTGGCCCGCCGGGATGTACCTGAACTCGACCAGCGAGGCGTCCAGCCAGTCGAACAGGGCCTCGAGACATGGACGCGCCATGTCGGCGCGCACGAGCGGCGTGCATAGCAAGGTGTGCGCGTGCTGCCATGAAGCGAGCGCGCTCGCCGGCAGCCCCTTGTAGCGCGGCGCGCGCTCGAAGGGAAAGAGCCCCGCCAGCCGCTCGCCCGCCCAGACCAGCACGATGCGCACCTCGCGCGCCGTGCCGAACGCCTCGAGCGCGGGGCGCAGCATCCAGTGCTCGTAGAACGGGTTCGGCTCGAGCGCGGCACGCGCGAGCTCCTCCCAGGCCGGGACGAGGCATTCCAGCTCGGTCGAACAACGCGCGACCGTGATGCTCGCGCGTCCCTGCAGGAGAGGCCGGGCACCCATTTTCCTGGGCGCTAGTGGAGCGCACTTCCCCTGACCGCATAATGGGGCGCATGTGGTCTAGACGGACCATCGCCGCGGCCGCCGCCTCAGTTGCCACCCTGGTCGCCGGCTGCGCCGCCCTCCCCGCCCTTGATCAGAGTATTGAAAAAAGGGTTACCGCGATCCTCGACCGGCGCGGGCTGGGCTCTGACGCCCTGCTCGTCATCGACAACCTGCTGCGCCACGGCCCGCCGCCGCCGCCGGCCACGCCGCCGCTCGTTCTCGAGCTCCTCGCCCGGCCGCTCGCGGCCGTGGACGCCGCCAGGATTTTTCACGAAGTCGTGCCCCCGCCGCTGATTTCGCTGGAAAGGGCTCAATCGCAGCGTTCCCTCGAGCACCTGCTGCAAACCTACCTGGCCGAGCTCGCCGAGGCGCAGCGAATGCTGCGCTCCGCGACGCGGCCTTTCGACGACGAGACGCTGTTGCGCGAGCTTTCCGCGGGACTGCCGTCATCCACCCAGCTCCTTGCGGTGGTCGATGCCGTGGACGCGGCGCAGCTCGCGCGCGCCAACCTGCTCTTCATCGAGGCTACCGCGCGCTTTGCCTCTCACATTCGCGACCTGCCTATCGAACCCCAAACCTTCGAGTCCGCGATCGGCACGGTCGTGATCGGCACGCGCGGCAATGACCGCCATGAGCCGGGCGCGGCGCTGATCATCGACCCGGGCGGCGATGACGTCTACGAGCGTGCGCCGGCGCGCAACGGAGCGGTCTCGGTGATCGTCGATCTCGGCGGCAACGACGAGTATCGCGGCGCCGACGTGGCGCTGCGCGCGCTGTCGGCGATCGTCGATCTCGCCGGCGACGACCGCTACGCTCTGGAAGGAAGCGGCCTCGCCGCGGCGATCGCGGGGGCGTCGCTGGTGATCGACTTCTCCGGCAACGACATCTACGAGGCGAAGTTTTTCGCGCAGGGCGCCGCTGCCCTCGGCATCGGCGCGCTCCTCGACCTTGGCGGCGACGACCGCTACCGCGTCGAAGCGTGGGGACAGGGCTTCGGCATCGCAGGCGGCACAGGACTGCTATGGGACGGCGGCGGCAACGACCGCTACACGGCCGGCGGCGTGCCCGATCCTTTCGGCCGCGGCGGCGGCTTGAGCGGCGCGCAGGGCGCGAGCTTCGGCGCCCGCGGCCGCCTCGGCGGCGGGGTCGGAATTCTGCGCGATGACAGCGGCGACGATATCTACGAGGCGCAGATGTTCGCCCAGGGCAGCGGCTACTACTACGGGCTCGGGATGCTGTGGGAGCGCGGTGGCGCGGACCGCTACCAGGCGTATCGATACGCGCAGGGCAATGCCGCGCACCAGGCGGTCGGCGCGCTGCGCGACGAAGCCGGCGACGACCGCTACGCCGCCGATTGGTACGCGCAGGGCATGGGGCTCGACGTCGCGGTGGGCGTGCTGGTCGATGCCGCGGGCAGCGATGCGTATAGGGCTCCGGGCGGCGCCCAGGGCAGCGCGACCGCGAACGGCTTCGGTTTGCTCGCCACGGCCAGCGCTGCGCAGTTTCACATTGGAACCGAAACGCTGGCGTGGGGCCGCGCCGAGTGGCTGCGCGGCCTGCCGAGCGTGGGCGTGCTGCTGCACGGAAACAGCGCTCAGTTCACGCGCGCCGGCGAAGTCGTTCGCATGCCGCCGGACAACCCGCCGGTGCTGGTACAGCCTTCCACACCGGAGACCTGCCCGTCATCCGATCCGGGCGAGGCATTGCTGTGCCGCGTGCGCGATGCGGCTGAGAATGAAGTTGGGGTCTTATGGGCTGACCTTGCATCGCTTCTCAACGAAGACCCCAAGACGCCGCTGGCCGGCTGGATCGCGCTCGCTCTCGCAAAGCGCCCGCCGGCCAATGCAGACGAAATAGCCGCGCTGCTCGCCAAGCGCGAAAGCTGCAACGTGCGGGCGCTCGCATTGCGGGCCTGGCCGACTTTACCGGCCGCCGAGGAGGGGTTACGTGCGGGCTGCTGGCGCCTCCAGGCCGCCGCGCGCGCGGCGTTCGTTCGCCTCGGCGCGCCGCCGCCGGCCGATGCGGCGCTACCTTCGTTCCTGCGCGCGATCCCGCCCCAGGAGGACACTCACTGAGCTAGTGCGCCACGATCTGGACGCTGGAAGCCTGCGGGCCATCGTCGCCGTCCTGCGGTGTGAAGCGCACCTCCGTGCCGATGGCGAGACGCTCGAAGTCCCCGTGCAGCACGCTGTTGCGCTGGAAGTACACCTGGCGATCGTCGCCGACCGCGCGCAGGAAGCCGTAGCCCTCGTCGAACAGCTTCTCCACGATGCCGTGCGGCTGGCCGTCGTGGCGCTTCTCCGGACTCTTGACCTCCCCGCGGCGCAGCTCGGCGGCCTTCTTCAGCTGGCGCTCGATGGCGCCGAACGCGAGGTTGATGAGCGCCGGCAGCTGCGCGTGCAGGTCGCGGATCACCTTGGCCTTGCGCGCGGCAAGGTCGTGGTTGGGCGGGAACGATCGACGTCGTGGAAGACGATTTCTGGCGCGGTTTGCATACAGGTTCGACACCGGCACCAGCGGGGGGAGTTCCCGGTCTTTACAACTTGTGCGACACCCCGTTGCGCAGGCGCACGACCTTCTGGAACAGGTTTACCCGAGACACGTCGCCGTTGTGGTAATCGGGCAGCACCTCGCGCAGGTCGAAGTCCGGGTGGAAGCCGAGCTGGGAGGAAAAGCCCGCCAGCGCCTTCTCCACGGCGCCGAGGAAGCGGTTGTCGGAGCGGAAGTGGTTGACGATGAAGATCTCGCCGTCGGGCCGGCACACGCGATGCAGCTCTTCGAGCAGCCGCGCCGGGCGCGCCACGACCGAGACCACGTACATGGCCACGACCTTGTCGAAGCTCGCGTCCGGGAAGGTCATCGCCTCGGCGTCCATCTCGAGGAGCGCGTCGACGTTGTCCAGCCGCCGGCGCGCCACGCGCAGCCGCGCCTTTTCCAGCATCTCGCGCGAGACGTCGATCCCGGTGATGCGGACGCTGCGCGGATAGAGCGGCAGCGAGAGGCCGGTGCCCACGCCGACCTCGAGCACGCGGTCCCCGGGCTTGAGCTCCAGCCGCTCCAGCAGCGCCCTGCGTCCCGGCTGCAGTACCGGTCCGAACACCGCATCGTAGATCCTGGAGTAGCGCCGGTAGGCCGCTTTGACGGCTTCGATTTGCATGATTTTGAGGGATTCTGCCAGCAATCGGCATTCCCGGCACGCCGATTGCAGCGGTGTTTCGACCGGGGGCGCCGAAAGGGTGGTTTCCTATCTGACCGAGGAGCTGGTGCGGCTCGGGCACGATGTGAAGCTCAAGTAATCAGGGCTTCTTCGACAGGAGGTGGGCGCAGCCGGCGCGCGTCGCCCAGTATTCCCAGGCGCGCCAGGTCTCGGGCGAGTAAGGCTTGTAGCCGGCGTTGCGCGCTTCGATCTCGCCGCGCGAAAGTGCCTTGACCTCGCCGCCCAGCCGCGCCGCGCCGAGCTGCACGCGCGCGTTGCGCGGCACGTAGACCGACATCCGCACTACCTCGATGAGCGAGCGCGCGGCCGCGACGAAGCCATGACCGCGCATCAGGGCCACATTGTTCTTGTCCAGAGACCGGGCCAAGTCACGCCCCTGCGCCATATTGGTGACGAGAAGGTTCGTGTCGCCGAAGCGCTCGCGGATGTCCCACACCGGCACGTGCTCGCCCATGAAGCTGCCCGAATGGATCACCGGCTTGAGCGGAGTGGCGGTGATACCGAACGGCAACACGTCCTCTGCGTGCGCGTGCACCACCGACATCACGTCGGGCCGCGCCTCGTACACCGCGGCGTGGATGAAACGCTCGAGATACGGCTGGCGCTTGTCGCCGCCGAGCGCGTTGCCCTCGAGATTGAATTCCATGATGTCGCCCGGCTCGACCAGCTCGGGGGCGAGCGAGCGCGCCAGAAAGAAGCGCTTCGGGTCCTCGGGATGGCGGAGGCTGACGTGACCGTAGGCGTCGACCACGTTCTCGTTGGCCAGGATCCGGTTTGCAACGACTAGGTCATTGAAGCTCACGCCAGACCTTCTCCGCCGTCAAAGGCATATCGAGATGCCGCACCCCAAGCGCATTCACTACGGCGTTGACGACCGCCGCCGGCGCGCCGACCGCGCCCGCCTCGCCGGCGCCCTTCACGCCGAGCGGATTGGTCTTGCAGGGCACGTGGTGGAAGCCGCAATCGAGCGCCGGCAGGTCGACGGCACGCGGCATCGCGTAGTCCATGAACGAGCCGGTAAGCAGCTGGCCGCTCTCGGCGTCGTACACCGCGTGCTCGAGCAGCGCCTGGCCGATGCCCTGCACCGTTCCACCCTGCACCTGGCCCTCCAGCAGCTTCGGGTTCATCGCGCGGCCGAAGTCGTCCACCACGGTGTAGCGCTCGATCGCAATGCCGCCGGTGTCCGGATCCACCTCGACCTCACAGATATGGCAACCGTTGGGGTACGTGTAGTGTTCCGTTGCCCGCGTCTGCGTGCTTTCAAGATTTCCAAGTTCGAACAAACCGATTCCACGGTCTGTGCCGCCAATGCGGAACTCGCCGTCGCGGTACTCGATGTCCGAAGCCGCCGCTTCCAGCCGCCGGGCAGCCTCCTGCTTTCCCTTTTCGATCACGTCGTCGGCAGCGGTTACAGCCGCGACACCGCCGAGCGCGAGAAAGCGCGAGCCGCCGGTGAGGCCCTCGGCCGGCACGACGTCGGTATCGCCCTGGACGACCTTGATCTTCGAGACGTCGACGCCGAGCTTGTGCGAAAGCAGCTGCACGAACGTGGTCGTGTGTCCCTGCCCGTTGTCCTGCATGCCTGAATAAAGAGCTACTTCGTTCGAGGCCACCTTCACCCTGACCGTATCTCCCGGCCCGCCGCCGCAGCGCTCGATGTACATGCCGAGGCCGATACCACGCTTTTTCCCTCGCTTCTCCGATCCGGCCTTTCTCGCGGCAAACCCGCCCCAATCCGCCTGCCGCATCGCCCTGTCCAGGATCCCCGCAAAGTCACCCGAGTCGTAACGGCTTTCGACCGGCGTCTGGTAAGGCATCTCGGCGGGCTCGATGAAATTGCGCCGCCGCAGCTCGTCGGGCGCGAGGCCAAGCTCGAGCGCTGCGACGTCGATCACGCGCTCGAGAAGATAGATCGCCTCCGGGCGCCCGGCACCGCGGTAGGCGTCGACCGGCACCGTGTTGGTCAGCGTGCCCTTGATGTCCAGATGAATGGCCGGGATGCGATAGACCCCGGAGAGCATCGGCGCGGCGAGCTGCGGAATGAACGGGCCGAAGTTCGAAAGATACGCGCCCATGTTCGCCCAGGTCGTGACGCGCAGCGCGAGGAAATGCCCGTCCTTGTCGGTCGCGAGCTCGGCGATCGAGTAATTGTCGCGGCCCTGCGCGTCGGAAAGGAATCCTTCGCTGCGCTCGCCGGTCCAGCGCACCGAGCGCTTGAGGCGCCGCGCCGCCCACACCACCGCAGGCTGCTCGGGATAGAGGAAGATCTTCATGCCGAAGGCGCCGCCGACGTTGCCCGACACCACGCGCAGCTTGTCGCGCCCGGTCTTCACCACCGCATCGGCGATCTGCCCGTAAAGATGGTGCGGTCCCTGGCTCGGGGTGTAGAGCGTCGTGCGACCGGTGGCGGCGTCGTACTCCGCGAGCGCCGCGCGCGGCTCGATCGGGTTGGCGACGAGGCGGTTGTTTACGAGCTCGAGCCGAGTGACGTGCGCGGCCTTTGCCAACGCCGCCTCCACCTTGGCCTTGCTTTCGCCGAGGCCGACTTCGAACGCCACTTCGCCCTTTCGCGTGCCGGTGACCGCGGGCAGCGGCTCGTAGTCGACGTCCACCTTCTCCGCAGCGTCCTTCGCCTGCTGGAACGTTTCGGCGATCACCATCGCCACCGGATCGCCGACGTGTGCGACCCGGCTCAGCGCAAGCACCGGACGCGGTGTTTCCTTGAGGCCCGGAACCGGAATCAGGCAAGGGATGTTGCCGAGCCCGTCCGCCGCCGCGTCCTTGCCCGTAAGGATGGAAACGACCCCCGGCATCCGCGCCGCGGCGGCCGCATCCATTCCCCGAATGCGAGCATGCGCATGCGGCGAGCGCACGAAACACACATGCGCCGCCCGCGCCAGTGCGAAGTCGTCCGCGTAGCGCCCCGCGCCCCGCAGCAGCGGGTCGTCTTCCAGCCGCTGGACCGATTGTCCGAGCGCGAATTTCATCCGAAGTTAATCAAGGAGTTGTCCCGGCAAAGACTGGATGACAAGCCACGCGGCGCTGCAAGCGCTTGATGCAATTGCTTTGATGAAGACTAACAGTGAAGATATCCGGCGTCTATTCTGACTATTGGACGTCAGGGGCCAAGTGGTGTAGTTCGATGCGTGGGAGGGATCGGCGACTTCGGAGTTCTATCTGCGATAGTGGGCTGGGTTAAGCGTCGGCCAGCGCGCCTGCACCCGGACGTCCGGAAGGATCCGGACCCGATCGGCAGCGCTGTGCTCTCGGTGTTTGGCTATCTCTAGCATGGACATCGCGCTGGCAGTCAGCGCGATCGCCTTGCTGGCGATCTGCAATGGTTTTGCGACGCGCGTGGTGTGGTCGCGGAAATACCGCGACGCTCCTGATCCGGGTGACGACTTTGCCACGTCCCGGCAAGTCGGCCGGTCGATCCAGTCCACCGCGGATGACTAGCGCGACCGAGCTGCACGCCGCGGTGAAGCGCGGCGACCTGGCGGCGATGAGGCGGCTGCTGCAGGCGGATCCTGCGCTCGCCAACGCGCGCAGCGAGACCGACGCGCGCGGGACTTTTCCGCTGCACGTCGCGGCGGAGTTCGATCAGGCGGGTGCGGCGAGGCTGCTCCTCGAGTATGGCGCCGACGTCACGGCGCGCGATCTGGAGAACGAGGCGATCGCGCTAGGCTGGGCGGCGTTCTTTGGACGGCCCGAAGTGGTGACGGTACTGCTGAATGCAGGATCCGAGCCCAGCCAGCGCAACAAGCACGGTCTCACGCCGCTCGGCTGCGCGGTGGGCGGCACGCAAGGCAGATGGCAGAAGTTCTCCAGCGCGACGATCGAGGACTGGCGCGCGGCGGCCGGGATCATTCGCTCCCGCGGGGGCGTCGAGTAGCTTCTTTCTAGAGCAGGTCCTTCCACTTCGCGCTCGTCTTTTCCTGCAGCTCCTTCGACGCCTCGGCCACCGCCGGGAACTCGTCGAGGTGGTCCCACGGGCGGCAGGCGTCGATGATCGCCTTGGAGCTGAGCGGCGCGTCGTACGGGTAGGCGACGAACATCGGGTCGTTCTTCGATCCCATGCCGCGGCGGATGATGTCGATGTCGACCGCGGGATCGGTGCGCGTCGCCACCGCCCACATCACTTCCTGCAGGTTCGACGGATCGATGTCGTCGTCGACCACCACCGAGTAGCGCGACATGTACGCGCCGACGCCGCACTGGCTGAGGAGGTGCCCGGCCTGGCGCGCGTGGCCGGCGTAGCGCTGCTTGATCGCCACGACGTTGAACATGCGTGCGCCGCCGATCTCGTGCGCCCAAACCGACTTCACCTCCGACAGGCCGGCCGCGACGAGCGCATCGTGCAGCAGGGCCGAGCGCATCACCGCCTTGGAGTACGAGTAGTCGTTCGGGGGCTTCGCGGGTGGACTCCCCATGAGGATGGGATTGTTCCGGTAATAAACCCTTGAAACCGTCACGCACGGCGCGGTCCCGGCCTTGCCGGGGTAGTAGCCGTGGAACTCGCCGAACGGACCTTCGGTGCGCTCATCGTTCGGCTCGACGAATCCTTCCAGGACAATCTCGGAGGCGGCGGGGAACGGCAGGCCGGTGACCTCGCCTTTCAGTACTTGGACTTTGTCTTGAAGAATCGCGCCGATGTAGTTCCATTCGCACATGCCGTACGGGATCTCGATGCCCGAGATGAGATACCCGAGCGGGTCGCCGCCGACCACGATTACCACCGGAAAGCGCTTGCCGGCTTTCTTGTGCTTCTCGTACTGGATGCGCCCGTGCTTGCCGGGCACCATGTCGAGCGCAACATGATTCCGGTCGAGCACCTGGACGCGATAGGTGCCGACGTTCACCCAGTCCGAATCGAGGTCGCGCGTCACCACCGAGCAGCCGGTGCCGATGTAGCGGCCGCCGTCGAGCTCATGCCAGAGCGGGGAGGGAAAAACAAAAACATCGACATCTTTTTGGACATTCCCGAGAACCGGACCGCTCTTGACGACGACCGGGTCGTACTTCGACGCCTCGGCCTGCCACTGCGCCGGCTTGCCGCGCAGGGCCTCGACGAGGCCCTGGTGGGTTTTCTGGACCGGCAGGCGCAGGATCGAAGAGAGCCGCGCCGGGCTGCTCGTGCTGCAGGTGAGGACGCGAAAGCCCTTCGGGTAGCCCTTGATGGCGTCGAACAGCAGCGCCGGCGGCGCATCCTTCTTGACGTTCAGCTCGCTGATCGCGCCGAGCTCGAGGTTCCAGTCGGCGCCGCGGACTTCCCTCAGCTCGCCGAGCTTGTCCACTTCGGACAGCCAGGCACGCAAATCGAGAGGATTCCCGGTCACTGCGCCGCATTATAAGATCGGCCTGAGGGGGAGCCATGAGCGATGTCGGTTTGCCGCGGGACGTGGAGCTCGGCCTGCAGGACTTCGTCGAGGCCGCGAAATCCGCGCTCGGCCCCGATCTCGTCTCGATCGTTCTGTTCGGGTCGGCCGCCGAAGGCCGGCTGCGCTCCACCTCCGACGTCAATCTGATCATCGTCCTCGCGCGCTTCGAGCGCCAGCGCATCGACGAGCTGCGCGAGCCGCTGCGGCTTGCGCACGCCGCGCTGAACCTCGACGTCATGCTGATCCTGTCGAGCGAGATCGCCGACGCCGCCGAAGGCTTTGCGGTGAAGTTCGGCGACATCCACGATCGCCATCGCGTCCTGCTCGGGCCCGACCCATTCGCGGCCCTCGAGCCCTCGCGCGCCGCCAAGCTCACCCGCCTCAGGCAGATCCTGCTCAACTTCATCCTGCGCATGCGCGAGCGTTATGCGCTGGTGAGCATGCGCGACGAGCAGCTCGCGGCCGTGGTGGCCGATGCCGCCGGCCCGCTGCGCGCAGCCGCAGCACAGATCCTGGCGCTCGAGGGCCGGGCAGCGGCCTCACCCAAGGCTGCGCTCGAGACGCTAGCCGCCGATGCCGGCCAAGGGCGCTGGGGCGAAGCGCTGGCGCAGCTTTCGCAGGCGCGGGAGCACGGCGTGCTGCCGCCCGGCGCTGGCGGCCCGGTGCTGCTCGCATTGATCGCGCTCGCTCAGGCGATGCGCGAGCGCGTCAAGGCGCTGTCCTGAGTTCGTGCTTCCGTTCACGCTTCCCGGGGCGCAGTTCCTGGGCTTCTACGCCATCTTCGCGGTGCTGCTGCTGGCGGCTTTCTGGTACTACGTGAACTCCGGACCCTCGACCGCGACTCGCCTTAGCGAGCTCACTGCCGATCCCTACCAGATCGCGCACCTGCGGGGCGGCGAGCACGAGGCCGTGCGCGTCGCAATCGTCAATCTCGTCGATCGCGGTTTGCTCGCCGCCGAGGGCGGCCTGGTCCGGGTCTCGCGCGCCGACGCCGCCGACTTCGTCCGCCGCCCCCTCGATCGCGCGATCCTGAAGTCCTCCAACGCCCTGGAGTTGCCGGCCAGCGTGGCCTCCAACGGGGCGGTGCAGGCCGCGTGCGCGGCCTATGAAGGCGAGCTGCAGCGCAAAGGACTCCTTCCAAGCGCAAGCGCGCTTGCGACGCGCAACACGCTGCTGCTGATCGTCGGCGGCTTGCTCGCCGGCCTATGCCTCGCGCGGCTGACGCAGGCCTTCGGGCAGAGCCAGACCAACGTCTTCTTCCTGATCGTGCTTACCGCGGTCGCGCTGTGGGCGGCCGTCCGGATCTGGCGCATCCGCACGACCCCGGCCGGTAGCCAGGCGCTGTCAAGCCTTCGCACGCTCATGCAACGACTCAAGGCCCGCAGAGCCCAGCTCACCCAGGGTGGCGCCACGAACGAGAGCCTGCTCCTCATCGCAGTATTCGGAATCTACGAGCTGCCGTTTGCCTTCGTGCGTCGGCTATATCCAAAGCGAAAGCGGTCGGATTCCAGTT